>JAEEGJ010002015.1_pt1 | contig 174213 bp, 122 predicted proteins | sample 8958761 | NCBI WGS metagenome assembly JAEEGJ01 (sample SAMN16246546, study PRJNA631951) | gut metagenome | biome: gut microbiome; feature: rumen; material: RS-attached | host: Bos | place: Iran: Karaj | collected 2018-10
CTGGCCTTAGTTCTTCGATGGCTTCCGTCCAATCTCGCGCAGACGGGCTTCCCTTTCTTCGACTAAGGCCCTCACTTTTTTTAACAAAGCATTCTCGGCTCGGAGCCGCTCATTTTCATATCTGAGCTGCTCCAGTTCCGTCATCTCCTCTGGCTTCTTTTTCTTAGGCCTTCCCATATCTTTTGGAGGGCGTCCCCTTTTCTTCAACTCGTACAATGCCGCATAGCCACGCTCGCGGACAATTTTCTTCCATTTTAACAGTCGCCCCTCGCTTACATTGTATTTGGCAGACGCCTCAAACAAAGTTAAGTGATTTTCCTCAATATCTCGCAATATAGATTCACGCAACGCTCCATCAGCTTTGATGTTTTTCTTCTTAATAAGTCCCAATGGCCCATATTCTTGATAAAGGATCCACAAACTTTTTAGAAGACATGCATTGATACCAAAATGGGAATGGATGTAATCCATACTATACCCAGCCTCAAGCATCTTCATATACTTGAGTCGATCTGCATAAGTGTGCTTTTTTAGCATAACAAAACCCCGAAAGTTTTTTGTCTAACTTTCGGGGTTCATGTCACAAAAAGTCACCTTCAATTGTTTTACAAAACCTTTTTCGATTACTTCGAGGCCTTTTCGGCCTTCGCAAGTTTCCGACGGTTGAGGTCGTACATGATCGGGGTGCCGATGAAGATCGAAGCGTAGGTACCGACCAGAACACCGAGGGCCAGGGAGACCGAGAAGCCGCGGATGCTTTCGCCGCCGAAGATGGCGATAGCGATCAACACGAGCAAGGTCGAGACCGAGGTGTTGATGGTACGCGACAAAGTGGCGTTCAAAGCTTCATTGATGTTCTGCTCAAGCGGCCGTTTCGGGAACAGCGTACGGTATTCACGGATACGGTCGAAGATCACCACGTTGTCGTTGATGGAGTAACCGATGATGGTCAGCACCGCCGCGATGAAGGTCTGGTCGACGTCGAGGGTGAACGGAAGCACGCCGCTGAAGATCGAATAGAAACCGATCACGATGATCGAGTTGTGAACCAGCGAGCTCACGCCGCCGATACCCCAGGTCCAGTTCTTGAACCGGAAGGCGATGTAGCCGAAGATTACGATCAGGGCCAGGATTACGGCGATGACAGCGTCGCGCCGCACTTCGCTGGCGATCGAAGCATCCACACGGTCACTGGAAACGATACCGTTCGGGTTCTCGAGGGTGGAAGTGAAGCTTTCGAGTGTCAGATCGTTGGCATAGAAGCCCTTCAAGGCATTGTAGAGTTTGCTCTCAATGAGGCGGTCGGTCTCGGAGGACTTGTCGTTCACCATGTATTTGGTGGTGATGCGCATCTGCGAGGCGCCACCGAACTGCTTGACTTCGGAAGATTCCTGGAATTCGTCGAGGAGGGCTGCACGCACCTGCTCCGGCGTGACCTGCTGGTCGAAACGGACCGTGTAGGTACGGCCACCGCTGAAGTCGACACCGAGGGAGAAGCCCTTGGTGAAGATGAAGGCCAGGCAGATCAGGCAAACGATACCCGAAATCAGATAGGTCCGCTTGCGCATGCCCAGGAAGTCGATGTGCGTGTTCTTGAGGAAACGGCTCGACCAATCGGAAGCGAAGGTGATGTCCTTGTTGCGTTTCAGACGGGCCTCGAAAATGAGGCGGGTGATGAAGATCGAGGTGAACACCGAGGTGATGATACCGATCACCAGCACGGCGGCGAAGCCGCGGATCGTGCCGCTGCCGAAGATGTAGAGGATGATACCGGTCAGGATCGTGGTGATCTGGCCGTCGAGGATGGCCGAGTAGGCGTTCTTGTAACCATCGCTGATAGCCAGGCGAAGCGCCTTGCCGGCGTTGAGTTCTTCCTTGATGCGCTCATAGATGATCACGTTGGCGTCGACCGCCATACCCATGGTCAACACGAGACCTGCAATACCCGAGAGGGTGAACACCGTACCGAAGGAAGCCAGGGCACCGAACAGGAAGAGCACGTTGCAGAGCAGCGCGATGTCGGCGGCGATACCAGCCCGGCGGTAGAAGATGATCATGTAGATCAGCACCAGGATGAAGGCGATGATGAAGGAGATCAGACCGTGGCGGATGGATTCGCTACCCAGGGACGGACCGACCACCTGCTCCTGCACGATGCGGGCGGGGGTAGAGAGCTTACCGGACTTGAGCACGTTGGCCAAGTCGTCGGCATCCTGCTGGGTGAAGTGCCCCGAAATCGAGGAGTTGCCGCCGCTGATCTTGCCCTGGACGTTCGGGTACGAATAGACCTGTCCGTCCATGACGATGGCGATCTGGCGACCGATGTTCTCACCGGTGATGTTTTCCCACTCGATGGCACCCTTGCTGTTCATGGCCATGCTGACTTCCGGCGCACCGGTCATCTGGTTGTAGTTGACGACGGCCGACGAGATGTACTTACCGTCGAGGGCCGGACCCTTGCCGACATGGCTCTTGAGGGCAATCAGTTCAAAATAGGTATCGGGAATCACGTTCTCCCCTTCGAAAGCCTTGAAGCTCCAGGCAGGCACGAAGTCGCCCGGGAAAAGGGAGCGGTTCTCTGCGATCCAGGTATTGATCTGAGCGGTGTCGCGGTAGTGGGCGACGCCCAGCAGGGCGGAGTTGCCGCCAAGCATCTGGAGACGGCTGAAGACCGGATTGCTCTTCCGGAGATAATCCTCTGTCTGGTTGGCTTGTTCGTCGCTGGCAGCGGCCAGTTCAGATTCAAGGCTCTTTTCTTCCTGGGGCTCATCTTTCACTTCGGCAGTCTTGCCTTCGGTGCTTTCCAGAGCTTCGTTCTGGAGACGGACGGTCTCGTTCAGCTCCTGGAGGTACGGCTGGATTTCCTGGGCAGTATAGGTCTCCCAGAATTCGAGGGAGGCGGTACCCTGCAGGAGTTTACGTACGCGCTCAGGTTCTTTCACACCCGGGAGCTCGACCAGGATGCGGCCGGTGCCGGCCACTTTCTGGATGTTGGGCTGCGCTACACCGAACTGGTTGACACGGCGCTCGACAACCTGATAGGAATTGTCGATGGCGCTCTTGGCCTCTTCTTTCAGGAGCGAGATGATCTCCTCGTTGGTGGCCTTCGATTTGTTCTTGACGTCGCCGCTGAGCTTGTCGAGGTCAATATCGAAGGAGAGGCGTTTGCCGGGAGCTACTTCATCCCAGGCGGCCGCGAAAAGGGAGATGAAGTCTTCGTGGGTCTGGTCGGCACGCTCCTGGGCGAGAGCCATGGCCTTGTTGAATTCTTCCGTCGTCTTTTCACGGGCGCAGGAACGTACCAGTTCGGCCAGGTCGAGCTGGAGGACGATGTTCATACCGCCCTTCAGGTCAAGACCGAGGTTCAGCTCCTTTTCCTTGACGTTCTTGTAGGTGTAATTGAAATAAACCTTCTTGTTTGCGAGCGAGTCGATATACTCCTTGTTGGCACCCGTCCGGACAGAGTCGAGATAGAAGGCTCTGTCGAGTTCGGAAACCTCTGCAAACGAAGGGCTCTGCTGCACCTGTTCGACAACCCGCTGGGCCGCCTTGGCAGCTTTGCTTTCCTGTATGGCGGTCGCTGCCGTGAAGGACAGCTGGAACACACAGGCCAAGCCGATGAGAATGGCCACGAATGTGATGGCACCTTTGCTTTGCATAACGTGTTATTTATAAATTAATTTCAAATTCGCTTTGATTCGAAAGTAGCCTGCAAAATTACACTTTTTTCCTAATATCTAAAGGATTTGGCTAAATTTGTTGTCGAAAAAACTGCAGGAATCGGATGAAACGACTCTTTTTGACCTTGTCAGGCGCCTTGTTGCTGACCACTTTGCTGTACGGACAAGGCACGGAAGCCTCCGACAGCCTGGCCTTGCGGCGTCAGGTTGAGGCTGAGAACTACAAAGTGCTCAGGCAATATGCCGCCCGTCCGGCCGTCGTGGCTGAAAAACGGGTGCTTCGTGCGGACTTCTATCTGTGGTATAGTCATCTGGGCGACCGGAGCTGGGGCCCCGACAGGAACTGGTATCCTGCCGAAACCCGGAAACTTTACTTTGCGCGACCCACGGCGGCGGGCGATTACGACATCGTATGCAGCGAACCGGTGGACAGCACGTTGTGGAGTGTGCCGGAACCGGTTTGTGCAGAGGCAGTCTCTCCGGGCAACGAGATCTTCCCGATGCTCTCGCCAGACGGGCGCCGGCTTTACTTTGCGTCCGATGGTTTGTTCGGTGCCGGAGGCTATGATCTCTATGTGGCGACTTGGGATCCGGAGCGGCAAGTCTGGGGGCATGTGCAGAACATGGGCGTTCCGTTCAATTCTCCGGCCGATGACCTGCTGTTTTGCGACACGCCCGACGGCCGTTACAGTTTGATGGCCTCCAACCGTGCCTGTGGAAAGGATTCGATGGTCATCTATGTGTTGCGGCAGGAGACGCCGGTGTTCGGTCCGGTCAGCGAGCGGGAGGTGGCGCAGGTCGAAAAACTGGCTGTCACGGCACCGGATAACGGCTATGTTTTTACCAGACAATCGCCCGGAAGGCAACCGTTGCTTGGTTTCGAGGAGCCGGAAGAGGTGTTCGACTACGCCTTTACGACCGCAGGTCCCGGTGCTTTTGCAGAGAACAACAGCCTCCCCGCCGGTTTGGTCTATCAAATCCAGCTGTTCGTGTCAGGCTCGAAGCCGTCGGTGAGCCAGCTCAAGGGAATCAGCCCGGTTTATGTGCATCCGCAGCGGTCCGGCAAAAAACTTTGTGCCGCGGGTTTGTTCCGGGCTTATGCCGATGCCGAACAGGTACTGCCGGCGGTCCGTCGCAAATTTCCGTCGGCTTTCATCATCGCGTTCGATAATGGCCAGCCGCTGGCACTCTCCAAAGCACGGAAAAAAGAATCCTCGGTGAAAGTCGTCACCGAGGAAGTCAGGATTGTCAAATAAAAAACGGCTGGACGAAACGAAGTCTCTTAAATCGCCTTGAGGTTCTCTTCCAGGCGTTCAGCCGCTTCTTTTTGGTCAAAGTTCCGGTACATCCGGACCAGATAGAGATAGAGGGTTGCCGAATCGTCGGCCAGCTTCTTGCTCAGGACGTCATCTTCTCCCGGACCGATGGGCGTCGTGTAATACAGAATGGTTTTCAGGGTCTCTTCGCCCAACCGGTCACCGACGGCCACCGCTTTTTCGGGCTTTCCGATCCGGAAATAGTCTTCGATCATCGTCAGAACCGACCATTCGTTCATGCCGCGGAACATCGCCGTGTTGTAGGGGAAATTGCAGGCGGGCAACGAGGCGATGCATTTGTCGAGCACTTCTTCTGCTTTTTCGTTTTCACCCCGGTCGATCAGGGCGGTCGCCGTGGTGGCGAAAATGTCGCGCACGGGAACAACGGCACTGAAGGTGAAGATATTCTGATAATCCCAGTGGACGGTTGTGTCGGCCATTGAATCGAAACGCCAGACGTTCATGATCTTGTCGTAGAGGCCGTCGGCATCAACGGTTGCTTCGCGGTCGGTGGAATCGTTGGTGAAAGGAACCAGCCGGTACACGAAGCCGTCAAACTGAAGCCATGGCTCGAGGCCCAGCGTCGTCTCATTGCGTGATACGAAGCAGATGGGGCGCGACCAATCGTAGTTGGCCAGGATATCGAGCATGATCAGGTTGAACTTGGTGAGGTTGTTTCCTTTGATATCAAGAACGAGGTAGTCCTGCATCTTGTCGCGCATTTCTTCGCTGACGATACCACAGGCGATGGCGTTTTCCTTGTTGACGGGTACCAGGAGCTGGTGGCCCGGGATAAAGTCTTGCCCGTCGCGGGTAAAGCGTTCATCCTTGAAGACACTGATGGCTTCCGAGGCGAGCAGCGGCCGGTCCACCACATCGATTACCGGAACGAAATCGTTGGTGCCGTAGAGATACTGCTTGCGCCCGATGGAGATATTCACCGGGTCAGAATCGTAGAAACGGCATTTCATCTGGTCGATATACCAGTCGGTGCCCAGCAGCGAGGAGTTGACGATGCGCACATCGGTGCGCCCGCCTTCCACTTCCTGTACGTACCAGAGCGGGAACGTGTCGTTGTCGCCGTGCGTGACCAGCAGAGCGTTGGGACCGCAGCCGTTGAGGTGGTTGTACGCCATATCACGGGCAGTGTAGCGGCCACTGCGGTCGTGGTCGTCCCAGTTCTGACACCCCATGAGTACCGGAACCACGAGACCCAGGGCGACGGCCAACGCAGCAGCTGGCATACTGTCGGGTTTCTTGGTCAGTTTTTCAAACCAGTCCTGAAGCGCCAGGACGCCCAGGCCAATCCAAAGGCCGAATACATAGAAAGAACCCGCATACGCGTAGTCGCGCTCGCGCACCTGCATGGGCGTTTGGTTGAGGTAGACCACGATGGCCAGGCCTGTGAGCAGGAAGAGCAGGCCGGTGACCCAGCTGTTGCGCGGGTCGTGGCGCAGTTGGAAGAAGAATCCGATCAGGCCCAGGAGCAGCGGCAGGAAGAAATAGTGGTTCTTGCCCCGGTTGTGGACGATGAAGTCCGGCCCCTCGCTTTGGTCGCCCAGGCGGAGCCGGTCGATGAATCCGATGCCGCTCTCCCAGTTTCCTTTGGTCAGGTCGCCGGAATATTCACCGCCGTGCAGGTCGTTCTGCCGTCCCACAAAGTTCCAGAGGAAATAGCGGACATACATCTGGTTGATCTGGTAGTCGAAGAAGAAACGCAGATTGTCGGCCATCGTGATCTGCTGGAAGTTGATGTTCTTGCCATATACGTTGGCCCGGCGGGTCTGTGTCTTGGTGACATAGGTCTTGTAAATCTCCTTGTTCTGCTCAGAGAAACCGTTCCACATGCGCGGGAAAAGCATCTTCGCGGAAGAGGGGAACGAAGCGTCCACGTTGTCGGCGTGGTAATACTTGCCGTCAAGCGGGGTATAATAGGGGATTTCCTTGATTTCGTAGGGTGAGTTGAAAGATTGTCCGTAGAGGATCGGACTGGAGCCATACTGCTCACGACCCAGGTAACGGATCAGCGTGTAGGGATTGTCGGGCTGGTATTCGTTCATCGGGGTGCCAGCGCTCGAGCGGATGACCGTGACGGTAAAGAGCGAATAGCCGATTACGATGGTGGTCACCATCAGGGTAGCGGTGTGGGCCAAAGCTTTGTCTTTCTTTCGGAAGAGGCGGAGCAACAGGAAGCAGGCAGCCAGGAAAATCACCATGAAAACAGTGGCGCCGACATTGAACTTGGCTCCGAACCCGTTGACGAAGAGTCGGTCGAAACCGGCGGCAAGCCGGGGCAGGTAAGGAATGATGCCGAAGAGCACGACGCCCAGCACAACGCCAGAGAGAGCCAGGATGCCGAAGGCACGCCAGAACGTGACGGGTTTCTTGTGCTTCTTGTAATAGATCAGGAACACGATGGCTGGGATGGTCAGCAGGTTGAGCAGGTGGACGCCGATGGACAAGCCCATCAGGAAACAGATCAGAATCAACCAGCGGTTGGCGTAGGGTTGGTCGGCCTGCTCTTCCCATTTGAGGCCCGCCCAAAAAACGACAGCGGTGAAGAGCGAGGACATGGCGTAAACTTCGCCTTCCACGGCGGAGAACCAGAACGTATCGGAAAAACAGTAAGCGAACGCACCGACGACTCCCGCGCCGAAAAGGGCGACTGCGCCGGCTTTCGTGAGCGTGCGTCCCCGCTTCTCCTGCAGCCTGCGGCCGAAATGGACAATGGTCAGGTAGAGGAAGAAGATCGTCAGCCCGGAGCAGATCGCGCTCATCGCATTGACCGCGACAGCGGCGTATTTCGCGCCGGAGAAGATGGTGAAGATGCGGGCGAACAGGTTGAAGACCATGTTTCCGGGAGCGTGGCCAACCTCCAGTTTATAAGACGAGGCGATGAATTCGCCGCAGTCCCAGAAACTCGTGGTGGGTTCGAGGGTCACCAGGTAAACCAGTGACGCTAAAATGGCTACGCAAAGGGATATGATTCGGTTGATCCTGTTGAACTGTTTTTTATCCATGAAGCGATGATTTTCGTGCAAACAACAAAGATAAAGGTTTTATCACTAACTTTGCGAAAATTTTGCAAGGACGATGCCACAAGACTGGAAAGAGATCCTGAAGGGAAGGTTTGGCGAAGAACTCGCCACGCTGCCGGAAGAACCGCAGCCGGAAGCGGTTGCACCCCGGTTTCACAAACAACGTCTGGTGGTGACGATCGACCGTCGCCGGCGTGCCGGCAAACAAGTGACGCTGATTACCGGCTTTGCCGGCGAGGAAGCCGACCTGGTGGAACTGGGCCGGCAACTCAAGACAAAACTCGGTGTCGGTGGCTCTGCCGGGGAAGGAGAAATCCTCCTGCAGGGTGATGTGCGCGACAAGGTCGTATCCCTGTTGACAGCGATGGGCCATCAGGCCAAACGAGGGAATTGATGAGAGAACTGCCCGATCCATACGTACTGGCGTTTCTGCTGGCGGCCGGTGTGTCGCTGCTGCTGCTCTATAACCGGTTGCTGGCGGCGGTCCGGGGCGGCTGGTCATGCATCCATGGCCTGAATGGCACGTTGGAAATGCTGGGCAACCAGTATATCTGCGATTCTGTGCGCATCTCCTGTCTGTTGCTGGTTCCGTTTTATGCATTGGCGCTGGTGGTCACAGGTCTGAGTACGGTGGGGTACGCATGGACCTTGGCGGCACTGGTCGCGCTTTGGCTTTTCCGCAAACTTGTGTATGGGTTGATGGGTTGGCTGGGTGGACGCACGTCTGCATTCCGATCCATCGAGCGGATGGGCTATGCGGTCGGTGTTCTTGTGATGCTGGCTTCCGTACCAGCCATCCTGCTGGGCTGGCTGGTGCCCGGAACACCCCGTTGGCTGCTTTTGCTTCTGCTCGCCCTGCCGGTTGCTGCAGGGGCTTTTCTCTATGTCCGAAGGGGGTTCTCTATTATTTTTTCAACGGAATTTTCTGTTTTTTTCTGGGTTTTGTATCTTTGCGCCCTGGAATTTTTACCGATTTGTGTGGTAGTTAACCAATTGATCAATGGAAATTAAACGTATTCTCATCTCGCAGCCCGAACCGAAGGGGGCTTCTCCGTACGCCGATCTGATCGCCAAGCGGGGCCTGACCATCGATTTTCGCCCGTTTTTCCGGGTGGAAGGGGTTTCTGTCCGGGACTTCGTGGCGCAGCGGGTGACCATTCTCGACTATACGGCCATCGTGTTCACTTCCCGTACGGCCATCGACGCGTTCTTCCACATCTGCGAGCAGACGCGGGTGAACGTTCCCGAAACCATGAAGTATTTCTGCCAGAGCGAGGCGATCGCCGTCTATCTCCAGAAGTACATCGTGTATCGCAAACGCAAGATCTTTTTCGGTGCGGGCACAGTGGCTTCGATGGTGCAGTCTATCGGCGCCAAGCACCGGAATGAGAACTTCCTGATCGCCTGCACAGACCAGCTGAAGCCCGATGTCCACAAGCTCTTCACCAAGGAAAAACTCAAGCACGGCAGCGCCGTCTTCGTCCGTACGGTCAGCAACGACATCCACGACATCAACCCGCACGACTATCAGCTGATGGCTTTCTACAGCCCGTCGGACATCAAGTCGCTGCAGGAAGCCTGGCCTGAATTCAAGCAGGAGTCGCTGGTGTTTGCCACGTACGGTCCTTCGACAGCCAATGCGGCGGAATCGGCCGGACTTCAGGTGGAGATCAAGGCGCCGGCGCCGGGTGCGCCCTCGATTGCGGAAGCGCTCACCAACTATCTGGACCGGCTTCCCCAGGCATGAATGAGCGCCAGATTCTCTCGCTGCTGAAGACGGGACATGTCCTGTTCCGATATCCGCTGAAAGTTCATTTTCAGGAGGGCGCGGGAGAATTCGGCGTTTCGGTGCCTAAACGGCATTTCAAGCGGGCGGTCAAGCGCAACCTGCTCAAGCGCCGTGTCCGCGAAGCGTTCCGGCTGAACGCCGCCCGGCTGGGCGGGCGTTCCTACGACATTTTCATCTATTACATCGGCAAACAGGTGGAGGAGTATGAAAGAATCGACAAGAGCCTCGCTCAGGTCCTGGACGATCTGGCTGCCCGTTAAGCTGATCCGCCTCTACCAGATTTTCCTGTCGCCCTACATGGGGCGTCAGTGCCGCTATACGCCCACCTGTTCGAATTACGCGCTGGAAGCTCTCCGCAAGCACGGTTTGCTCCGCGGCAGTTGGCTCGCCACCAAACGTATCCTCCGCTGCGCCCCCTGGGGCGGCAGCGGCTACGATCCTGTACCATAAGCTTTTCCACTTGTTGCCGGTGAGGCCCTTTCACATCCGCTACGGCTTCTGCACCGACCTCCCCGCAAAAACTCCGTGAAAGGGCTTCACCGGCAACGGCGTTCCCGGACACTAGTCTTTTAAGGAATATCCGAAACGATTGAGGATGCTCTCGCGTTCGGTGGGGTTGTCGATGTCTTTGGTCATCGAGAGGATCTCGGCACGGGGATAATCCTTGATGCGGAGGATGATCAGGCCGTCGAGGCTGTAGTTGAAGAGCGGATCGACGTTGAAGGCGATGATGCGCGCGTTGACCTTCATGTACTTCTTCACCAGCGTCGGCATCCGGTAGGTGTTGTCGGACAGCCGCATCAGGAAGCGGTCGAACTTTTCGAAATTGTCCATCTTGCGCCGTAGCAGGTCCTTCGGATTGAGTTTCAGGTAGTCCGGCTCGAAAGGCGTGGTGGGCTGTGCCGCATTTTCCGGCAGGCTTGCGCTGTACTTGTTCTCCAAGTAATAGACCATCAGGCTCTGGTAGAACTTCGGATAGGAATTGCTGATGCTGACAGGCCCGATGAAATACTCGGCGTCGGGATAACGCATCAGGCTGTGCATCAAACCTTTCAGCAGAAGCATCAGCGGCAGCGCCTCTTTCTGGTATTCGAGACTGACGAACGACCGGCCCAACTCGATGGTGGCGCGGAGCGTACTTTCGAACGACGGGTTGTAGGTGAAGAGAGAACTGGTGTAGAATCCTTCGATGCCCTCGTATTTCTCGAAAATTTCCTGTCCGATGCCGAGCCGGTAGCCGCCGGCAATGCGTTTGCGCTTGGCGTCCCAGAGGATCAGATGCTTGTAATACTTGTCGTAGTCGTCCACGTCGATGGCCTGGTTGCTGCCTTCGCCCGTGGCCCGGAACGCCTCTTCGCGCCGGCGACCCAGTTCGATCATCGCGACGGGAATCTCATCGTATTCCGCCAGGTAGCACTGGTAGTTCGAAACTTCGAAAAGCTTTTTGCCCCCGTTCTTGAGCCGGTCGAATTCCTTGACCACCGCTTTCTTGTCGCGCGGCAGGGAAATCGGGGTCACCAGCTCCGGGGGTTTCATCAGTTCCTCGTTGGCGTTGTTGAATTCCGCCTCCATGGCATAGACCCGGCTGCGGAGATAGCCGCCCAGGTGCTCGATGGTGTTGTATTCGGCCAGTTCATTGGGCATGATCGGCTTGCCGATGCGCATCGGGATGGTCTTGCCCTTCTTGTTGAAGAGTTCGTTGGGCAGGTTGAGGGTGCGGAGCATGGGATGGATGCGCCCTACGAAGTGGAACCACTTGGAGTTTTCCGCCTCGAAATAGACGGGAATTACCGGTACATTGGCGTTGCGGATGAGTTTGATGATCGAGGCGGGCCAGGGAATGTCTTCGATACGGTGCCGGACCAGCGAGGTCCGGTTTTCCTGGCGCTGGTAAGTGGAAACTTCGCCGGCCGGGAACAGGCCGAGTGAACCGCCGGCGGCGAGGTGCGCCTTGGCCTGGCGGATGCCGGCCAGGCTGCTGTTGGTGCCGGCCAGCGAACCGTCGGTGAAAGGATTGACCGAAAAGAAGGATTCCTTCAGGGAAGGGATGAGCGACAGCAGGAAATTGGCCATGATCTTGAAGTCGGTACGCATGGTGCCGATCACGGCGTTGAGGATCATGCCGTCCACCGAGCCGATGGGGTGGTTGGCCACGACAATGAAGGGGCCGTCCTGCGGAATGTAATTGTACTGCTGCGGGTTGAGGTTGTAGCTTACGCCGGCTTCCTTGAGGATATGGGCAGAGAATTCGGCGCCCTTGTATTGTTTGCAGCGGTCGTTGGCCTTGTTGACTTTATTGAAACCGAAGATCCACATGGCAAGCGAGGCGAGCAGCCAGCCGACCGGCCCGCGCATGTGGATGATCTTCATGATATCCGATTTATTGATTAACTTTGTAACCTTCTTTCTCTTCATAGCATTCAGGTTAAAATACAAAGATATGACTTTTCGATGAATGTCAGAGACAAAATAACATATCTTCCTCATGATCCAGGTGTTTACCGTTATCTCGATGCGGCTGGAACTGTGATCTATGTGGGCAAGGCCAAGGACCTGAAGCGGCGCGTGTCGCAGTATTTCCGTCCGCCTGAACAACTGGACCGCAAGACCCGGGCGCTGGTGGAGCACATCGCAGAGCTGCACTATACCGTGGTCGAAACCGAGGAAGATGCCCTGCTGCTCGAAAACAACCTCATCAAGCAGTTGCAGCCCCGCTACAACATCCTGCTCAAAGACGATAAGACGTATCCCTGGATCTGCATCCGCAAGGAGCCTTTTCCCCGGGTGATGCTCACGCGCCGTTATGTACAGGATGGCTCGCTCTACTATGGACCCTATGCCTCGGTGCAGCACGCACGCCGGCTTCTCGACCTGATGGGCAGCTTGTATAAGCTGCGGATCTGCGCTCATCCGCTCACGCCCGAGCAGATTGCGGGCGGCAAGTTGCGGTGCTGTCTGAACTACCATCTTGAAAAATGTGCGGGTCCGTGCGAAGGGCTGTTCAGTGAGGTGGAATACGACGCGCAAGTCGAGGAGATCAAGGCCCTGTTGAGCGGACGCACGCGCCAGCTGATGACTGCGTGCCGGGAAAAAATGCTGGCCGCAGCCGCGGAGCTCCGCTTCGAAGATGCGCAGCAATGGAAGGAGCGGCTCGCCCTGCTGGAAGCGCACCATGAACGGGAGAAAGCCGTCGGCCACGGCATTCTCGACATGGAAACCTATAAGCTGCTGAAGGAAAAGACGCTGCCCAAGCGGATCGAAAAGTCCGAAAAAGTCATCGCCCAGCTGCAGAAAGACTTGGGTATGCAGGTTCCGCCGCGCCACATCGAATGTTTCGACAACTCCAACATTCAGGGGACAAACCCCGTGGCTTCGTGCGTGGTCTTCAAAGATGCCCTGCCGAGCAAGCGCGATTACCGGCATTTCAACATCAAGACCGTGGTCGGGGCCAACGACTACGCGTCCATGAAAGAGGTGGTCAACCGCCGCTATTCCCGGATGATGGCCGAGGGCGAGGAACTGCCGCAACTGATCGTCATCGATGGTGGACGGGGGCAGCTCGGATTCGCCCTGGAGGCCTTGATGGAACTGGGTATCGCCGACCAAGTGTTTATCGTGGGGTTGGCCAAGCGCCTGGAAGAGGTCATTGTGCCGGGCGACCCGCTCCCTCTGTTCCTCGACCGGAATTCCAGTTCGCTCCGTGTGCTGATGCAGATCCGCGACGAAGCCCACCGCTTCGGCATCACACACCACCGCAACCTGCGCAGTAAGGCGCAGACAGTCAGTGCTTTGCGCACAATTCCGGGCGTGGGCGAGAAGACCGAGCAGAAACTGCTCCGTCACTTCAAGAGCCTGAAACGGATTCAGGAAGCTTCGCGTGAAGAGCTTACGGCTGTTGTGGGCCCGAAGCTTGCTTCGCTAATCTGTTCCACTGAATGAGGCCATAGACGGCGTTGGCCAGGAAAAAGGCGAACATTACCAGCATGAGCGCCGCGTGTTGCTCGCCCCGGATCGTGGCAATCAGCCACTTGACCGTCTGCACCGCGTCGAGCACGATCCAAATGTACCACTGCTCCGCAATGGCCTTGACCATCATGAACATGGCCAGGATGGAGATGACCGTGGTCACCGAATCGAGCCAAGGCTGCGAATCGCCGATGGCCGGCAGGCCGAGGATCCAGGCAAAGAACGGAATCAGCACGGCGGCCGCAGCGAGCAGCAGCAGCGCCATCTTGCCGGTCAGATGCTGTGCGTTCACCGCACCGCTTTCCTGATTCTGGTTCTTTTTCCACTGGGCCCAGCCCACGAACTGCATGGGGAGGTAATACAGCAGATAGATCGCTGAATCGGCGTATAGTTTCGAGTGCCAGGCGATATAGACGTAAATGGCGTTATAGACAATGCCGAAAGCGTAGTTCCAGATGTTGCCTTTGGCGCAGAGCACCAGATTGACAATTCCCGTGACGGCCACGATGAAACCGAGGGTGTCCCATCCGTCGCCCAGCAGTGAGGAAGCGATACTCACGATCGTGGTGCCGAGAATCAGGAACCAGTCGAAGGCGTTGAGCCGAAGTGCATTGTTCATGGGTCAGCAGAATTAGAGTCCGGTAGAGAGGATGAACTGGAATTTCCCTTTGTCGCCGGGGAGGTTGCGGCGGGCGTAACGCACGCCGAACTGAAGGTCGGTGCCGACGCGGAACAGGCGGGTCGTGACCATGACGGCGGATCCGTAGGAAAACCAGGGTTGTGCCTGCACCTTGTCGAAAGCAGCATCCACGAACGGAACCAGGATAATCCGTTTCAGATAGAACAAAACACCGCCGTTCAGGTCACCTGCGTAAATGGGAAGGGCATATTCAAGCGTTCCCCGGTTGTAGTTCATCAGGATATCCCGGGAATAACCGAACGGTTTTCGGACCAGGTTGTAATCGGCGCTGTAGAACAGGCCGTTCTGCGGCTGGTACTGGTAAGAATAGGAAAGCTTGAAGCCGTCATCTTTTCCGAAGCCGGGAAGATAGGTCCAAGCCGTGACGGCGCCGATCTTGTTGCGGGACGGTCCGATCCGGGTCATGCCGCTGAGCTGGAAACCGAATCCCAAACGCGGTGTCAGGCGGGTATTGGGCCGTGCGAGCCGGGTATCGACGCGGATACTTCCGGTCAACAGATGCGTCTTTTCCCCGCAGACCCGTACGAGGTCGTAGTGTTGGTTTTCAAGGTACTCATAGGCGTCGTTGGTCATCGAATAACCGATGGCTGGCGTCACGCGCGTTGTCCAGCCGCCCCGGGAGAAGACCAGCGGGATGGACATTTTGGCATTGATTGCCAGGGCAGGTGCCCCGAGCGTGTCGATCCGCAAGTGATCCTGGAATTCGTTATAGGCTTTCGTCCGGTCACGGTGGTTGTAATCCACAGCCACCTCGAAGACGGGATAAAGACCTGTATAATTGGCATAAAAATGTCCGGCATGATGCCGGTCGTGATACGAGTAGCCCAGGGTCGTGACCAAGGTTCCGAGCTGGTTCTGCGAAATGAGGGTCGCGCCCGGTGCGATGTATTCGTACCAGTTGGTGAAATGCTGGGAGTCGAAACCGCCCAGGTCATTCATCAGCCGGTCGACGCTGGCGTAGAAAGGGGCCCAGGAGTGGATGTGGATACCGTGCAATACCTTGCTGTAAGGGCGGCTCTTGAGTGAGTCGATCTGCATGCGGAGCAGGATTTCCTCCTCCATGGAAAGCTGTTTTGCCTCTTCCTGCGCCTGCTTGGCATTGATTTCTGCGATGTGTGGGTTGTAGGGCCGCAGGAACGAAGCGTGGACAGAAGTCAGACTGTCGAAGGGGACGGCGACGGGCTGGTAGCCCAGACGGTCATAGTCGGCGAACCGGAGGATCCCTTCCGCATCAAGGGAGGGTTTTTCGGCACTGATCCGGACGGATGTCCGCTTCCGAAGCGCTTTATCCCGCGGGTCGTAGGTATAGAGATTGCTCAATCCGTCGAGATCGGAAATAAAGTAGAGCAGGCTGTCGCCGGCCGCCTGGAGGTTGCGGATCATCTTGGCCTGCGGGTTGACGACCCGGTGCCAGGTGGTGTCATAGCGGAACAGGCCCATACCGCCCGTCGTGACGATGGAGGCGTACAGATCTTCCTTCAGTTGGGCCACACCGGTTATCTGTCCGTTCTCAGGAGCGGCGATGCGGTCGAGCAGGTTGCCGTCGCGGTCGAGGATTACGACATTGGAGCTGCCGGAGGCCGGGTATTCCGCCGCCAGGATCGAATCCCGTCCGGCCGAAGGGGCGGGATTAAAATAACGGGTATGACGGGTAAGGGTTTGGAACTTGTTCTTTTCGGCGTCATAGCGCCGCAGGACCGACCAGCTGCGGTGCTCCCAGCGGGGATCCGGCACAATTTCCGAAAAGAGAAGAGAATGGTCGCTGTCGGGCACCAGGGTGCTGGTGTTGCTTGAAAGCGGATGACGATAGTGTCGTCGGCCTGCCGAGTCGATGCTCACCAGCCGGCGTTCGAACCGCAGGCCGCTCATCGTAGCATAGGTATCGTCGCCCAGGCGGACGGGGTTCGAGATTTCCGTGTAGCGGTTTTCGCGTTGCAGCAACAGCGGCGTCGTCTCCGTGTAGGGCGCCCACAATTTGCTCTCCCAGCTCCACTGTTCCGTGTAACGCGCAATGGCCGAGCGCCAGTTCTTCCGGCCGGTCAGGCCGGTGGCCCGGATATAGGCCCGGTGCGAGACACTGAAGATGCGCCACCAGTCGCGGACCTGGATCTCCATGATATCGCCGGTGGCGGTATAATTGTGGGAGTTGTAGCGCATCGTACTGTTGATCAGGTAGCCCATGGGGTATTTTCCCGGGGTGTACTGATAATAGGAGCCATATTTCCAATTATCGTAGGAACGGAAGTCTCCTGCCAGGAAAGAAGCGCGGAAGAACTTCAGGAATTCAGGGTCGCGGCCGCGGCCGGAGGGCGTCAGGTCGGTTTCATTCTGGACAGCGTCACCTTCAAGCAGTGTGCGGGTAGGGTAGAGGCCGATGCCGATGGCGTGACCCTGTTCGCCGAGCAGGATGCTCAGCACGTTGTAAAAGCCTTTGGTATAATGGGCCATCTGGCCGATGTGCCGACCCTCGTGGACGGCAAGCTGCGTCGCCCAGTCAAGGGCGTAGAGGGGATCGCCGGGCGGTGTGGTATAGAGTTCGATGCGTCGGGGCGTCCATGCTACCATCCCGTTGCTATACAAGTCGTAGGGTTGCAGGACCATGGGCATCATGGGCGTCTCGATATGCAGACCGGTCAGTGTGGCGGGGCGTGTCTTCTCGAAAAGATAAAGATACTCCCGGGCAAGCGAATCGATTTCCGAAGGGAAAATCACGTGAAAATGCTCACCCTGGATCTGACTCCACCGGATACCGGCGGGCGCACTGCCGGAAAGAACGTACTGTGCCCGGACGGGAAAGATGGCCGTCATGAGCAGAAAGAGTGTGAAGAGTGTACGTTTTATCCGCATAAAGTCGCAAATATAAACAAAAACCGTTCCCCTGCACACAAAATGAATTATCTTTGTTATTCTTACCGACACGCAGATGGATGCAGTCATCGCATACGTGGACGGAGCCGATCCGCTTTGGCAGCAGGATTATCTTGCAACGGTCCGGCAGCCGGCCCTGACGAAACGTTACCGCGACTGGGGGACGCTCCCTTTTTTGTTGCGGGGCATCGAACGGCACCTGCCGTTCGTGGACAGGATCTTTCTGGTGGTTTCCCGCGAGAGCCAGGTGCCGGTGTGGGCCGACCGCAGCCGGCTGCAGGTGGTCTTGCATACGGAGATTATTCCGGAGGCGTATCTGCCGACATTTACAAGCACGACCATCGAATTGTTCCTCCACAAGATTCCCGGCCTGTCGGAGCGCTTCCTGTATTTCAACGACGACATGTTTCCCGTCCGCGATGCCGTTGAGGCGGATTTCTTCCCCGAGGGCCGTCCGGCAATGGGCTTTTCCCGTCATCTGTGGGCCGGCAATCTGTACAAGCGTCAGACCAGGAACGCCGACCGCATGGCCCGGGCAGCTTTGGGGCTGTGGCCCGGTCTCTTTTTCCTGCGGCCCCAACACACTTGCTCGCCGATGCTCCGCAGTGTGAGCGAGGAGGCTTTCCGGTGTCTGGAGCCACAGCTTCTGGCGACCCTTACGCCGCTGCGAGACGCACGGAATGTAAACCAGTATCTTTATTTGGATTACACCCTGTTAAGCGGGCGGGGTCTGGCCCGGAGAATCTCGAACCAGCACATTTCGCTGGCTGCCACGACGCCCGAAAAACTGGCCAAAGCCATCGTCTCGCCTGTCCGGACGATGATTTGCATCAACGATGTGGAAATGCCGTCCCAGCGCTACCAGACGTTGCGGGCGGCGATGGTGACGGCCTTTTCCAAACATTTTCCTTCGAAATCGGTTTACGAACGATGAATGACGAACTCTATATGCAGGAGGCGCTGCGCGAAGCACGTACTGCGGCAGCCGAGCGGGAGGTTCCCATCGGTGGCGTGGTGGTCTGTGGCGGGCGAATCATTGCCCGGGCGCACAATCTCACGGAGCGGCTGACCGACGTGACCGCCCACGCCGAAATCCAATTGATTGGCATGGCCGCCGAGTATTTAGGGGGCAAATATCTGAATGACTGTACGTTGTATGTCACGGTGGAACCCTGTCCGATGTGTGCCGCCGCCCTTGCCTGGGCACAGTTGGGACGTCTTGTGTATGCCGCTCCCGATCCCAAGCGAGGCTACACACTTTTCTCTCCCTCGCTTCTTCACCCCCGGACAGAAGTCACAGCCGGACCGCTTGCCTCCGAAGCCGCCACTTTGATGACAGATTTCTTCAAGCGCCAGCGGTAGCGTCCGGGTATCTGCCTCCCGTCCGCCCCGTTGCGCAAAAGCCCGAAAATAATGCTATCTTTGCAGCGCAATGAAAGAAAGCGAGAAAATCATAGAAGAGGTCACTTCGGGGGAGTATGAGCACGGGTTTGAGACGGTGGTGGAGCAGGACTTCATCCCGAAAGGCCTGAACGAAGATATCATCCGGCTGATTTCCAAGAAGAAAGAGGAACCCGACTGGTTGTTGGAATTCCGGCTGAAGGCTTTTCGGCAGTGGCAGAAGATGAAACTGCCGACGTGGGCCCATCTGGAAATTCCGCCGATCGACTTTCAGGATATTGTCTATTACGCCGCGCCGAAGCAGCCTGGCCAGCCGGGAGAGAAGAAGGAAATCGACCCCGAGATCGAGAAGACCTTCGACAAGCTCGGCATCCCGCTCCATGAGCGGGGCGTGCTGAGCGGAACAGCAGTCGATGCCGTGTTCGACAGTGTGTCGGTCAAAACCACTTTCAGCGAGACGCTCGCCGAAAAAGGCATCATTTTCTGCTCCTTCTCCGAGGCTGTCAAGAATTACCCGCAGCTCGTGCGGAAATACCTGGCGACAGTTGTCCCGATCGCTGACAATTTCTACAGCGCACTGAACAGTGCCGTCTTCAGCGACGGTTCGTTCTGCTATATTCCCAAGGGCGTGCGTTGCCCGATGGAACTTTCAAGCTACTTTCGCATCAACGCCCGTGGCACCGGCCAATTCGAGCGGACACTTCTGGTGGCCGACGAAGGTTCATACTTGAGTTATCTGGAAGGCTGTACCGCTCCGATGCGCGATGAAACGCAGTTACATGCGGCCGTGGTCGAGATTATCGTGGAGAAAGACGCTGAAGTGAAATACTCCACCGTGCAAAACTGGTATCCTGGCGACGCCCAGGGAAGAGGCGGCATCTACAACTTCGTGACCAAACGCGGCATCTGCAAAGGGAGCGGCAGCCGCCTCTTCTGGACCCAGGTCGAGACAGGCAGCGCCATCACGTGGAAGTATCCCAGCACGATTCTCAAGGGGGACAATTCCCTCTCCGAATTCTATAGCGTAGCCGTGACCAACAACTACCAGCAAGCCGACACCGGCACCAAAATGATCCATATCGGTCGGAACACCACCAGCCGCATCGTAAGCAAAGGCATCTCGGCCGGCCGGAGTCAGAACAGCTACCGCGGCATGGTGAAGGTGTTGCCCGGTGCCGAGGGCGCCCGGAACCATTCGCAGTGCGACTCCCTGCTGCTGGGTGACAAATGCGGCGCCCATACGTTCCCTGTCATCGAGTCGGACAACCAGAGCGCCACAATCGAGCACGAAGCCACCACCTCGAAAATCAGTGAAGACCAGCTCTTCTATTGCCGTCAGCGCGGCATTACGGAAGAAGACGCCGTCGGCCTGATCGTGAACGGCTATGCCAAAGAAGTCCTGAACAAGCTGCCGATGGAATTTGCCGTCGAAGCACAAAAACTGCTGCAAGTCTCTTTGGAGGGGAGCATCGGATGACATTCAGCTGGATTGACCTTATCAGTTCGTTGCTGGGCCTGACCTGCGTATTTCTGGCAGGGCGGGGCAGCAAATACAATTTCTGGGTGGGCTATCTCTACACCGCCGCCCTGTTTATCTTGTTCCTGCAGAAAAACCTGCTGGCTTCGCTGCTCTTGCAACCGGTATCGCTGGGCATCAACATCCTTGGACACTATCGCTGGACCCATCCCAAGGCCGGTGAAGTGAGTTCTGAAAAGACGGGAGAACTGAAAGTTTCGATGCTCAACTGGTATGAGCGCGCCCTGACAATCGTGATCGTGCTGGTGGTGGCCGCCCTCTGGGGTTGGCTGCTGCAGCGGCTCTTCCCGGCCGATCCGCATCCATACCTGGATTCCTGCGTCACCATCCTGATCCTCGTGGCCCAGTTCCTCAGCGCCCAGAAAAAGTGGGACTGCTGGGTGGCCTGGATCATCGTCAACATTACCCAACTCATCCTGCACCTGTCGGTCGGCAACATCTTCATGCCGATTGTCAGTGCCCTGTACCTTGTAAACGGCATCATTTCCCTGGTCAACTGGGAGAAAATGTATAAGAGAAAAGCCTGATGAAACCGCTTCTTACGATAGAAAACCTGCACGCTTCGATCGGCGACAAAGAGATTCTCCGGGGGATTGACCTGGAAATCAAAGCCGGCGAAATCCACGCCATCATGGGACCCAACGGTTCCGGCAAGAGCACCCTGTCCGCCGTTCTGGCGGGCCGCGAGACGTTCACCGTCACGGAAGGTTCCGTAACCTACGATGAACACGACTTGCTGGCCCTCACGCCGGAAGAGCGTGCCTGGGCCGGCATCTTCCTGGGCTTCCAGTATCCAGTGGAGATTCCCGGAGTGACCAATGTCAATTTCATGAAGGCCGCTGTCAACGAACAGCGCAAGCAGCGGGGACTTGAGCCGCTGGGTGCTGCGCAATTCCTGAAACTGATGCGCGAGAAGATGGCTTATGTGGAGATGGACAACAGTTTCTCCGGACGTGGTGTGAACGTAGGTTTCTCGGGGGGTGAAAAGAAACGCAATGAGATCTTCCAGATGGCGATGCTCGAACCGCGCCTGGCTATCCTCGACGAGACCGACTCCGGCCTTGACGTGGACGCGCTCCGCATCGTGGCTTCGGGCGTCAACAAACTGAAACGTCCCGACAACGCTTTCATCGTCATCACGCATTACCAGCGACTGCTCGACTACATCGTGCCCGACGTGATCCATGTCCTCTACAAAGGCCGCATCATCAAGACCGCCGGCAAAGAGCTGGCACTCGAAATCGAACAGAAAGGCTACGACTGGCTCATCCATGAAAGCGAATAATCTCATCTACGCTCCCGCGCTCAAACAGGAATTCCGCTGCCGCGTCCCGCTCAAGGATGCCCGGCAGGTTTTCCTGGTCAACGGCACGGTGCAGGGCGCCGGCGCGCCGCTGGCCTTCCGGCTGGAAGAAGGCGAACAGCTGGCGCAGATGCTGCAGATCATCGCTGTCCGCAGTGCCGAAGGGCCGCGGGATCTTTCTTTCTCGGAGTCATTCCATTTCAGTCGCGGCAGCGCGGGGCGGATCATTCTCTGTGCCCACACTTTCTCGCTCGACCACTTCAAGACGGTTGAGCAGACCAAGATAACCCTCGAAGAAGGGGCCCGCGCCGAATTCGTCGTGATGCAGAACGAGCACAACCAAGCCGACCATGAGACGTTCTACGAAATCACGCTGGCTGCCGGCGCAGTGCTCGACATGGTGTTCCTTTCTCTGCACGGCGGGAGCATCCGCAACCACATTGAAGCCCGGCTCCAAGGAGAGCACGCGGCCTGCAAACTCAGTGGCCTCTACCTGACCGACGGCGACCAGCGGATGGACTACGATATCCGGCTCACCCACGAAGTCCCGGACTGTCACAGCAATCAGATTTTCAAAGGGATTCTTGACGACCGCGGCCGGGCGCAATTCGACGGTTTGATCCGGGTCGTACCCGATGCCCAGAAGACAGAAGCCTATCAGGCCAACCATAACCTGCTGATCAGCGATTCGGCCAAGGCCTATACCCGGCCTCAACTGGAGATCTATGCCGACGACGTGAAGTGCAGCCACGGCGCCACCATCGGCCGGCTTAATCCGGACGAACTTTTCTACATGCGGACGCGTGGCATCCCTGCGGCCGAGGCGCGCGTGCTGCAGCAGATGGCTTTCTGTAACGAGGTTGTGGACAAGATTACATCGCCCGAACTGCGCGAACGGATGCAGGTTTTGGTGGAAAAGCGTCTGCGCGGAGAGTTTTCTCGTTGTCAAAACTGCTCCAAAAATTGTTGTTAGTTCGCTTTTTTCCCAGGAATGGACATTTTTTACAAAAAACGACGCAACATTTTGCCCCTTCCCTGCATCTATCAATCGGTTTAGGTTTTAGTATATTATCATTCGAAAGGGTGGTCCGTCGGGAGAAGGATCACCCTTTTGTCATCCGTCGGGTCAGCAGGGAAATGAGCCAACCGATAAGGGCGACGCCCACGATGACAATCAGGATGTCCATGGCTTGGACGACCACCGGATAGGCGTCCACGACGAAGTTGCCCGGCATCTTTACCAGGCCAAACCGCTGTTGGATCCAGCAGACCAGCAGGCCCAACGCCACGCCGGTTCCGATTCCCAGCAGGGAGATCATCCAGCCTTCCCGTACGAAGATTTGGCTCACCAGCGCGTCATCGGCCCCCATCGCCCGGAGCGTGGCGATATCGTCGCGTTTCTCAATGATGAGCATCGACAGCGAGCCATAGATGTTGAACGATACGATGAGCATCACGAAGAGCAGGATCAGGTAGATGGCAATCTTCTCGTAAATCAGCAATTTGTAGAGTGTGGTATTCTGCTGCTGTTTATCGCGGACCACGAACGCGTCTCCCAGGGAAGCGCGGAGCTGCGAGAGTATCTCGCGTGAGGCAAGGCCATGCCGGTTCAGGCCGTCCGGATTCAGGTAGAGTTCTATGCCTGACACCTCGTCATCGTACTCCAGCAGTGCGCGCAGGGCATCGAGGGGCATGAACAAATACTTCTGGTCAAAATTCTGCTCCAGCGACACAATGCCGGCCGGGTGCAGCCTTTCCTGCCGGAGCGAAGCGAGCGGATTAAGCAAGTCCACTTGCTGGGTCCGGCTCGGGAACCAGGCCACGATTGGTTGCAGGAAGGCCGGGCGGGCGCCGAGTTCAAGTGCAACCGTCCGTCCCAGCACCACCTGGTTCAGATCGCCGAACGTCAGTGAAAACTCGCCATCGACTATATGGTCGCGGAGCCGGGTAGTCTGCTCATAAAGCGAATCCACGCCACGGGCCGTCACCACCTTGTTGCGCTCGCCATACTGGACGAAAACACTTTCTTCCAGCACGCCGCAGGCCGCTTTCACGCGCGAGTCGGTTTTCAGGAAATCGAAGCGGCCGTCGTAGGCGAACACCTTTCCCTGGGCCGGGGTAATCAGTACATCGGCCGTATAAGCATTGTTGAGGTCCCGGACCAGCGCGTCAAAACCATTGTAGATCGACAGGATGATAACCAGCGCGGCACACCCGACCGCAATGCCGGATGCCGCGATGATCGAGATGATGTTGATCACGCCCAGCGACTTCTTCGCGAAGAGATAGCGTCGCGCTATGAACCGGGAGAGCCGCATCGACGGAAAAGGCTATTTCTTCAGCAACGCGTCGATGTGCTCCACATAGTCGAGCGAATCGTCGAGGTAGAACACCAGTTCGGGAACGATCCGAAGCTGTTTCGACACCCGACGGCCCAGTTCGCCGCGGAGCCGGGAGGTCTCTTCACCCAGCTGCTCCATGACATCCACCGCCTTGGTGGAAGGGAAGATGCTGACATAAACCTTGGCCAGGGCCAGGTCGGGCGTGATTTTTACGCCGCTGACGGTCAGCATGGCGCCGTCGTAGGCGGCCATGCCGCGCAGGCGGATGATTTCGGCCAGGTCCTTCTGGATCTGCCGCGCCACTTTCTGTTGACGGGTGGTTTCCTTGTCCATCACGCAAAATTCAGGATATAGTAATTCTTCTTGCCTTTCTGCACGAGAATATACTTCCCGTCAAGCAGATGGTCTTCCGTCAGCTGAAGGGTCGTGTCGGACACTTTTTCCTTGTTGATGCTCAGGCCGCCGCCCTGGATCATCTTGCGGCATTCGCCCTTGCTGGGATAGATGTCTGTCCGCACAGCCAGCATCTCAAGTACGTCGCAGGGCAGGTCTCCCTTCGTCAGCGAGTACTGCGGCACATTGTTGAAGACAGAGAGGAAGGTCCGCTCGTCCAGGGCCCTGAGGGCTTCCACGGTGCCTTTTCCAAAAAGCATCTGGGAAGCAGCCACGGCGTTTTCGTATTCCTTCTGCCCGTGGACCATGACAGTTACTTCGCGGGCCAGCAGTTTCTGGAGCTCGCGACGCTCGGGCGCTTCGCGATGGGTGGTGATGGCCGTCTCGATGGTCTCGCGGTCGAGCATCGTGAAGATCTTGATGTAGCGTTCGGCGTCTTCGTCGGAGACGTTGAGCCAGAACTGATAGAATTCATAGGGCGAGGTCCGTTCGGCGTCAAGCCAGACGTTGCCTTTTTCCGTCTTGCCGAACTTGGTGCCGTCGGCCTTGCGGATGAGCGGACAGGTAAGGGCGAAAGCCTCGCCGCCGTCGATGCGCCGGATGAGCTCGGTGCCCGTGGTGATGTTGCCCCACTGGTCGCTGCCGCCCAGCTGCAGTACGCAGCCCCGGTTCTTCCAGAGCCAGTAGAAATCATAGCCCTGCATCAGCTGATAGCTGAATTCGGTGAAGGACATGCCCTCGCTGGAGTCGCGCGACAGGCGCTTCTTCACCGAGTCCTTGGCCATCATGTAGTTGACGGTGATATGCTTGCCGATGTCCCGGATGAAATTGATGAACGTATAGTCCTTCATCCAGTCGTAGTTGTTGACCAGTTCGGCTTTGTTGGGTGCATCCGAATCGAAATCGAGGAAGCGGGCCAGCTGTGCCTTGAGGCAAGCCACATTATGGCTGAGCGTCTCCTCGTCGAGCAGATTGCGCTCGGCCGACTTCATCGACGGGTCGCCGATCATGCCGGTGGCCCCGCCCACCAAGGCGAACGGTTTGTGGCCACAGTTCTGGAAATGCTTGAGAATCATCACGCTCACCAGGTGTCCGATATGCAGCGAGTCGGCTGTCGGATCGATGCCGACATAGGCCGACTGCGGTCCTTCCATCAATTTTTCTTCCGTTCCGGGCATGATATCCTGAATCATGCCGCGCCATTCCAATTCCTTGACAAAATTCTTCATCACAGTTAGTTTATTATCCCACGACCCAGACCATCACATGGTTCTCGAACACTTCGTAGCTGAGTTCGAATTCGAGTTCCGTACCGTCTTTGTGGGTGAAAGTGGCCTCGATTTCCCCTTCGTCGCGGGGGTTGAAACGTTCGACTTCGATTTGCTCGGCAAAATCGACGCCGGACAGCGACATCCGTTTGTAAATCGCCTCCTTGGCGCACCAGTAGATGGCAAGCTGGAGGTTCTTCTTGCGGTCGTCCAGATCTTCGAGTTCGTCTTCGCTGAGGGCTTTCTTCTCCACGGCGGAGAAATCACGGTCCAGGCATTCGATGTCGATGCCCAGGTCCTCGTCGGGATGGAGGAGGATCGCTACGAAGCGGTTGGTGTGGGAGATGCTGATTTCCATCGCCGTATTCTGCAGATACGGTTTGCCGTTGTCGTGGTGGCCCAGATAGAGCTTCTCCGGGAAGATCTTGTTGAGCAGGGCGCGCGTCGCCAGTTTCTCTTTGCGGCGGGCTTCGCTGCGTGTGTACGAGAGTTCCTCCAGCTCGTTGTCAGGAACAGCTGTTGTGGCCAGCAGCTCTTCCTCCGTTTCTGTGATTTCCCAGACATAGATCCGGGCGTCGTCGTCGAGTTCTTTTTTCAGGTATAGTGCCATATATCAAAGGGAGGCACGCCTGCTGCGCTTGCGCGGCAGGGGGCCTTCGATGGTTGTTCTTGGATGGGGGTAACACCACGACGGCAGGGACTCGGATGAGTTCCCGTCGGGAAGGGTCAGACTACTCGGAGGTTCCACTTGTGGTGTCTTCTTTGGTTTTTTGTTGAGATATCAGGATTCGAACCTGAACAAACAGAACCAAAATCTGTTGTGCTACCATTACACCATATCTCAGTATCACTGGGGCTCCGCCCCAAACCCCGCGCCTCCCGGCCTTAGTACTTTTGCTATGCGTGCAGACTGCGTATTCGAGCTGTTGCTGCAAAAGTACCGGCCTCCGGCGGTCGCCTGGTGGCGACTTATATTCCCCGGTCTCCGCTAGCGGCTGGTGCCGCTTGTGACCATTGCCAGGTCTCCGGCGGTCGCCTGGTGCTGCCCGGGCTTTGCCCGGAAGGGGAGGTCTTAGAAATGCAAAGGTATATATTTTTTTTGATTCGCGGCGGTTTTTGCGGAAAACTGAATAATTGCGGCTAATATCCTTGCGCGTGGATGGGGATTTCGGCGCCTTCGGGGGTGACCAGGACAGGGCCGACGTCGGGTTGGGCGAGGTGGCCGATGATTTCAAAATCGTGGAATTCCTTGCGGAAGGTTTCGTGCTGGTCGAGCGGAATGACAAAAAGGAACTTGTAGTCGTCCCCGCCGTTCATGGCCGCCGTCACCACGTCCATGTCGATTTCTTCGGCCATGGCAAAGGTCTGGGAGGAGATGGGAATCTTTTCCAGATAGACTTTGGCGCCCAGACCCGTATCGCGGGTAAGTCGGATGACGGCTTCTCCCAGACCGCGGGTGAGGAAATAACCGCAGGACGGAATAATACCGGCTTCGATGAACCGCGACAGCAGTCCTGCCTTGATTTCCGGGCTCAGGTAGCTGGCGAGCACCGCCTTGTACGGCGTCAGGTCGGGCTGTTCCCCGGTTCCGGTAAAGGCAACCTTTTCCCGTTCCAAGACGTGCAGGCCCATATAAGCAGCACCTACATGGCCGCTCAAGCAGATCAAGTCCCTACTCTTGGCTTTCGGCCGCTGATCAAACACCTGCTTCTCCTGAACGCCGGTAGCGGCCAGGCTGATGCACAAGCCATTGACGGACGGATTCAATTCCAGGGCGAGTTGTTTGACGCCGTGTTCGCGGCAGGCGGCCAGCATCCCTTCCCAAAGCGCTGCCACATCTTCGAAGCAGAACCGTTTCGAGAGACCCAGGACGACCGACAGGCCGTCGGGCCGGTGCAGGGTGGCGTACAGTTCGCCCAGCACGCAGAGGACCGCTTTGTATCCCAGGTGTTTCAACGGGGTATAGACCAGATCGAAGTCACAGCCTTCCAGCAGCAGCTTATGGGCAGTGCATCCGGCAGCGGAGCCTCCGGCCGGAAGTGTCGAACCATTGGTAAAGCCGCTGCCCTCGAAGAGACGGTCGAGGGCAGCCTGCTTACCGATATCGGAAATTTCAGTTCTTGCCATCTTTGGAATTTTGTCCAAAGATACAATAATTCGGGCTATTTTTTCACAACATCCCAGCCGGAGATCACATCGCCGTAGAGATAGAAGGTAACGACGAAGGTCGTGCCGCTGGCCTGGTCGGTCACTTCGTAGTTCCGGGTGATGTCCCGGCTGCCCACGAAGGTGTAATCACCCAGTTGCAGCGGTGCGAGTTCCGGGACCTGCACGGGCGGTTCGCCTCTGCGGCGGCGCTGGTTCCAGTCGAAACCGGCGATGAGATACTGCATCCGTTTCTCGATCTGGGCCATGACACCGGCGTGGTGGAACGGGTCGGTATCGGCCCGGCCAGGGGCCTTGACCTTCGGAAGCTGGCCTCCGTTCGCCGCCACGACGGCACGGACGCTGTCGGTATAAGCCTTGAACCGGGCCATCTGTTCCGGCGTACGGATTCCGTCGACCGTGAAGATCGAAATGCCCTGGGCACCGGCCCGGAATGCCTCATCCATGCAGTCGGTGATGTCATCGCTGTACATCAGGCCGCAATACAGGGCGGTCGCCGGATTCTTGTCGTAGTAGTTTTCGGCGGTGCAGTCATAGGCGAACGAGGGATCCAGTGTGTAGAAATTGTGATAGACCATCGGGAAGACGACGTCGAGGTCCCATTTGCCCCAATCCTGGCGCACCATCCGGGAGGCCATCTTCGGCGTCGGGAACGGCGAGGCGGCCATCACTTTGCCGTAGGAGTGGACCGTGGCGGCGAACAAGTTGGCCACTTCCGTGACCTGGTCGCAGCGGAACTGGCGCCAGGTGACATCCTGGGAAGGATCCTCCTGCTCCCGCGGATCGTATCCGTATTTCTCCTGGAAAAGCCGGATCATCTCCGGATGGTAGCCGAAGTCCCATTCGGGATACTCCCGGTCCTGGACGATGCCGTAACGGGGCCACAAGGTGGTCGGCAGCACGACATCGACAAAGCGGTGGTAGTCGATCGCGATGCCGTCGAGGCCTTCTACTTCGCAATAGGCGCGGATCTTCTCGTTGAGGTACTCGCGCACCTCGGGAAGCGCCGGACACAGGAATTTGTAGTAGTCCACATAGGCGGTCGTGTCGGCCAGGCTGCGGCCGAGCCGGTTGACACTGAACCATTCGGGATGTTTCGCGAGAACGGTACTGCGGTCGTGCTCCAGGTTCAGGGTCCAGAGCCAGGCATAGACCGTGATGCCATGGGCGTGGGCGATGGGGATTACGCGGCGATAGTCGTCGGGCGTGGGAGCATTGAGCATCACGCCGTCGATGCCCGCGTCATTCATCTTCTGGCAGGCAGCTTCGAAATCGGTGTTGGGACGCAGGTCCATCCAGGTCCAGAACAGCGGATAGGCAGGTGCGGCTTTCTTTTCGCCGCAGGAAGGAAGGCAAAGCAGGGCCACCAGGGCCATCGTCAAAATCAGAGTAATTCTTTTCATGGGACTATTTAACGGGGATGTCTCGGGTCGGGACAACGACGTTGCCCGCCTCGTCATAAATGGTTACGTAGATATGGCCGCGTTCGACCCGGACATCGAGCCGGGATTCGGCGTCGTTGACCAGGATCGGGAAATCATTGTGCATGGTTCCGGCGGGATGGTACTGGTATTCGTGCAGGTCTGCGCCGATCATCAGGTTGATGCCCGCCTTGTTGAGCAGGGGAACGAAGTTGTGGTTCATCCAGGTGTGCGGGACGTAGTCGTCGGGGACGCCCGGATCGACCATCGGGGCATGGAGGATGCAGATCTTGACGGGTGCCTTGCGGAAGGAAGGTTCCTTCATGGCTTTCTCCGCCCAGGTCATCTGCTCCCGCAGGTAGTCTTCGTAAATCCTGTCGCCGGTCAGGGCGAGGGAGTTGGCCACACCGGTCTCGCCGGCATCCAGGACGATAAAGGCCACCGGGCCTTCGCGGAACGTGTAGTAGTAGGGTGCGCTTTCTGCCTTGGGGAAGACTTTTTCGACGAGCGCGACCCCGCTGCCGCGTCCTTCGTGGTTGCCCCGGGCAAAAACGACGGGCAGATTGGCTCCATAGGGCCCCAATTGTCCTACTTCATACTTGACCAGGCTGTCAACTGTCCAGTTGCCGGCCGAGATGATGTCGCCGTTGAGGAGCAGGAAGTCGTTGCTCGGAATGTCGATGTCGTCGAGCAGGGCCGCATAGTGCTCCAGCCGCATATGGACATCGTTCATCACCGTGAAGTGGCATGTCTTGCGGTTGGGGTCGAAGGTCTTGACACTGAAATGTTCGGAGTACATGTCGCGTCCATAGGCCGGACGCCTCGGGTTGAGCGGATCGACCACCCGGTTTCCGATGCAGTAGCCGTAGTCAGCACCGCGGGAGAGCCCTTCGACGCGGACGGTATGGAGTGTGCCGAACAGCTTTCTGCCAGCATAATCCTCATAGATCCTGCGTCCGTTGTCGAGCTGTACCCAGCCCTGGCAGTCCCTGTCGGTTTGCCACAGCACGGTGAAAGCGTCTTCACGCATGTCGGTTACCCACGGACCATAGAGGACAGGGTTGTCCTGGGCTTCGGTGCGCGGCTTGGCCAGAACCTGCGTGCTGTCTAGATGGTTGCCTTTGCGGTCCATCAGCGTGAGGGAGATCTTCTCGGGCGTCACGTCCATATGGATGGCGCTCACGGAATACGATCCTTCCGTCCAGCGGAACGCAATCTTGTCGGCGTTCTGCATGTCTCCCTCATCAAATTTGCGGCCGCGGTCGTTGTCGGACGACGAAGTCTGGATATAAACCGTACCATAGGTTCCGTCGGTAACACTGTCATCGTAGAGCGGGCGGGAGCGTACATAGATGTGATTGTTGCCGGCGACGGCCAGGTCGACGCCCAGTTCGTCGAAGATCCGGTGCCAGCGGGCATACTGGACACTCCGGCCATTGGTGCCGGAGAACCATTCATAATGCATGCAGACCACGATGAAAGTCGGCGGATTCTCTCCGCCCCGTTCGAAATTCACGCAATGCCGGAGCCATTCGGCCGCCGCTTCGAATTCCTGACCGGCATTCATCCGTTCGGTATTGAGCATCACGAACAGCGTATTGCCGTAACGGAAGCGGTAGCAGACGCCCATCTGTCCCTCATAGCCGTTCCGCGGATAATAGGAGGTGCCGATGAAAAAAGGATTCTCAGCGGCGAAGTCATGGGAAACCATCGAATTCCGGGTCCAGTTGTCGTGGTTGCCGTTGACGCGGGCCCAGATGAATTCGTTGAAATTGTCTTCCTCGAACATCCGGCGCCAGAAAGAATAGCTGCCCCCCCAGGCGACCACGTCGCCGGGACTGAAGATCCAGTCGATGGACGGATCGAAGCTTTGCACGGTGTCGATCATGGCCATGGCGGCTTCAAGCCGGGTGGGAATCGGCGGGTAACTATGAAAGTCAGAGATGATGCAGGCCGACCAGTGCTCCGCTCCGGCTGTCCGGAAGCGGTGTTCGGAACTGCGCGCCACAGTCTTGTCCCCTTTCTTTTCCACGATGACGTATTTGTAGTCCGTGTCAGGTTTGAGGTCCGTCAGGGTTGCGCCAAGTTTGGTAAAGACGGCGTCTTCCACGATGTCGCTGCCGTCGGCGGCCTTGGAAGAGAAGCCCCGGAATGCCGTAAACCGTTCGTGCTGCTCCGGTTTGACATCGCGGGCTTCGGCCCAATCGGTGTCGGATACTTCGGTCAGCCGGACACAGGTATGTTTGAAACTCGTGTCACAGGCCCAACTGATGCCGATGGAGACCGAAGCATCGGCGCCCGGCCCGGTGGAGATGCTGAACAGCTTGTCGGAGACGGGAATGCCGGTTATGCCAGGAGGCGGCGTGCTGCCTGTCAGGACGATTGTCGCTACGACGGCAAAGGCAAGGCTGTAGAGGAAAGAAAGAGGAGATTTCATGTTATACTTTCAGTTTGATATGCAGTTTTTGGAGAATACCCACGATAGCGATACAGATCAGGGCAAAGCAGAAGCAATTGACCAGACTCATCGGACTGTGGGTCAGCCAGTCGGGCAACACAATGCCTGTGATGTCGGCAAAGCCGTAGAAGACATAAGGAATCATATAGGTCGACAAGGTCGCCGTGCCGGCAGGCCGGATGATGGCGAACCAGCCGCTCAGGCCCTTGCTGTTGAGGAAGCGGAGCAGCGTATAGACGGCGATGGCGATGGCAGAGACAAACAGGCAGCAGGGGAGCGTGAGGCCGAGTTTGGCAGCAATCCAAAACCGGCGTGTAAAGACACCGAGCAGGAAAGCGGCGAGGGCGGTTCCCAGTCCGATCAGGATTCGTTTGCCCTGCGGCAGGCCTGCAATCTTTTCCGTCACGACCGAGACCAGCAGGCCACTGAGTGCCAGGAACACGGAGCCGCCGTTTCCAATATGCAGGACGCGGAGCATTCCTTCCAGGAAATTGGGGCGCGGGAAATTGAGAATGGCCACGTCTCCCATCTCCGGGCGCATCCGTTGGGTAAGGACGCAGACGGCCAGCACGGCAATCCAGACCGGGACAATCTTGCGCAGGTTGTCGCGACAGAAGTAATAAACGACAGCGGCCACGAGATAGGTCCAGGCAATGCCTCCCAGGATGCTGAACGAAGTGTCGAAGACGCGACCGTCGGGCTTGCGGTAGGTCACGGCCAGGAAGAGCAGGCAGAGGCCGCCGATGATTTTCAGGCACGTGAAGAGGATAGACTGCCGACGGGACGGATTTTTCGGATAGGCATTCCAGACCAGGAAGAACGACGCCACGGCCACCAGCCAGTAGGTTCCGATGCGATACAGGGTGAAATCGGGTGCCAGACGTGCTTCCGAATTACCCAGGAAGGCTCCCATGATGAGCAGGGAGAGGACCCGGAGCAGGATGTGCCCCATGGTGGATTCTCCGCTATATCCTTTGCGATAACGGTTTTCGATGGCGTAGGGGACGGACATGCCTACGCAGAACAGGAACGCAGGGTAGACGAAGTCCGACAGCCCCATGAAATCTACGCCATGTTTGGCGTGTTCCATCCATTGCGGCACGTCGTGGACCTTCCAGAAGTCGTTGACGAAGATCATGAGCGTCATGGTCAGCGCCCGGAGCATGTCGATGGCCAGGTTGCGGCCTTGGCCTTGTGTATTTGGAGCAGCAGGTTCCATGGCGCGTCAGAATTCGGCGATGAGCATCAGCCATTTGACCGCCGTGCCGCCCCAGACCTCCTTGTAGGTGGCGGTGTTGAACTGGGGCCAATAAGGTTGGTCTTCGTTGAAATAGGATTGCATGCCGACAGGGATTTCGCCTACCGTCTCGCCGGGAAGTGCGTTGTAAAGTTGGCACCAGTTACTTCCTTCGCCGTAGATCAGTGACTGACCGAACGGATTGTAGCCCACGACCCATTCCAGTTGCTTTTCCGCAATCTGCTTGAGCGCGTCATCGCCGAGGAGCCGGGCACAGATGGCTGCGGCCTTGCCATCGGACAGGCTGCAGGCGGTGTTTCCCTTGAAACTGAACCATACCGGGAATTTGCGCAGATAATGCTCGTCATCCAACTGTACGCCATTGCGCATCATCTCGGCATAGTCTTCATCGGCGCCGCTGCGGATGCCGACCTGCCAGGCATAGAAATTGGCGCTGTCGCGCACCTCGTCCTTGTGATACACGCCGCTGGGCATCATGCCGTAGGGTTCGATGTAGGCCATCAAGTCTTTCATATAATTGCCATACAGCCGTACGGCTTCCATCCAGCGTGCTTTGTCGGGATGTTCCGGCTGCGTGGTGATCAGCGCTTCGAGCGCTTCCATATAAGCGTAGCTGCGCGACTGGTGGTTGTAGTGTACGGTCGACTTTTTATCCAGGTCGCGATAGAAGAAACCGCGCAGGCCGCCGCCTACCGCTTCGGTGCGCTGGCACTGCAACGTATATTCGATGAATTTCGCCGCGTCGTCGGCGTAACGCTTGTCTCCGGTGGCTTTGTAGAGCATGCTGGCGGCCCACGACATGTTGGCGTGGTACTGGCTCTCGGATGTCATGCGTGTATGGCCGCCGGCCCGGTTTTGCTGGGAAAGCTCGGCAAAGCCCAGTTCGTTGAACCGCACCAGGGCGAAATCATAGTCTTCGCGGGCCGCTTTAAGCAGGTTGCCCGCCATTTCCGGATCGTCCGGAAGGATTCTCGAGGTGTAGGCTTCGATGCCGGCGAAGAGGAAGTTCTCGAGCGCGCCGTTGTGGACACGGATTTCCCGCCGTCCGGCATCGTCTTCGGTGTCCAGGATACCGTCGGTCCAGAGGTTCGTGCCCCACGACATCGCACGGTAGCCGTCGCCCAGGCGGGAGCGCAGCACATAATCCATGCCCCAGAGTCCTTCTTCCATGAGCCGGTTATACAAGTCCGTGTTTCCTTTTTCCAGTGCACGCTGCGCCGCCTGGAAGAACGCGTACGAAATCTCGGCACTCTGGACGGTCTGCTGCGACATATCTCCTGCATCGTGCCAGCCGCCGTTGAGCGGATAGACCTGGCCCTTGTAAGTTGCGTGCAAGTCGGCGTGGCACGCTCCGTGATGTCCCGGTACCGGGTAGCCGCAACGTTCGACGAACATAAAATTGACAAGCCGCCAGGCACTGTCGTCCCAGACGTTGTCATCGATGTAGAATGGCCAGGTGGTGACGTTGCCGACTTTGATGACATACTGACCCGGTTTGCGAAGTTTGGAGAAGTCGATGATCTGGTATTCGCCGAGCGCTGTCTTGACGGTCTTGACTTTACCACGGAATGCGGTACGTCCGTTCTTGTTGTTGATAATCTTGAATTTCCGGGCGTCCGGGACCGTAACGACGGCCGTCTTTTCCATTCGGGTAGTATAGCCGGTAGTGGAGAAGACAATGCGGTTTTCGGCCGGCTGCCAGCCTTTGACCGGTTCGGGGTCCGCGATGGTCTCGAGCAGGACGTTGTCCACGTCGAAGCGCAGGGTGTCGCCCATGGTCAGCTCCCGGCCGAAGATCTCGATGGCGAACTTGAGGTAAGAGACCTTGTCGCGCTCCAGTCCCGTGAACTCGAGGTAGCAGTCGTTCCACTGGTTGTTCTTGAGGTTGATCTCGTGGTAGCCCTCACGCCCGAAGCGGTCAGGAACTTTCACTTCGCCGTCGTTTTCCAGATAAAGGTTCAAATAGACGGTCCGGGCGCCTTCGCATTCGGGGTAGATGCTGAAGCGCAGCCGGTTGTAGGGGCGCCAGTCGGCGCCTTTCAGGTCGAAGGCCGCGAGGCAGGTGCCGCGGCCCAAGCCCCAGCCGAGCATTTTCTCGGGCATCGACGGGGCCTCGAGCCGGAGGCTGTGCGTTCCTTCCACGGCACGGTCCGTCGTGAGCGAAATCGTGCCGATGCCGTCATGGGTCCAGCCGTCCAGGCTTTCCATGCCGCACAGGAGTTCCGAATGGAGCACTTCTTTCTGCAGGCCGGCCGTTTCGACGGCCTTGTCTTCGTGGAGCCGCAGGGGCTTGTGGACGTAACCCGATTCGATGATGTCCTTGCGGAAATTTTCATCGACCTGGGCGATGGCGGCCGTTCCGCATAGGATACAGGCGGCCAGGAGGAGGACTTTTCGGTACATGACGGTTAACGGATAAAAGGGGAGGCTGGACGAGCCAGCCTCCCAAAGTTAATAAAAATCCCGGACTATCAGAAGTTGCCCTTGTTCACATCCCACCACAGACGGGTGGAAGCCTTGTCAGGACCACCGAGGAAGCCGAGGGCCTGCTGGTAACCGGTCGGGTCGCTGCTGATGGCGCTCTGCGGGTAGGTGCAGCGGCGGACGATCTCGTCGTTCTTCAGGTCGCTGCTCGCATTGATGATAACAGGGTACTGGCGCGGATAACCCGTACGGCGAAGATCGGTCCAGGCCTCGTAGCCGTCCGGATAGATGGCGAGGTACTTCTGGTCGATGATACGTTCGAGCTTGGCTTCGTTGGATGCGCTTTCGTCCCACTTCGGTGACAGGAAGTTGGCAGCCTTGATGTTCCAACTCGGTTCGACCGGGTTGACGTAGTCGGCCGGGATGGCATCACTGGCCAGGTAGTCGTCGACACCGCCGACACCGTATTGGTTGAACGACTCTTTCACGCCGGCTTCATAATACGTTTTGGCAGAACCGCTCACCCAGCCGCGGAGGGCCGCCTCGGCGAGGAGGAACTGCGCTTCAGCCGGAACCATGATGATGGCGGCGTCGGTCTTCTGGGTGGACAGGAGGGAGTACGGAATCTCGGCTCCCTTGCCGGGCGCGTCATTACCCATACGGATACTGGCGAAGTTGCGGCCGGCGGCCTTGAAGGCGGCGTTGGAAGTCTCTACGAAGTACTTGCCTTCACGCGGATCGGAATAACCGGTCAGGAACGATTCGATGACGGCACCCATATAGCAGTCGTTCCAGGCGGTCGACAGGGTATAGAGTGGGTGCTGCCAGCTGGCGGCATGCATCGTGACCACATCGCTCTTGCCGCTCAGGAAGCCATAGGAATTGCCGATGGCTTTCTGGGCTTCGGACTTGGCCTTGGCGGGATCGACTTTCACGATGTGCATGGCCAGGCGCAGACGGAGCGTGTTGGCGAAACGGATCCACTTCGCGAAGTCGCCGTTGCACCAGTCGTCGAAGCGCTTGAAGTTGTTGGACGTCGTCGAGCCGGTGGTGTTGATGAAGTTTTCCAGGGCGCCCACGGCGATGTCGAGGTCGTTGAAGAATGCGTTGTAGGAATCCTGCATGCTTTCGAAGTTGCCGCCGGTGGCGCTCTGTCCGTACTTGCTGTAGATGCACGGTCCGTAGCAGTCCGTCAGACGGCTCATGGCCATGACCTGCATGATGAGGGCAGGTGCATAGAAGTGGCGGTACTGGTCGTTGTCGGCCAGCGGCTTGATGGAGTTGAAAATCGGCGACATCACCCGTTTGTAGGTGACATCCCACTCGAAGCCGACCCATCCGTCAACCATGAAGAGGTTGCCTGTATTCGCGTTGGAGAGGAAAGCCGACACGTTGGAGAAGTAACCGGCCCACAGGTCCGCGGTCAGGTTCTGCACCAGCTGAAACTCCCAGTTGCTGTTGTTGTAGTTGTAGTACACGGACTGCATGATCTGCGGATAGTAGGCGCCAATGTTGTTGTAGTCGGCCGCCAGCATTTCGTCGGTCACGCCGAAGGGGTTCGTATTGTAGTCCTCCCATTTGGCACAGGAAGAGAACACGAAGGTGATAGCCAGTGCTACAAAAATTGCTTTGAATATCGATTTCATAGTAGTAGCCCTCTAATTAAAATGTAACCTTGATATTGAAACCGAGCGACCGGGTGGTCGGCATGCCGTAGAAGCTGAAGCCTTCGAAGTGGCCGTCCGTATCGAGGAGCGAATCGGGGTCATACGGGATCTTCTTGTAGAAGAACAGGAGGTTTCGTCCGACGAGGGAGATGCTCAGATCCTGGCAGAAGTTGCCGAGGATCTTCTTCGGCAACGAGTAGCCGATGGAAGCTTCGCGGAGACGGACGTTGGTGGCGTCGTACACATAGAATTCGTTGATGCCTTCGAATCCGCCGACGCGGCTGAAGAAGGCATTCACGTCGTTGAACTTGTGTCCTTCATACTCCACATAGCCCTGTTCGCGGCATTTCGCGGTGTAGGCGGAAGTGCCCCAACCGTCGAGGTCGGCCTGGGTGGCGTCGAGGGCGACACCGCCGAAGCGTCCGTCAATCAGGAAGTTGACGTTGAAGCCACCGATCTGGAAGTTGTTGTTCCAGCCGGCGGTCAGCCGGGGTTCCGTGTTGCCGATATAGGTGAATTCACCGCTTTCCTTGTAAGGCAGGCCACTGTCGTCGAGCAGCAGGTTGCCGCTGGCGTCGCGGGCGAAGCGACGGACGTAGAGGTCGCCGTAGGAACCGCCTTCGGTCAGCTTGAGGGCGTAGCCGTGGTTGGTGGCGTCGCAGATCACGAAGGTCTGGATCTCATCGTTCAGCGCCAGGACCTTGTTGCGGTTCATGCCGAGATTGATGCTGCTCTTCCAGACGAAGTTGCGGGTCTCCACCGGGACGAAGCCTACCGTGGCCTCGATACCCTGGTTCTGGATGTTACCCGAGTTCACATAATAGGTGGAGTAACCGGAACCTGCCGGGGCGTTCAGCGAGAAGAGCTGGTTGCGGGTGTTGGTCTTGTAGTACTCGACATCGAACGACAGGCGGTTGTTGAAGAGCCGGAGGTCGAAGCCGGTCTCGAAGGAAGCCGACAGCTCGGGTTTCAGCGTGCCGAACGGCGCCGTGGTGTTGGAGGAGACGGAACCGGAGTAGGCGACGGAGCCGAGCGGGTTGGTGACACGGCTGGGCAGGTCGTTACCCACGACGGCATAGGAAGCGCGGACCTTGAACAGATCCACCCAGGAAGGCATGTTGAGGGCCTCGTTCAGGAGGACGGAAAGACCGGCGGAAGGATAGAAGAAGCCCGTCTTGAAGCTCTCGGAGAAGGCGAGGGTCGAGGACCAGTCGTTACGGCCGGTCACGTCGAGGAAGAGCCAGTCGCGGAAGGAGAGGGTCGCCGTGGCAAAGAGGCCGATCAGCTCGCCCCGGTACCAGCTTTCATCGGTACCGCGGACCGTCATGTTGTTGACGGTAAAGATGTTGGCAAGCTTGAGCTCGCCGCCGCCATAACGGGAGTTGATGGTGGTGTTGGTGCTTTCGTCGTAGTTGATGCTCGTACCGATCGTGGCGTTGAAGCCGAAGTCGCCCCAGTTGTCCTTATAGCCGGCCAGGAAGTCGGCGTAGGCGGTCATGCTGGTGCGTTTGCCCGTGATGTACTGGCCGTTCTCGGAAAGGACGACACTGGGCGTCGTGGTCGCATAGGCCTTGTAGGATTCGCGTCTGGCCGAGTAGTCGGCGCTGGCACGGGCCTGGAGATAGACTTTCGGGGTGATGTCCCAGCGGAGTGAGAGCGAACCCATCGCGCGGTCGCGCCACTGCTCGCTGATGATGCGGTTGGTGATCCAGTACGGGTTCTCGTCGTCGTTGGCGGTGAGCGGTTTGTACCAGTTCTGCACCATCAGGTTACGGTCCATGTCATAGACCTCGAATTTCTCTTTGTATTCGTTGAGGTTGAGGTCGGCCGGGAAGTGATACACACTCATCACCGGGTTGTGATACAGACCACCGGTGGTCGGACGGTTCTTGGTGTACTGGCGGATGAACTGGACCGAGGCGTCGAGCGTCAGGTTTTCCGCGAGCTTGGTGGTGTTGCGGAACGTGATGTTGTGGCGGCTCAGTTTGCTGTTCTTGCCCAGGATACTGTTGGCCGTCGTGTTACCGTAGGAGAGGTACGTCTGGTTCCGGTCGTTGCCGCTCTGGACCGAGAGGCTGTTGGTGAGCGTGTGGGCCGTCTCAAAGAAGTTGTCGGCCGCACGCACGCCGTTGGAGACTTTCGAGCCCCAGCTCTTCCAGGAAGCGTCGTGTCCGTAGGTGTTCTGGAGTTCGTGCCGGTAGACGGGGTTCTCGAAATTGGTCGTGCTGTTGAAGGTCACGCGGGTCTGGCCGGCGACGCCCTTCTTGGTGGTGATCAGGATGACGCCGTTGGCAGCCTGGGTACCGTACAGGGCGGAAGCGGAAGCACCCTTCAGGATGGTGATGCTTTCGATGTCGTCGGGGTTGAGGTTACCGATGCCGTCGCCGTTGTCGAAGGAAGCCATACCGCTTGAGCCGTAGGTATCACCGCTGACGTCGGCGGAGCTGCTCATCGGCACGCCGTTGATGATGTAGAGCGGTTCGTTGCCGCTGTTGACCGAACGGAAACCGCGGATGGAGATTTTCGCCGAGCCGCCCATACCGGCCGCCGACTGCGTGACCGTCACACCGGAGGCCTTGCCGGCCAGGGAGGTAATCATATTGGCAGCGCGGTTGCCGGCGATTTCCTCGGAGGAAACCACCTGTTCGGCATACGTCAGGGATTTCGCCGCACGGGTGATACCGAGGGCGGAAACAACGGCCTCTTCAAGGACGTTGTCGCTGTTCATGGCGACGTCCACGACACTTCTTCCGGCTACTTCGACAATGACTTCGTCATAACCGACCGAAGAGAAGCGGAGGGATGCGTTGGCAGGAACGTTGATTGCATAACGGCCGTCTGCGTCTGCCGAGACAGCATTGCCTGTGCCGTTCTGAATCACCGTCACGAAGGAGACAGGATCTCCTGTCTTGGCATCTTTCACCTGGCCGGTCACCCGCGTGTTCTGTGCAAAAGCGACGGAACCCATGAGCAGGCAGGTCAGGATGAGAATGAATCGGTTGATTTTCATAATGGTTTTGATTGTAGGTTGTTTGTTTAGTTATTGTGTCTTGTAATCAATGGCGAGCAACTGCCCGAAATGGGCGCGCAGGTCTTTCCATTTATAATAAGGTCCTTTCCAGGGCTTGAGGGAAGGGATGACGACCTCTTTCTCGTTGCGGAGAATCTTGACAATGATGTCGTCCTTGCGGTTCTTGTAGAAAATCATCTGAAGGTTGGAGCCCATGGGCATCTCGCTGAAACAGTTCCAGCCCAGGGCGGGGCCGTCAGCCATGTGCCCGGGAACCTCACAGCCTTCCATCCGCAGGAACGTCCAGAGAGACATCAGTCCGGAATCATGTCCGAAACGGAGGTCGGCAGCCACGCCGCTGCCCTCGGCCAGGGCCCGGTCGGCTTTCTCCACGATGTCGACCAGGACGCCCTGGCCGGTCATGTCGTAGCGGTTGAGGTTCTCGATCGTATTGGCGAAGTAGTTGTAATTGGCGGCATCATCGACGTACCAGAGCGCATAAAGCTCGTCTTCCGTGAAATGGCGATAGATGTCCGGTACGTTGTAATCCAGATTCAGGCACTGGCAGATCTGGCCGGCGTAGTAGATGTAGTAGATAAAGTCGCGTACTTTGAAAGGGCCCAGATGGAGGCTGGCATCCCAGGGATCGGTGAACCAAGCGTTCATGATCCGGGCCGGATCGAGCCGGGCCACCAGCATCGAATCGACGATCGTATCGTGCGATTCGTTGAGAGGGATGGTCGATCCGGGCGCAAGATAGCGGAGAAACCGGTCGCCGGCATAAACGGTGTAATGGAGTTCCGGTGCGTTTCCGGAGAGTGCCAGCGTGAAATTGGCCAGGCTCTGGATGCAGCGCTGGCTGGGACTGGACACGGCCACTACTTCTTTGCGGTCATTCTGGTGGAACAGGGAGGGGACTCTATCGTACAGCCGCCGGGAGATACCCTGGTGTTCCAGACCGCCGCGCGTGGTCAGGCATCCCGCCTGGCCTACATGAAACAGGGCAAGGCTGTCGAGTTCATCCCGAAGCGCCTTCCCTTCTTCTGTCAGGAATCCCAGCATTCCGAGCGTGTCGAGAATTGTAGAAACGCGTGTGACGGCACGCATGGAAGTATGGTAACGGCTGCCATGACGGCCGTAATGGCTGAGGTAAAAAGGCTCGTATCCATCCGGAGCCGGGGTATCGACCATTGCCTCGGGCGGTTCGTAACTGTGGTGGATGTTGGAAAGCCGTTCCGGATTCTCCCTGAGCAAGGTCCGGGCGTCCTGGGCGTTCAGCGGAAATCCGCCCACCAGCAAGGAAACCAGTGACAGACACAGGAAAACGGAGAAGAAGGACTGCTTCATTTGCGTTCAGGCACAATTAACCATTACAAAAATAAATAATGCGTTCTTGAGCAAGATTTTAATTTGCGTAATAATATACTCAATTTGCGTTTTTCTGATTTCGCCATTCGGAGGGTGTGCACCCTTTCAACTCCTTGAAACGGCGGCAGATGCTCTTGGCATCGTCTTCTCCCAACTTGTAGGCAATCTCTTGGATGGAGTCGTTGGTCTCGAGCAGCAGTTCCGAAAAGCGCCCGATCCGCTGCTGGGAGATATACTGGTAGATCGACTCGCCGATCACGTTTTTGAACCGGACCTCGAGAAGCCTGCGCGAGAGCGGGACCTGTTCCAATACATCGCTGACAGAGAGTTTTTTGTCGAGGTTCTGCCGGATATACTGCAATGCAGCCAGCACCTCCTTGTCGGAGGTGGCGTAGGCAGAAGTGGAAACGCGGTGGACGAGTCGTTTGGGCTGGAGCGTGATATCGGCACCCTTAAAAAAAGGATCGCGAATCATACGGACGGCCATCTGTGCCGTCTCGAAGCCGCCCTGTTCGATATCCACCATGATGCTGGACAGGGTGGGATGGGAGAGGGTACAGATCACTTCGTCATTGTCGACGCCGATGACCGACAGTTCGGAAGGAATCTTCACGCCTGCCGAGTTGCAGGCTTCGATCAGCGCGTTGCCCTGATTGTCGTCGCATGCCATGACGGCTACCGGTTTGGGCAAGTCTAGCAGCCATTTCCGGAGTTCGGCCGCCTCGTAGTACCACAGGTTGTCGATCACCTGCTTGTCGTAGAGGTAGAAATGGTCGCCGAATCCTGCCTCTTCGATCCGCTGCCGGAATCCGTCGCAACGCTCCTCCGACCAACAGACGTCCTTGTAGCCGAAAAAGGCGAAATTGCGGAATCCCTTGTGGAGGTAAAGGTCGGCGGCCATGCGCCCGGTCTTGATGTAATCGCCCGTGATGTTGGGGATGGAAGTGAACTTGGACTTGTAGTCCTGCGCCAGGGCCACGATGCCGTTGCGGCGGAAAAGCTCCACCTTGTCGGTCTCTTCGAATTGTCCGATCACCACGTCGGCACCCCATTTCTTCGCCCACTTGATGACGCCCTTGAGTCCCAGTTTCCGTTTGTAGGCAGGAGGCATGCGGCAGACCACCCATTGCTCGGTCTGATTGGAATAACGGATGATGCCCCGCAGCAGCGCATAGGCGAAAGATTCGGTAAAATCGGTTATAAAGAGGAGTCTGACCATCTGAATCCAACTTTTGTTCTTTCATCGCTGTTATACAGGCGTACGGCGGCATTGCCGTCGAAGTCGGCTTTTCCTGAAACGAATTCAGGCACGTTGTAAGACCTTACGCTGCTGTCGTAAAAGTCACGCGGGCTCTTCTGGGGCAGCATGAAGGGTTTGGCACACACACCGTCCGGATCGATGTGGCAGATATAGGCCCGGGTGTAGAGCCCGTCGTCCCTCCGGCTGCCGAAAACAAACCAGCGGGAGTTGGAACTCCAGCTGTGGGCGCTCTCTGCATCGTCGCTGTTTACTCCGTCGAGCGGTCGGGTCTTCCCGGTCTGGAGGTCGAGGAGCCACAGGTCCGATTCGTGGTGCCAGGCACCAAAACACCCGTAGTCCGCCAGTTGATACAGGATCCATCGTCCGTCATAGGACGGTTTTGGGAAGGAGATGCTCTTGCCCATCGCTTCGGCGAAGATCACGGTATCTACCTTATGGCCGATGTCGCCGGTCTCGGGGTTGAAGTCCACGCGGCAGAGATTGTACCGGACTTCCGTCACGTTTCGGGGGATTTCCTGTTCCGTGCAGGATGTAAAGTAGATGGAGCGGCCATCGGCCGAGAAGACCGGCATATTCTCGTTCACGCCGTCCACCTTCACTTCGGGCGAAGTGATCAGCACGTTTTCCTCGGTGTCGTACACCTGCAGGTCCGACTTGAGGTCGTACACCTCCAGGACTTTGTCCGGGCGCTGGTGGAAACCCTGCCGGTTCACATTGGTGGAGTAAGCGATGAATCTTCCGTCGGGATGCCAGCAAGGATAGACGCAGGCGGCCAGCGTAGAGTCTGTCTTCATGTCATACGCAACCGTCTTGCCGTTTTTGCGGATAAACGTTGCACCTCTTTCCCCCCTGACATGCAGGCTGAAGTACTCGGGCCGGGTGCGATTGAAGGAGTGGCAGTTCACGCAACCGTCGAAGTTCCTGCCTCCGATCAGGCAGACCTCGTCGAAGGACGACAAATCCCGTTCATAGATACCGATGTGGGAGAAGGACTGGTAACCCGGGGCGATGAGCCGGTAGGCGATGCCGTAGTCGATGGCGTCTTCGCTGACATAAATATCAAAAGGCTCGAACCGTTTCCATGTTCCGTCGATCTTCCCACACGCCGTGACCTTGACCGTCCCGCCTCGGGATGCGTCCAACAGCCGGTGCCAGGCCTTGATGGGAAAATTGGCGCTTTTTCCGGATACCTTGAGGGTTTTTCCGTCCGCTCCTTCTGCGATGGCGATGACCTTCGTGGCTCCATTGATGTCAAAGTCGAGCGGGGCGATGGTGGCAGGAACGGTTACGCCGATGTAATCGGGATAGATGTCCGGTTGCAGACCTGCTTTCGTGAATCTGTCCGGATTGCCGGTACACGAGAGGACTGCGAGCAACAGCGGCAAGGATAGGATGATGCTCTTTTTCATTGTCCCAGTCGATAGAAATAATAATACCAGTAAGTATTGCCGAACCGCTTGGCGAGGGTTTCGGCCGGAGTTCCGCCGCCGCGCTCCTGCATGAACAGGCTGAATGAAGTTACGACGGCCGGATTGATGAAAGCGGGAACATTTTCCAGGCTTTGGGTCGTGTTGGCGAAGTCCAGCAGGAAAGCCTCCTGATAACAGCGCGGTACGCCGCCCGAATAGGCTTCGAAGGGACAATAGTTCACGAAACCTTTCAGGTTCTTGTCGAGAAGGTTCCAGGCAAGCAGGTATTCCAGCGCCATGTGGTTTGCGGGATTCTCCTGGACCAGATAGCCAAGCATGGTCTCCATAGCCTGCCGGTTGAAAAGGAAGTCGTGGTCGTGGAGCCTGACACTGCGGAGGTATCCATATCCCGGATCCGCGTCGATGGCCTCATCGTTGCCGCAAAGCGCCATTTTGGATTTGGCCCAGCTCCGGTAAAACAGTGTTTTTTCGAGAGCCTTCAGATATTTTTCAGCCACTTGGTAGTTACGGTTGACCAGGTTGGTTTCCGCCAGCCGCTTGTAGGCCCGGACACTCTTCTGGAAGTCGGGAATCAGTTCCTGTGCCTCGAAGGTATAACGCTGGCTGGCGTTGACCATGCCGAGCTGGAAATAGGCTTCAGAAGGAATCAGCGGATGGAGGTAGTCGTTGGTGTATTTCGGAAGCAGGCCGTCCGGACCGTTTTGGTAGAATTCAAACATCCTGTGGGCGTTTCCCGTCTTGACAAGCGCCAGGTTTACGCTGGCCATTTCAAAGGGTTTCTGGGGATTGTCTTTCCGGGCCTCCGCGAGGATGGCGTTCCACTGGAACCTTCGTGTGAGGAAGTCGTATTTGAAGTAAGTCTCTTTTTCGCCGTCATAGGCCAGGACGACGCCCAGTGCGCCGAGGACCAGGATCGCACCGAAGGCTCCGATCCCTTCCCAAACCTTGCCTTGCCGCTTGATGCAGGGAGCAATCATCAGGACCAGCGCTTCTGCCGCAGCGGCTGCCCAGGGCCACACCGGCAGATGATGGTGGAACCGGTAGTAATTGATTCCGTACAGGAGCCGGTAGTAAGGATATCCCATCGTCTTGTGCAGACAAACGACACACAGGGCGAAAACGATCCCCATCATAAGGCCAGGCAACAGTTTCCGCTCGTGGGCCAGGAAGGCGATGATAAACAGGATCGAAAGCGACCCCAGCAGAAAATAGAGCAGGGCGGTCGCGACGACGGCCACGATGTTCCGAAGAACGGCGGGTCGGATGCGGATGACGGCCAGGGCGCAGAGCAGCGACAGCAGAATTGCCACCAGTGTGCCGGGCATGGCATCGGCATCGCAGAAGAAGACCAGCAGCAGGACCGGCGGGATAAAAGTCAAGGCGTATCCTGTGGGTGACAGGTTTTTTGCAAGCGCCGCCGTAGAAAGCTGTATCGCGGCGAGCAGTAATGCAAGGATGAAGCTGCCCGCCGCCGAGTAGTAGAAGAACTGCGTCAGGAACCGGCCGCACCAATCGGCAAGTCCGCCGGGAACCGCCAAAGTTTCCGCCAGATATCGCCAGGAGAACTGGAAGAGCTGGAACTGCTCCTGGTTGTAAACATGGTAGGGGTATGCCAACCAGAAGAAGAAGAATGTCGCCAGGGTAAACAATCCCGGGAACAAGTATCGATCGGTTTTGCTTTTCACGCTTCAGGCATTTAGGGATTCGTACTATATTGGAACTGCGCTTTCTTTCCCCGCTTGAGCAGGCGCCAGGCCTTGTGGCTGTTCAGGGGCACGGGCTCCGTCACGAATTCGGGGATGTTGAAACTCCGCAGCATGGTGTCGTAGTATTCGCGGGGATTCTTCTGGGGCAGCATGAAAGGTTTGGCGGGTACGCCGTCCGCATCGATATGGCAGAGATAGGCGCGCGTGTGGATACGGTCGTCGCGGCGGCTTCCGAAAACGAACCAGCGGCTGTTGCTGCTCCAGTTGTGGTAGCTTTCCGCAGCGTCGGGGTTGTTCACCCCCTGGAGGTCGCGTGTCTTGCCTGTTGCCAGGTCAAGCAGGAGCAAGTCCGCGTCGTTGTGCCAGATCGTGAAGTTGCCGAACGACGAGGCGGTGTACATCAGGTATTTTCCGTCAAAAGACGGACGCGGGAACGAGACGCTGAATCCGCGCGGGGCAGCCAGGACCAGCGTATCGACCTGGTCGCCGAAACGGCCGTTTTCCGGATCGAAGGCGATGCGGCAGAGATTGTAGCGGATGGCATTCAGTTGCTTGGGGATCGCCCTGGGCTCGGCGCTGCAGAAATAGAGCGTCCGGCCGTCCGGGGAGAAAGCCGGGAAGGTTTCCCAGGCGCCGTCGCTTTTCAGCTGGGGGCACGAAAGGAGCCGGTTGTTCCGGATATCGTACACCACGATGTCGGATGCGTAGTCAAACACTTCCAGAACATTCTCGGCCCGCTGGTAGAACCCCTGCCGGGTGGTGTTGGTAGAGTAGGCGATGTAGTCGCCGGAAGGATGCCAGTACGGGTACACGCAACTCGAAATCGTGGAGTCGGTCTTGGTGTTGAACGCCTTCAGTTTCGCGTGCTGCCGGATCAGGGTGGCCCCGTTTGCGCCCCGCACGTGCAGGCTCAGGTCTTTGGGATCGCACTGGTTGAAGGAATGGCAGTTGAGGCAGCCGTTGACCTCCTCGGTGCTGATGAGTTCTTTCTGTCGGAAAGAGGACAGATCTCTCTCGTAAATGCCGAGTTTCCCCATCCCTTCATAGGAGGGCAGGATGAGCCGGTAGGCCAGCCCGTAGTCGATGGTGTCCTCGCTGACATAGATGTGGAACGGGGCGTCCTGAAACCACTGTCCATCGACGAACTCGTAGGTATCGACCAGAATCGAAGCGCCCGTGTTGGCGCGGAGCAGTTTTCGCCAGGCTCTTTGGGGAAAACGGGCCATGGAGCCGCGGACGTACAGGACGGTGCCGTCATCGCCTGTGAGCGTCACGGCGAGGCGCTCGGCCTTGTCGATGGAGAAGTTGAGCGGCGCAATGGTGGCGGGGACCGTCACGTCCCGGTAGTCCGGAAAAATACGGGGCGACCTTCCGGAGTAAACGGAATCACTCACGTCGCGTCCGCAGGAAAGGACCGTGAGCAAAGTCAGCACCAACAAGGGAAATCTTGCACGCATGGTTTATTTGAAAAAATAATAAAACCAGTAAGTGTCTCCATATCGCTGTTGCATCGTGGCGAGGGGGACGTTGGCGTTGAAATCGCGGGAGAAGTCCTCCAAGTGCGCGGCATTGGCCGGCGTGATGAAGTCCGGGAGCTCTTCAGACGAGAATCTCGACTGGTTCCAGTCGAGCAGGAACCCTTCCTGCCAGGCTTTGGGAACAGCCGTAGTAAACCCTTCGAAAGGGCAGGTCGCCACAAAAGCGCCCAGGTCTTTTTGGAGAAGGTACCACGCGAGCAGGTAATTCAGGGCCGTGAGGTTGCCCGGATGCTCAGACAGCAGCTGCCGGAGCGAGACATCGGCATGGTTGTAGTCGAAAATGTAGTCTTCGCCTTTGTACCGCTCGAAGCGCTTCTCGGTATATTCGTTGCGGACGAAGGGTCCGGCGGGATCTTTCAGCAGCGCGAGCTGCTCCTTCGCCCACTTCCGGTAGAACAGAGTATGGCTGAGCGATGTCAGGTATTTCCGGGCCATTTCAAAATTTTCGTTGACCAGACTGATTTCCGCCAGCAATTTGAAGACGGCAGCGCTGTTCTGGTAGTCCGGAATTACATTGAGGGCCTCGAAGCAGTGCCGTCTTGCGTTGTTCACCATACCCAACTGGTAAAAAATTTCCGCGGTGGAAAGTCCGTCGTGGTGGGGTGTGTTCTCGTTGGGCAAGAGTGTCTCGGGACCGTCCTGCAGGAAATCGAACATGTGGCTTCCCAAGTGGCCTGTCTTACAGAGCGCGAGATTGAGACAAGCGGTTTCCCCATAGGTTTTCGGGGCCTTGCGGGTAGCTTCGGTCACGATGCGGTTCCAGGCCCGCTTGCCTGCCAGGATATTGTATTTCAAGCTTTGTTCGTCGTTCCGGCTGCTGCAGAGCAAGACAGCCGGGACGGCCAGGACGAAGAGGATACCGTAAGTGATCGGCCAGGCTGGGACAGTTCGGCCAGCGGTCCGGGATTCGGCGAAGGCGATGGCGGCCGCGGTAACCAGTGCCGCAATCCAGGGCCAGACAGGCATCAGGATGTGTACCTTGTAGTAGTTGAGTCCGTAAAAAAGCCTTCCGAGCGGATAGGGGAGAATCATCCAGGCGACCAGCGGACAGAGCAGTGCCAACACGAGAATCGTGCCGCCGAAAACCTTGTTCCGCTCCTTGACGGCCAGGATGGCGGCAAAGACGATGGAGAAACTGCCCAGCAGCAGGTAGAGGACAGGAATCAGGACGAGTGCGACGATGCGACGGGATTTGGTCCCGGCCATGCGGGAGACCGCCAGGGCTGCGGCGAGCATGAGGGAGAAGGACGTCAGCAGGCTGACGGTCGGGAAACGGTAGCACATGACCATCCCCAGCAGGATGGAAGGAACGAAGGACAGCGAGCCGGTCAGCGCGTCCTTCCGGGAGCAGAGCAACCAGACTAGCCAGCGGATCAGGACCAGCAGCCCGGCCAGGATGAAGGCGCCGGACCAGGCTTGGTAAAAGAACTGGGTCAGGAAACGGCCGAGATAATCGGCGAATCCACCCGGACGGGTGACGATTTCCGCAAAATAAGTCAAAGTTCCCTCAAAAAGCTGCAGTTGTTCCAGGTTGAGGGTGTGAAATCCGTAAGGGACGGAAAAATAGAGCGTCACGGAAGCAAATAGCAGCAGGGAGGCTGACCAGTCTATGACTCTTTGCAGGCGGTTCATCTCTGATGCGGTTGACAACAACATATTCACAGTACAAAAATAGAAAAAGTAAGCGGATTGTTTTACACGATTTGAGTATTCTAATACTCATTTTGCGCAAACCGACAACAGCTGTTTATTGTTTTGTTGAAAAAAAGCCGGGGACATCCGTTGCGGAAAAGCCGATTTGCCGTACCTTTGAATTATGCTATTGTATCCCAATGCAAAGATAAACCTGGGCCTCAATGTCATACGGAAGCGTTCCGACGGGTATCATGACATTGAGACCCTTTTTTATCCGGTTCCTGATCTGTGTGATATCCTGGAGATCGTGCATGCCGATGCGTTCCGGATGCAGGTGTACGGGGCGCAGGTCGAAGGAGAAAACCTCTGTGAAAGGGCCTGGAAGCTCATGCATGACCGGTTCGGGATTCCTCCCGTGGCCATTCATCTTTACAAGAAGATTCCGATGGGCGCGGGCCTGGGCGGCGGTTCTTCCGATGCCGCCTTTACCCTGAAAGGGCTCAATACCTTCTTCAAGATCGACTTGCCTGACGAGGAGTTGTGTGCCCTGGCCGCTACGTTGGGCAGCGACTGTGCCTTTTTCATCTTCAACCGTCCGATGCTGGCCCGTGGCCGGGGAGAAATCCTCACGCCACTCGATTTTACCCTCGGAGACCATGTTTTGCGCATCTATCCGCAGGAAGAATTCGTTTCGACCCGGGAAGCGTATGCGTCGCTCACGCCTCGGGAACCAGTGCGTCACATTGATTCGATCGTCAAGCTGCCGGTTGCCGCATGGCGGGGGCTGCTGGTCAACGATTTTGAGGAGACCGTCTTTGCGCGGCACCCGCGTCTGGCGGAAGTCCGCGATGCGCTGTATGCCGGAGGCGCGCTCTATGCTGCCATGTCGGGCAGCGGATCAGCGCTGTATGCAATATACTAACAGTTGCTCGAGCGTGGCATCCTTGAGGATGATCCGTTTATCTTCGTCCAGCAAATAAAGAGAGGGAATGGCGCGGAGCCAGTAGATGGTGTCGCTCTTGAGCACCAGGTCGGGATCGTAGCCGCAGATCCAGTCGGCAGGATAATTGGGCAGATAGTCGAGCCATTCCTGCACATTTTCGTCCGGATAGATATTGACCACCAGCAGGTCGCCTGTTCCGATCCTCGCCTGGACCGGTTGGCTTTGCGAAAGGGTTTCGGTGATTTCCTTGCAGTTGGGGCAGCCCGGGTTGCTGAAGAACAGGATCGTCCGTTTCGGTTTCCGGGCGTCGAGCGTGGCGTACAGGGTGGTGCGCCGGCCCTTGGGTGTGACATATTCGAAGTCGTTGGCTGGCTGGCCGGGCCGGTTGAGCAGCAGGTAGGGCTTGAGCCAGGCGGCCCGCTGCTGTTGTTTTTCGGAAGCCATGGGCGAGGAGAGCTGGCGTTCCAGGACGGGCAGGTAGAGTTCTTCGTTGCGGTAGGGGCTATTGGGGTCAAGCAAGAACGACTCTTCCAAGGAGATGACGCGCTGCCATTCGGCACTGTCGCGTTCCGCAGCGGTCAGCACGCTGTCCTGCAAGCGGAGTGCTTCTTCGGCAGGTGCTGTCAGCAGCCTTTGCACATATTGTTCAAATTGCACGCGTTGCGTGGCCTGCGACTGGGAACCGTATTCCGAGAGAGAGGGCCCTTTCTCAGGTTTGCAGCCGGAGAGCAAGGTAAAAACGGCTGCCAGGACAAGCAAGTGACATTTTGTCATAATCCGGGGGTTGGCATCTAATTTGCCATAAGCAGGGGCAAAAGTAATCAAAAAACGTATAAAAATAGACATCATGAACATCAAACCATTAGCAGACAGAGTGCTGATCGAGGCCAAAGAGGCTGAGACCAAGACCGCAAGCGGACTCTATATTCCGGATTCCGCCAAAGAGAAACCGCAGCAGGGAACCGTTGTCGCCGTCGGTAACGGCAAGAAGGACGAGCCCATGGAGCTGTGTGTCGGTGACACCGTTCTCTACGGCAAATACGCCGGCACCGAGATTACCGTGGACGGTAAGAATTATCTGATCATGCGCCAGAGCGACGTGGTTGCAGTTCTTAAATAAAGCTAGGAGGAAAACATTATGGCTAAAGAGATCAAATTCGATATCGATGCACGCAACCTCATGAAGGAAGGCGCCGATGCATTGGCGAACGCTGTCAAGGTGACGTTGGGTCCGAAAGGCCGCAATGTCGTCATCGACAAGAAATTCGGAGCCCCGCAGGTAACCAAGGACGGTGTTACGGTGGCCAAGGAAATTGAACTGGAAGACCGCTTCCAGAATATGGGTGCCCAGATGGTCAAGGAAGTCGCATCCAAGACCAACGACCAGGCTGGCGACGGTACGACCACTGCGACGGTGCTCGCCCAGAGCATTATCAATGTGGGTCTGAAGAATGTGGCCGCCGGGGCCAACCCGATGGACCTCAAACGCGGTATCGACAAGGCTGTCGCACTGGTGGTGGCAGACCTCCAGAAGCAGAGCCAGGCAGTCGGCGACGACTACTCGAAGATCGAGCAGGTCGGCACCATCTCCGCCAACAACGACGAGAAGATCGGCAAGCTGATCGCCGACGCAATGGCCAAGGTCAAGAAAGACGGCGTCATCACCGTCGAAGAGGCCAAGGGCACCGAGACCGAAGTCAAGGTCGTGGAAGGCATGCAGTTCGACCGCGGTTACATCTCCGCCTACTTCATGACGAATCCTGACAAGATGGAGGCTGTCCTCGAAGATCCGCAGATCCTGATCACCGACAAGAAGATCTCCACGATGAAAGACCTGATGCCGATCCTCGAACCGATCGCCCGCGAAGGCCGTTCCTTGCTGATCATCGCCGAGGATGTCGACGGCGAAGCGCTGACCACCCTTGTGGTCAACAAGCTCCGCGGTACGCTGAAGGTGGCCGCCGTCAAGGCCCCGGGCTTCGGCGACCGTCGCAAGGAGATGCTGCAGGACATCGCAACGCTGACCGGTGCCATCGTGGTTTCCGAAGAGCGTGGCTTCACCCTCGAGAACGCGACGCCCGACATGCTGGGCCGCGCCGAGAAGGTGGTCATCGACAAAGAGAATACCACCATCGTCAACGGTGCCGGTGACAAGGAAGCCATCGCCGACCGTGCCAGCCAGATCCGTAAACAGATTTCGACCACCACGAGCGATTACGACCGCGAGAAGCTCCAGGAACGTCTGGGCAAACTCGCCGGCGGTGTGGCCGTCCTCTATGTGGGCGCCGCTTCCGAGGTCGAGATGAAGGAGAAGAAAGACCGCGTCGAGGATGCGCTCAACGCCACCCGCGCCGCTGTCGAAGAAGGAATTATCCCGGGCGGTGGTGTCGCCTTGGTGCGCGCCGAAGCAGCCCTGGCCGGTGTCAAGGGCGAGAATGACGACGAGACCACCGGTATCCACATCGTGGCCCGTGCCATCGAGGAGCCGATCCGTACCATTGCCGCCAATGCCGGCAAGGAAGGCAGCGTCATCGTCCAGAAGGTAAAGGAAGGCAAAGCCGACTTCGGCTACAACGCCCGTACCGACAAGTTCGAGAACCTGCTCTCAACGGGTGTCATCGATCCGACCAAGGTGGTCCGTGTCGCCCTCCAGAATGCCGCATCCGTGGCAGGTATGTTCCTGACTACGGAGTGTGCGCTGGCCGACATCAAGGAAGAACAGCCCGCCATGCCGCCGATGAATCCCGGAATGGGCGGTATGATGTAAGCGTCAGAAACGGTACCCCCGGCTGACAGGGGTCTACATATCAACCTTCGTCACCAGTCGGTGGCGGAGGTTTTTTCTTTCCAGAAAATCAATCAGTTCGTAGCCGGGCGAGACGGCGATTTTTTTGGAGAAAAGCGACAGCCGGTCCTCAGCGCCGTCGTGTTCAAAGACCAGGTCGATGAAGAGGCGGGCTTTCCCCTTGTGGCGCTTGAGCTCTTTGAGCAGGACGCTCCGCAGTTCCGGCGTGGAGAGTTGCAACGGCAATTCGATGTGGAACTCCTTGATGAAGTCGTCCTTCGTGTTGGACAACAAGGCCATTTTCAGGATCCGAAGCTCGTACATGTCGCCTTGGGTGTCATCGTCTTTTTTGCGGAAACGCTGGCGAACGGTACACTTGACCAGCAGGGCCGCGCCGGGCTGGGTGTACTTCATGAAGTTCTCGTAGTCCTTGCTGAAGATCGAGAAGGTGTGGCTGCCGCTATAGTCCTCCAGGGTGAAGCGGCACCAGGGCTTGTTGCCGGTCTTGGTGTAGCGGACGTCACATTCCGACACCAGGCCGGCTACGAGGTATTCCTTGTTCTGCACCGACGTGTCGGTCTGCATGGTCCGATCGATCTCGTCCAGCCGGGCGATATTGACCGTAGCGAACTGCTCAATCTCGAACTTGAAGCGGTCGAGCGGATGGGCAGACAGGTACATGCCCACGCATTCCTTCTCTTTCTTGAGGAACTCCATCTCGTTGTATTCGGGCTGCAGCGGCGGGATGGCAGGCCGCACCGGCTTGAGCTCTTCCATATCGCCGAACAGGCTCATCGACGCAGACATCGTGTCATTTTGGAACTTCTGGGCATAGCGGAGCAGGGCGTCGAGATAGACGTCGTCCTTGCTGCTGCCGGTCTCATAGAAGAATTGTGGCCGCGTAATCTCGGGGAAACTGTCGAAGGCGCCTGCATAGACCATGCATTCCATGACCTTGCGGTTGATCAACCCCAGGGGCATGCGTTCGATGAAGTCGAAAATGCCCTGGAACGGGCCGCCCCGACGGCGCTCGGCGATGACCGCGTCGATCACGCCGGCACCCACGCCCTTGATGCCGCCCATGCCGAAGCGGACGTTGCCGGCTTTGTTGACCGTGAACTCCGTGGAACTCTCGTTGACGTCGGGGCCGAGCACCTGGATCTGCCAGCGGCGGCAGTCGTCCATGATCTTGGTGATCTCGTCCATGTTGTCGAGATTGCAGCTCAGGTTGGCCGCGAAGAACTCGGCCGGATAGTGGGCTTTCAGATAGGCGGTCTGGTAGCTGACCCAGGCGTAGCAAGTGGCGTGCGACTTGTTGAAGGCATATTCGGCGAAGGCCCGCCAGTCCTGCCAGATCTTGTTGAGCAGGGCGTCATCGTGTCCGTGGGCGCGGCCACCTTCCATGAACTTGACATAGAGTTCCTCCATGTCCTTGATCTTCTTCTTGCCCATTGCCTTGCGGAGCTTGTCGGCCTGGCCTTTGGTAAAGCCGGCCAGCTTCTGCGAGAGCAACATCACCTGCTCCTGGTACACCGTGATGCCGTAGGTGTCTTTCAGGTATTCCTCCATCTCGGGGGTATCGTAGGTGATGGGCTTGATGCCCTGCTTGCGGTCGACGAAATCGGGAATGTAGTCCATCGGGCCCGGGCGGTACAGGGCGTTCATAGCAATCAAGTCTTCGAAGCGCTCGGGCTGGAGTTTCTGCAGCCACTCCTTCATGCCCGGCGACTCGAACTGGAAGATCGAGGTGGTGTCGCCGCGGCTGTAAAGTTCGTAAGTCAGCTTGTCGTCGATGGGGATGGCTTCGATGTCGATGTCTATGCCGTGGCCCTGCTTGATCAGGTCGAGCGTCTTGTGGATGATCGAAAGCGTGTTGAGGCCCAGGAAGTCCATCTTGAGCAGGCCGCACTCTTCGATGTAGTGGCCGTCGTACTGCGAGGTCCACACATCCTGCCCCGTATCCTTGTCTTTGGACAGGCAGATGGGGATGTAGTCGCTCAGGTTGCCGGGTCCGATGATGGTGGCGCAGGCGTGCATGCCTACCTGGCGGACGCTTCCTTCCAGCTGCTGGGCGAACGAGAGGACTTCCTTGTTGAGGTCGTTGTTCTCTTTGGCCAGTTCGTCCTTGAACTCCGGAACCAGTCGGAAGCAGTTCTTGAGGGTGATCTTGACCGATTTTTCTTCGGTCTCGCCCTTGTCGTTCTTCACCCGCTCGCTCAGGCGGTTCGGCACCATCTTCGACAGGCGGTTGCTTTCGTCGATCGACACGTGGCTGATGCGCGCCACGTCCTTGATGGCGCCCTTGGCCAGCATGGTGCCGAAAGTGATCACGCGCGATACATGGTCGGCGCCGTAGGTGTCTTCCACATAGCGGTGCGCCGCTTCGAGGTTCTCGAAGTCCACGTCGATATCGGGCATCGAGATGCGCTCCGGATTGAGGAAACGCTCGAACAGGAGCTGGTATTTGATGGGGTCGAGGTTCGTGATCCACAAGCAGTAGGCCACCACACTGCCCGCCGCTGAGCCGCGGCCTGGGCCCACGAGCCAGCCTTGGTTGCGCATGGCGCGGATGTAGTCCTGCACGATGAGGAAGTAGTCGGGGAAGCCCATCGAAGAGATGGTCTTCAGCTCGAAGTCGATGCGCTCGGCCTGCTCGTCGGTGAGGGCTTCGCCGTAGCGGATTTTTGCGCCTTCGTAAGTAAGGTGGCACAGATAGGCTACGGACTTGCAGAAGTCGTCGCCGCGGTAGTTGCCCTTCGGGTCGTTCTTGCCGGCTTCGATATAGGGTTTGTATTTCTCCAGATAGGTATCGATGTCGCGCAGGAAGGTTTCGTCGATGTGGTATTTGGGCAGGATGTAGTCGTGGTCGATCTTATAGAGTTCCACCTTGTCGGCCACTTCGAGCGTGTTGGCGATCACTTCCGGATGGTCGGGGAAAAGTGCGGCCATTTCCTCCTCGCTCTTGAGATACTCCTGCTGTGTGTAGCGCAGCCGCTTGGGATCGTCCACGTCGGAGTTGGTGGTCAGGCAGATGAGGCGGTCGTGGGCCGGGCCGTCTTCCTTGCGGATGAAATGCACGTCGTTGGTGGCCACCACCTTGACGCCCTCTTCGCGCGCCAGGTCGAAAAGGACGGGGTTGACTTCCATCTGCGCCCGGTACACGTCGTCGTCGAGGCCGGGCACTTCGGTCTTGTGCTTCATCACTTCGAGGTAGTAGTCTTCCCCGAACACGCGCTTGTGCCAGCGGAGGGCCTCCCGCGCCGCTTCCACGTTGCCGTCCAGGATGTCGCGGGGCAGCTCGCCCGCCAGGCACGCGGAGCAGCAGATCAGGTTCTCGTGATACTGCTCGATGATCTCGTGCGAGACGCGCGGCTTGTAGTACATCCCATGGATATGCCCTTCCGTGCAAATCTTCATCAGGTTCTGGTACCCTGCGTAGTTCTTGGCCAAAAGGGTCAGGTGGTAATACCTGCGGTGGTCGTTGTCCTTGAGCCGGTGGTCGTAGTGCCGCGTCACGTAGACTTCGCAGCCGATGATAGGCTTGACCAAGGGCTTCTTGTCCTCTCCCAGATTCGCCTTGTCGTAGGCGAACTTGAAGAACTCCTTCACGCCGTACATATTGCCGTGGTCGGTGATGGCCAGGGCAGGCATGCCCAGCTCCCGGGCGCGGGCGAATAGTTTTTCGATGTCGGACAGACCGTCGAGAATCGAATATTGCGTATGGACGTGAAGGTGTACGAAGGACATGGCGCGATGCTTTGAAAAAGGACAAGCAAGTTAAGGAAAATATCGCGAAGTAAAAAATCATAAGAGAGGCTTCCGGACAATTCAATCTATTTTGTTTTTTCATACATTCTCTCTATATTTGAAAAGATCGCAACCAATTTATTTCGAAATGAAGAATAGGGTGTTTTTAGGAATCGTGTTTCTGTATTTTTTGTCGGTTGGCTGTATATCAAGGCATAGTGTTGACGATCAATACAGTTTTGACGGATTGTTCAAATTTCCATTTACGGAATGGTATGCCAGAATGGTCGACATTACAGGAGAGAAATACAAGGCGATCTATCTCTCCAAAGATATCAAGGAAATCGACGGTCCCGTTGATAGTATCAATAGTCTTGTAATTTGGATAAATAAAAATCAGGATTATCCGGAATTATTTGTTTCCAATGATACGATTATCGCAGGTGTTGAGAGTTTCCGGGTGTCAGGAGATACAACTTTTTGCCGTCAAATCAATTCATGTCTTTCTAACGAGTACTTAATCAATGATATCGATATAATAAATGAGACGATACAGAAGTATTCATATAGTCGCATACTTCCCAAATACCCCTATATTATTGTAGAATTTGAAACGTGGCACAATTCTTTTCGTGTCATTCCGAATTGGGAATATTTGAATCTTGATTCAACAATAATCCACAGAGAAATGGAGCCGCTGACAGCAACGACAAAAACATATAGGGAGCAGAACATTAAACCTATGCCACTTGTATGGATTAGGTTGAAAGAATGCTTAAAATAAACCTCCGCCACCGGATGGTGACGAAGGTTGAAATGTAGACCCCTGGTCAGGCCGGGGGGGGGACGAACTATCGGTTGCCGTAAGGTGCTTGGTCCTCCTGAAGCAGGCGGACAATTGCGGTATTGATATATTCGTTGATGGTAAAACCGTTTGCCGCCGCTTTTGCTGCGACTTGCGCGTGTATTTCGGAGGGCATTCTCAAGTTCAGCTTCCCGCTATAGGGCTTCTCCGGTTCGATCCCGTCTGCCTGGCAAGCCTCCAGATACGAATCCACGCCGGCCTGAAAATCCTGCCGCAATTCGTCGAGCGACATCCCCTCATAGAGAATCAGGGACTTACGTATTCCCTGCACTTTCCCGTGCAAACAATCATCCTGCAGGCTGTATTCCACAGAACCTTTATAGCCTTTGTACTCCAGGTAATCCATTTTAAATTAAATTATTGTTCTTCAAATGATTATAAACAGCTTTCATCATCCATTGCCGCATCGTGTTTCCGGGATGAGGACGATGGATGTCGATATAGATGCCCACATCTTTTCTGAAGCGTATGCGAGAACCGGAGGTAGTACCTTTGTTTTCCAAGACATATCCGAATCCTGCCAATAGTGAACACATTTCTTCAAATGTGAAATCCGCTGGCATTTGTAAAAACCGTTTTCTCAGTTTCTCTTTTGAACTCATCGCCTCAATCTTTTTCACAAAGGTACTAATTTTAGTACCAATTTCCAAATAAACGAATCCGGCCAAGAAATCGCGGGGAAATCTTGGCCGGATGAGGTGCACGTTCAGGCCGGGGTAACGTTAGATCAGCGGTTCGGCCGTCATGGCGGCGGGCTGGGGGATGCCCATCAGTTTGAGAATGGTCGGGGCGACGTTGCAGAGGGCGCCGTCCTTGACCGTCTTGACTTCATCTCCGGCGCCGATGACGATGAACTGCACAACGTTGAGGGAGTGGGCGGTGTTGGGCGTACCGTCGGCGTTGACCGCAAAGTCGGCGTTGCCATGGTCGGCGGTCAGCAGCACCACGTAGTCTTTCGCAAGGGCTTCTTCCACCACCTTGCCGACCAGCTTGTCGATGCAGGCCACGGCACGGGTGATCGAGTTGTAAACGCCGGTATGACCCACCATGTCGCCGTTGGCGAAGTTCAGGATGATGAGGTCTTCCTTGCCGGTGCGGATGACGTCGATGAGTTTCTCGGCCACTTCGGGGGCGCTCATTTGCGGAAGCATGTCGTAGGTCGGCACTTTCGGAGAGGCTACGAGGATGCGGTCCTCGTTCTCGAACTGGGTTTCGCGGCCGCCGTTGAAGAAGAAGGTGACGTGGGCGTATTTCTCGGTCTCGGCGATGCGGAGCTGGCGCTTGCCGGCCTTGGCGACGGTTTCGCCGAGGGTGTCTTGCACCAGTTCCTTGTCGAAGAGGATGTGGACGCCGGTGAAGGAGGCGTCGTACGGAGTCAGGCAGCAGTAGTAGAGGGGAATGGTGTGCATGCCTTCCTCGGGCATATCCTGTTGCGTCAGCACGGTGGTGAGCTCGCGGGCGCGGTCGTTGCGGAAATTGTAGAAGATGATGGCGTCGCCTTCCTCGATCTTGGCCAGCGGGGCACCGGCGGCGTCGGTGACGACGATCGGTTTGATGAATTCGTCGGTCACGTCGGCGTCGTAGGAGGCCTGGATGCCTTCGGTGGCGGAGGTGAATGCTGCGCCTTTTCCTTCGACCAGCAGGTCATAAGCTTCTTTGACGCGGTTCCAGCGCTTGTCGCGGTCCATGGCGTAGAAGCGGCCGCAGACGGAGGCTACCTTGCCGGTGGTTTCTGCCATCTTCTGCTCGAGTTCGGCGACGAAGCCCTTGCCGCTGCGCGGGTCGGTGTCGCGGCCGTCCATGAAGGCGTGGACAAACACCTTGTCCAGGCCTTGTTCTGCGGCCACGCGCAAGAATTCATAAACATGGTTGAGGGAAGAGTGGACACCCCCATGAGAGGTAAGACCCATGAGGTGGAGTTTCTTCCCGGAAGTTTTCACGTAATTGAAGACCGCGGCGATTTCGGCGTTCTCCAGTAATTTGTGCTCGCGGCAGGCGATGTTGATCTTCACCAGGTCCTGATAGACCACGCGGCCGGCGCCCAGGTTCATGTGGCCGACTTCCGAATTGCCCATCTGGCCGTCGGGCAGGCCGACGAATTCGCCGCAAGCCTGGAGGTGGCTCATCGGGTATTTTGCACGGAGGGCGTCGATATGCGGAGCGCCCTGGGTAAAGATCGCATTGGAATAGTCGTGGCGGCCTTCACCCCAGCCGTCGAGAATCATCAAAAGAACTTTTCTGTCCATATTTTTCGTATCTTTGTTAATCATGGTTGGTAGCGTGCAAAAATAAGGAATATATGGCAATATCGAATCGCAAGAAAGGGAAAAAAGTGAAGTACACCGTCCGGGAGGGTGCGCTCAAGCGGGCCAAGCGACTGGCCCGGGGGGAACAGGAGCCGGCCCCAGTGCGGGAACGTCGCTCCAAGTCTGTAGAGGAGTTTGAAGGAATCGTTTCACTGTCGCGCGACGGCTTTGGCTTCGTCAAAGTCGAGGGGCGTCCGGAAGACATCTTCATCCCGATGCGCAAACTGCATTTCGCGCTGAACGGTGACTTCGTGAAAATCGAAGTATCCAAGCGTCGGGTCCAGGCCGGGGCGAAAGGCCGCAGCCTGGAAGGCGAAGTGGTCAAGATCATCCGGCGAAGCGACAAGCCGCATATCGGTATCCTGGTCGTGCGTGGCCGTCAGGTCTGGGCCATTGTGGAAGGCAAGAACATGCCTTATGACATACGGATTGACAGCGGTCCCGACCAGTTGCCTGAAATCGGCGGCAAGCAGGCCGCCAACGGCATCAAGGTGGCGGTGCTGGTGACCGACTGGCCCAAGCGCAGCCTCGAACCGGTGGGCCGGATTGTCGATGTGCTCGGCGTTCCGGGCGAAAACGACACCGAGATGCACGCTATCCTGGCCGAATACCAGTTGCCCTACCGCTTCGAGCCGGAAGTGGAGCAGGCAGCCGACAAGATTCCTGACGCCATCACCCCGAAAGAACTGGCGGGACGCCGGGATTTCCGCGACATAACCACGTTTACCATCGACCCGGCCGACGCCAAAGACTTCGACGACGCCCTTTCGTACCGCAAACTGGAGAACGGGAATGTGGAGGTCGGCATCCACATCGCCGACGTGACACACTATGTGACGCCCGGCTCGCCGCTCGACAAGGAAGCCTTCGCCCGTGGCACTTCGGTCTATCTGGTGGACCGTACTATCCCGATGCTGCCGGAAAAACTTTCCAACAAACTTTGTTCGCTGCGTCCGCATGAAGATAAGCTGACCTTCAGTGCCGTTTTCGAAATGAACGCCAAGGCCAAGGTCATCGGGCAGTGGTTCGGCCGGACAGTTATCAATTCGGACTACCGGTTCGACTATGAGCAGGCCCAACAGATCATCGAAACGAAGGAAGGGCCGCTGGCTGCTGAGATGCTTGATCTGCATGCCCTGGCAGCCATTCTGCGCAAGCAGCGCTTTGACAAGGGCGCCATTTCCTTTGAACGGCCCGAGATGAAGGTGCTCGTGGATGAGACAGGCAAGCCGGTCGATGTCATCCAGAAAGAAAGTAAGGAGAGCAACTGGCTCATCGAGGAATTCATGCTGCTGGCCAACCGTTGCGTGGCGGAGTATGCCACCAAGAAATGCAAGGCCAAGAATCCGACCTTCGTTTACCGAATCCACGAGAACCCTGATCCCGAGAAACTCGACAGCCTGCGCAGCTTCGCCAAGAATTTCGGTCATAAACTGGGCGATACCTCTGATCCGAAGCAGGCAGCTACGGCGCTCAACACACTGATGCAGGAAGCCAAGGGCAAGCCGGAGGAGAATGCATTGCAGCTGCTGGCCCTGCGCAGCATGGCCCGGGCGCGCTACTCCACAGACAACGTAGGACACTACGGATTGGCATTCCCGTTCTATACCCACTTTACTTCGCCCATCCGCCGTTATCCCGACATCATGGTCCATCGGTTGCTGGCGATGTATATGGACGGCGCGGCCTCCCAGGACAAACTCTATTACGAAGATTGCTGCGAACACAGCTCTGTACGGGAGCAGATTGCCACCGATGCTGAAAGAGCCTCCATCAAATATAAGATGGTGGAATTCATGCAGGACAAGATCGGCCGGATGTTCGACGGGCACATCAGTGGCCTGACGGAATGGGGCATTTACGTGGAAGTCGAGCCGACGAAGATCGAAGGGATGATTGCGCTCCGCGACATCCACTCGGATTGGTATCAGTTTGATGAAGAGAAATATGAAACCTTCGGCAAAGCTTCCGGCCGGGTTTTCCGGTTGGGCGACCCGGTGAAGGTCCGGGTGTTGCGCGCCAATTTGGAACAAAAAGTTTTGGATTATGAACTGGTGGAAGAATAGTATTACGACCGGGCTTCGTGCTCTGGTGTTTTTTGTGTTTTCATGCAGTTGGGTTCAGGCGCAGCCGTCTGGAATCCTGTCTGTGGCGGAATGGACGGAGGAACCGGTGGCGGAAGGAATCGTCCTGCATCGGGCTTCTTTCTCGGGGAATCTGTTTGACACGAACCAATACTTGTGCGTCTTGGAGGTAGCGCCTGGTGCCCGGTTCGATATCGTACCGGCAGCCGACGGAACACTTGAGACCACGACGGCACTGGCGGCGCGGAGCGACGCCGTGGCGGCCGTAAACGGTTCCTTCTTCAATATGCGGGAGCCGTACGGCTCGGTCAACTACTTGCGGGTCGACGGGGCCGAAGTTTCGCCCAATGTGCTGCGCGGTGTCCGGAACAGCCGCCGCAGCCTGCAGCAGACCGGCGCTGTCGCCACCTGGCAGGGCAGCCTCTATATGCTCAAGGGAGATGTCCTTGCGCGCTGGGAACGCGACATTGAAGCCGAAGATATCGTAACCACCGGGCCGATGCTGCTCGTCGGCGGTGAATGTGAACCGGTAGCGAAAGACGGGTTCAACACCAACCGGCATCCCCGCACGGCCGTCGGCCGCCGGCCCGACGGTACGGTGCTGCTTGTGACGGCCGATGGCCGCAGTTCACAGGCGGCCGGTCTCTCGATGACAGAACTGCAGCAAGTCATGGCTGCACTCGGTTGTAGCGACGCCATCAATCTCGACGGTGGCGGTTCTACGACGATGGTCGTCCGCGGCGCAGTCGTCAACCATCCTTGCGACAACCGGCAGTTCGACGCCGCCGGCGAACGTTCCGTTGCCAACGCCATTATTGTCACCCGGCCGGGAACCCGATGATTGCCGGTCACTGGCAGCCTGTGGCATTTTTCTTGTGGAATCCTATGCTCGTTATGAAAAACAAGTCTAACCAAAACAGGAAAGTCATGAAAAAAACACTATCTATCTTTGTGGCAGCCATGCTGTTGCTGGCTGCGGTTCCTTCTTTTGCGCAGGTTCAGATCGGCGCCGGGTATGTCAGTTCGTCAGACCGTGTCCGGGTGTCCAACAACACGGAAGTGGAGAGCACACCCTCGAACGGCGTCTATGGCGGTGTGGGTTTTACTCTTCCGCTGGGTGGAGACCTTGCCGTCACGCCGGGAATCTATTATAGCTACCTGACCAACCGCAGTGCCTCTTCCGTCGCTGGCGGTATCATCGCCGTGGCAGGTGAAAAAGAAGAGCACTATGTCAACGTGCCGATCCATTTCAACTACGGCGCCAATTTCACGCCCAAGTTCCGTTTCTTCTTCTTCGGCGGTCCGGCTGTTTCGTATGGTGTCATTTCCAGAACTACCGTATCGGGATCCATCCTGGGCTTCTCGGCGAATACGGTGGTGGACAACTATCGGGATGTCAGCGGCTACGGTCGTTGGGACGTGATGGTTGGCGGCGGCATGGGCTTTGACCTGGTGAATCGTCTCCGCCTGACGGTCGGCTATGATTTCGGCTTGATGAACCGTTATATCGACGGAGGCGACTACGATCGTCACCGTCAGCAGCTACACGCCGGTCTGGCCTTCCTCTTCTGATCGGCCTCCTCGCCCTGCCGCCTTTTTTCGCTGCAACGGACGCAGCAGTAAATCAGCGGCTTACGAAAGTTGATCCCCCCGGAAAAAGAGGGGATCACTTTTTATAATCGCCTAACTGTCAATTGCGTCCGTTGCAGCAGAAAGAATGCGGATGCGGGACCAGACGCTACGACGGGCAACCAGGGTGAGATAGACAGAGCGGACTACCAGGTGGACAAAGTAGGCGATGTAGAGCGCCTGGGCACCGTAGCGGGGTGCACACAGATAGAAAGCGGCGATGAAAAGGCCAGCCGACCAGATCATGCAGATCATCAGTGAGCGGGAGGCGGTGGCGCCTATGTAGATGCCGTCCCAGATGAAGGCCACGCAGCTGAGAACCGGCATGAGCAACAGCCAGAACAGATAGGGTTCGCTGGCGCTGATCACCTCGGCGTTGTCGGTCAGGATTCCGATGATCGACCGGGGAAAGATTGCGTAAGCCACGGTAGATACGACGCCGATGACCGCGCCCCACAAGAAGACATATTTTACGGTCTCGTTGAGCGACGGCCGGTTCTGTTCGCCGATGAAGCGGCCGGTCAAGGCCTCGCCTGCGTAAGCAAAGCCGTCGACAAAATAGGAATAGAGCAGCAACAGGTGCATCATCACCGAACTGACGGCCAGTTCCACGTCGCCGAAGCGGGCGGCGAAAATCGTGAAGCCTTCATAAACCACCAGCATCAGCAGGGACCGGACGAACAGGAAACTGTTGACCGAGAAGAATCGCCGGAAGTATTTCCATTTCATGCTGTGAAGGATGGTCGTTCCTTGCATCAGGTCGCGGTATTTTGATCGCATCAGCAGCAGAGCCAGCACCAGGCCCGTCCACTGTGCAATCAGCGTACCCACGGCTACACCGCTGATTCCCAGTGGCGTATAGAACGACAGCAACCAGCTGGCCAGCATATTGACGAGATTGACCCATAGGTCGGTGATCATCGGGAAGACGGTGTTCTGCATACCGATGAACCAGCCTTTGAAAACAAACAGGGACAAGGTCGCGGGGGCGGCCCAGATCCGGATGAAGAAATAGTTGCGGGCAATCCGCTCCACCTCCGGCGAACAGTCCACCAGCAGCAGCATCGCTTCGGCAAAAAGCCACTGGATGGCCAGCACGATCATCGAAACCACCAGCGAGGTGGCGATGCCCTGGGAAAAGGTGCCGATCGAGGCCTTCATGTCGCCCCGGCCGTAAGCCTGGGCTGTGATGCCTCCTGTCCCGACCCGCAGGAATCCCATGTTCCAGTAGAGCAAGTCGAAAAGCATCGTGCCCACGGCGATGCCGCCAATCAGTGCAGCGTCGCCCAAATGGCCGGCGATGGCCGTGTCCACGATGCCGACGAGCGGCACCGTGATGTTGGCCAGAATGCTCGGAACGGCGAGGCGGACCACTTCACGGTTGATGGGATTGCGGAAAGCCATGCTATCGGTACTTCTTTTCTTCTTCGAGCATGCCGAGATACGAACTGTAACGCTCGGGAGCGAGGGTGCCGGCTTCCAGTGCAGCCTTGACCGCGCAGCCTGGCTCGTGGGTGTGTGTGCAGGGCTTGAAGCGGCAATGGTCCATGACGCGCAGCATGTCGGGAAAATAAGTGCTCAGTTCTTCGGGAGCGATGTCCACCAGGCCGAAGCCCCGGATGCCGGGGGTGTCGATCACAAACCCTCCGCCCGTAAGCGGATGCATCTCATAGAAGGTGGTGGTGTGCTTCCCCTGCAGGTGACTCAGCGAGATTTCGCCGATCTTCGGGTCGAGGGTCGGATCGAGGGCTTTCAGCAAGGAGGACTTGCCCACGCCGGAGGTTCCGGAGAAGAGTGTCAGGCCCTCGCGGCAGAGCGCCCGCACAGCGGCCAGTCCCGTCCCTTTGCGGGCAGAGATCTCCAATACCTCATAGCCTGCACCGCGGTAGAGGGCCTTGAAAGCGGCCAGCTGGTCCTGCAGTTCCGGTTCTGTATAGAGATCGACTTTGTTGATCAGGATGACCGGCCGGAGGCCATAGGCTTCGCAGGTCACCAGGAATCGGTCGACGAAGGCCAGTTTGGTCTCAGGCAGGATGATGGTGACGATCAGGAAGACCCGGTCGAGGTTGGCCGCGATGATGTGGCTTTCGCGGCTCAAGTTGGTGGAGCGCCGGATCAGATAGTTCTTGCGGGGGAGGATTTTCGTGATGGTCTCGCCTTCAAATTCCACCCGGTCGCCCACGGCGACAGGATTGGTGGCCTTCGAACCGGCCAGCCGCAGCTTTCCCCGGATGACGGCGGGGAAGGGATCCCATGCGGGCAGACAGGAGAGCAGATAATGGCTTCCCGTATGCTTGACAACCGTGGCAGTTCCTTTTTCCATCGCCGCAAAGATACAAAAGATATTGCCGGTCAAGCCGGGATTGACGCTTTTATTTCATATCTTTGTAAGATAAAAACCTCGTCTATGTACACCCTTGAAGAGATCGACCGCATCCTGGAGAACTGTTCCAAACTCCGGCATATCAAGCAGGAACCGGCCAATTTGTATGAACCGCTCGACTATATGATGTCAATCGGCGGCAAGCGCATCCGTCCCAAACTCTGCCTGCTTGCCTACAACCTGCTGAGCGACGATTTCCGCAATCCGATCGTCTTCCCGGCCATGGCCTTGGAAGTGTTCCACGAATTCACGCTCATCCACGACGACATCATGGACCGTTCCGATACCCGGCGCGGCTGCCCGACCGTTTACAGGAAGTGGAACGAGAATGTGGCGATTCTCTCGGGCGACGCGATGTCGATCCTGGCTTATAAGTACCTGGCGTATGCACCACAGACGGTGCTTCCTTCTGTCCTCGACCTTTTCTCCACCACGGCGATGCAGGTGTGCGAAGGACAGCAGTATGACATGGATTTCGAGGAGATGCCCTTCATCACCATGGAAGATTACCTGGAGATGATCGGCCTGAAGACGGCCGTGCTGCTCGCATGTTCGGCCAAAATGGGCGCTCTGATCGGCGGGGCTTCAAAGGAGGTCTGCAACGCTTTGTACGAATTCGGCTACCAGTTGGGGATCGCTTTCCAGATTACCGACGACTATCTCGATACCTTCGGCAATGAAAAGGTTTTCGGCAAGAAGATCGGCGGTGATATCATGAACAACAAGAAGACCTGGCTGCTGGTGGAAAGTTTCCGCCGTGCGGACGGTCCCCAGAAGCAACAACTGAAGCAGTTGCTGCAAATGGACGAATCCCGGCGGGACGCCAAGGTCGAGGCGGTCAGGAACCTTTATGTCGAGCTCGGCGTGAAAGAAGCGGCCGCTTCAGAAATCCTGTCATTCCACAAAAAAGCCGTCGACGCCCTGTCCGCAGCCGGTCTTGAGCCGGGGCGCACCCGCGTCCTCGCGCAGTTTGCCGAAGAACTCATCCATCGTGAAAAGTAAGCGGCTGGAAATCATGGCGCCGGCAGGCAATTTCGAATGCCTGCACGCGGCCATCCAGGGTGGTGCCGATTCGGTTTATTTCGGCGTCGGCCAGCTCAATATGCGTTCCCACTCGGCCAACAATTTTGCGCCGGAAGACTTACGGCAGGTCTGCGACCTCTGCCGGGCGCATGGGCTGCGCAGTTACCTGACCCTCAACATCACTCTCTACGACGAAGACCTGGCTCCGATGCGCGAAGTGCTGGCGGTCGCCCGGGAAGCGGGCGTCAGTGCTGTCATCGCCTCGGATATCGCAGCCATTGCGGAAGCGCGCCGGCTTGGGCTTGAAGTCCATATCTCCACGCAGCTGAGCATCTCCAACCTTGAGGCGCTGCGGTTCTACAGCCAGTTCGCTGACGTGGTGGTACTGGCCCGCGAACTGCGCCTGGAACAGGTGCGTGCCCTTTGCGAGGCCGTGGAGCGTGAGCATTTATGCGGTCCGTCAGGCCGCCCGGTCCAGATCGAGATGTTCTGCCACGGGGCACTTTGCATGGCCGTTTCCGGGAAATGCTACCTCTCGTTGCATGCGTACAATACGTCGGCCAACCGTGGCAACTGCTATCAGCTCTGCCGTCGTGCCTATGAGGTGACCGACAAGGAGACAGGCACGCAGCTGCTGATTGACAACCAATATATCATGTCGCCCAAGGACTTGTGTACCATCGAGTTTCTTGACAAGATGGCCGCTGCGGGCGCTTCGGTGTTCAAGATCGAGGGACGAGCCCGCAGCAGTGAGTATGTGAAGACAGTCGCGCAGGCTTACCGCGAAGCGGCGGATGCGGTCGAGGCGGGCACGTTCACGCCGGAACTGGGCGCCGCACTCAAGGAGCGGCTCGCCACGGTTTTCAACCGCGGCTTCTGGGACGGCTACTACCAGGGCGCGCAACTGGGTGAATGGAGTCGGGTTTACGGCAACCAGGCCACCCGGACCAAAGTGTATGTCGGACGGGTGACCAATTACTACGCCCGGTTGCGCGTAGCAGAAATCCAGGTGGAGACGGGCTCCTTCCGGGTCGGAGACCCGCTGCTTATCTGCGGTCCGACCACCGGCGTAGTCGAAGTAACGCCTACGGAGATCCGGCTTGATGATACGCACTTACTGGAAGAGGCCGCCAAGGGCGACCTCTGTTCCATCCCGGTGCCGGAACTGGTCCGGCGGCGCGATAAAGTCTATTTGTTCTCCAGCCACTTGTCCACGGCGTCGCGAAGCTGCGTGTCGTAACGGAGTGCCACGGGAACGGAAGCCCGGTTGAAATAGTAGCAGGTGACGATTTCCTGTTCGACGAGCGGCAGGATTTCTGCCTTCTTGGCCCGGAGCACGGTTTCCTTGTCCATGTTGACTTTCTTCTGCAGCGCCTCGATCTCTTCTTTGTAATTGTCATAGAGATCTTCCGACTGTGCCGCCTTGATCAACTGGTCGAGAGCGGTCTGGGCGGCTGTGCGGGCATCGAAGTCCTGGGTAGCGGCGTATTTCACGAAATCTTCATACTCGGCATCGGTCAGGTGGAAATCCCGGTCGATGGTCTCATGTTTCAGGAAATATTCAATGGCGTAGGAACCGAGGATGTCGTAATAGACCAGCGAGACAGTGGGACGGCTGAACGGATGACCGGGCACTTCGATGTCCGGGGCGATACCGCCGTTCGCATCCTTGTCGAGCGTCCCGTCTTCATGGCGGTTGCTGTAGTCGATGGCCTGTACGCAGCGGCCGCTCGGCGTGTAGTATTTGGCGGTGGTCAGTTTGATCTGGCTGTTGTAGGGCATCGGACGGACCGACTGGATCAGGCCCTTGCCGAAGGAGCGGGTACCGGCAATCGTGGCACGGCCCAGGTCCTGCAGTGCACCGGCCGTGATCTCGGAGGCGGAAGCGGAATTGCCGTTGACCATGACCAGCAGCGGCATCAGCGTATCGACCGGTGTGGAGGCCGTGCGGTATTCACGGTTCAGCTCGGGCACCCGGCCCTTGGACGAGACCACAAGCGTTCCCTTGGGGACAAAGAGTGAGACGATGTCGATGGCTTCGTCCATCACGCCGCCGCCATTGTCGCGCAGGTCGATGACCAGGCGTTTGGCACCGGCTTCCTTGAGTTTCAGCACCTGCTCTTTGAATTCCTCGGAAATCTTGGCGGTGAATCCGTTGAGCTGGATGTAACCGATGTCGTCGTGATAGATGCCGGCGTACGCGATGTCGGAGACATGGATCCGTTCGCGGGTCACCACGACATCGACGGTATCTTTCGTGCGGCCCTTGACCACTTTGAACTTCACGTCGGTGCCCGGCTGGCCTTTCATCCGGCCGGAGCTTTGCTCGGAAGTCTCGTCATAAACCGGGATGCCATCAATCTCGAGGATCACATCACCTGGCTGCAGGCCGGCTTTGGCGGCCGGAGAATTCTCATAGGGTTCGATGATGCGGACGCCTTCCCCCGGCGCTTTTCGGATGAGCGAGCCCACGCCGCCGTAGTTGCCGGTGGTCAGCAGCTCGAAATCTTCTCCTTCTTCTTCGGAGATATAGACCGTATAAGGGTCGAGCGTGGCGAGCATCGCCCGCACGCCTGCGACGATCATCTTGTCGTAATTGACCGTATCGACATACGACTGTGCCAGTTCCCGCAGGACGGCATATTCCAGTTCCAGGCTCTTGCCCAACTTGAAATCCTGGCTCTGCGCCTTTGTCTGGACCGGCAGGACCGTGAACAGCAGCACAAGGGCAGCCGGTATTCCTTTCATCATTCTTTTCATCTGAGCGAACATATAACGTGCAAAAGTAACAATTTTATCTGTATCTTTACCTGATCAAAGCAACTGCGATGGATATTATCTTTGCCACCAACAATCCCCATAAACAGGAAGAGGCCCAAGCTATTCTCGGGCCGGCGTTCCAGGTGCTCACCCCCGCTGCAAAAGGTCTCCCCGGCGATCTGCCCGAGACCTGCGACACTTTGCGCGGCAACTCGATCCAGAAGGCCTGCGCTGTCTGGAATTTCTTCCAGAAGGACTGTTTCGCCGACGACACCGGTCTCGAGATCGATGCCCTGAACGGTGCGCCGGGTGTCCATACGGCCCGGTATGCCGGTGAAGACAAGGATCCTGCGGCCAACCGGCGCCGGGTGCTGCAAGAACTCGAAGGCTTGCCTTTCGAAAAACGGACCGCCCGTTTCCGCTGTGTCGTCTCGCTCATCGAAAAGGGCGCCTTGACGGTTTTTGAAGGAACTTGTGAGGGACACATCGCCCTGCAGGAGAGCGAGGGGGTCCAAGGTTTCGGCTATGATTCAATTTTTGTTCCAATCGGCCTCGATGTGACGCTCGCCGAGATTTCCATTGAAGAGAAAAACGCCCTTTCCCACCGCGGAAAGGCCATGCGGATGCTGCAATGTCATCTGTTGCAAAAACACGGATAATCGTCCTGCACCTGACCAAGTATTCCGACCACGCCCTGATCCTGCACACCATCGATTCCGCGGCGGGACGGCGCAGTTTCCTGGTCCGCGGCATCAAGCGGGGCAATGCCGTGGCCGTGTTCCACCCGCTCAGCGTGCTTGATGCCGTCAGTGCCGAGTCTCCGAAGAGTACCCTGGCCTGGTTGCGCGAATGGGAACCTGCCGTCGCGCTGCCGGGTATCCGGGGCGACCAGCTCAAGGCCGCCGTGGCCATGTTTGTTTCAGAGGTTCTTTATCGCAGTTTTACCACCGAACTTGCCGACCAGACCCTCTTTGCCTGGCTCTGCGACACCATCGTCCGGCTCGATGCGACTGACGGCAGCATCGCGAACTTCCATCTCTGGTTCCTGGTAGGTTATGCCGTCCAACTGGGATTCATGCCCGGCGACACTGTTGAACCCGCTGGCCTGTTCTCTCCCGACGAGACCGCTCTGTTCTACCGGATTCTCCGGGGCACCCTCGAAGAAACCCTTGCCTTTCCGCTCTCTGCTAACCGCCGCCAGGCTTTCGCCCGCCGGATGCTTCAATACCTCTCCTGGCACCTCGGCACCACCCTCGACGCCCGCAGCCTCGACGTGCTCCACGCCGTGCTGCAGGACTGACGGTCCTGCCCGACCGCCTGCTTTTTTTCGCTGCAACGGACGCATCAGTCATTCAGGCACTTACGCAAACTCCTCCCCCTCAAAACAAGGGGAGGAGTTTACATAATCGGCTGACAATCAATTGCGTCCGTTGCAGCGGAAAAAGGGCGGTTATTCCTTCACGCAGCGGACGCTGTTGGCATTCGTGCGGTAAACCGTTTTCCTGCCGTACGGAACGAAATCTGTGTAGTTCAACACACCGGCCGTTTCTGCAAACTCATCCCGGAGCAGGATACCGTCCGAAGCCCAGATGCGGATATGATAGCCGGAGTTCTGTTCCAACGCGCCATTACCTCGGGCTTCTTGATAGGAAGAGTTGCCTGAGTTTCTCCAGTAGGCTTGCGTCAAATGATAGCCGGTACTCGGGAACCAACCGTACGCCGTTTCCACCCCAACTTGGTATGTACTTGTATAGCTGTACTGCGTGATGGATTCGTACCTGATGGAATTCTCTGTGAAAGCAGAAAGGAATGTCGCATCCCAGTCAGACGTGACAGGGACCTTCCATCCGGGAGGACAGGGGTCGAAGATTGTTTTGCTCGCAGCCCACAAATCGTCGGTCATCCCGGAAGCCCAGCTGTTGTTATCAAAGGAGGAACCGTCATAATACTCATAATGGGCCTCGTAAGGTTTGCTGATCATCGTTGCCAGAGAATACGCCGCTCCCGCTACTACTCCCGCCCCTGTTTCTGACTGACCGAGGACGGCGGGTAAATAGGCCGTCGTGTAATTATTGGAAGAAACATATCCAGACCCCCGTCTCACCACGTTATGGAAGGGATCTTTACGTCCCCATTGATACAGCATGCCGAATTCTACGGTGCAGGAGGGATCGAAAGAATTGGACAATGCGCCCAGATTCCGGTCCATGAATACCGCGCCGCCGGGATAAGTCTTTTTCAGTCCTTCGATGTTGTCGTTCGTAAACCAGAGATGCCAGCTCCACAAGATGGTGTTGGAGGCATCCTTGATCGCCACAAGGGCGTTGCCTTTGTGGAAAGAATCTCCCGTTGAGAAGAAAACATATCCGTCCTTATAGCCTACCCGATGGATCATCTCCCCGGAAACCGGCGCAGTTGAAGTTCCGTAGGTGGCCCAAACCAGCGCGGCTCCGGCAATGCTGGCCGCATCGGTCGTCTTGCTGATGCCGGCAAGGTCTGCAGCGCCGTTGCCCTTGACCGTTGCCCGGAACTTATAGTCACCGGTTGCGGGAACAATATAACAGTTGGCCGTTGCCGCTGAACTCAGGTCCGTATAACCGGACAAATCCAGGCTGGACATATCTTCGACGGGCCGGATCGTGTAACCCGATCTCGTGTAATTGTCTACATGGCTTGTGCTGAAGTTGCTGCCCCCATACCAGCCCCAAGCATGATTCCGGTCCAAGCCGGTACTTGTCCAATAATAACAGGAACCCGGATTGCCGTACTCAAAGTCCCCTCGGCAGTTGCCAAGGAATCCGCCGCCGGGCAAGCTGGCGCTCGATTGCCTGACAATGTCCATCTCATCTTTGCTTGGCACTTTCCATCCGGCCGGGCAGGGATCGTAAATGGTCTTCTGACCGTTCCACCACATCCCCGGAGTATATTCAGACGCTGTTTGCCAATAGTGTTGACTCCAACCATAAGGATAAGTCGTAGGGTGGGCTATACTGTAGGCAACTGTCATGCCTTCGGTATCAAAGTTCACAATGCTGAACGCTGTCATCCGGTCGGGGTAATAGCCGGAGGGCGTATAACTGCCGTTGTAACATCCGGGGAATGGATCTTTTCTTCCCCATTCATAGGCACATCCGCGGTATGGAACACTACCGACACCCAATGCGCCCAGATTCCGGTCCAGGATGGTAATATCCCCATATTCGACAACGCCCGGGGTATCAGTAGACCAGATCATCCAGCTCCAGAGAACTTCATCATATTCCTTGTCATAGACATGGGCGGTCCCGCCGTTTCCATCCTTGAAGACAGCCACATAGGCGTCGCCCGCTGTGAACGTGTCGGGTGTCCGGAAATAAACATAACCGTCTGCATAATAGACTTCGTACTCGTTGTCATACTTGATGGCCTGGCCGCGGTTGGCGAGTTCCCAAAGCACCGTTACGCCGGAAATGTCGCTTGTGCTGATCGGTGTGGCGGTCGTGCCCGTGACAGGGTCGAGGCCGCCGTTGCCCTTGACCGTAGCCTTGAATTTGTAGGTGCCGGCGTTGGAGACAATGTAGGTGTTCGCCGTGGCCTTTGCGCTCAGGTCCGTCGCGTCCATCTCCAGGCCGTTGAACGATAGCGAGATATCCGTCATGGCGCTGCGTTCCACGACGATGGCCTTGTTGGCCGTGCGCGTCTGCTTTCCGCCGTCCGTCGTGACGACGGTGATCTTCAGGTTGCTGTAACTCGCGGCCGGTACCGCCAGATAGAAGGCCGTGGCGCTGGTACCGATGGCCGTTCCCGCCGTGCCGCAGTCGAGCGTCACGCCCGCCGTCGTGCCGGAAGGGATGACGGCTGCGTTGTCCGAAATCGTGAAGGTCCCGCTCATGCCCTGATTGGCTGACAGGACGATCTTCCGGACTTTCCGGTTGCTGTCGTTGGTGGTTATGTTCAGCCGGACGATACCGCAGAGGTTCTTGAACTTGAGACTCTCGTCATTGCTTTCGGCGTACATCGGCGACTGGCCGATGTTGCCGGCCACGTAGGTTTGTGTGGCGGGAAGCGTCAGTGTGCCGTTGTTGTAGAGCGTTTCAGGATAGTAGGCCTTGTAAGGTGCCGTAGTGGATTCAGCGCCGGACACAAACGTGAAATCGGCCTTGACCGCCGTGCTCGTCGTTGAATAGACGCCTACGTTCGGCGTCGATGCAGCGTCAACGATCTTGATCTTGTCGCCGCTCTGCCAGTTGACCACATAGCCGTCGGTGTCGTTGCCCGAGAGTTCGGTCTTCGTGGCGGGACTTTCCGTGGTGGCCGTGAAATGTTTTGCAGCGGAGGTTCCCGAATCGGGCTGATCCACCGGCATCAGCGGGTCCTGGCAGGAGAGGCAGGCCGCCAGCACGCAAAGGGTTCCGAAGAACCAGGCAAAAAACTTCTTCATCGTTCAGTCCTCCTATTCGTCAAAAGAGTCTTCTCCGTAGGAGTTCGTACCGGCGCCGAACTTTTCGGTGCCGTTGGTCTCATTGACGCTGAAGCACAGGAAGCCCTGTACGTTAAGGATGGTTACCTCGCTCACGGGGGCGAGGTAGGCCCGCCTGCGGGCCGCTGACTTGGGGTGCTGGTTCATGGTGGTATTGGTTATGATTTTCTTTAATTGTCTTTTATTATGACTTTTCACACTGCTGCTCCTGCAGCCATTGCATCGGGGTCATGCCGGTCTGGGCCTTGAAGTTGCGAAAGAAGGTGGATCGGGATGCGAAGCCGGCTTGTTCGGCCACGTCATCCAACAGCATGTCGGGATGCTCGCGCAGGATTTGCTGCGCATGACGAATGCGGTAGCCGTTGACCAGGGTTGTGAATCCGGCGCCTGAGATGTTGTTGAGCAGGATGCTGATGTAGTTGCGGTTGGTGGCCAGTTCAGAAGCGACGTCCTGGATGCGCAGGTCTTTCTGTTTCCAAAGTTCTTTTTCTTCGATGATGGCTGAAATCTGATCCAGTAAGTCGGTACGGAGTTTGGCGTCTGTTTCTGACGGAGTTTCTGCCTGATCTGCAACCGGCGTGACGGGATGACGGCTTTTCCAGAACTCGTTGATCAGGAAGGCGGCGCCAGCGGCCAGCAGAAAACCGGCCAGCAGCCAGTTCCAGGGTATGCGGGCTTTTTTCGGTGGTTCCGGATGGAATAGCCAGACCGAAGCGGAAGTTGTGAAATTGTCTTCTCCCACATGGCTGACACGCTCGTCCTGGGCTTTGCCGCCGGTTAGGACCAGACGCCCGTCGGGCAGGAGCAAAGCCGGATCCATGAAGAAACGCCCTTCCGGACACTCCGCATAAAACAGGTCAAAGGTCGCTTTTCCTCCGTCAAGGATTGCGTCATAATTGATGCGGGCAAAATATCGCCGCCCCGTACGGTCTATCCCCTGCAGCCAGGCCAACCGCCGGGGACGATCCACTTGCAGAGGATTGTCCCAATTGATGCTTTCTTCGCCGATTCCCGTCAGGGGCAGGGGAGTAGCCATGGCCACTTCGGAAAAAACCCCTTCGGTGACTTTCAGGAGGCCGACCGCTCCATCGCTGTTGCGAAAGGCGGACAACAAATAGGAATGGTCACCGATACAACAATCTTGTCCGGACACTCTGAAGAAAGAGGAGAGCCACCATTCCTCCAGAAGCGGCTCCCGGAAGGCGTCTCCGTAAAGACGCTCCACGACTCCGTCTGCGGGTTGTCCGTAATTGGTTTCCCGGCCGAAAACCAGAAAATCGTTTTCTCCGGCCGGAAGGATACAAGGGCTTGCATAGCCGGAAGGAAAGTCCTTCAGGCAGGAAAAACCTTTCTGTGGATCATAGAGTTCGAACGCATCCTCAGCATACCAGTTGCCGGCGATGACCACTTGGCCATCCGGCAAGGTCAGCGCCGAAGCATAGGCCCGCTTCCGGTCGAGAACGCCGATGGTTCGTATCTGATGGCCGACAGGATCATAGATCTCCACTGGCCAGCTTTGGCCGATACCGAAAGGCTCTGCACTGCCACCGCCGATTATCACCGTTCCATCCGGAAGCCGTGCGGCAAATCCACCGTCGTGTGGATAGGCCATCGACACTTCGTGCCAGGCCTTGTCCCAGAAATACTCCAGCGTCTCCACCGGCTTGAACCCGTCGGTGTGTCCACCGATGACCGTCAGTTCATCGCCCAGCAATAGTGTCAGGTGCGCGCCCCGGGGCGTGTTCAGGTCCGGCAGCCGCTCTACGACCATCTTTTGGAACGGGATATCGTCGGCCGCGCCGGCGGCCGGCGAAAACCAGCCGGCCGTCAGCAGCAGAAGACAGGAGGATATGATTCGCAAGAAGCTCATCCTTGCAAAGATAGTTGATCGTTTTGATTTCTTTGCGGATAAAGTTACCAACGGCCAGGGTAGCGCACAGTCTCATTCGATGTAATTCGCTGTGTCAAAAAGTATCTTTTTTTGACACTGTAATAAAAACTCCCGAAATATTCGTTTTCTTGCAAAAGAATTTGCAAATTTGTGGATTAAATCGGAATTCATTAACAAATCCATACCATGACCATTACCCCCAACGCTCAGAAGTACATCGATCTGGAAGATCGGTACGGTGCTCATAACTATCATCCGCTGCCCGTCGTCCTCGCCAAGGGACAGGGCGCCTTCGTCTGGGATGTCGACGGCAAACGCTATTTCGACTTCCTTTCGGCTTATTCCGCTGTCAACCAGGGACATTGCCACCCGAAGATTGTCAAGGCCCTCTGCGACCAGGCCCAGAATCTCTGCCTTACCTCGCGTGCCTTCTACAACGACTGCCTCGGCCCCTATGAGAAGTTCGCCACGGAATTTTTCGGTTATGACAAGCTTCTCCCGATGAACTCTGGCGCCGAAGCCGTTGAAACCGCCCTGAAGCTGGCCCGCCGCTGGGGTTATGTGGTCAAGGGCATTCCCGAGAACGAGGCCCTGATCATCGTGTGCGAAGGCAACTTCCACGGACGCACGATTACCATCGTCACCATGTCGAACGATCCGGACAGCTACTACAACTACGGACCGTTCACCCCGGGCTTCATCAAGATCCCGTACGACGATACCGAGGCCCTGGCCCGCGTCCTCGACGAGAAGGGCGACAAGGTGTGCGCCATGGTTGTCGAGCCCATTCAGGGCGAAGCCGGCGTCTATGTGCCGCACGATGGTTACATCAAGAAATGCTACGACCTCTGCCACGCCCACAACGTGCTCTTCGTCGCCGACGAAGTCCAGACGGGTATCGCCCGTACGGGCAAGATGTTCGCCTGCGACCACGAAGGTGTCCGTCCCGACATGATCACCATCGGCAAAGCCCTTTCCGGCGGCGTGCTTCCCATCTCCGCCGTACTGGCCGACGATGAGATCATGCTCACCATCAAACCGGGCGAACATGGTTCCACCTTCGGCGGCTTCCCGCTCGCAGCCAAAGTGGCCGTCGCCGCCCTCGAAGTCATCCGCGACGAACACCTCACCGAAAAGGCCGCCTATCTGGGCAACATCTTCCGCGAGGAAATCGCCAAGATCAAGTCGCCGTACTTCAAGTCAGTCCGCGGCAAGGGCCTGCTTAATGCCGTCATCACCGAGCCACAGAATGGCATCGAGGCATGGGACATCTGCCTGAAGATGGCAGAAAAAGGCCTGCTCGCCAAACCGACCCACCGCCACATCATCCGCTTCGCCCCGCCGTTGGTCATCACCGAGGAACAACTCCGCGAAGCCGTCGCCATCATCCGCGACGTTTTCGAAAATATGTAAAACCAAGAACTATGACAAGCTGTGCGGAAGTGGAGAAGGAATATGCTTTGAAAACCTTAGCCACCCTCGGCTATTAGAGGGAGGGGCCCGCCGCTTTGCGGTGGGAGGGGTCGCGCTAGCGCGACGGTTTGAAAAGCATATTGCCTTCGGAACTGGAGCACAGCCTGTCTATGACAAAAGAAGGCTGTCCGATCGGGCAGCCTTCTTGCTTTTATAGGAGTCGTTTACTTGCTCAGTTCCTTCATCACTTTCTTGCTCTGCTTGAGATCGTCCTTGGCAGCTTTGACCTGAAGCTTGGCCGCCTTCATCTCTTCCTTGTTGCGCGTGATCTCACCCTTGTCGTGCTTGATCTGCTCCTTGATGGCAGCGATTTCCTTGTCGAAACTCTTGATGCGGGCCTCTTCACTCTTGATCTCTTTCTCCATCTCCTTGAGCCGGTCCTTACGCTCTTTGAGCTGCTCCTTTTCATTGCGGTCGAGACCGTCGTTCTTCAACTGTTTCTCGAGCTCCTTGTAAGCGGCTTTGGTGGTCTTGAGCTCGGCTTTGCGCAGCTTGACCGTTTCGGACGTCGATTTCTTGGCGGCCTTGGCCTCTTCGATCTGGGCTTCCGCCCGGCTGATGGAACTCTTGAGACGGTCGATCTCGCGCTCGCAGCGCTTCTCGATGGCCTTTCTGCTGGCTTCGGCATCCTTGACAGCATCTTTCTGCTTGTCAATGGTCTGCTCGATCTGTTCGGAATAAGACTGAGCGCAGAGCGGCGCTGCGATCAGCAGGGCGGCCGCGAGGGCGGCCCAGGCAATGAGGTGTTTCATGGGTTTAATCTCCTAAAGTTGCGACCATGACGGCCTTGATGGTGTGCATGCGGTTTTCAGCTTCGTCGAAAACGATGCTGTTTTCACTCTCGAATACCTCTTCGGTCACTTCAATGCCGTCGAGGCCGAATTTCTTGTACACGTCGCGACCCGCCTGGGTCTCGAGGTTGTGGTAAGAGGGCAGGCAGTGCATGAACTTGCACTTGGGATTGCCGGTCCGCTCCATCATCTTGGCGTTGACCTGGTAAGGCATCAGCAGATTGATGCGCTCTTTCCAGACTTCGTCGGGCTCGCCCATCGACACCCAGATGTCGGTGTAGAGGAAGTCGCAGCCCTTCACGCCCGCATCTACGTCGTCGGTCAGCGTAAGGGTGGCGCCGGTTTCCGCGGCAATCTTGCGGCAGGTTTCCACCAGTTCCGGAGCCGGCCAAAGCGACTTCGGGGCGACGATGCGCACGTCCATGCCCATCTTGCAGCCGCCCACCATCAGGGAGTTGCCCATGTTGAAGCGGGCATCGCCCAGATAGGCGTAGGAAACCTGGTTCAGGGGCTTGTCCACATGTTCGCGCATGGTCATGAAGTCGGCCAGGATCTGGGTGGGATGGAATTCATTGGTCAGGCCGTTCCACACCGGGACGCCCGAATACTCAGCGAGTTGTTCGACCGTGGTCTGGGCGAAGCCGCGATACTCGATGCCGTCGAACATGCGGCCCAGTACGCGGGCCGTGTCTTTCATCGACTCCTTGATGCCGATCTGCGAGCCGGAAGGGCCGAGATAGGTCACATGGGCACCCTGATCGTAGGCGGCCACCTCAAAAGAGCAGCGGGTGCGGGTGGAGGTCTTTTCGAAAATCAGGGCGATGTTCTTGCCCTTGAGGCGCGGCTGTTCGGTGCCGGCATATTTGGCACGCTTCAGGTCGCGGGCCAGGTCGAGCAGATACTGGATTTCCTTGGGAGTGAAGTCGAGGAGCTTGAGGAAGCTCCGGTTGCGGAGGTTGTAAGCCATAGCGTTAAATATAAGATGAGTTTTTGTATTATCGTACGATGCGGGTGCCGCAGGCGGGGTTTTCCAGCTGACTGGCTTCGGTGATGACACATTCCGTGCCCCCGTTTTCTACAAAATAGATGCCGGCACGCACTTTCGGCGCCATCGACCCTTCGGTGAAATGGCCTTCGGCCAGGTAGCGTTTCGCTTCCTCGACGGTGATCACGTCGAGGGCCTGTTCGCCCGGTTTGCGGAAATTGATATAGACCTTCGGCACGTCCGTGAGGATGTAAAGGGCTTCGGCCCGGATCTGCGAGGCACAGAGGGCGGAAGCGAGATCCTTGTCGATAACCGCCTCCACGCCGGAGAGTACCCCGTCTTCATCGATGACGGGGATGCCGCCGCCGCCCACAGTGATGACAATGTTACCCACTTCCACGAGCTGGCGGATGATCTCAATGTTGTTGATCCGAACCGGTTTGGGGGAGGCTACGACCTTGCGCCATCCGTTTCCTTTCGGGTCTTCCCGGTAGATGGCGCCGGTCTCCTGATGAAACTTCTCCGCTTCTTCGCGGGTATAGTAGGGCCCGACCGGTTTCGTCGGATTCTGGAACATCGGGTCATCCTTGCTTACGACCACCTGGGTGATCAGCGAGACGACGCGCCGACGGAGGCCATGCCGCACCAGCACCCGGTTCATGCCCTGCTCGATGAGGTAGGCGATGGAGCCTTGGGTCTGCGCGCCGCAGTAGTCCATCGGCATGGCAGCCAGGTTGAAGAGTTGCCGGCCGGCTTCATGTTGCAGCATCACTGTCCCGACCTGGGGCCCGTTGCCGTGTCCGATAGCCAGGAAATAGCCGCGTTTGACCAAATTATAAAGCTGTTCGCACGTCTGCTCGACATTGGCCATCTGTTCTTGATAAGTGCCTTTCTGTCCGCTGCGAAGCAGGGCGTTCCCGCCAAAGGCGACCATTGCGATTTTTTTCATTTTCAGACAGTTTTTCTTACTATTTCTTCCTAATTGGGCAGAAACCACGCAAAGTTAGAATATTTTATTATTTTTACGCCACCTTACGCAACAATTTCGCTCGAAAGGCATCTGATAAAGGATGGTGTTTATGAAAAAAGGAAAGATGCTTCTTCTGGCCGGATGGCTGGTTTTGTCCTGCTGGCAGCCGGCCAAGGCGCAAGACGATTATGCCCTCTTCCGGGCTGAAGCCGGCAGTGCCTCCCTGCTCTACAGGGGGCAGCGGGCGTTTGTCCACAATCTGCTTTTCAACGGAACGTATTACTGGTCCGATCCGGGATTCCGCCCGGGATCGGTCGTGTACAACGGGAAACGCTACGACGACGTATCGCTCAACATCGATGCCGCCCGGCAGGACCTGCTGATCCGCATTCCCGGCAGCATCATCGAAAAGGTGGTGGGAGAAAGCTATACCGAAGAATTCATGATTGCTGGAAGCCGCTATCTCAATTTGCGGTTTTTGTTCGGCGAGGAGGCTCCGGCTGGCTATTGGCGGGTGCTCCATGACGGACCGATCCGTCTCCTGCAGCAGGTTTCCAAGCGCCTGGAACCGGATCTGGACGGGCGCAAGCGTAACGAAACCGGCTATGACGGAGTTTACCGTCCCAATGTGTATCAGGTCTTTATCCAGAAGATTGACTATTGTTGTCTCTGGGAAGACGGAACCATTGTGCCGGTCCGCCGTCGCCGGGATCTTCTGAAACAGTTCGACCCGACGCTGCGGCGGGATATTCGCCGGCACGTCAAGCGGCGGGAAGGGTCCGGACTGATGAGTTTGGAAAATTACTGCACGGAAGTCCTTCGATACGTAGAAACGCGATGAAAAGACGAGTCTTGCTGTTGTTGGGAATCTTGTTCCTGGGTTATCTTCTTCCGTGCGGCGCCCAGACGCCCGGAGAACCGTTCGGCGTGTACAAGGCCGATATCGACCAGCTCATCCGGTTCATCCGCACGGAAGTTTCCCCCGACGTCTATTTCGTGCGGGATACTTCCGACCACAAGAACTACACGATCCGCGTTCCGCGGGAATCCTTTCTGCAAAAGGCCTTTGAGGAGTTGCGGGCCAACGGATACACTGTGACCGAATATGACGGGAAGTTCTTCCTGATCCGGGGGACAGACCTGGCTACGACCCTGCCGTCCGGTTATTTCGAGGACAAGAAGGAAACACGGATCGATACGGCATTCCAAAAGTATTTGGCCAATCAGGCGGCCGTGATGACTTTTCAGAACAAGGTCTATGAGATCGGAGATCCCGAGCAGGCCCGCAAGAGCGGCAAGTCGACGGTCCGGGGCTATGTCCGGGACGTAGCGAACGGAGAGCCGCTGGCCGGCGTTTCGGTCTTTCTGGATGACGGACGGACTTACGTGCAGACGGACGCCTACGGCTTTTATAAGATTGCGATGCCGGTCGGTGCCGGCAAACTGAATTTCAGCGGCTACTCGCTGGAAGACCTGAAGCTCGACCTGATGGTCTATGGGGATGGTTCGCTGGATGTGGTGATGAAGGAGAAGGTTTTCTCGCTCAAGGGTGCTGTCATCTCTGCAGAGAGCATGGTACAGCACCGGACGCCGCAGATGGGTATTGAGAAAGTCCGGATGAATGTCATCAAGAACGTGCCGGTGGTCTTCGGCGAGGCGGATGCCCTGAAGGTGGTCATGACGCTGCCAGGCGTCAAGTCGGTGGGGGAAGCCTCCAGCGGCTTCAATGTGCGCGGCGGCTCGACCGACCAGAACCTGGTCCTTTTCAATGGCGGCACGGTCTATAATCCGAATCACATGTTCGGCATCCTGTCGTCGTTCAATCCCGACGTGATCAACGATGTGGAGCTCTACAAAAGTTCGATCCCGGCCCAGTATGGCGGGCGCATTTCTTCTGTTCTGGAAGTGCGCAGCCGCGACGGCAACAACAAGAAAGTGCAGGGTTCTCTCGGCCTGGGCTTGCTCACCAGCCGGTTGCACCTCGAAGGTCCGCTGGTAAAGGACCGCACGACCTTCATTCTGGGTGGACGGACCACGTATTCCAACTGGATTTTCAACCTGCTGCCCGAAAACAGCAGCTACGCAGGCGGCAAGGCTTCGTTCCAGGATGTGAATCTGGGCCTGAGCCACAAGATCAACGAGCGCAACTCGATCCATGCATACGGTTACTTCTCGCGCGACAAGTTCAGTTTCAGCAACGACACGACGTTCCGCTACCGCAATATCAACGGTTCGCTGAAGTGGCACAGCATCTTCAGCGACCGGCACACGATGACGGCTACCGTAGGATACGACAGCTATCATTATGGCATTGAAGACCGCTTCAACGTCTATACGGCCTATGCGCTGAATACTGCGGTGGACCAGGCTTTTGCCAAAGTTCATTTCACCACGACTGTCGGCGAGGACCATACGCTGGGATACGGTATCGCTGCCGTCGGATACGATCTGAATCCAGGCTCCTATCATCCTGCCGGCGATTCGTCGCTGGTGCTGTCGCGCGACCTGGATCACGAAAAGGCCCTGGAAGCGGCCCTGTATGCGGGAGATACCTGGCGCATCAATGACAAATTGTCCCTGGAAGCAGGTTTGCGCTGGTCGCAGTTCTTCCGGCCGGGCAGCAGCCGGTTCCATGGCGGTCCCGAGTTCCGGCTTTCCGGCAAGTATTCCTTCAACGATGTCACGAGCGTCAAGGCCGGTTTCAATACGATGCGGCAGTATATCCACATGATCTCCAACAGCATCAATGTGTCGCCGACCGACAGCTGGCGGCTGACCAGCGACAAGATCCGTCCGCAGACAGGCTGGCAGGCCGCTGCCGGGTTCTACCGGACCCTGATGGACAATACGCTCGACCTCTCGCTGGAAGCCTACTTCAAGCAGGTGAAGCACTACATCGACTACAAGAGCGGCGCGGTGCTGGTGATGAATGAAAACCTGGCCGACGAACTGGTGGAAACGGAAAACCGGGCCTACGGCGTGGAGTTGATGGCCAAGAAAACAATCGGCAAACTCAACGGCTGGGTCTCCTACACCTATTCCCGGTCCCGGCTGCGGGAGATGGAAGACCGCGGCGTCGAAACCATCAATGGCGGCCGCTGGTACAATGCTGCCTACGACAAGCCCCACGATGTGAAAGTGGTGGCCAACTACAAATTCACGCATCGCTACAGCATTTCTGCCAACCTCGACTACGCGACCGGCCGACCGGTAACAATCCCGGTGGGCCGCTATTCCTACGAAGGCGGCATCCGCCTGGTCTATTCTGAGCGCAACAGCTACCGGATCCCTGATTATTTCCGGCTCGACCTGGCCCTGATCATCGAACCGGGTCATTATCTGAAACAACTGACCCACTTCTCGATGACGTTCGGCTGCTACAACGTGACCGGCCGCAAGAATCCTTATTCCGTCTATTACACCTCCGACGGATATAAGATTTCGGGGCACATGCTCAGTGTCTTTGCTACCCAGATCCCTTACGTCAACTTCAATCTGAAATTCTGATGAGCACTTACCGGCATATTTGTTTCCTGCTTCTGCTGGCCGCCTTTGCCGCGACTTCCTGTGTCTATGATTTTCGTCCCCAGGTCGACGGAGAGGGTGGCTACCTGATTGTGGAAGGAGATATCGTGGTAGGGGACAGTTTTGATATTCTGACCAGCTGGTCCTCGTCACTGGTCGATACAACCCAGGGGGATGAACGCTGGCAGATCCTGAATACCAACAAAATGCATATAGAAGCCAGCGATGGGACGCGTTATGAGAACCAGTTCTCTTCCGGCTTCTGGTCGCCGGGCGGCGGAAGTCCACGCGGCCATTTCGACCTGCGGGAGGCCGATCCTTCGCTCCAGTACCGGCTTGTCCTTGAGAACGTCCGGGGAACCTATGTCTCATCCTGGGCATCTCCCATGTCTCCCGGCCAGATCGACAGCTTGTCGTACCGGATCAGCGAGGACCGGACCACGATGAGTATCCTGGTGGCTGCTCATGCCGACGATACCTCCGAGAGCTATTACCGCTGGTCCGTTGAGGAAACCTGGGAATACCACGCCGATGTACATGCTTACTACAAGTATATAGAAGAGGGCGGAGTGGGTCAGATCCTGCCAATGCCGGAAAGTGAGAGTCTGTACTATTGCTGGACCGGATCGCGACGCCCCGAGATCATGACCGGCAGTACCCAGGGATTGGTGGAGAACCGGTTGGCAGACCACTTGCTCTATACGATGACCAACCGCGACGTGCGGCTTTCCATCCTTTACCGGGCGGATGTCCGACAGATGCGGATTCCGGAAGAGGCTTATCGGTACTGGCAGGTCATGGAACGGAATTCCAGCGATATAGGCGGACTCTTTTCTCCCGAGCCTTCCGAACTGCGGGGCAATGTCGTCTGTGTCGAGCGGCCAGAAGAATTGGTATTGGGCTATGTCGGTGTGATGTCGGTGGCCACCCGGCGCCTGCACATCAAAAACTACGAGGCTCGTTTCTATCGGACACCCAGTCCGATTCTCCCGGCTCCGGATACCTTGGGAACGGATGTGGAATGGTATAAGGCCTTTCGGTCCGGTTATCTTCCGGGCGATGCTGTTTTTACCGAGAACGGAGACCTGATCGGGTACGAATGGTGGCCTCGTCGTTGTGTGGACTGCCTTTCCAAAGGAGGAACGAAAAACCGGCCGGCCGACTGGCCAAACAATGACTATTAGTACGATGAAAGCGAGATGGTTCTGTCTGGCAGCACTGCTGCTCATACCAGGATGGCTCTTTGCCCAGGGCCGTGTTGTGGAGCGGACGTATGTGTCCACCGACAAGGATGTCTATGTGGCCGGTGATCCGGTCTGGTATTCCGCCTTCTGCCTGGATGCGGAAAAGGGGACGTTTTCTCCGGTGAGCAGTATTGCTTATGTGGAGCTGCATGCACCTGACGCTCTGGTCGGGACAAGCAAGGTTGCCTTGTCGGCCGGTCGCGGCGCGGGTCGGCTGCAACTTCCGGGGAACCTGCCTACGGGCAATTACCGGCTGGTTGTCTATACGACCCAGAACAAGGCTGAAGCGGACTATGACTACACGGGTATCGCTTCCAAGACGATCTCGGTCTTCAATGTCTTTTCGAACGAGCGGGTAAAAGATGGGGTTGAGGTGGTCGAGGCGGAGGATTATGCAAAGCTTGTGGCGGAGAAAGCCTCGGTCAAGCCAAGGATGACGGGCGATGTCAAGCCGGGTACCGATGGAATCGAAGTGTCCTGGGACGGTAACAGCCTGGTCTTGCGCAATCCGGGCCCCGAGGTAATTACGATGAGTCTTTCTGTGTGGCATGACGACGGCTTTCTCACCAACGCCAATCCGACGATCGCGGATTTCGTGAGAGGCTGCCGGCAAGTGGGCCCGCGCCGGCTCGACAATGCCGTCACGCCTGAATATGAAGGTGAAATCATCCGGGGTCATGTGGCCGGAGCTGACCCGGAAGCCATCGCTTCCCTGACCGGTCGATACGCGTTCATTTCTACACCCTCCGACAAGTCCGACGTGTATGCTTCTCCCATCGATCCTGCAGGCCGGGTCCGCTTCTTTACCGGCAATATCTATGGCAACAAGGAATATGTCTGTGAAATCGAAGGAGTCGATCCTGCGTTTACCGGCTTCATCGAACTGGAATCCCCGTTCGTCGGTGCAAAGGTGGCTGCCGCCGAGCCTTTGAAGATGAGTGCCTCCCTGCGGGAGCCGCTCCGACGCCGGAGTGTGGCCATGCAGGTTGAGCAGCGGTTTACGGGTGACACGTTACTCGATCTGCTACCTGTCAGGAGCAATGGCTTGTTCGGTACGGAAGAAGTTGTCTATCTGCTCGATGACTATACCCGTTTTCCGACGATGGAAGAGGTCTTCATCGAATTCGTCAAGGAAATCCGAGCCCGTCGCTGGGGCGACCGGAAACGGAACATCCAAGTCCGTCTCCAAGACAGGACGGACAACATGTTCTCCCAGGATACGACCCTGATGATGCTGGACGGCGTGCCGGTATTCGACCAGCAGAAGATCATGGACTATGACCCGTTGCTGGTCGAGGCCATCCATATCTATCCCAACGTCACGTTTATCGGCGACAGGTCTTTTGAAGGAATCGTCAATTTCGTGACGTACAAGCGCAACCTGCCTGCTTTCCAGTTCGGGAACAGCGTGCGTGTGGTCGATTACCAGGGCGCCTCCTGGCCGATGGCCTTCACGGGAGAGTTGCTGCGAGCAGAAGAGGGCTATCCGGATTACCGCCAGACCATTTACTGGCATCCGCTTCTGGTTCTGGCGCCCGGACAAACCGTGTCGATTCCCTGCAAGTTGCCCGATTACCGGGGCCGTTTCCGCGTCGTGGCGGAAGGCCTGACAACCAGCGGGACACCGCTCCGGACCGCCACTTCTTTCACGACAGAATAATTTTGTTCAAAACTTGTTGGCAGTTAGGAATTTTTGTCCTATCTTTGCATCCCCGCAAAAAGCGGGGATAGTACACATAAATAATAGATTTACAACTATTTATGCCAACAATTCAACAATTAGTTCGCAAAGGACGCGAGGTTATCGTCGAGAAAAGCAAATCTCGCGCGCTGGATGCTTGCCCTCAGCGGCGCGGTGTGTGTGTCCGTGTGTACACCACGACGCCGAAAAAGCCGAACTCTGCCATGCGTAAAGTGGCGCGTGTTCGTCTTACCAACCAGAAAGAGGTCAATGCATACATCCCGGGTGAGGGTCACAACCTCCAGGAACACAGCATCGTGCTGGTTCGTGGCGGCCGTGTGAAGGACCTCCCTGGTGTTCGTTACCACATCCTTAGGGGCGCACTTGACACCGCTGGCGTGGAGGGTCGTACGCAGAGCCGTTCCCTCTATGGCGCCAAACGGCCGAAGAAAGGCAAGACCGCCGCTAAGAAGTAATTCACCTAATTAATTCATTACCACAATGAGAAAAACGAAGCCTAAAAAGAGGATTCTACTTCCTGATCCTAAGTTTCACGATGTCCAGGTTACCCGTTTCGTGAACAATCTTATGTTGCAGGGGAAGAAGAGTATCGCTTATTCAATTTTTTACGATGCCATCGATATCATCGGCGAGAAGATGAAAGATTCTGAACAGGCTCCCATCGATATTTGGAAGAAGGCGCTCGAGAACGTCACCCCGCAGGTGGAGGTCAAGAGCCGCCGCGTCGGCGGTGCCAACTTCCAGGTCCCTATGGAGGTGCGTCCGGAAAGAAAGATCTCCCTTTCGATGAAGAACATGATTGTCTTCGCCCGCAAGCGCTCCGGTCACTCCATGGCGGAGAAACTGGCTGCAGAAATCATGGCTGCCTACAACTGCGAAGGCGCAGCCTTCAAGCGGAAAGAGGATATGCACAGAATGGCAGAGGCCAACAAGGCGTTTGCTCACTTCCGCTTCTAATCTGCTTTCAATCTGCATTTGATGGCAAGAGACCTACAATATACGCGCAATATCGGTATCATGGCGCACATTGATGCCGGTAAGACCACCACGTCCGAACGCATCCTCTATTATACGGGCAAGACCCATAAGATTGGCGAGGTGCATGAAGGCGCTGCGACCATGGACTGGATGGTCCAGGAGCAGGAACGTGGCATTACCATCACGTCGGCCGCGACCACGGCCTTCTGGCATTACAATGGCGAACAGTATCAGATCAATCTGATCGACACACCGGGCCATGTGGACTTCACGGTCGAAGTAGAGCGTTCGCTTCGCGTCCTCGACGGGACGATCGCCACTTTCTGTGCCGTGGGCCGCGTACAGCCCCAGTCGGAGACGGTCTGGCGTCAGGCGGACAAATACCATGTCCCCAAGATTGCCTACGTCAACAAGATGGATCGTATCGGCGCGGACTTTCTTGCCGTCGTTGAGGACATCAACGAAAAACTGGGTGCCCGTTCCATTCCGATCTGTCTCCCCATCGGTGCCGAAGAGAATTTCGAAGGCATCGTGGATCTGATCGCCAAGAAGGCCTACTACTATGACGGAACCAGCAAAGAGCTCCACAATTTTGAGGAGCGTCCGATTCCCGAAGAGATGGAGGCCGAGGTGGAGGAGTGGAGAGGAAAACTCATTGAATCCGTCGCTGAATACAACGACGTGATCCTGGAGAAGTTCTTTGACGATCCCGACTCGATCTCCGATCAGGAGATCATCGACGCACTCCGGAAGGCGACCCTTTCCATGGCCGTCGTTCCGACCTGCTGCGGCTCGTCGTTCAAGAACAAGGGAATCCAGTTCCTGCTCGATGCCGTGATGCGTTATCTTCCCTCGCCGCTCGACAAGGGAAGCGTGCATGGCATTGATCCGCGCACCGACAAGCCGGTGGAGCGCAAGCCGGTCAGCACGGACCCGTTCTGCGGTCTGGTTTTCAAGATCGCGACCGATCCGTTCGTAGGCCGTCTGGCTTTCATCCGCGCTTATTCCGGACGCCTCAATGCCGGCGCCCAGGTGCTCAACACCCGCTCAGGCAAGAAAGAGCGTGTGGTCCGCCTTTACCAGATGCACTCCAACAAACAGAATCCCATCGACTTTGTCGAAGCTGGCGACATTTGCGCCGCTGTGGGGTTCAAGGAGCTGCGTACGGGCGACACCGTCTGTGAAGACTCCCATCCCGTGGTTCTCGAATCGATTACCTTCCCCGATCCTGTGATCGGCATCGCGATCGAACCGAAGACCCAGCAGGATATCGACCGGCTCGGCATCGCCCTGGGCAAGCTCTCCGAGGAGGATCCCACCTTCACGGTGCAGAGCAACCCGGATACCGGCCAGACGATTATCAGCGGCATGGGAGAACTTCATCTGGACATCATCGTGGACCGGCTGCGCCGCGAATACGGCGTGGAAATCAACCAGGGTGCTCCGCAGGTCAACTACAAGGAAGCGGTTACCCGGTCGATCGTCCATCGGCAGGTGTTCCGCAAGCAGACGGGCGGCCGCGGCAAGTTCGCCGATATCCAGGTTGAACTTGGTCCGACCGATGAAGGTGTCGACGGCCTCCAGTTCATCGACGAGGTCAAGGGCGGAAATATCCCGAAGGAGTTCATCCCTTCTGTCGAGAAAGGGTTCAAGGCCGCCATGTCCAACGGCGTGCTGGCCGGCTATCCGATGACTGGGCTGAAGGTCCGTCTGCTCGACGGCAGCTTCCATCCGGTCGATTCGGATGCCCTCTCCTTCGAGATCTGTGCCCGGGTCGCCTTCCGCAACGCGCTTCGCAAATGCGGGCCGGTGCTGATGGAGCCGATCATGTCGCTGGAGGTGGTAACACCGGAAGATTATATGGGCGACGTGGTGGGCGACCTGAACCGGCGCCGCGGCCAGATCGTGGACATGGATTCCAAGGCCAACGCCCGGATCGTCAAGGCCAAGGTGCCGTTGGCCGAACAGTTCGGCTATGTGACGGTCCTCCGCACGCTGACCTCGGGTCGTGCCACCAGTTCCATGGAATTCTCGCACTATGCGGAGGTTCCTGCGAACCTGGCCAAGGAAATCATCGACCGACAGGGAGGTCCTCGCAGATTCTTCGATGATGATGAAGATTAAAAATGTTAAAAAATCAGTATAATGAGCCAGAAAATCAGAATTAAACTCAAATCGTACGACCACGCGTTGGTGGACAAGTCCGCCGACAAGATCGTCAAGACGGTGAAGGCTACGGGTGCTGTCGTCAGCGGTCCGATTCCCCTTCCGACCGACAAGAAGATCTTTACGGTGAACCGTTCGACCTTCGTCAACAAGAAGGCGCGTGAACAGTTTGAACTGAATTCTTTCCGCCGCCTCCTGGACATCTACAGCTCCACGCCGAAAACCGTGGACGCACTGATGAAACTCGAACTCCCCAGTGGCGTCGAAGTAGAAATCAAAGTGTAATCACCACACAGACCAAAGGTAAATTTGCCGGGCAAGGCCCGGCAAATTTGGTCCCATAGCTCAGTTGGTCAGAGCAGCGGACTCATAATCCGTGGGTCGCAGGTTCAAGTCCTGCTGGGACCACAGAAGAAGGCAGAAGCCGCGACGCTACGGTGTCGCGGCTTCTACTGTACATTCACAAGTCTGCGTCAAACTGCCTTTCTGGATGGTAATGGTGCAGGTCCCTTCGGCAACGGCCGTGACCAGGCCGGCATTGGATACCGTGGCTATGGCGGGATCACTGCTGCTCCAAACGGTCGGATCGGTCGAATTAGCCGGCCGGAACGTATGGTTCAGCTGGAAGGTCTTGCCTGGCTGCAGGGTAATCTTCGTCGGTGTCAGTATGAGTTCGGTCGCCGGAATCAGACGGTAGAATTCGGCCACTTTCATGACGGAACTGTTCATCCAGGTCAGGAATACGGCAACCCGGAATTTGTGGGAGATATCCCAGTCCGCACCACTTCCGGTGGTAAAGCGGACATCGAAGGTCATGTCGTAGGCGACTCCTGCTTCAAAGGCCGTTGCTGAGAAATGGGTATTGACGACGCTCTCGACATAGCCTCCGTTGTCCACGGCAATGGCGTCAATCTGGAAATTGGATGCCTGCTGGTAAGCGACATAGTTTGGAAGCACTTCTTTGGAGGAAAGCGTATCCTTTACCATGACCAGCATCTGGTAGCGGTACTTCGTTTCGGGCACCACATATGGATACTGGAAAGAGAAACTGAGTGTGGGAACATATTCCCGTGTCCGGGGGAGCCGGACGACGGTACCGTCCGCCATGGTCAGGATGACAGCCGTCGGATCGGACAGGTCGGCCGCCGTGAAAAAGTCGAGGACGACTTTTCCTGTTGCTTCGACCGGCTTCCCGTCAGGTCCTTTCATTATTTCAGTCTCGCCGCCTGCGTATGAGATGGTGAAATAGAACGCACCCTTGGATTCGGTGATGCCAATGACCGGGGTGACATCTTCGTAGCTTACGGAAATCATCTCGCCCTTGTAGCGAAGCCACTCAAAAGCATCGGTGGAACGGCTGCGATAGACCCAATAGTATTTCCCGTCGGTGTAAGCCTTGGCGCTGAGCAGGACGGAATCCTGGCTGCTGTATCCGTTGCGGATGGTCAGGACCTTGCCATTTTCCAGGGTGATCCGGCAACCTGTTACCCCGTTTTCTTCGAATTCGGTCACGGATTTGACGAACGTGTCTCCAGGAATCTTATTGACCAGGTCCGTATAGGTCTGGAATTCATTGTTGAGTTCCTCGCATTGCCGGGTCAGCTCGTCGAAAGCAAACTGGGTGGGCAGCCGGAAGATATTGTATTCGCCGATGATGAAGGAGACGAAATACGGGTCGGAGGTATCGATGCTGGAGAACACGGAAGTTCCGGGTTCTCCCTGTGCGGGTCCCCATCCGGCTTTGTTCCAGGAGGTTCCGTCAAAACTGTACCACCAGATGCCGTCCTCGATCTTCAATTGTGGAACCGTGCCCGTGGCCTTGACTCGCAGGCCGTAGCTATTGGTCATCCAGGTAGGTGTTCCGCTTTCTCCCATCTGGATCGTCCAGTAATAGGCTTCGTACTGTTCGTTGTAGCGTACGCCCACAATCGGCGTGACGCCGTTGGTCCCACTGGTAAGGACCAGTGTAGACCCACTGGTGAAGGTAATGCGATAAGCCTTCTGTCCCCCGTCCATAAATTCCGTAATGCTGGAAATATGGTCGTTCTTTTCCAGCGCGGAAACCAGGTCCGAGAGAGCGTTGATGTTGGTGTTCAGTTTGGATACAATCCCTTCCAACTCTTCCACATCAGCTGTCAGGTTGGCAATCCGCTGGTCCAGCTCCTGGTGGCAGCTCAGCAGCAACAGGGTGGAGAGTGTCAGAATCAACAGGTGTAATGCTTTTTTCATTGTCCGTTTCCTCCCTTATTGTGCCTGAATGGTTACTACGATGGTTTTCATGGTTCCATAGCCGTTGGAAACCAGTAAGTTGAGTCTGCTTGTCGCCGGGGCGGCAAACGCTTCCGGAGAATACACGAAGATATTCCAGGAGATATGGTCGGACGTGGTGGCCTCCGCATAGAAGCCCTCTTCCGCGATAGGCAGGACTTCGGCCCGTTCATCGGCCTGGCTCAAGGTGCATTTGAAGGAGACAGTCTCTCCGGCGCCCATGGCCAATTTACCGCCGGATACAGGGGCGGACAGGGAGACGGTAAATGTCCGGGCAAGCGGAATCAGGATGTTCTGGTCTCCATCCAGTGTGATGCAGACCATGTCATCCCGGACGGATACGACAGATAGGAATACGGGGTCGGGAACATTTACTGAAGCAGGTACCCGTTCCCCTTTGCACAGGAGATAGTCGGGTTCCTCATCGCCGTAAGCCACAGCCCAGTAATAAATGCCGTCGGCCGGATCTTTCAGGAGTGAAATCGTGGGGGTAAGGCCTTGTGGAGCGTTTGCCCGGATTCGATCACCCTTTTCATCCAGGATCCATTCGGCCGGGGTCGAGCCGTACCGGATCGTCCAATACCAGACATCTTCCTGGGTGGCATCTTGCCGGACACTGATGATCGGTGCGTTCGTGCCCGTTCCGTCATAGAAAGAATAGGAGGTTCCGTCCGAAAGCGACAGGGAACAGCCGATCGTATCCTGGCCGCTCATGATGGGAATCATCTCGCTGACATAGACTTTGTCGTTCAGGCTGCTGACCAGTTTGGTGTATGTTTCCAGATTCTTGTTCGCCTTGTCAACCGTTTCCTTGAGTTTTTCATAACTGGACCAGGTAGGCAGCTGGACGTAGGTCCCGTTGAGCAAGTTGAACCGGACATAGTCGCCCAGGTCTTCGACGCTTTTGAAGAAGGAGGCGCCGTCCTCGCCGGTGGCCCGGCCGACATTGTGCCAGATTTCGCCGCCGTCGTAGGTGACCAGCCAGAAGCCGTTTTCAATCTTGAATTCGGGCGAGGCTGCCGAGGTCGAGATGCGGACGCCGTAGTTGTCGGTCAGGAAATGGGGTTCCGCGTCGGACGGATACTTCACCGTCCAGTACCAGACACCGTCTTCTCCGCGCCGGACACCCAGGATCGGCGTTTCGGCATCGGTGCCATTGTAGAGCGTCACCGGATCGGAATGGGTAAAGTGGAGTGTATATCCAATAACCTTACTTCCTTCGCGGAGAGTTTCTACGCGTTTGAGGAAGTCATAGGTGTCCAGTTTTTCCACGATGGTACGCAGTCCGTCCAGCGTGGTGTTCATTTCCCGGCAGCGCTGTTCGAGTTTCTCGATGCGGCGTTCGAGCCGGTTGAGTTCGTTTTCAATCTCGTTGAAACAGCCTCCCAGGGGGAGCAGGGAGAGCAGGAGGATGAGTAAACAGTGCTTCTTCATGGATCAGTCCTCCTGGGTGATGTGGATGGTCTTGATGACCGTGACGGGAGCATTCTTCGTGGTAAACGTGAAGAAGGCCATGATTTTTCCGGAAGGGGCCGTGAAAGAAGATGGCGCCTTGATGCGGATATAGTTCAAACCGGACTGGGTTTCCGTCGTGGCAGTATAACCGCCTTGCGTGGCCAGTGCTACGGAAGGCGTGGGACCGTTGGCTACGTACATGAGCCGGACCGACGTCCCTTTCTTCATGGACAGGGAACCATCGACGGGAGTTCCCTGTTCCGTCGAGAGGGAAACAGTATACTGCTTGGGCAGATTGAACCGGGTCGTCGAATCCCTCAGCACAATGACCAGGGAGTCCTGGTAGTTCTTTACCGAAGAGAAAGCCCTGGAAACCGAGTCGATGGCGCGGGGCGTCCAGGCTTCATCGACCTTGAACCGCAGAAGCTCCGTGTTGTCACCGGTCGTTACGGCCCAGTAATACTGTCCGTCCGTGTCGCGCACAACGGAAACCTGGGGAACGCTTACCTCTTCACTGGAAGCGGACATCTTCTCACCGTCCGGGGAGAGGACCCAGTGCTCGGGAGAATTGCCGATGGTATAGGCCCAGTAGAACTTGCCGTCCGTGTCTTTTTTGATGAAGATGGCCGGGCTGACCGAAGCGGTCCAGTCATGGATGCGGAAACTGTTGCCGTTGGAGAGAGAGACCGAAAGGCCCACGGTGTCCTTCCCGGAAAGAATCGGACTGATCCGGGTAATGTAGAGCAGTTTCTCTATGTATGACAGCAGCAACCGGCTCTGGGCGTCAGCGTTGTCGTTGATCTTCCCGTATTCCGTCTGGAGGTCCAGATACTTTCGATAGAGGGGAAACTTGAATTGGGAGCCGTTGGTCAGGGTGATGATCACATAGTCGTCAAAGCTGGTGTTGACCGACTGGAACATCTGGTCGCCGTTCTTGCCGTTGGCTTCACCGAGCTGGATCCACTCCGTGCCGTCCAGCGTATAGCAGAACCAGCCATCCCGGATGGCAATGTAAGGCAGGACGCCGATAGACAGCATCTTGCTTCCGTCGGGGGCCAGCAGCCACTGGACTTCTCCGTCGCCGTATTGGACCGCCCAATACCAGTTTTTGTCGTCCGGATCCTGCCGGCTGGAGACCAGCGGTTTTTTACCGTCGCTTCCGTTGGTAATGGTAACAGGGTCGTGCTCCACGAAGTTGATCCGGTAGCCGGTGACGGTCGATCCGGAACGGAGTTCCGTAATGCCGGTGACCATATCCTGTTTCTCCAGGGCGGTCACCAGGTTGCGGAGGGCGGACAAGTCGCCGTTGAGCTTGTCGCAGATGCGCTGCAGTTCTTCGACCCGTTCCTGCAACTCGTCGAGCTTCTCGTAGTACTGGTTGACGCAACCTGTCGCCAGGAGCGTTCCTGCCAGAAGCATCGTGCAGATGAATCGTTTCATATTGTGTGTCTTTTTATTCGCTTAGAACAGATAGCCCGTATTGATGTATAGCGAGCCGCCTTTCCCGTTGTCCTGCCGGTTGAAGGCACGACCGTAATCTACGGCAATGATAAAGTTCTTGTTGAGGATAAACCGCAGACCGCCGCCGGCGGCCAGGTGGAACCGTTCCGCCGTGCCGGCTGCAAGCTGGGCGGGGAACCGCTCCGGCCATGTGGCCGGCCAGGACGGATCGACCGAGACGTCTCCGTAGTTCTTCAGGACGCGGCCGCCGTCGAAAAAGGCGTTGGCGCCGAAAGTCAGGTTCTGGTTCAGGACGCGCGTGGTGTAGAACCGCCAGCGGAGTTCGGTGTTGAAGTAGCAGATGGCCTGGCCCTGGATGCGGTTGCGCATCAAACCGCGGATGGTGCGGTAGCCGCCGAAGCCGTCGCGATCGAAGCCGGGGCCGAGCACGGATTCGAAAGGCAACGCATAGAAAGCGGGTTTGCCGAGGAACCCCTGGACATTGGCCCGGTAGGCGAAGACCAGCTTGTCTCCGTTCAACGGGAAATACTGCCGCAGCACGGCGTAGTACTTGCCGTAAGGCTTGTTGGTGCCCATCCACTTGGGCGCCCATTCCATGAATGCGTCGGCCCAGACGCCACGCGAAGGCGCGTTTTCCACGTCACGGCTGTCATACGACAGGCCGGCCCGCCAGGCGCTGGTCATGCCGCCCTTGAATTCGTCGGCTCCGATGAACCCCAGGTCCTTGTACCAGGCGAACAGCGTTTTCCCGTAGGGCACTTCATGCAGGCTGTCGTTGGTATACTCGTTGAGAATGAAGTAGCGGAAGTGATAGCCGAACTTCCAGAAGAAATGGTCGGTGATCCTGCCTGTGAAGTCCAGCTTGCCGTAAGGCATCATGCGGCTCATCTTGTAATAAGCCGTAGGTAGGGAGGCGTCGTAGGAGGACTGGTAGCCGTTGAATCCGTAGAAATCGAACGCTTTTTCGATGGAGAACTGGGCCGTGAACGAAAAGCGTACGCCCGGAATCAGGAAACGGTTGTCATAACTGAGCACATAAAGCTGCGATCCCTTCGTGAACCAGGAAGCTTCCACATACAGCTGCTGCCGCGGGTTGGGATACCAGCCTTCCTTTCCGAAATCATAGATATTGGCCAAAGCGCCCAACTGGAAACCCTTGTCCTGGTCGAAGGCCACGATCGGAAAGCCTCCGAACGAAAAACCTTTCTTGACAATCTCCTTTTCCGTCTTGTCCTGCCCCCAGGCATTGAAAACCAGGGAGAAAAGGACGAGAAGTGTTGTTATATATCTCATTTTCATAACGTTTTCAAAACATTCATCAGCTCTTTCTTCATGTTCCGGATGCGCCCGTTGCAGAGATATCTCCACGAAGAGGCACAGCGGCGAAGTTGCTCAACCCATTCGTAAACCAGCATCGGGGCCGGGATCAGCAGGACCAGGGCAGCCAGCGCCCAGTACCATTTCACCGTGCATAGCAGGACGATGGCCCATACGACCAGCAGCAACGTCCAAACGACGATGAGGATACCGCAGCGGAAGGAATTCCGGAAAGCGGGGTCCTTGACGCCGCCGGCAAGCCGTTCGTTCACGCAAAGGACCGGTGACGCAGCCACGGCCATCGCCAGCACGACCGGCAGGGAGACCAGGGTCTTGAGCGTGCGCCACAGGGCTGCCGCCATCGGATGCTTCGCATAGGTGGCATGCAGGCTCACGCGCGCGCGCTTGCGCGCCTGCGTGAATTCGAGCACTTTTTCAAAGAGCTTTCCTGCTTTTTCCGGCTGCTCCCGGCGCAGCTTTCCGATTTTTTCCACAGCATCACGGTTGGCTGCGAACCGTCCGCGCAAGTTCCTTTCGGGAATCTGTCCGCTGAGGAGCTTGGCCCCTTCCCAGGTGGCTTCATAATCGTCATCGTCCGGGATATAGACGATCAGTTCCTTCATGGCCGCGGCCGTCATCTCGCGGATTTCGTTCAGCAGCATGGCTTCGCTGTGGTCCGCGTGGTCCGCCACGTAAGCCGAAACATCGATGGGTTTGCCGATCGTCACCAGCAGGGTGGAGGCGCGATAGCGGTAGTAATCTCCGTATTCGCAACCGATCGGCACGATGAATACGTGCTTCTGTCCTTTCAGTGCCTTGTCTGCCCCGAGGGCTACACGGGAAATCCCTTTGCCGAGGGGAAGGAGGCTGTGCATCGGACGGTGACGTCCCTCCGGTAAGATGCAGAAAGGGACCAGATTGTTGAGTACCTCGATCGATTTTTCGATGGTGTCGTCGGCGCGGAGCACGTTGCGGAAGCCGTCACGGACCCGGTAAATCGGCATGATTTTGAAATAGGTCAGGATTTTGCGCAACAGGGGCTTGCTGAAAATATCGGCGCGGGCGACGAAAACCTTCTTCTGGTGGTTCATGGCCAGCACGGCGAGCGGGTCCATCAGGGCGTCGCAATGGTTCGGGGAAAGGATCACCGCCCCTTCTTTCGGAAGGTTTTCCATCCCCTCGTAGCGTATTTTTTTGAAAGCACCGTGGATGTAGGGATCTGCGATATAGCGCAGAAGTTCATACCCCAAGGAGTCTTCATATATTTTTTTCATGAACAGACAAATCTCCTATTATATAAAAATAACTCGCTAAGATAGGCAAAAGAGGTGACTTTTCACAGATTTTTATTTACATTTGTAGTATGGCTTACACCGTGATGTTCTATAACCTGGAGAATCTCTATGACACCATAGACGATCCCCAGACCTGTGACGATGATTTCACGCCCATGGGCGACAAGCGCTGGACCCGCGAAAAGTACAACCAGAAGCTGGCCAACCTGAGCGAGATTTTCTCCACGGTCGCTTCTGCGCACAACGGGTTTCCCGTGGTGGCGGGTGTATCGGAGGTCGAGAACCTGAAAGTGCTTCAGGACCTGGCTGCCCAGAAACGGATGGCGGGCGCCCATTACAAATGCCTGCATTTCGAGTCGAATGACGCACGCGGCGTGGAGGTCGGAATGCTCTATCGCCCCGACAAGTTCACCCTGATGGGGTGTGAGCCGATCAAGCTGGAGCTTCGCAGCGGACGTGAGTACATCGGGCGGGACATCCTTTCCGCCTGGGGTGCGATCGACGGGGAGATGTTCGCCTTCTACGTGTGTCATTTCCTCTCCCGCCGGACCGGTGTCGCTTCCTCTTCCGGCTTCCGGCGCGCAGGCGCCGAGACGGTGCGTGACCACGCTGCAGAAATGCGGCGGCAGTATCCCGATATCAAAGTGGTGATCCTGGGCGACATGAACGACATTCCGTCCGATGAGTCGCTCTCGGTGCTGCTGCGGGCTCACAAGACCATCTTCAACGTGCCGGAAGGCGAGTATTACAATCCATTCTGGATGCTGTCCGAAGAAGGCAAGGGCACGAGCATCCACAATCACCGCTGGGTGCTCTACGACAACATCATCGTATCGAACAACATGTTGCCTACATATCCCGGTCTCAAGGGCTTCCGGATCGTACGGCTCGACAGCAAGAACCATTACGGCGAGATTTTCCGCCGCAACTTCATGATGCGGAAAGGGGCGCCGCGCCGGAGCTACTACGGAAACTCTTTCGACAACGGATACAGTGACCATCTTCCGGTCTTGATCAAGATCGACAGGCGATGATCCGGCATTACGACGATTTCGTGTTCGACATCGACGGCACGCTGCTCGACACGGAGCGGACGGGCGTGCTTTCCCTCATGCAGACGATCCGGGAGTTGACCGGGGTTGAGGTGCCCTATGAGGAAGCTTATCACTTTTTCGGCGTCCCCAGTTCGAAAGCGGCCTCGACGCTTGGCTATGCCGACGAGGCGCGTTTCGCCGAAGTGTGGGAAGAGCATTTCCAGGAACTGATGTATCTGGTCCAACCTTTTCCGGGCGTGGTGGCGGTGCTTGAGGATCTTCGGGCGACCGGGGCACGGCTCGGCGTAGTGACCTCCCGCTCCCGGCAGGAGATTGCTTACGACCCCCATCTGGCGAAGTTGCTGCCGTTGTTCGACGTGGTGATCAGTTCGGAAGATTCTCTCCTGCACAAACCCTTTCCCGACCCGATGCTGGCCTATCTGGAAAAGGCGGGTGCCCGGAAAGAGACGACGCTCTATCTGGGCGACACGATGCACGACTGGCGTTGCGGCCACGATGCGGGCTGCGATTTTGCGCTGGCGGACTGGAAGGGAAGAGGAGATCAGGGGATTCCGGCGGAGTACTGCTTTTCGGATGCGGCGATGATGCGGACAATCCTGGGTCTGTAGGGCGTCAGCGTGCGGGCTGGCGGTCGCTTATCCGTTTGTCGCGGCGTTTCTTTTCCTTGCCGTAGGTTGATTTCAGGTATTTCTGCCACTGCTCCTCGGTGAATACTTTTTCAAAGGCTTCGTCGGTGGCCGCCATCCATTTGTCGGAAATGGACTGGAAGGTTTCATCGTTGCTGGCACCGGTGCGCTTGGTTTTGTTGAGTTCGTCCATCATCGCCGGGTAGTTGTACTGGAGGATGGAATCGACATAGAACACTTGGACTTCGTCGAGTTTGAACGTCTTGGTCAAATTTTCGACCTGGGTGCTGACAATCTTGTCGATATCGGGCTCCTGAGGCTCCTGGGCGAAAGCCCCCGGAACGTGGAAAAAGAAGAGCGCTCCGGTCAGGAATAACAGATACAAAGATTTTCTCATGGCAAGAATCGTTAGAGTTGGGAAAGGGTGTCGGAGGGTGTTCCTTCCTGAATGATCACAAGAGAACGCAGGATGGCTTCCGACTTGACAGGCACCGTGGCTGTACGCGGTTCAGGGCCTGGATTCTCCGATACCCGGATGCAGACCGTACTGCTCTGATCCATCCATTCGGGGTTGGCTTTGACCCAGTTGTCGGCATTTTCCGGATAGATCGTCGTGATGACGTTGGTCGTGATGACGAGCATCTGGGAATCGGCCGCGGCAGAGAAACGTAGTGTGTCGGACGAGATCGTCAGGTCGGGCAACACGTATTTCTCGCACGAAGAAAACTGGGCTGCCAGGACGGCCAGCAGCAGGACGGAAACGAGGATCGTGGCGGTTTTTCGCACGGTGTTTTCAATTTATGGTGCGAAGGTATGAAAAAAAACTGATATATTTGTGGTATGAAAAAGTGCCTGATTTTGATTGCGTGGATTGCGCTGCTGGCCGCTTGTACCCAGGAGACCGAGCTGAGCATCACGCCTGACATAGCGACTTTCCAGTTCGACGCCGACGGTGGATCGTTCGACGCCGTAATTTTCACAAACGGCCACTGGAAAGCGACTTGCGATGATCCGACTATCTCGTTCGCACCCGATTCCGGAGACTTTACCGCCCCGATGCACATTGTCGTCGGTCCCAATGAGGAACGTCACACCAAAGCAATCCGAATCTCCCTGATCTCGAAACTCGAGAATCTTTCGCGCAGCAGTAAAATCGTCATTTCACAGAAATGCAGACCGTTCATTTTCAGTGAAGAGACGCTTCTGCAGGCGCCGGCAACCGGTGGGGAAGTCCGTTTCCATGTCAATGCCAACGATTTGTGGAAAGTCGTTGAGACCACTTGCGACGGAGAGTCCGTGGCCCTGCCGGTCGATCCGCAGGCAGGCGGCCCCAACAGCGAGATGGTTACGGTCCTGATTCCGGAAAACACGACCGGCCGCATCCGCACGTTTGCCGTGAAACTGGCCCTGGCGTCCTGGCCGGAGCGTTCCGTCGTGCTGACGGTCGTCCAGGAGGCTTGATAAATAGTTATTTATATAATTCGACGATGAAAAAGTTGTTATTCATGCTGGCAGCATGCCTGTTTGTCCTGGTATCCTGCGAGCCCGAACCCATCCTTTCTCTCGACAAGGAAACCCTCAAGTTCAATGAAAACGCATCGGAGGCAACCGTTTACATCACAGCCAACAACGACTGGACCGTCACCGGTGACAACGCTTTTTACAAGATTTCTCCGGTTGCCGGCACCGGTAGCGGCTATATCACGGTGTCGGTAGACCCGAATACGACGATGTCCAGCCGCAAGGCCATCGTGACCGTTACTTGCTCCAGCCGCAAGGAGTCGGCTTCAAAGACTTTGACCATTGAACAGACCTGTGCGGTCGGCGATGCTGTCGTAGATCATTACGAGATCAGCGTGACCACCGGCGCCAACTCCATCCTCCATCCCGAAGGCAGTACCATTACGCTCTACATCAAAGCGAATGCTCCCTGGACCCTCGACGCTGACGGCACCGAGAGTCTTGAGTCAGTGACTACAAGCGGTTATGACGCCACTGTCAGCGCCACTGTCGGCCCCTGCCCGGTTTTCGAAGGCCGCAAGATCAAGTTTACGCTGTCCTGCCAGACGGAAGCCGGGGGGAACACCCATACCTATGAGTTCGACCAGGAAGGCGGCATCATCGTCTATGGCGACGAAATCTACCATGCCGCCAAGATGAAGGACGGCAAGTGGTGGATGATCGAGAACCTCCGTTACATTCCCGCCGGCATGACGCCCTCCGACGATGTGAGCGCCGTGACCAACGGCATTTGGTATCCACTGGTCATCAACGAGCTGACGCCTGACGCAGCTTCCGTCAAATTCAGCAAGGAAGCGGCAGACATCCGGGCAAACGGTTATCTCTACAACATGGAAACGGCCCTCGGCTTGAAGACGGGAGACCTGACGGTCGACAACTGCAAGAACTACGAAGGCGTGCAGGGCATCTGCCCTTCGGGCTGGCACATCCCGACCAAGGCCGATATCGTTGGCCTGGTGGGCAAGACAAACGACAAGAACGACCTCAATCCCAGCGCACCGTATTATGACGCTGAACTCAACGGGGGCAACGGCAGCGTGGCGCTCCTCAACGCCAACGGTTTCAATGCCGGTGCATGGGGAGCCGTCAGTATCGCCAATACGACCGTGGCCAAAGCTTCGCTGATGGGCGCCGTCAAATCCTATCAGGGAGGCATGAATACCGGCTATATCGCGGGTTCCACCCTGATCGACACGGGCAAGAACCTCACCACCAACGGCGACGGTTCACTCAAGAACTGCCAGTTCCTGGGCCTGATGCCTTTCATGGGCAACGGTACGTACAACGGTGCTTTGAACAACTACCGCAACGGCGTCTCGGTCCGTTGTGTCAAGAACAACTAGCATGAAACGCGGACGCGCATGCCGGGTCCGCCTCGTGATACTGCTTGCCCTGTTTGTGGCAGGCAGTATTGCCATTTGCCAGGCTCAAAACACTTCCCGTTTTACGGTTTCGGGCATCGTGGTGGAGCAGGGGACAGGCGTGCCTGTGGTCATGGCCTCCGTCCTCATCAAAGATCTGGGTCTATGGGCTGTATCCGATGACCAGGGGTGTTTCGCGTTGACGAACGTTCCCGCCGGCCGGCAGAAGCTGGAATTCGATCTGCTGGGCTATGAGACACGGACTGTGCCTGTCGTCGTCAAAGCTGGCATGCCTGACCTGCGCGTGGAACTGGCCGTTTCGAGTTTGTCGCTTGACGGCGTCGTGGTGACGGCCCGGGAGGGCGGCGAGATTACCTCCGCCTCGAAGATTACAAAGCAGACCCTCGAACATATCCAGCCCTCCAGCCTCAAGGATGTGATGCAGCTGCTGCCCGGCGCCATGACGGAGAATCCCTCACTGACCCAGGTGAACGCCTTATCCATCCGTGATATTGGCAACAATGCGGCCAACGTCGCGGGAACGGCCTTGATCGTGGACGGCGCTTCGTTCTCCAATGATGCCAACCTGCAGATGCTTTCGACTGCGACAGCGATGAGCAGCAGCGAAAGCAACGTGGCCTCGACGGCCGGCGCGGGCGTCGATACGCGGCAGGTTTCGACCGACAATATCGAATCGGTCGAAGTGATCCGCGGCATTCCTTCGGTGGTGTATGGCGATCTGACCTCCGGGGCCGTGGTGGTCAAGACCAAAGCAGGCGTTACGCCCTGGGAAATGCGCCTCAAGGCCGATCCCCAGCTCAAGCAGATCTCTTTTGGCAAAGGGTTCGACCTGGGTGGGAAGGCCGGCGTGCTGAATTTCGATGCCGACTATGCCCATGCCTTGAGCGATGTGCGCTCGCCTTCGTCGGCCTACAATCGTTTCAATTTCCAGACAGGCTGGTCGGGCCGTTTCAGCAAGCAGCTGACGGTACATGCGAAACTGCGTGCCAATTGGTCAAACGCCACCAATGCGAGCGATCCCGACCTGCTGCTCGATGAGCTGTCGCAGCAGCGCGACCGCGGTGTACGGCTCAACGTGAACGGGCGCTGGATCCTCGACAAACCGTGGCTCACTAATATTGAATATTTGGTTGCGGGCAGCCTGACCGATCAGTTCTCCCGCAGCCGGGTGTATCAGGGATCGGCCGGGCGTACACCGACTTCGGGAGCGATGTATAACGGGGAGAATGAAGCGTTCTTCACGCCGGCACAGTATTATTCCGATGTGAAAGTCTATGGCCTCCCGGTCGATGCCCAGGCCAAGGTGACTGCGCACCAGATAGGCAAATACGGCGTTGTGACCAACCGGTTCCTGGCAGGATTCGAATGGAAGAGCCAGGGCAACCTGGGCGCCGGCAAGGTGTTTGATCCCACGATGCCGCCTTCTCCGGGGTCGGCATCGGCTTTCCGGGAGCGCTCGTATCGCGACATCCCGTTCCTGCATTCGCTCACGGGTTATGTGGAAGACAATCTGAAGCTGCCCCTGGGTGGCACGCAACTGGAGATTCAGGCGGGAGCCCGCATGGGAACGGTGCTGGCTTCCGGCGTGGAAACGGGCGCGTTCTTCGGTGTGGAGCCCCGCGTCAATGGGCGTTATGTCGTAGTCAAACGCTCTTCCGGCCTTCGGGAACTGGTGCTCCGCGGTGGCTGGGGTATCACCCGCAAGATGCCGTCGATGATCTATCTTTATCCGGAACCGGCGTTCAAAGACATGGTGTCGTTCTATTACAATGACTTTGACGCCTCCGGTAAAGGCTTGGCCGTCGTGACGACGAAGCGGGAGGAGACGGACAATCCCGTCCTCCGCCTGCAGCGCAGCCGCAATGTCGAGGCGGGCCTGGAATTCGAGACCGACGCCGTCAACGGATCGCTGGTCTGGTTCGACGAGAAAATGACCGACGGTTACGGCTTCGCCACCGAATACGTACCGATGACCTATGCCCGCTATGGGTATACCTGGCAGAATGGTGTGCCTGTGCAGCAGGTCCTGCCTTCGGGTGCCGACGTGACCTGGCGTATCGGCGGGGTAGCCGCCGACGGGCGTTCTCTGCCTGCTGTCACAGACACGACGTTCATGGCGCTATCCCGGCCCGTCAATAACGTGGACATGGATAAGTGGGGCGTGGAATTCACACTCGACGTGGCCAAGATTCCGGCACTGGAAACTTCCATCAACATCAGCGGTGCCTATATGCAGGTGACCACACGCAATACGGGCTATGTGCACCGGCTGTATGCGGGATCCGCAAATGGACGCACCTTCCCGTATGTGGGTATTTACGGCGGCTCCTCGACGACCTCGAACGGTTCGGTGAAAGAGCGCTTTAATACGAATGTGCGTTTCATCACGCATATTCCGCGGCTGGCGATGGTCGTGACCCTGTCCGCGCAAATGGTCTTCTTCGAATCCACGCGGAACCTCTGCCGTTTCGACGGAGAAGACCGGGCTTATTTCAGCGAAACAGCGGGTACCTGGTGTGTCGATCCGCGCTATATCCTGGACCGCGCAGGCCGGATGTTCCCTTTTACAGCTGAGATGGCGCGTGATCCGCAGTACCGTAACCTCATCCTGACCACCAATACGGAAACCTTCTATGTGCGGCAGGTCTATCCGTTCTACGGCATGCTGAATCTCCGTCTGTCGAAAGAGATCGGGCGCATGGCGACCGTCTCCTTCTATGCCAACAACTTCTTGAATCTCCGTGGCCGGGTCCGCAACTCGGTCACACATTATCCGAACGACCGGAATACACCGTTGTATTTCGGTGCGGAAGTCAAACTTTCCATCCGCTGATCCGCCATGAAACGCTTGCTTTTCCTTCTTTGTCTGGCTCTGCCGCTGCTTCCGGCCTGTTTCCGGGAGATTCCCAGCGTGGGCGTCGTGACGGTGCAGCTTCGGCTAGACGGGGAACCGTCCGTGCCGGTCGATTTGACCGAACTGGAAGTGCGGTTGCAGAACAAGAGCGCTGAGTTCTCCTATACGGTGCATCCCGACGCCGACGGCCGGGCGGTCTTCGAAGTGCAACCCGGCAAATATGACGTAGTGGCCTCCGCCTGGTTCCCTGCCACCCGCGTGGCGGTCAACGGGGCCAGCGGGGAGTTCCTGCTGACCGATGCGGTCATGGTCGAGATTCCGCTCCACGTGGCCGTCCCCAATCCGTTGATCATCCGGGAGTTGTATTTTCATGGCTCGTCGACACTCGAAGGAGCCAATTACACAAAAGATACCTACATTGAGATCTACAACAACGCCGGCCCGGGCGGCCAGACGCAGTATCTCGATTCCCTCTGCCTGGCCGAAATCTTCCCGTATAACTCGACCACGGGCAACAATGCCTGGGCGGGACGCGACACCATCGCGATTGCCCAGATGTACTGGATGTTTCCGGGCGACGGGCACAGCTATCCGCTGGCGCCTGGCGAATCGGCCGTGGTCGCCTGTATCGCTGCGGTGGACCACAGCGGCCGTGCTACGTCCGGCCTGGCGTTGAACCGGGCCCATTTCGGCTGCTGGTCGGAAATCCTGCCGCGTCATGAAATCGCGGCGGGTGTCGTCCCGATGGTCCTGAACATGACGGGCCAGGGCAACGCCTGGGCGCTGTCGGTCACCAGTCCGGCCGTTGTGATCTTCCGGCCGTCGATCGGCGTAGCTGCCTGGCAGTCTCAGGCCGCCGTATGGGAGGACTTCGAACCCGGGAAATCTTCCGGCTCGAAATACTGGCACATCGACAAAGACTGGATCCTCGACGGTGTCGAGTGTGTGGATTCTCCTTCCTCGGCAATCAAGCGTCTGCCCGGGACGGTCGACGCATCTTATGTCTGGTTGCGGTCGGGTCATTACTCGGGCAAATGCGTTACGCGCAGGCTCGATTTTACGGAAGACGGCATCGACGTTTTCCAGGATACGAACAATTCGGATGCTGATTTCATTCCCGACAGCACCCCTTCCCCCCGGTTGAAGCCATGAAAACGCGCCTTGTCATCCTCTGTCTGCTGCTTGTCGTGACGGCGGGCGCCCAGGAACACAACATGGCGCGCCTGACGCAGTCGGATACGAGTTATGTCGATGTTTCGATGGGACTGTCCGGAGAGACCGGCCGGTTGAAAGATGTGTATCAACCCGACAAACTGGTTGCGGGAACGCTGGATGCCCGTTCTCGGCGGAAGCTCGGCCGTGTGAATCTTTTCGGCCATTTCGGCTACGGTTATTCCTATGCAACGGGCAGTACCTGGCGGGGTTGGATCGATCCCTATGAAACGCCGTTCATGCTGGCCGATTCGATTGCGGGCAACTTGTCGATGGAACGGTATCGGTTGCAGGCCGGTGCGGGTGTGCCGCTGGCCGGCGGCTGGTCGGCCGGCCTCGACCTGGCCTACGATGTGGCGCTGATGGCCAAGCACAAGGATTTACGCAACAAGAACACGGGTATGACCTTCCGTGTGGCGCCCGGTATCTTCTGGCAGGGCAGTCATGTGGGCGTCGGCTTGGATGCCGGATACGAATATGGCACCGAAAAGGTGGAGTATCTGCAGGTTTCTGAAAACCTGGAACATGTGCTGTTCGACCTTTATGGTGTCTGGCTGTATCGCGCCAGCGGATTCGGGAGTGCGGAGACGCGCCGGCTCAAGACAAGCGGCCGCGTGTTCGCCGATTTCCAGTTGGGTTTCCAATGGGGTGAAACGTCGGTCCACAACAATTTCCGGGGTGAATTCGGCCGGAATGCCCAGACGGAGACAGGCTACAACAACCTCCGTCACGGCGATGTCCGCTCTCTGGCCTGGAGCGACGAACTCTCGGTAGAAATCGGCGACAGTCACCAAATTGAGCTTTCCGGCGAATTTTCCACGATGCAGGGCTTCCGGCCGTTGCAGCAGCAGGAACTCGATCCCGATTCCCGCATCCGCATCTGGGTGACGTACGGAGATCCCGTGTTCTGCTATTATCGCCGGACCCATCGGGAACAGTTTGAGTATACATATCTGTCTGCGCAGGATTGGGAGCTGGTGCTGGGCGTGGAAAATGAGGGCATGATGCACGCATATACCGAGTATCCGCGGCGTTTTGCGCAGCAATTCTCTTCGGTGACGCCGTACCTGGGCGGGAAGATTCCCGTTGGCAAGGCAGGCTCTTTGACCGCCCGGATCGGCTATGCCCATACATACGGGACTGAAAACGACGTCTCTGAATGGCAGTTGGCTGAACCGTTGCTGGAGCAATGGGATTATTGGGACGGAGATTCGGTCTTGGCTGGGATCGCCGCAGCGTGGCGCAAGGACCGGATGTACGTCCAGGCTCGCTATAACATTGTAATTTCCGCCTCTGCCGCTGATAATGACGGCACGCGTCAAGTCGCCGGCCTGACCGTCGGTTTTATCTTTTAACCGTTATGAAAAAGTTTCTGTTCGCAGCCATGCTGCTGCTCTGTGCTTCCGGCGCATACGCCGACGAAGGCATGTGGATGATCAATACGATCGACCGGGTCCTTGAAAAAAAGATGAAGGCTGGCGGCCTGAAGCTCGACGGCCGGATGATTTACGATGAAGAAAAGGAAAGCCTTTCCGACGCCGTGGTGGCGCTGGCTTTCAGCTGCACAGGCAGCATGATATCGGACGACGGTCTGATGATTACCAACCACCATTGCGCCTACAGCGACATCCACGCACTCAGCACGATGGACCACAACTACCTCGAAGACGGTTTCTGGGCAATGACCCGCGAAGAAGAACTTCCCGTCAAAGGGCAGGCAATCTATTTTCTCAAAAAGATCTTCGACGTGACAGGAGAGGTGCAGCGGCTGCGCGACTCTCTCGACGTAGCCACCCGTCCGATGGCGATGCGCCGGGTTTACAAGCTGATCGAAGACAAGTACGCGGTTCTCTATCAAGGGCAGGGAGAGCTTATCTGTTCATCGTATTACAACGGGAACCGCTATTATATGGCGCTTTATCAGGTGTATCGCGACGTGCGCCTGGTCGCCGCTCCGCCGGTGTGCCTGGCTTCTTTCGGCGGCGATACCGACAATTGGGAGTGGCCTCAGCACAAGGGCGATTTTGCCATTTACCGCATCTATACCGCACCTGACGGCTCTCCGGCCGAGTATGCGCCCGGCAACGTGCCGATGCATCCGAAGAAGATCCTGAAGATTGCGCAGAATGGTGTGCGTGACGGCGATTTTGCGATGGTCATCGGCTATCCGGGCCGGACCAACCGTTATGCTTCTTCCTATGCCGTCGAGGAGATCCTGCATATCCAGAATCCCATTCAGGCACAGTTCCGCATGGACCAGATGAAGATTCTGGAGAAGTGGATGAACGAAGAGGCGGACGTACGGCTCAAATATGCCGACAAGTATTTCGGCCTGAGCAACGTGCAGGAGATCCGCGAAGGCGAGATTTACTGTTACAACCGTTTCGATGTGGTGGAAGCCAAGCGTGCCGGAGAGCAGCGGCTCCAGAAATGGTTGGGCGATTCGGACCTCATCTATCAGCTGGGCCGCAAATACGAAGACGTCGCGGCCATTAATCAGCAGATCGTCTATTTTCAGGAAACGATGGTTCGCGGCACGAATCTGCACCGTTACGCGAATGCGCTCTCACGCGGCGACACGGTCCTGGCGGCCAAAGAACTGGCGAAACTCGACATGCGGGTGGAGCGCGACCTGCTGCGCTACAGCCTCCGCCAGTTCTACAAGTATGTGCACCGGGAATACTGGGGCGATTACCTGACGCAAGTCTATGACCGTACCGGCGGCAATGTCGATGCGGTGCTGAACGACGTCTTCGACGGACATATCCGTGACGCGCTCATCTCCTGCAAGATCGGACCTTTCAACGAAAAGCGCGACAAGATCGAGGCCGGTGTGAGCAAGAATCAGCTGGAACGGGATTACAAAGATGCGGTGTACCGGATGAAGCTGGCCGGGAACCAGCCCATGTATCCCGACGCAAACTCCACCATGCGTTTGACCTACGGGAAAGTCTGTCCGCTTTCCCCGCGCGATGCGGTGACGCTGGCCTCCCTGACCACGACCGCCGGCATTCTGGAGAAGTATAATCCTGACGATTATGATTTCTCCCTGAAGCCCGAGGTACGGGATCTGTTGGAGAAACATCCGGGCATTCCGGTGAATTTCTTGACGGACAATGATATCACCGGTGGAAATTCCGGATCTCCGGTGCTCAATGCCCGGGGCGAACTGATTGGACTGGCTTTTGACGGCAATAAGGAATCCCTGGCCGGCGACACATATTATGTCGAAGCCATGAACCGCTGCATCTGTGTCGATATCCGCTACGTTCTTTGGATTCTCCGCGAATACGCGCACGCCGACAATCTGCTGGCAGAAATCCTCTGACAGCTGTATCCCGGACAAGTGTCAGCCGCCGGCGAAAGCCAGCGTGGCACAGTTCACACGGAAACCGGCCTGGAGGAGCGGATCGGCGGAAGCCGCGAGGGTGGAGCCGGTGGTGAGGACGTCGTCAATCAAAAGCAAGTGGCGGATGCCGGCTTTTTGGAGCCGGGCTGTACTGACCGGCTGTAGCTGGAAGGCGCCTTGCACATTTTTCGTTTTGGCGTCACCGCGAAGACGGGTTTGCGTCCGGGTGTAACGGCAACGTTGGAGTAGCGTGGTTTCCAGCGGCAGGTCCATCGCCGACGCGACGCCCCGGGCGATCTCTTCTGCCTGGTTGTAGCCGCGCTTCCAGCGGCGCAGGGGATGAAGGGGGACCGGCACAACGGCCTGGCAGCGGCTGAACATCCGGCTGCCGGCCAACTGGGTTCCCAGTAGCCGGCCCATCCGATATCCAAGCTGACACCGGCCGCTGTATTTGATTGCATAGAGTATTTTCCGGTAGTCGCTTTCCGACCCGAAAAACAGGAGCGCGGCTACCCCTTCCACTTCGAACCGGCGCGCCAGCCGCTCAAATGCTGCATTCTGTCCGATTTCCCATTGATAGGTCAGAGGAATCCCCGATAGACAATCTGCGCAGAGGTCCTGCTCTTCAATTGACAGAAACCGACCGCATACGACACACCGCCGTGGAAAGAAGAGTTCCCGCAGCCCCAGGATGCCCGAAAGAAAAGGATTGGAAAAGCCCTTGCACATATCGCCCGCCTCAAATAACCCTCGCAAGTTAAAAATAAATGGCTACTTTTGCAAGTGTATGATCGACCAGCGGATATTGGATTTTATCGGGGAGCACCATGTGCTGACCGTGGCGTGCGCCTCGAAGGAAGGAGACCTGTGGTGTGCCAATGCTTTTTATGTCTTTGACGAGCAGGAAGAAGGGTTCATTATCACTTCGGAGGAGAAAACGCACCATGCGCAATTGTTCCTGGAAAATCCGGAGGTGACGGGTTCCGTCGTGCTGGAAACGGAGGAGATCGGGAAAATCCGTGGCCTGCAATTCACCGGAACGGTGCGGCGCTGCGACGGTGGTCTTTTTGACCGCTGCCGCCTGAAATACCTGCGTCGTTTCCCGTATGCCGTGTTCAAGGGCGGGGACGTATGGCTGATTACGCTCGACCGGGCGAAATATACCGACAACCGGCTGGGCTTCGGCAAGAAGCTCTTGTGGGAACGAGATACCCAGTCAAGCCAGGCATGACGAAAGGTGACAAATAACGGCCGATGAGGGCAGAACTGCGAGTGGCGCCCGGGATATTATGCAAATTATTGCTATCTTTGTTCGATAATGTTCGATTTCATCGATATCACTTTCATCGACGTGCTGGACATCCTGATGGTCGGCCTGCTTATTTATTGGCTGATCCGGGTGGTCCGCGGGACGTCGGCGGTCAGCATTTTCCTGGGAATCCTGCTGCTTTATGTAATCTGGATCGCTTCGCGGGCACTGGGCATGAAGTTGCTCTCTTTCATTCTGGGACAAGTGCTGGGCGTGGGCGTGGTGGCGCTGCTGGTCATCTTCCAACCGGAGATCCGGCGCTTCCTGCTGCGCATCAGTTCCAGTACGACGGCCGCTCAGAAAGGCGTGTTCAACAAGTTGTTCCGACATGCCCGCCCGGGCGGGATGGCGACGCGTGAACTTGAGGAGTTGACGGCCGCCTGCCGTAAGATGGCGGAGACAAAGACCGGCGCCCTGATCGTGCTCCGGCACGGATCGGCACTGGGTGATATCCTCGACACAGGCGATGAAGTTGACGCCCGCATCAACCGGCGTCTGATCGAAAATATCTTCTTCAAGAATTCTCCGCTCCACGACGGGGCGATGATTCTGTCGGAAGACCGGATCCTGGCGGCCCGTTGCACGCTGCCGATTACCCAGCGGCAGGATATTCCGGCCCATTACGGGATGCGGCATCGTGCAGCCCTCGGCATTGCGGAAGTCTCGGACGCTTCGGTGATCGTGGTTTCAGAAGAAACGGGGAACATCTCATTCGTGCAGGAAAACCAGATCCGCACGATGAGCAGCATCACGGAACTCCGTCTGGCCATCGAGAAATCCTATCAATAATCACGGAGGAACCGGCGCATGGTATTGGAACAGAAGATTGGCTTTGACATTGTCCGGGAGAAGATTTCCGCCAAGTGCGCCACGCAGTATGCCGTGAAGAAGGTGGCGGCCGAGCAGATTTCGCGCGATCCCTCCGAGATTATGTTCCGGCTGCGGCTGACCGACGAGATGCGGCTTATCTGTTTGTTTGAAGACAGTTTTCCGGCCGGCGGCTATCTCGATACCAAGGCTTTCCTGCTGCCGCTCCAGGCCGAGAACACGACAATCGATCTGCCGTCACTACGGATGCTCCGCACCAGCCTCGACACACTTCGCCGGATTCTGGCCTTTTTCCGCGAGTGCAAGGACGATCTCTATCCTACACTCCGACAGATTTCCGCGACGGTCAGCTACGAGCCGGAGATCGGTCGGCGGATCGAAACGATTCTCGACCGTACCGGCGAGGTTCGTGACACGGCTTCTCCCGAACTCGGTGAGATCCGCAGGGCGCTCCGTTCAAAGGAAGGACAGGTCTCCCGACGCATCAACGCCATTCTCGGCACGGCCAAAGGGGAAGGACTGGTCGAAACCGACGCCGAAGTCGTGGTGCGCGACGGCCGCGTGCTCATCCCGGTGCCGGCCGGATCCAAGAAGAAACTGCCCGGTATCGTTTACGACGAGTCGGCCAGCGGCAAGACGGCCTTCATCGAACCGCTCGAGATCGTGGAACTGGGCAACCAGATTCGCGAACTCCAGTTCGAGGAGCAGCGCGAAATTTCCCGTATTCTCTTTGTTTTTACCGAATTTCTGCGGCCATACCTGACAGGGCTTATTGCCGCTTCCGAATATATCGGCGAGATTGACTTCATCCGGGCAAAAGCCCTGGTGGCCCTCGACATGATCGCCGGGATGCCCATTCTTTCCGAGAACGGGGAATTCAACCTTCGCAGGGCCCGCCACCCGCTTCTCGAGGCTTCCCTGCGCAGGGAGAAGAAAGAGATCGTCCCGCTGACCCTGACGCTCACGAAAGAGAAGCACATCCTGCTGATCTCCGGCCCGAACGCTGGTGGTAAGTCGGTGTGCCTCAAGACGGTCGGCTTATTACAGTACATGTTCCAGTGGGGTATGCTCATCCCGACGTCCGAGGTGAGCGAGCTCATGATCTTCGACAGCATCTTCATTGACATCGGCGACGACCAGTCGCTGGAGAACGACCTGAGCACCTACAGTTCGCATCTGCAGAACATGCGCGAGATCCTCACGCATGCCACGGCCTCTTCGCTCGTGCTGATCGACGAGTTCGGCAGCGGTACGGAGCCTGCCGCCGGCGGCGCCATCGCGGAAGCAGTTCTGGCCCGGCTCGATGAAATGGGCGCTTACGGCGTAATCACGACCCACTACACCAACCTCAAACTCTATGCGGACAAGAGTTCCGGCGTGGTCAACGGCGCGATGCTTTTCGACGGGGCAGCCATCAAGCCGCTGTTCCAGCTACAGCAGGGCATGCCCGGCAATTCCTTCGCTTTCGAGCTGGCCCGCAAAATGGGTCTTCCGGCCGATGTGGTCAAAGATGCCGAGGAGCGTGCAGGCAGCGAATATGTCAACATCGAGCGGAATCTGCGGCAGATCGCCCGCAGCCGTCGGGTGCTCGATGAGAAACTGGCCCGCATCAAGAGCACGGACAAGACGCTCGAGAGTCTGACCGACAAGTATCAGAAAGAGCTTGGTGAGGTCAAGGCTTTGAAAAAGAGTATCTTGGAAGAGGCTAAACGGGAGGCGCAGGAGATTCTCGACGAAGCCAACCGGCAGGTGGAGCGCACCATCCGCGAAATCCGGGAGGCCCAGGCCGAACGCGACAAGACCAAGGTGGCCCGGGAGCAGCTCACGAAATTCAAGGAGGAGCTTCAGCACGAGAAACCGAGTGAGAACGACGCGGCCATCGAGCGCAAGATGCAGCAGATTGTCGCCCGCAAGGAACGTGAACGTGCCCGCAAGGAGAAACGGGGCGAGATTCCCGGTCAGGCCGGGAATGACGCGAGAGCCGCAAGTGACGCAAAAGCCGGTGCCCGCAAGGAAAAAGCCGTCGATGATACGCCTTTGCGCGTGGGCGACAAAGTCCGGCTCAAAGACAACGACATGGTGGGCGAGGTGACACAGATCGCTGCCAAATACATCTCGGTTTCGATCGGCAGCATCATCTCGAAGATTGCCCCCGGCAAGGTCGAGAAGATCTCGAACCAGCAGTACAAAGAGAAAGCCCGCAGCACCTTCCGTCCCGTGATCCACTATGACAGCGACTCCATCAGCCGCCGCAAGCTGGAATTCCGCCCCACGATCGACATTCGCGGCGAACGCCTGAACGACGCCCTCGAGATCGTGATGCATTTCATCGACGACGCGACGATGGTCGGTGTGGGGCAGGTGAAAATCCTGCACGGCAAGGGAAACGGTGTGCTTCGCGAAGAAATCCGCAAATACCTCAGGACCGTGCCCGCGGTCAAGTCGCTGCGCGACGAAGCCATCCAGCAGGGCGGTGCGGGCATCACGGTTGTTGAAATGGATATCTAGCCTATGAAAAAGATCCTGTTCCGCGCGCTTCTGGCGCTCTGCTTTTTTGCGTTACCTGCCTGCCAGTCGACTGACAAACGGGTCCGTGGCACGGCGCAGCAGTTTCTGAAAGCCTATTACTCAGCCGACTATGCTGCTGCGGCGACGTTGTGTACTCCCGCTTTTGCCGGCCGGGTTTCCAAAGGCGCCGAAGCGCAGGCGCGTGTTCCGGAAGAAATTGCACAAAAAATGAAAGAGGCCGTGTCCCAGACCTCTTTCAACATCGTTTCCGTGGAAGTGGACAAGGAGGCCGCCCGGGCCGTTGTCCGCTATGAACTTGCAGTACCGATGCTCGAACGGCCGGTACCCAAGCAGCTCCTGCTACAGTTGGAAGGCCGCACGGCAGCGGTCGACGGCATCGAGTAATTCCCAACCGAAGAATTGGACCTTGCGCCGGACGGTCTTTCCGTCGCGGATCATCTCGACTTCCTGTTCATAGGGGTCGCGGCCCATGTGGCCGTAGGCCGCCGTGGGCTCGTAGATCGGGTTGGTAAGGCCGAATTGTTCGATGATGGCTGCGGGCCGCAGGTCGAAGAGTTCACCCACCTTGTCCGCGATTTGGCCGTCGGTCAGGGCGACGTGTGCCGTGCCGTAGGTATTGACGAAAAGGCTGACCGGCCGTGCCACGCCGATGGCGTAGGAAACTTGTACGAGGATTTCGTCGGCCACGCCGGCCGCCACCAGGTTCTTGGCGATGTGGCGGGCTGCGTAGGCGGCGCTGCGGTCCACCTTGCTGGGGTCCTTGCCAGAGAATGCGCCGCCGCCGTGGGCGCCGCGGCCGCCGTAGGTGTCGACAATGATCTTGCGGCCGGTCAGGCCGGTGTCACCGTGCGGGCCGCCGATGATGAACTGTCCCGTCGGATTGACGTGCAGGATCATGCCCTCCCGGAACAGGGCGGCGTTCGCTGCGCTGAGACGGGCCTTGACGCGCGGGAGGAGGATCTGTTCGACATCCTGTCGGATGCGGGCCTGATCGACGTCGGGATCGTGCTGGGTGGAGAGTACGAGCGTGTGGACGCGACGCGGCGTGTGGTCGTCTTCGTATTCAAGGGTGTACTGGCACTTGGCGTCGGGTCGGAGGTAAGGCATCGGGGAGGGACTCTCCCGGCGGATGCGGGCCAGTTCGATGAGGGTCACGTGTGCCAGAGTGAGCGGGAGCGGCATGTATTCCGGTGTCTCGTTGCAGGCGTAGCCGAACATCATGCCCTGATCGCCGGCACCCTGCTCCTCTTTCGTGGCGCGGTTCACGCCCCGGGCGATGTCGGCGCTCTGCTCGTGCAGGGCGGAGAGAATGGCGCAGGACTCCGCATCGAAATGGTATTCGCCCTTGGTATAGCCGATACGCCGGATCGTCCGGCGGACAACGCTCTGGATATCGACCCAGGCATCGCGGGAAGCGGCTTCACCGCAGATAACGGCAAGGCCGGTACTTACAAAGGTTTCACAAGCGACGTGTGCGGCAGGATCCTGCCGGAGGAAGTCGTCGAGAATAGCATCGGAAATCTGGTCGGCCACTTTGTCCGGGTGGCCCTCTGAAACGGATTCAGAAGTGAAAAGATACATAATTTTAGCCTTTTTTTAGCGTGGTTGGCAAGCAGTCAAATCCATCCACAGGGTTTAGGGCGGCAAAGGTAGGATATTATTTTAAGATACAAAAAATATTGCTACTTTTGCAGCGTCGTTTGGATTCATGGAGATGAAATTTCCGAGACTGCTGACCGTGCTTGCCGCAGTGATGCTTCTGCTGGTATCCTGTGACAAACCCGAACCCGAGAAGGAGACCGTCACGGTGTCCGTCTCGCCGGTGTCCCTATCGTTCCCCACGGAAGGCGGGACCGAAACGATCTCTGTCACTTCCAATGGTTTATGGTATGCAAAAGCCGAGGGATCCTGGCTGATTCTCTCCGCCACTTCCGGTTCCGGGAACGGCAGCATCCAGGTAACTGCCTCCGCCAATGCAGGAGACGCCCGGAACGGCCAGGTGATCTTCGAGACCGCCGACAATAAGACCACGGTCAATGTCTCCCAACTGATGTACGTCAAGCCTGATCCGGTGCAGCGCAGCATCAAGGAGGTCCGCGCCCTTTACAAAGGGACCGACTACAAGATCACAGACGACATATTCATGGAAGGCACGGTCATCAGTGATTATCGCCGCGACACCGACGGTGGCCTGAACAACTATACTTCAGCCAAGACCATCGTCATCTCAGACGGCGAGGCCGGCCTGATGCTCTACTGTTCGGGCGACAACAAGACGTTCGCCCGTGGCCAGAAGGTGCGGGTGCGCCTGCTCGACCAGACCCTTTCGGTCTACGGCCAGGGTGTGGTCCAGGTCAATGGGCTGCCGCTCGACAATATCCAGTATCTGGGCACGGAAACGCCCCAGGCCAAGGAGATTACCGCCCTGGAGCTGGTAAGCGGTCAATATGAATGTATGTACGTGGCTGTCAAAGATGTACAGGTCCTCGACGAAGATCTTGGCAAAACTTTCGCTTCCGACTCCGAGAATACGAGCCTGGCCTTCTCCGACAAGGACGGTGTGAGTTTCGACCTGTTCACCTCGCGCTATGCAACCTTCCGCAGCGAGACCGTTCCTTCGGGCAGCGGCGTGCTGAAAGGCATCGCCGGCAAGTACGGAGCCCGTTATCAGCTGTCCATTTCCGAAAAGGCCGACTATGCCGGCCTGACCGGTACGCGTTTCTCTTCGGCGAACTACTTCTACCTGGAGTCGACCGACCGGACGGTCAGCGGCGACGCCGGTACTTTCAACATCAGCCTGGTTTCGTCCGTGGCATGGAAAGCCTCCTGTTCCAATTCGTCTTTCAGTGTTTCGCCTGCTTCCGGTACCGGCTCCGCGCAGGTCACGGTGACCTACGGTGACAATCCGAGTTCTTCGGAATACCGCACGGCCGTGATCCGCTTCACCACGGATGATGCATCCGTGACGGACAAGGAACTTCTTCTTACTGTGGTCCAGCAGCCTTTCGAGATGCTGGTCCAGAGCGAAGTGAAGCCCTGGCTCGAAATGCCTGCCGTCAAGAATGAGGAGGGCAAGGCTTTCTTCAGTCACGACATGACCTGGAAAAACCAGGTTGTGCGCAACTATTCTTTCTGGTATGATCTCTCTGGCCGCGTGGCGCTCTGGGTGGCCTATCCGCTCTACAGGGGCATGCTCTCCGGCGTCAAGCGTACCGATAAGTGGGAATATGATCCGCTGGTGCCCAAGCGCTATCAGGGAGTCGTGTATACCAGTTACGGAGGCTACGACCGCGGCCATCAGCTGCCGTCTGCCGACCGGCTCTGCAATGTAGCGGCCAACGAACAGACCTTCTATTTCACGAACATCACGCCGCAGAACGCCGACTTGAACCAGGGGCTCTGGGAACGGCTCGAGGCCCATGTCCGCGACCGGGTGAATACCTGTGACACACTCTATGTGGTGACGGGCTGTGTGCTGACCACGGAATCCGACCCCACGCCGCAGTATATCAAAGACAACAACGGCAACGACGTGGCCATCCCCAAGGCTTATTACAAGGTGCTGCTCCGGTATAAGGCCGGGGAAGCCACCGGCGGCTATTCCGCCATCGGCTTCTGGATGGAAAACAAGCGTTACGGCGACACGTCTCTCTCGAAAGCTTTCGCCCGGACTGTCGACGAGATCGAAACCCTGACGGGCATCGACTTTTTCGTCAATCTGAAAGACGAGTACGAAAAGGAAATAGAAGCGAAATACGATGCTACGGCATGGGGGCTATGATGAAAATCAACTATTTACTATATTAAAAACAACCTTTAGACTTTATGAAAAAAACATTTAAGTGTTTTCTGGCGGTCGCAGCTTTCCTGCTGATGATCGTTCCGGCAATGGCCCAGGTGACCACTTCGAGCCTCGCCGGCCAGATCGTCGATGAGAGCGGCGAACCGCTCATCGGCGTGGCTGTCGTGGCCGTCCACACGCCTTCCGGCACGCAGTACTACGCTGTGACCAACGAAGACGGACGCTATGCCATCCAGGGTATGCGTACCGGTGGCCCTTACGAGCTCACCATGTCCCTGATCGGCTGCCAGACGGTGGTCGTTCCCGACATCGTCCTTTCGTTGGCTGAGACCTACCAGCAGAACGCCGTTCTCAAGACGGCTACCGAGCAGCTGACCGAGGCGATCGTCGTTGCTTCCGCCCTGTCGAAATTCTCCACCGAGAAGACAGGTGCTGCCACCAACATCACCAACCAGCAGATCACCAACCTGCCGAGTGTGAGCCGCGCCATCACCGACGTTACCCGTCTGTCGCCGTACGGTGGCAACGGCATGAGCTTCGCCGGTGCCGACGGCCGTACCGCCAACTTCACCGTTGACGGTGCCAACTTCAACAACAACTTCGGTCTGAGTTCCAGCCTGCCTGGTGGCGGCAACCCGATCTCCATCGACGCCATCGAGGAACTCCAGGTCGTGATCTCGCCCTATGATGTGCGCCAGACCAACTTCATCGGTGGCGGTGTGAACGCCATCACCAAATCCGGTACGAACACCTTCAAGGGCAGTGCCTATATCTATCACCGCAACGAATTCCTCCGTGGCGACACCGTGGAAGGCGAGCAGATCGGCGGCGCCCGCGCCAAGGACCGCAGCACCACCTACGGCTTCACCCTCGGCGGACCGATCGTGAAGAACAAACTCTTCTTCTTCGTCAACGCCGAATATATCAAGGTTCCGACCATCGTCAACCGCTGGCAAGGTTCCGCCAATGGTGTGGCTGACGCGACCAACTACATCTCCCGCACGAAACTCTCCGACCTGCAGCGCGCTTCTGAGTTCGTGAAGAGCAAATACGGCTATGACACGGGTTCCTGGACCGACTTCCCGGCCAACGAGAACAACATGAAGATCCTGGCCCGCATCGACTGGAACATCAACAACATGCACAAGCTCGCCCTCCGCTACAACTACACGAAGAACAACGTGTGGAATTCGCCGAACGGCAGCTCCATGGACGGTGGCACGCGTATGAGCGGCGCCCGTATGTCGCAGTACTCGATGTCCTTCGCCAACTCGATGTATTCGATGAACAACCTGGTGAATACCTGGTCTCTTGACCTCAACAGCCGCCTGAGCGACAACCTGTCCAACCAGTTCCTTGCCACGTTCTCGAAACTGGATGACGTGCGCGGTACCAACTCCGAAGAGTTCCCGTTCATCGACATCCTCGACGACACCAGCTCCAATAACTACATGGCCCTCGGCTATGAGCTGTTCACCTGGAACAACGCCGTCCACAACACCATCGCAAACGTGAAGGACGACATCACCTGGTATAAGGGTTCCCACAAGGTGACCTTCGGTGCCAACTACGAGTATCAGATGGCTGACAACCAGTATATGCGCAATGGTTCTGGCTATTACCGCTACAAGACACTCGATGACTTCCTGAACGGCCGTATCCCCGAGGTCGTCTGCTTGACCTACGGCTATGACGGCGAGCAGTATCCTGCAGCCCGCGTCCAGTTCCACAAGGCCGGTGTCTATGCCCAGGATGACTGGAACGTGACCGACCGCTTCAAGCTGACCTACGGTCTCCGCATTGACGGTCTGTTCTTCGACAATGGCGACCTGATGACCAATGAGGCCATCATGAAGCTGAGCTACTATCCCAGGAAGTACAACTACGAGGAAACCCATATCGATACCGGCAAATGGCCCAACTCCAGCGTGACCTTCTCGCCGCGCGTGGGCTTCAGCTGGGATGTCTTCGGTGACAAGAGCCTCAAGGTCCGTGGTGGTACGGGTCTGTTCTCCGGCCGTCTGCCGCTCGTGTTCTTCACCAACATGCCGACCAACGGCGGTCTGGTGCAGTACCAGGCGCAGATCAATGCCAAGAACGCCGCTTCCAGAGGCTTCTCGATGAATGTGTTCGACGGCGGTCTCGTGACCGATTCCAACGGCAAGGCCACCATCGAGGCGCTCTACAACAAACTGATCAGTCTCGGTTATCCGAGCACGGTTTCGCCGAAGGACGGTACGGTTCCTTCCGCAGTCAACGGTGTCGATCCGAAGTTCAAGATGCCGCAGGTCTGGAAGTCCTCGCTGGCGTTCGACTACAGCTTCCCTACCTCCTTCCCGTTCACCTTCTCGGCTGAAGGTATCTTCAACAAGACCATCAATGCAGTGGCCATCTCCGACTGGAGCATGAAGGATGTAGCCGGTTTCGCCCGCTTCAACGGTGCCGACAACCGTCCGATCTACCCGAGCAACTTCCGCAGCACCACCAAGGCCTTCGTTCTGGAGAATACGGACCAGGGCTACGGCTGGTCGGCCAGCGCCCAGATCAACGTGCGTCCGATCGAGAGCCTGAATTTCATGGCGGCCTACACGCACACCGTGAACAAGGAAATCACCGGTATGCCGGGTTCCGCTGCTGAATCGGCTTTCACCTATGTGCCTACCAACGAAGGCCCGAACTACATCAAACTGCACAACTCGCAGTATGTAACCCCTGACCGCGTGGTCGCTTCCCTCACGCACCACGACAAGAGCGGCAACCACTATAGCTTCATTTATGAGGCATGGCGTGGCGGTTACAATTACAGCTACATGACTTCCAACGACATGAACGGCGACGGCTACAACTACGATGCCCTCTATATCCCGACCGACGAGGAAGTCAGCACCCGTAACTTCCGCTTCGTCTCGGCCGACGACCAGTCCCGTTTCATGGACTTTGTCCACAACGACAAATACCTGAGCACGCACCAGGGCCAGTATGCCGAAGGTTACAGCGTGTACAGCCCGTGGGTCCACCGCGTGGACTTCAGCTACAAGCACGACTTCACGGTGAAGTGTGGCAAGAACACCAACACCCTGCAGCTCTGCCTCGACCTGAAGAACGTCCTCAACCTGTTCAACTCCAGCTGGGGTGTGAGCAAGTACCTCAACCCGTCCATCGGTTCCGATGCCCGCATCCTGAAGTATGAAGGTGTCGATGCGGAAGGTTATGCTACCTTCTCCACACCGGCCGCCATCAGCGGCAGCACCCAGACCTTCGTCCCGAACCACGCGCTCGGACAGTGCTGGTATGCTTCTGTCGGTATCAAGTATCTGTTTAACTAATCCATAGACGATCCGATATGAAAATCAAAAATATCATTGCAGCTCTTCTCGCAGTGCTCGCCATCACCGTCTCCTGTGCGGTTGAGGAAGATCACTATCTGAGCCAGGTCAAGTTGTCTACGACGTACGTGGCCATTTCCATGGGCGGCGGTTCCACGCCTGTCACGATTGACGCCACTGACAGCTGGTCCATCACCGGTATGCCTTCCTGGCTGACCGTCAGCCCTGCTTCCGGTTCGGCCGGCAGCGGCAACATTTCTTTCTCCGCGGGTTCTACGCTCGACGGCCGTACGGCCGAACTCGTGCTGACTTGCGGAGGCAAGACCCAGAACATCAACGTGATCCAGGGTCTGGCCACGGTCTCCAAAGCTACTTGCGCCGAAGTGATTGCCGGCCCCGAGTCCAAGACCTACCTGGTGACAGGTATCTGCACGCGGATTGCCAACACGAACTATGGCAACTGGTATCTCGACGACGGCACGGGTGAGATCTACATCTATGGTACGGTCAATGCCGCCGGCAACTACTCCTGGTCGAGCTTCAACATCGAGGTCGGTGACGAGGTAACGGTCCAGGGCCCGAAGACCGTTTACAACGGAACGGTCGAGCTGGTCGACGCCACGTTCATCAGCATCAACAAGTCGCTCATCAAGATCGCGGAAATCGACCCTGCGGACGCTGTCCTGCCGATTGAAGGCGGCGATTTTACGGTGAAACTCAACAACAAGGGTACCGGTCTGTATATCGACATTCCCGAGAATGCGAAGTCCTGGCTTTCCATCGCCTCGATCTCCGGCAACACCGTGAAGTTCCACGCGGCTCCCAACGAAGGCGGCGACCGTGGAACGACGCTTGTGCTCAAAACGAAGAGCGGCAGCAAGGAATATACCTGCGAGCAGGCGCTCACCCAGAAGGGTGCGATTATCCAGTGCTCTATCGCCGATTTCCTCTCCGCTGCTGTCGGTGATACGCAGTATCGCCTGACCGGTGTGATTACCAGCGTGGCCAACACCAACTATGGCAATGTCTACATCCGCGACTGGTCGGGTGAGACCTATGTCTATGGCATCGGCGCCAAGGGTGACTTTACGACTCTCGGCCTCAAGGTCGGTGACGTCGTGACGCTCGTCGGCAAACGGGGTGCTCACAACGGCAATCCGCAAATGACCGGCGGCCAGCATGAAAGCCACATTTCAGTCACGGAAGTAACCATCGCGGAGTTCCTGAGCAAACCGGACGACAAGAACGTTTACTACATGGTGACCGGTACACTCGACGAGATCGCCAACGCCACCTATGGTAACGTTTACATCAAGGACGCCGAGGGCAACCGCCTCTATTCCTACGGCTGCTATCCGGGTTGGGGTGCCACCGGCGATGCCCGCAAGAACGCCATCGCCAATCTGGACATCCACGTGGGTGACCAGTTGACCATCATTGGTGCGAAGACCACCCACAACGATCAGCCTCAGATCAACAACGGTGTCTACTTCAGCCACGTGCCGGCGAACTAGTTGGTTGTAGCAAGCGCATTATGTAATCTCATCCCCCTCACCGCGAGGGGGATGAGTTTTTTGTAAACACCTGACAGTCAAGTGTGTCCGTTGCGGCGAAAAAAGTGTTATCTTTGTGGTACAATGAAAAGGTTATTTTCTCTGGTCCTGCTGCTGCTCGCATTGCCGGTGGTGGCACAAGTGACGACATCCTCGATCGGTGGTCAGATCGTGGACGATAACGGCCCGATCGAGGGCGTGACCGTGGTGGCCATCCACCAGCCTTCGAACACGCAGTATTATGCCACGACGAATGCCCGCGGCTGGTACCAGTTGCTGGACGTCCTGCCGGGCGGACCCTATACGATCCGGATCCACTATTTCAGCTATGATCCGCTGACCGTCCGAAACCTCTATACCTTTGCGGGCGAACTGATTGTGGTGGACGCCGATCTGGAGGCCGGAACAACCGATGTCCGCCGCGACGAGGCGGCAACCTCGCTCCGGATCGGATCCGATCTGGTCGGTGGTGTGGTTCCCGTAGCGCCCGGAACATACGATCTGGTAGGCCAGCGCGTCTATACGGCGGTTCCCTTCGACGTCCGGCAGGAGGCAGCGCTCGACGGAGTGTCCCGGCTGCAGATGACCCCCGTCGGAACCAATCGTTTCCACGGTTCGGCCTATGGTTATTTTGGTTCGGCCGGGTTGGCAGGAGCTACCGTATCGACGCCGCTTTTCAACGAAGATTTTGTCCTTTTCGGTGGACTGCAGTACGATTTTTCCGGTGTTTTTTCCGGCGCGGGCCGTATTGATGCACGATTGGGCTCCTCAAACCGACTGGATCTTTCCGGCGGCCGCCTGGCCGGTGAAAACTGGGCAATGGGTGGCTTCACCACGCAGATTGGCGACGGACGCGCATCCAACCGGTTGCAAGCTGGCTGGTCCGGCTCGCCGACAGCCAAGGCCTGGCACGCTTCCGACGATTTCACGCTGTCCGCTGGTTCCCAGCGCCTGCTCTTCGGCGTACAGACGACGTATGGCATGTTGCCGGATTCCACTTTCAACCGGATTGGCTTCTATCTGCAGGATGCCGTCCGTCTCGGGCGTCGGATGACATTGCAGGCAGGCTTGCGATTCGACTTTCCGTTCGCCTTTTCTCCCCGGGTGAGTCTGCGCTATGATGTGCTGGGCACCGGTGCCCTGGTGCTTCGCGCCGGCTCGGCAGTTTATGGCGTCCACGGCGAAGGAACCGTATGGAAGAATATGGCGGCGGCCGATTTCCGACTGCCCGCCCGCTTCGTGCTGTCGCTCGAGGGCGTTTATGGCCAGGCCTGGCGCAAGCCTTTCTACATTTCCACCCGCAACATCCTCGACAGCCGCTACGCCCTGACGGCCCGGCTGGAACGGCCCTTCGCCGAGAATCTCTGGGCAGTCGCGTCCTATACCCGCAGTGACGGCGCGCTCTCCGACCGGGTAATCGGTGGCCTGTCCTACACGGCGAACTATCTCGGTCATCTGGCCACAACCCTGGCTGTCCTTTACTACGGAAACAACTACGTCGATAACTTCTCTCCCGCTTCCGTCTCCTGGACCAACAGCGTTGAGGCCCGCTTGACGCAAGACTTGATCCTCTCCCTCGGCGGCCGCGACCACACCCTCCAACTCACCGGCTACTTCCGCAAAGCGCCCCTGGGCACCGAATGGCTCGCCGGCCTCCGCTATTATTTATAGGCTTTTGTGCGCAGGCCTGATGGAGCGGCAGGTTCTTTTAAGCCAGGCCTTTGTGCCTGGCTTAAAAAGGTTCGGCCGCGCGTGGGCTAATCTCGTATATTAAATCCAACGTTTCAACTCTTCGAGTTGTTCGGGCTGCGTAGCCCAGCTGGTGGCCAGACGGATGGCCGTATGGTCGGCGTCGACGCGGTCCCACGGGTCGTAGGCGACGTGTTTGCCGAGCTCTTCGATCTTTTTGTTCTCCAATACGATAAACTGCTGGTTGGTGGGGGAGTCGATGAAGAAGGTGCAGTCTTTCTGCCGCAACAGTTCCTTGAGTTGCATCGCCATATTGATGGCGTGCCGGCTGATCTCGAAATAAAGATTGTCGGTAAAGAGTGTGTCAAACTGGATGCCGAGCACCCGGCCTTTGGCCAGCATCGCCCCGTGCTGCTTGGTGATGGTGTAAAAATGCTTGGGCGCATTGCCGCGGGGGAAGACCACCGCCTCGCCGCAAAGACACCCCACCTTCGTGCCGCCAATGTAGAATACCTCGCACAAGGAGGCGAGCTCCGGCAACGTAAGATCGCAGGCCGGACTGGCCAGTCCGTAGCCCAGCCGGGCCCCGTCAATCATCAGCGGCAGGCCATGATGAGCGGCAATTCCGTGGATTTCCTCCAATTCTGCCTTCGAATAGATCGTACCGTACTCCGTGGGGAAGGAGATATAGACCATTCCCGGGAAAACCATATGCTCATAGTTCGGATCGGTCGTGGCCGCTTCCAGATAGTCCCGCAGCTCTTTCGGATCGACTTTTCCGTGGTGTGACGGAATCGTCAGCACCTTATGCCCCGTATATTCCACGGCACCGGCCTCGTGTACGCCGATATGGCCGGTTTCGGCCGAGACCACGCCTTCGTAATCCGCCAGCATGGCGGCGATGATCGTTGAATTGGTCTGTGTGCCGCCCACCAGGAAGAATACTTCCGCTTCGGGCGTCCCGCACGCCGCGCGGATTTTCGCTTTGGCGCTTTCGCAATAGTGGTCGGTTCCGTAGCCGGGAAGCTGTTCGAAATTGGTGGCGGTCAGGCGCTCCAGAATCTTCGGATGGGCGCCTTCCGAATAGTCGCAAGTGAAGGAAATCATGGCCTTAAAGAGGGTTTGTCCTACAAACTTACGCAATTATTTCGTATCTTTCCCGAATCTATTGAATCGTTACGAAAAAACAACTGCAAAAAACATGAAAAGGACAATTACCTTCCTGCTTCTTGCGATCTTCGGACTGATGACCGCAACCGCGCAGGAAACACCTCGCTGGCTTCGCAAGAATGCCATCTCTCCCGATGGAAAACAAGTCGTCTTTTCCTATAAGGGCGATTTATATGTGGTTGGGATCCAAGGTGGTACTGCACGTGCGCTGACCACCAATCCGGCCTATGACTCTGATCCGGTCTGGACGCCTGACGGCACGCAGATCTACTTCAGTTCCTACCGTGAAGGCAGCAAGGACATCTACCGTGTCGCGGCCGAAGGCGGCACGCCGAAGCGCATCACCAATTATCCCGGCAACGAGACGCCGAAGGCTGTGCTTCCCGACGGACGCATCGCTTTCACGGCCAATCTGCAGCCCGACGTTCATTTCGACGGCTTTCCGGGTGATCCGCAAGTCTGGGCCGTAGGAGAGGGAGGCGGCCGTCCCGAACTCGTGACTTCCGTCACGATGTCGGAGATGAGTGTCCGCCCCGACGGCGCTATCCTCTATGAAGATTACAAAGGCTATGAGGATCCGCTTCGGAAACACCACACCTCTTCGGTGACCCGGGACATCTGGTTCTGCCAGAACGGCGTGTTCACGCAGCTGTCCAAGTTCAACGGAGAAGACCGTCAGCCGGTCTGGGCCGCTGACGGCGATACGTTCTACTATCTCAGCGAACAGGGCGGCAAGACGATCAACCTCTTCAAAAGCAGCGTCAGCAACCCGGGACGGACCGTCCAGCTGACCCGTTACGAGAAGGATCCGGTACGTTACGTCTCGGTGGCTTCCGACGGCACACTGACCTATTCCCAGAACGGCGACCTTTATGTGCTCAAGGAGGGTGGCCAGCCGCGCAAGTTGGAAATCACAGTGCTGCGTGACGAAAACGAACGCGACCTGGTGAAGATGAATTACACGGGCGGAGCCACGGCCATGGCTGTTTCGCCCGACGGCAAAGAGATTGCGGTGGTCCTGCGTGGTGACGTCTTCGTGACCTCCACGGAATACAATACCACGCGCCGTATCACCAACACGCCGGAACAGGAGCGTGGCGTGAGTTTCTCGAAGGACGGCCGGGAACTCTATTATGCGGCCGAGCGCGGTGGATGCTGGGGCATCTGGCGCACTGTCCTGACCGAAAAGAACGATAAACTCTTCACCTACGCTGTCAAAACGAAAGAAGAGCTTTTCTCCGAGCCCGGCGAGACCAGCTTCCAGCCGGTCGTTTCACCCGACGGCAAATGGGTGGCCTACCTGCGCGACCGCACGGAGCTGGTCATCAAGTCCACCAAGGGCGGCAAGGTCAAGTCGCTGCTCAAAGGGGTCAACTACTCCTACAGCGACGGAGACCAGAGTTTCTCCTGGAGCCCTGACAGCGAATATTTGCTGGCGACCGACATGGCCGACGGCGGCTGGAACAACGTGGATATCGCCCTGATCGAGATCGAGAACGGCAAGGTGACCGACCTGACGCAGAGCGGCTACAACGACGGTGGTTTCCGCTGGGCCCTCGGCGGTAAGGCCATGACCTGGGAATCCGACAAGAACGGCTACCGCAGCCACGGCAGCTGGGGTGCGCACGACGACATCTACATCATGTTCTTCGACGGCAAGGAGATGACGCGCTTCAACCAGGACAAGGAGGACGAAGAAATTGAGAAACTGCTCAGCGGCAAGAGCGAAAAGCAGCTGGCCAAAGAGGAGAAGAAAGATTCCCTGGCGCAGGAGAAGCCCAAAAAACTGGAACTGCTGCTCACGGACCGCGAGTACCGTGTCAAACGGCTTACGGGTTCGAGTGCCGCTTACGGGGACCATTTCCTCTCGAAAGACGGACGGAAGCTGTACTACATCACCCCGCTTGAAAGTGGGATGGGTCTCTGTGTGAAGGATCTTCGGGAAGGCAGCGTGAAGGTGCTCGCACGCGGCGTGACGGGCCGTATCACCCCTTCGTCTGATGGCAGTGAAATCTATGTCTTCTCGGGCCGCGGCATCACGAAGGTGACATTGGCCAGTGGACAGACCAAACAGATCAGCTTCTCGGGCGATTTCGAATTCAAACCCAAAGCCGAACGCGAATACATGTTCGGACACATCTGGAAGCAGGTGAAGGAGAAGTTCTACGATCCGAACCTCCACGGCGCGGACTGGGACTATTATCGTGAGAATTATGCACAGTTCCTGCCTTACATCGACAACTATTTCGACTTCCAGGAACTGCTTTCCGAAATGCTGGGTGAACTCAACGGCTCGCACACCGGAGCGCGCTACCGTCCGCAGGGCGGTGAAACACTCGGCCGGCTGGGCGTGATCTATGACCTGGCCTATGCGGGTGACGGCCTTCGGATTGCCGAGGTGCTGCCGGGCGGTGTCCTGAACCTGGCAGACAGTGGGATCAAAGCCGGTGACATGATTGTGGCTATCGATGGCCACGCTATCCGCTCAGGCGAGAACTGGTTCCCGCTTCTGGCAGGCAAAGCCGGAAAGAAGATCGGGGTGACGGTCCGTAGCGAAGGCAAGGACAAGGATCTGATTGTCAAGCCGGTCGCCAACGAATCGGCGTTGCTCTACCGTCGCTGGGTCCGTCAGCGTGAAGACATGGTGGAACGACTCTCCGGCGGCCGCATCGGTTACGTCCACGTGGAAGGAATGGATTCGCCTTCGTTCCGGGAAGTCTATGCCAAGGCCTTGGGCAAATACCGGACGTGTGACGCCCTGATCGTGGATATCCGTCACAATGGCGGCGGTTGGCTCCACGATGACCTGGTGACCTTCCTGGGAGGCCAGGCCTATGTGGAGTGGCGTCCGCGGGGCCAGTACATCGGCACGGAACCTTACAGCAAGTGGACGAAGCCTTCATGCGTCCTGATGGGCGAGGACTGCTACTCCGACGCTTCGGGCTTTCCGTATGCCTATCGGGCGCTGAAACTCGGCAAACTCATCGGCATGCCCGTTCCGGGAACGATGACAGCTGTCTGGTGGGAGACGCAGATCCATCCGCAGATTGTCTTCGGCATTCCGCAGGTGGGCGGCTGGGTGCCTGCGCAGTACTATATGGAGAACCACCAGATTGAACCCGACATCCGGGTGGCGAACGATCCTGCGTCAATCCTGCGGGGTGAGGACAAACAGTTGGAAGCTGCCGTCCAGGAAATGCTTCGTACGGCAAATAAGTAGGAAATAAACGCCGGATTTTGTATCTTTGCCGAAATATATCCCATAAAATCAGCGCGTGATGAATACCGACAAGATTGTCATGGAGGGACTGACCTACGACGACGTACTGCTCATTCCTGCCCGCTCCGAAGTGCTACCCCGCGAGGTTGACATCCAGACCCGGTTTACCCGGGACATTTCGATCCAGGTGCCGATCGTTTCGGCGGCCATGGATACTGTGACCGACGCCAACCTGGCCATCGCCATCGCCCGGGAGGGCGGTATCGGCGTTATTCACAAGAATATGCCGATTGAAGCCCAGATGGAGCATGTCCGCAAGGTCAAGCGCGCTGAAAACGGCATGATCTACGATCCGGTAACCATCCCCGTAGAGGGTTGCGTGGGCGATGCACTCCGGCTGATGGCTCAGTACCATATCGGCGGCATCCCGGTGGTCGATCCCGCCGGCCACCTGATCGGCATCGTCACCAACCGCGATCTCCGATTCCAGGACAATCCTGCCAAGCCTATCCGCGAGGTCATGACCTCAGAGCGGCTGATTACGGTCGGTCCGTCCACCACCATCCCCGAGGCGACCGAAGTACTGCGCAAGTACCGCATCGAGAAGCTTCCCGTGGTGGACGAACAGAACCGTCTCGTCGGCCTGATCACCTACCGCGACATCACCAAGATCAAGGACAATCCCAAGGCCAGCAAGGACAGTCTCGGCCGTCTCCGCGTGGCGGCGGCCGTGGGCATCAACTCCCACAGCCTTGAAGATGTGGAGCGGCTGGTGAGCGTCCATACCGACGCCGTGGTGCTCGACACCGCGCACGGCCATTCGGCCGGTGTGTTGAAAACCATCCGGAAAATCCGGGATGCCTTCCCCGACCTGCAGATCGTGGCCGGTAACATCGCTACGGCCGAAGCGGCCATCGCCCTCAAGGAATGTGGCGTCGATGCCGTCAAAGTGGGCATCGGTCCCGGTTCCATCTGCACCACCCGTATCATTGCGGGCATCGGTGTTCCGCAGTTGACGGCGGTGATGAACACTTCGGAAGCGCTCAAGGGCACCGGTATTCCGGTGATTGCCGACGGCGGCATCCGCTATTCGGGCGACATCGTCAAGGCCCTGGCGGCGGGCGCCAGCACCATCATGGCGGGTTCGCTCTTTGCGGGTGTCGAGGAAGCGCCGGGCGAGGCAATCATCCTCAACGGCCGAAAGTTCAAGTCCTATCGCGGCATGGGTTCGCTCGAGGCGATGCAGAAGGGGTCGAAAGACCGCTACTTCCAGGATATGGAAGAAGACATCAAGAAACTTGTCCCCGAGGGCATCGTCGCCCAGGTGCCGTACAAAGGCACGCTTGCCGAGGTCATCTACCAGCTGGTCGGTGGTCTGCGCGCCGGCATGGGTTACTGCGGCGCGAAAGACCTGGCCGCATTGCGCGAAGCGAAATTCGTGAAGATCACGGCCGCCGGCATGGTGGAGAGCCATCCGCACGACGTGACCATCACCCGCGAAGCTCCGAACTACTCCACGCGCTAGTTTGGCGCGGGAGTTGCGGAGTTATGATTCTTGTTATGAAGATGAAAATGAAGAAGATCTTTTCGGTTGTCCTGCTACTTTTGGCCATCCTCCCGGCGCAGGCCCAGCGATATGACGGCATCATCGAGAAAAGCGTCGCCCTGGTGGGCAATGATATCGTGATGCTTTCCGAGATCGAGGCAGAAGCGCAGATGGAGCGGGCCCGCGGCCTGGCAGTCGACAAAGCGGCCCGGTGCGAAATTCTGGAGAATTTCCTCGTGTCAAAGCTTTTCCTCACGCAGGCCAAGCTTGACTCGCTGACGGTCAACGACGCCCAGGTGGCGGCGATGCTCGAGCAACGCATCAATGAAGTGATGAGCATGCTGGGCGGTGAGAAGCAGATGGAGGATTATTTCGGCAAACCGCTGTACAAGTTGCGCCAGGAATGGCGCCAGGCGTTCAGCGACCAGTCGCTCATCCAGGAGATGCAGCGCAATGTGGCACAGGATATCCCGAAGGTCACGCCGCGCGACGTCCAGAAATACGTCGATGAGACGCCGGCGGAAGACTTGCCGATGGTCAGCACGAAATACCGGATCCGGCAAATCGGCCTCTATCCCGACAAGGAAGCGGCCGAACTGGCCGTGAAGGAACAACTGATCGGCTTGCGCGAACGCATCGTGAACGGAGAGAAATTCTCTACACTGGCCCGTCTTTATTCGCAGGATCCGGGCAGCATGTCCAAAGGCGGCGAACTCGGCATGAACGCCAAGTCCATTTTCTGGCCGGCATTCTCCGACGCCGCCATGGCGCTCAAGGTGGGGCAGGTATCGCAGGTCGTGGAGACGCCCGACGGATTCCACATCATCCAGCTTATCGAGCGGGATGGAGACAAGTTCAATGCCCGCCACATTCTCATCAAGCCGCAATACACTTCCGAAGACCGGGAGCGCGCTTTTCACAAACTGGACAGCATCCGTAACCTCATCGTCGCAGACAGCCTGAGCTTCTTCGACGCAGCCCGCTCCTTCTCCGAGGAGAAGCACAGCGCTACCAACGGCGGCCTGATGGCCGATGAGTACACGGGTTCATCCTATTTCGAGAAAGACCAGCTTAAGCCGAACGACTACAACGTGTTGCGCAACATGCAGGAGGGCGATGTCTCCGAACCGTTCGAGTCGCTCGACAACGAAGGCCGCAACGGCAACACCATCTACAAGATTCTCTATCTGGAAAAGATCATCCCGGCCCATACCGCCAACTTCAAGGAAGACTACAATACCCTGCTCGAGGAGGTCAACCAGAAGAATTCGCTCGCCGCGATCGACAAGTTCATCGAGGAGAAGCAGAAGACCACCTACATCGTCATCGATCCGATGTTCCAGGGTTGCGACTTCCAGCGGAAAGGCTGGGTCAAGTAGCATGAAACCCTTCCGACGGATTACGCTTGCCGTGCTGCTGGCGCTGTGCTGCAGCACATTGTCCTGGGGGCAGAATGCCCCGAAGGACAGCGTGTTCCGTCTGGTTCAGGCCCAGCGGGCTGAACAGTACGAGAAGTACGGTCAGAATTACCGGCTCGTCCAGGGCCACGCCCGTTTTCTCCACAACGACACCTATCTGCTCTGCGACTCCGCTTCCTGGAACGTGGATGCCAAGTATATCGAGGCCTACGGCAACGTGCAGATCATCCAGAACAAGACGATGCTCAAGAGCGAGGAGATGATGTACTGGATCGACGAGAGCCGGGCCGTTTTCCGCGGTCCGATGGTGGAACTGTTCGACAAGGACGGCAACCGGCTCCGGACGTCGAAGCTGACCTACAACACGAAAGACAGTGTCGCCGTCTTTGAATTCGGCGGAGCACTCAAGGACAAGGACGGCAACGTGATCGAGAGCGCCCGTGGCACGTACGACGGCAAGGAGAGTCTCTTCACCTTTGAGGAACGTGTGGAAATCTACATGGATACGATCGAGATGAAGACACAGACCCTGCGCTACTTTACCGAAGAGGAGCGGGCTTATTTCGGAAAGAACACCTATGCCTGGAAAGACGAGGGATTCCTGCGGGCAGACGGCGGTTCGTACGACCGCGGGCAGCATATTGTCCGTTTTTCCGACCATGTCTTCCTGTTCGATCCCACCTACGACGCCTGGGCCGACGAGGTTGTTTACGATCAGTTGACCGGAGCTGCGGATCTCTACCAGAACGCACAGGTCCTAGATACGGCCAACAAGAGCATCTTCCTGGGTGATCATCTGCAGTACGCGCCTGCTACCGATTCTTTGACCGACCGGGGCTTGCTGACCGGTGACCCGGCCATCATCTATTATGGAGAGAATGAAAACCATGTAGTCGATACGCTTTATGTCCGGGCCGATACCTTCTATGTCTATGCCATACCGCGTTCCGATATTCCGGCCGCGGAACTGAAGGAGGCCCAGAAACGGATCGAGGATATCCGGTACGATGCCCTGTCCAAAAAACGGGAGGAGGATGCTGCCGCCCAGGAGCAGGAACGCATCAAGAAAATGCGCGAGGTAGGCAAGTTGCCGCCTGAATGGGTAGAAAAGGCGCAGAAGGCCACGGCGGATTCGCTTGCGGCGCTTTCCCGGCTCGATTCCCTGGTGACAGCGGGGGCCGTCGATTCGCTGGTTGCTGCCTCCGATTCTCTGCGGGCTTCACGGCAAGCCGTAGATTCTCTCCTCAAAGTCGGATTCGATTACATCAGTGCCCAGGAAGCGGCTGCTTCCGGTTCCGATTCAACCTCAGGCAAGCCTGGCTCCGATTCATCTGCCGTTACGCCTGCCGTTAAAGCAGATCCGCCCCGCGATACCACGCCTGTCCGGTATGTCCATGCCTGGAATCATGTCAAGCTGTTCCGCAGCGACCTGCAGGCTGTCTGCGACTCCATTGTCTTTACCGAAGTAGATTCTGTCGCTCGTCTCTACGGGTCGCCGGCCCTATGGAACGAAATCCGCAACCAGCTCACCGCCGAGGAGATGCATCTCCTGCTGCACGACGGGGCCCTCGAACGGGGCAGCATGATTACCAATGCCTGGCTGATTTCGGAGCAGGATACCGTCCACTACAACCAGATCAAGAGTACCGAGATGCAGGGCTGGTTCCGGGACAACAAACTCTTCCGTTTCGATGCCCTGGGCGGTGTCTCCGCCATCTTCTACATGGCCGAAGACGAGGTGATTACGACCATCAACGTTAAAGAATCGAAGTCGCTGACAGCGGCCCTTAAGGACAATAAGGCCCAGCGGCTGCTGTATGTCGATGCCATCAAGAGCGACGTTTATCCCGTAGGCGAGCTGGAGCCGTCCAAGCAGCGTCTCAAGGATTTCAAATGGCGGGGTGACGAACGGCCTGACTCGCCGCAGCAAATCACGCGACGGAAGGTGCGCCAGACGGAGCGCCCCCAGTATGAAGGGATGCGCCGGCCCCTCTACCGAGAGACCAACAAGTTTTTCGACAACTACATGCTCGAACTCTTCGAGAAGATCGACGCTGAGAAGAAAGCCGAATATGAACGCCGTCAGGCCGAACAGGACAGCTTGGCTCGCGTGGCTGAGCTTGCCCAACTGCAGGCCGCACGCGATTCCATCGTCGCAGCTGAAGCCGCCCTGACCCTTCGTGACAGCGTGGCGGTCATCGCTCTCAGCGACAGTACCCGCGTCGTGCCTGGCGATACGACGCACATCATGCCCGCTGATTCCGCTCTCGTCATGCCCGGCGTGACCGGGCATCCAGACACTGATACCCTCGACATGCAGCGGGTGCTTCTCCCCGAGACTGATGCGGTTCGTCCGCCCCGCCCGCAACGTGATACTGCCGACAGGCACGTCGCTCCCGGTGCGACCGGGGATCTCGCCCCGGCCTCTCCCGAAACGGTCGTTCACACCGAGCAGCTCTCCCGCGCGGAAAAGCGCGCCATGCGCCGTGCTGAACGTCTGGCTCGCCGGGAAGCCCGCAAAGCCGCCCGTGCTGCCCGCCGGGCCGCTCGTGAGGCTGCCCGCATTGCCCGCCAGGCGGCAAAAACCGAAAAGAATTAATCTGATAACCATGAGATACCGGTTTGTCATCTTGTTTTTATTGATCTGCAGTCTGCCTGCCGGAGCACAGAGTCGCGACACCATCCTGACCCGGATGAATGCCGTCAAACTCTATCCGGATTGTATCTACGGCTATTGCGCGCTCTCCAGTGCAGAGGATTCCCGGGCAGAGGCACTTGCAGACCTCGCCTGCCGTGTGGAGGCGTTCCTGAAGGAGAAAGGATTCCAGCACCTCCGCGACCTGTCCCAATGTCCCGACGGTATGGTGCAGACCCTGGTCTATACCAAGGGGACCGATTATTTCCGGACCCTGGTTTATGTGGATAAGGCGGCGCTCTCGCAGTTGGAAAGCGATCTTTCCCGGAAAAACGAAGCCCAGGGACAGTATCGGGCCGTCAGCAGTTTGAAAGAACGGCTGGCCGGCGTGACGACGTACGGGGAACTGGAAGCTTTGCTTGCAGACAAGGAGGTGGCTACGTCCGTGCTTCGGGGTCCACTGACCTTCGATACGCCCCAGGACTATGTGGACCGGGGCTATCTGGTGTATTACGATCACAAGACGAGCCGGATTCTCCGTGTCATGACGCCTCGCAACGATGACGGTATCCGCTTCGATGTGAAGACGGGCGCGCCGGGTCATCCCCGGATGGCGCCGCAGGGAGAGATCGAATGGATATGTTTCAAAGAACCGGTAAAAAAGTGAGGCGATGAAAAAGACACTCCTGATCGTTCTGCTATGGCTGGCTGCCGCTGCGGCGTGGGCACAGCCGGTGCGTTTTTTTGTCGGCGAGGGCATGGAAAATGGCCCGCTGAAGGAAAAGGTCAACACCAACGTATCGTTGCTTTTGACGGAGATCAATGATGCCTATCATGCCTCGCGGGCTCTCGATCTCTCCGCTGTCTCCATCACCCCCAGGGCTGTCCGTCTGTTGTCGATGCTCTGGCGGAATCGCCCGTTCCATTGTGATGAACTCCGCGTGGTCGACCGGATTTTACGTACCTTCGATGGCGGGTATCAATTGCGGAACATCCCGATGGAAATGACGGAACCCGGCGGGAAAGTCCTCTATCCGGAACTGGTTGTCGAATTGGATGCCGGCGGAACCATCACGCTCGTCAATTTTGCCATCGAAGCCAATCTCTACCGGAAGGTTGTCCAGCCCGGTTCTGGAGAAAGGGAAATGAACCACCGGAAGATCATGCTCGACTACGTGGAACAATTCAGGACCTCCTACGACCGGAAGGACCTCAATTTCCTGGAGTTGTTTTTCTGCGATGACGCCCTGATCATTACCGGCAGGGTGGTCAAGAAGTATGTACGCGAGCCGGGTGCCATTTTGGAAAAAGCGGTCTTATACCCGCAATATGCCAATTCCGAATATCTGGCCAATCTCCGGCGTGTCTTTTCACAGATCCGGTACAGCCGGACGTATTTCAAAGACATCCAAGTGACCCGTCATCCTGTGGAGGAGGGTGTTTACGGTGTCAATATCAAAATGGGATACGAGTCCGCGGTGGATTCTGACGAGGGTTGCGTATTCCTGCTTTGGGACTTCCGCGACGGAAACCGTCCCCAGATTCTTGTCCGTACCTGGCAGCCCCGCTGGCTGGATGATGCACACATCCAGGCACTCAGCGAAAGTCAGATTATCAACGTCAACAGTTTCAAGTTTCCATGAAACGGTTTTTCTTCTTACTGGCCTTACTGGCCTTGCCGTTCCTGCTGCAGGCACAGGACAAGCGTCTTGTCGTCCGCCGTTTCGATATGAATCAGGGCGATTTGCGCGCCAAGGCCGATCCGGTCTATGACAAGACCCACAAACCAGCCGCCCTCGTCGAAATCGTTTTTACCGACAGGGATTCCATCCGCATCGAAGGGAATATCGTGGGGAACCCGGAACATGACCCCGGGAAATGGGCAGTGTATATGCCGGAAGGCGCGCAGTGGATTGATTTGTCCGCGGCAGGATATGCTCCGGTCCGTTTCGCTTTTCCTGCGGAAACCCCGCTGCTCTCGGCCCATACCTATCTGCTTGAGCTGGGCGTAAAAACAAGCCGGTCCAGTTCCGTCAATCCGATGTGGACGCTGGTAATGCCCACGTTCAGCTACAACCAGTCGCAGTTGTCTTACGGCTTGATGCTGGGCCTCGGCAGGAAAAACGGCGGCTACGTCCACGCCAAGACGGATTTCCACTTCGGGATCAATCCTTCGCTTTCCTGCGATGCCGACGGTAATATCCAGGGTGTCAAGGGCTGGTTTTCCGGCGAACCTCACAAGAGCCGTTTTGCCGTTACGGCCGGATATCTGCGCCAGCTTGTGCAACCGCTCTACGTCTTTGTGGGCGGCGGCTACGGCAGCCGCATTCTCGCCTGGGAGATGTACGGAGCCGAAGGCAGTTACGATCTCGTACGGGTCGCCCCCAGTTCCTTTACCGGCGTTGAGGCCGAACTCGGCCTGATTTTCCGCCTTGGCGGGTTTGCCCTTTCCGCCGGCGTCCAGACCAATCAGTTCCGATACTACGAAGCCAACGTGGGAATTGGCGTGATGTTCTAACCCTTCTGCTTGACAGCCATGAAACGATTCGTCTCTATTTATCTCATCCTTTTCTCCTTCTTCACTGTCTCCTGTCTCCAGGATCCGGCCATGCCCGACAGTGAGCCGGCGTCGCCGGTTGTGGAGGTCGAAAGCGGAAGCGTGACCCGGAAGTCTGTTACTGTGAAGGGATCCTTCACGGACAAATCATCAGGAATTACCGAATACGGCTTCCAGATGGCGGAAGGTTCGCCGGAGAACTGGCAGGTAATCGCCAAGAATCCGCCGAAAGACGGAGCCGGGAAATTCTCCTATACCGTCGATGGACTGGTTCAGGGACGCGATTATTACTTCCGTACGTATATTTCAAATGGCAGTACGGTCAAGTATTCCGCAGCCTCGGAAGCGGTCCGTACATTGCCCAATGCCGTGGCCAGCGTCACGGAGGTGACAATCAACGGCTGCATCCTGTCGGCTTCCATCGAAGATGACGGTGGCCGCGACATCCTTTCGGTGGGTTTCCTCGGCGGCCCTTCGTCAGATCTTAATATGCTCGTGCAGCAGGGCGTTGTCATTCCGGCCGTGCTCGATGCGGACGGCAAGCGTTTCTCTGCCCCTGTGGGCAATGATTTTACCTTGGGAGAGACGTGCTATTTCATTGCCTATGCCGAAAATGCGGAAGATGCCCAGCATACCTACAAAGGCTACAGTCCGAAAGCCTTGCCGGTGACGGTGACCGATGCGTTCCCGGCGAAGATTGCGGAGCCGGTGTTTGCAGAATATCTCTCCACTCATTTCGACAGTAACAAAGACGGCGTGTTCTCCTGGTCGGAACTTCGGACCATCAAGTCCATCGACGTAATCACGGACCGGATAACGACGATACAGGAGATAGCCCTGATGCCGGAATTGCAGCATTTGTCCTGCCACGGTACGGCGCAAGGCTCCGGCAAACTGGCCGCTCTGGATATCAGTCAAAACGCCAAGCTGACCGCGCTCTTCTGCGACAACAACGAACTTGCAGAGCTCATCGTGGCTGGCAATCCGTCGCTGGATACCCTGTCGTGCGCGAACAACCAGCTTACCCAGCTCGAGGTTGAGAACAATACAGCGTTGCGTTACCTGGATATCAGTGGCAATCCTTTGACAAAGATCGATCTGTTTTCCTGTACGAAATTGCGGACTTTCGATGCGCGGAACTGCCCCGCGCTGCAGCGGATTTTTGTCTGGATGGGCTTTGACAAAGCCCGGTACCCGGGCTTCAAGAAAGAAGATGCCGCCGAATATGCGCCCAGTCCCTCATCCGCCGTTCCCTTTGCGGATGCGGCTTTCAGGGATTATTGTATTGCCCGTTTCGATTTGAACCGGAACGGCGAAGTGTCTGTGAGCGAAGCGGAAGCAGTACAGGAAATCACGGTTTCTACCGAAGAAGTTGAGTCCCTGCAGGACCTGAAATATTTCACGGGTCTGCAGAAACTGTCTTGTTGCGGTCCAGAGGCGGGCGGACGCCTGACCTCGCTGGACCTCTCGTACAATCCGGGCCTCCAAACCTTGGACTGCCGCCGGAACCAACTGACCCTGTTGGATATTTCTGCCAACACCCGGCTCTCGGAACTCGATTGTTCGGGCAACCCGTTACAGCGGATCGTGTTGGACCCCGATCAGACGATCGCCTCGTTGAACAAGCCCGAAGAGACACCGTTGATTTACAAAATTACCGGATTGTCTCTCATGCCCACAGAAAGCATGATGACAAAAGATGAGAAACTGGCACTGGCTGTATCCATCCTCCCTGATAAAACGGTCAACGAGGCGTGCATCCGGGCAGGCATCACCTGGAGAAGCAGCAATGACAGAGTGGCCTCCGTCACGCAGGAGGGCGTGGTTACTGCTGTATCGACGGGTCAGTGTACCATCACGGCTTCCTATGACGGAAAAACCGCCAGTTGCACCATTTCGGTCGTCATCCCGGTCACGGCGGTCAAACTGGAACCGACGGAAATCCATCTCCATGTCGGTGCAACCAAGACGATTATGGCGACGGTGCAACCGATCAACGCCACCGAGAAGACGATTGTTTGGGCGAGCGACAACGAGTCTGTCGCCACGGTATCCAGCCGGGGTGTCGTGACGGGCGTTTCCAGAGGTTCTTGTACGATTACTGCCACGGTAGGAGGATTAAGCGCCTCCTGTCTGGTCGAAGTCGGAGGTGTGTCGTTGACGGGCACTTATTTCCCGGATCCGGCATTCAGAAACCATATCTCGTCCCGATTCGATAAAAACAGGGACAATGTCCTTTCGGAAGAGGAACTGGCGGCGATCACGCAGATCGATCTGCCTGCGTCCGGCGTAACGACGGTCAAATCCATGGCCGGCGTCGAATTCTTTACGGCACTGCAGTATCTCAATTGCAGCGGCAATCAGTTCAGAATTCTGGATGTCAGCGCGAATCCAGTGCTGGAAATGCTGGATTGCAGGTACAACCCCAATCTGAAGGAGATCTGGTTGAAGACAGGACAAACGATCGCAGTCCTGGAGTATGATACCGAGGTCGCGACGATTTACTACAAATAGCATTGCTGGCTGACCGGCATAAAAGAACCGTCCATCTTTTCAGGTGGACGGTTCCTTTGTAAATGATCGACACAGATCAGTCCTTGTAGCCCGGATTCTGTTGGAGTTCGGGGTAAGTGACGCGTTCGTCGCTGGAGATCGGCATCACGGCTTTCGTGTCGCCGGGCTTCAGCGAGTGCTGGTAGGCGGCGCCGCCACGGAAGTCGTGCGGGTCGGCGGCCAGGTCGCTGTTGAACGAACCGCCGGTACGCATCACGTCGAAGAAACGGTGACCCTCGCCGATGAACTCTTTCTGGCGCTCAATCTGGATGAGTTCCTTCGTGGCGTTCACGTCCGTGGCCGAGTTGTCAGCGCGTTTGCGCACGGCGTTGAGATAACTGTTGGCGGCGGCGGAGTTGCCCGATTCAAGGGCGGCTTCGGCGGCGATCAGGTAGGCTTCGGTGATACGCATCACGCGCGGATTGTTGCGGCGGAAGGTGTAGCCCTGGTCCTTGTTGCCGATGAACTTGCGGAGCCAGTATTCCCCGGTCTTCTTGGCGCCCGTTGACGGGTCGTCGTACTGGATCATCTGGCCGCGGATGTCATTCGGCGTGTCCTTGAACAGGTTGCGCCACTTCAGGGTCGGGATCAGGCTGGCGCCGGCGTTCGGATCGTCGAACCAGAGGTTGTGGTACATCGTGTAGAAGCCACCGTCGGAGTCGATATCGCCCTGGACGGAAACGAGCAGTTCAAGCACCGATTCGAGGTTGCCTTCCTGGCCCCAGTAGCTCGCGTAGCCTTCGCGGCTGACCATGCTGTAGGGTGAGTTGTTGATCACGTCGGTGGCGGCGGTCAGCGCCTCGGACCATTTGCCCATGTACAGATAGACACGAGCCTCGAGCAGCCGGGCCGCCCAGTAGTTGAAGTGGCCCAGATTCGGGTTGGTCGAAAGCAGCGGCTTGGCCGTAGCTAGGTCGGACAGTACCTGCGCATAGGTTTCGGCCACGGTGCTGCGCGGCTGGCGGGCTTCCTTCGGACCGACGGTCTCGGTAAGCAGCACGGCTCCGAGCGAGGCACCGTTGTCATAGGTGTAGGTCTGGCCATAGAGGCGGGCCAGGTCGAAGTAGCACAGGGCGCGCACGGCGTAGGCCTGGCCGGTGTAGTCGTCCTTCCTGGCGATGTCGCTGCTGGAGGTCGCTTCGCAGGCATCGATGTTCTCGATGAAGGTGTTGCAGCGCATGATCACGTTGTAGTAGTTCTCCCACAGGGTTCCGAAATAGGAACTCTGGGTGGATTCATACTGCCAGGTGTAGATCACGCTGCCGGTTCCGTCGGCGGTACGCGGGTAGATGTTGTCGGCGCGCAGGTCGCCCATATACGGAATGTAGGTACCGTAGAGGGTATAGTACTTCAGCGGGGTGTAGAGGCCGTTGCAGGCGACGCCCGCATCGGCGAGGGTTACCATCGCGTTCTTGTCCACCACGGAGTCGGTCGGCGTCGTGTCGAGAAATCCCTCGCAGGCGGTCAGGCCGAGAAGCAGGACCGCTGCAATCGCAAGATGTTGAATATAGCGTTTCATCTCTTTCTGATTTTTGAGGTTAGAAGGTCAGGTCGAGGCCCAGGGTGACGGTCCGCATGGCGGGCATCGCATAGTAGTAGTAGCCGTTCGACTGGATCTCGGGGTCGATGTTCAGACCCGAGAAGGTCAGCAGGTTAGCGCCGGCCACGTAGATACGGGCGTTGCTCAGGCCGATCTTGCTGCCCGCGTTGCGAGGCAGGGTGTACGAAAGAGTGAGGTTCTTCAGACGGAGGAAGTCACCTTTCTTGAGGTAGCGGCTCGAATAGTAGTAACCGCCCTGGCCGTTGTCGGCGATACGGCGCGGCACATTGGTGTTGGTGTTGGTCTCGGTCCAGGCGTTGAGCTGGTCCTTGGCGATGTTGCGGTGCGCCCAGTAGTAACCGTCGCTTTCCATCTGCTCCACGCCTTCGTCCCAGATGTAGTGGCCGTACTTGTACGACCAGGCCATGTCGAGGTTGATACCTTTCCAGCCCACGTTGAGGTTGAAGCCACCGAAGCCCTTCGGGATGGCGGTCATGCCTTCGAGGATCATGTTGCTGGCGTTCTGGCGGTTGGTCGGGTAGTGGTTCCAGGTGTCTTCGGGAACCGTGCCGCCTTCCGGAATGACGGTACCGTCTTTCAGGACGACGGTCATGTCGGCGATTTCGCCCTTCTCGTAGAAGGAACCTTCGGCGTACATCGGGTTACCTGCGTACAGGCGGCTGTTGCCCATATAGCCGTCTTCCTGGCAGACGCCCAGGTATTTGCGGGTGCGGTACTGGTAGAAGGCGTAGCCCTGCTGCCAGACCCACGGCGTGTCGACGATCGATTCACCCTCTTCGGAGAGCGCGAGCACTTCGTTGTGGACATGCGACCAGTTGGCACCGACCGACAGGTTCCAGCCGTTCTTGTTGCGGAGGATGTCGGCGTTCACGGCGATTTCCCAGCCGCGGTTGACCATCGAGCCGATGTTCATCAGCGTGGAGGAGAAACCGGTGGTGGAAGGGACGGTGGCGTCGAGCAACAGGTCGGTGGTGAGCTTGTTGTAATACTCGACCGTTACACCCAGCACATCGAACAGGCGCAGGTCAAGACCGATGTTCCAGTTCTTGTTTTTCTCCCAAGACAGGTCGGAGTTGGCCAGGTTGCCCGGGTAGCTGGCGCCGATGTTGCCGTAGCTCGTGTAGTCGTAGACCGACATGTAGCCGAAATAAGAGGACGGCAGCGTACCGGAGGTACCGTAGGAAGCACGGATCTTACCGTCAGTGAGCCAGTTCGCTCCCTCCAGGAAAGGTTCGTTGCTGAAGCGCCACGATCCGGAAACGGACCAGAAGTTACCCCAGCGGGTTTCCGGAGCAAGCTTCGAGCTGCCGTCACGACGGAACGTGCCCGTCAGATAGTAGCGGGCGCCGTAGTCGTAGCTCAGGCTGCCGAGCGCGGAGAGCAGGGTGCCCTGGCGGGTGTAGGTGTAGCCGTCGTCAAAGTTGGTGGCCAGGATCGACTGGGTCGCGCCCATGTAGGAGAAGTCGATCTTGTTGACGCAGGAAAGCTCGAATTGCTCATCCTCAGCTTCCCAGCCGGCCATGGCAGCGACGTGGTGGTCGCCCCAGGTCTTGTCGAAGTTCAAAGTCGTGGAACTGACCAGGCGGCGAATATTGATGTGGTGGTCGGCCATATAGCCGCCCGCGTCACTGTAGGCGTAGAAGTTCGGGTGGCCGTAGAGCCAGCCGAAACGGTCGTGGACATAGAGCCAGTCTTCGCTGACCGTCGATTTCAGGCGCAGCCAGTCGGTGAATTTGATTTCGCCCCAGCCCTTGAGGATCAGACGGTTCTGCCAGGCGTCATTGACCTGCTTCTCGTAGGTCTGTACCGGGTTGATGGTCGAGAAGCTCGGGCTCCAGGCATCGAGGTAGAGGTCGCCCGTGTCCTTATAGGCATACGGCCAGCGTTCGTTGAGGACCACCTTCCAGATGAAGAACGGGTTGTCCTTGGAGGCCCAACCGTCCTGGTGACCGTCCTGGTACTGCCAGGAATACTGGGCCGTGCCGCCTACGCTCAGCCAGTTGTTGATCTTGGCATCGGCGTTGATGGTGGTGGAGAAGCGCTTCAGGTAGTCGATGGTAACCACGCCCTGCTGGTCGGTCCAGCCCACGGAGGCGTAAACCTTGCCCTTCTCGCCGCCGCCCGAGAGGCTCACTTCATAGTTCTGGGCGATACCGGTGCGGAAGAGGACGTCTTCCCAGTCTTTGTAGATATACTTGCTTTCATCCCTGGCGGGATAGTATTGCTGCACGCGGTTGTTCACATAAGCATCGACGCTGCCGTAACTCTGCCAGACGGAAGGATTGTCGTTGGCGTAGTTGGTCCAGGACATGCGGTGCATGGCTTCCGATTCCGCATCGTTGCAAAGCGGATAGTTGTCGTAGGCGAAATACGAGAAACCGGCACTGGCCTTGAAGTTGGCGGTGATTTTGCCCGCCTTGCCCTTCTTGGTCGTGATCAGGATCACACCGTTGGAAGCGCGGGAGCCATAGAGCGAGGCGGCCGCGGCATCCTTCAGGATGGTGATGGACTCGATGTCACCCGGGTTGAGGAAGTTCATCGAACCGATGGAGAGGTTGCCCCAGCCTTGGTCCCGGCTGGTGGCAGGAACGCCGTCGATGACATAGAGCGGCTGGTTGCCGGCATTGAAGGAGCCGAAACCACGGATGTTGATTTCCGTGTCGGCACCGGGCTGGCCGGAGTAAGAAGCCACCTGGACACCGGGGGCCTTACCGGCTAGCACCTGTTCGAAACTGACGACAGGCGCATCCTTGATAGACTCCTGCTTGACCACGGCGGCGGATCCGGAGTAGGATCCTTTCTTAACCGTACCGTAAGCCACGACCATCGCCTCTTCCAGGGATTCCCTGTCAGGGGAGAGAATGACGTTTACCACAGGCTCTCCATTGTACTGGACTTCCTGGGTGAGGAAACCGACCGATGAAAACTCCAGAATGGCTCCGCGGGCAACTCCGGTCAACGTATAGGCGCCGTTGTCGTCCGTGGCTACGCCATTCATGGTCCCTTTCACCACGACACTGGCGAACGGGATACCGCTTCCATCTTCTGAAGTGGTGACGCGTCCCGTCACCCTGTTCTGCGCAAGCGCCGTGCTGCAGAGAAGCACCAGGAGCGCTGCAGTGAGTAGTTTCTTCATAAGCGGAATATAATAGGTTGGTTAATCTTTCGGGCAATTGCTCTCCACAAATTTAATAAAAAAATGAATTAATTGAATTCCGTCGGGAAACTTAGCTGGCTTTTGCCGTTTTTTTTGTATAAATTTGTAGAATTAAGCACAGATACCAATTATTCATCCTAAAATAATCAGCTTATGAGGAAACTGAAACTTGTGTTTACCTGCCTGGCGGCCCTGCTGGTCTGCGGCGTTGCTTTCGCCCAGAACCGCTCGGTCAAAGGTACGGTGACAGATGCTCAGACCGGCGAGACGGTCCCTTTTGCCTCCATCCAGCTCAAAGGTACCATGACGGGTACCGCGACGGATGCCGACGGTAACTTCGTATTCGAAGTGCCCCGGAATGCCACCCTTATTTTCAGCTCGATCGGATACGTCACCCAGGAGGTGGCCGTCGAAGGTCGCTCTGTCATCAACGTCCTGCTCCGGCCCGACGCAGAAGCGCTGGAGGAGACCATCGTCGTCGCCTACGGTACGGCGAAGAAGGGAACTTACACCGGTGCGGCTTCGGTCGTCAGGCAGGAGGCCATCAAGGATGTGCCTTCCGTCTCTTTCGAACAGGCCCTCAACGGCAAGGTCGCCGGTATGTCGATTACCCAGTCTTCGGGTCAGGTCGGTTCCGCTTCCGCCATCCGCATCCGCGGTATCGGTTCCATGAACGCATCCAATGAACCGCTCTACGTCATCGACGGCGTTCCGACGGTGTCGGGTGATACCGGCCAGATGGGCGACTATCTCTACACGTCCAACAACGTGATGGCTACCCTGAACTCGAATGATATCGAGTCCATCACCGTACTGAAGGACGCCGCTGCTTCCGCCCTGTACGGTTCCCGCGCCGCCAACGGCGTGATCCTGATCAACACCAAGCGGGGCCGTGAAGGCAAACCGACCATCACCTTCCGTGCTTCGGTCGGCCTGACGCCCAGTTGGGCTTACGACAACTTCGAGACGGCTTCCGCGCAGGACAACGTCGACATGCTGTACCAGATCTTCTGGGACTACCGCGTGTCCGGCGGCCGTACGCACCAGTACGCCAGCGAATATGCCCTCGGCCAGCTGAACAGCAAGTGGAACCAGTTCGGGTATGACCTGACCAAGGACGACACCGAACGCTACGGCCACATCAAGATTTCGGCGAAGACCGACGGCAAGCTGAAACGCACCGACGCCAACGGCAACGTCATCTTCTTCGACTGGGACGACGCCTACTTCCGCACGGCCGTCTATCAGACCTACGACCTGAACGTCAGCGGCGGTACGAAAAACAGTACCTATTATACATCCTTCGCCTATACGAAGGAGCAGGGCCGCGTCTATGTGAACGGTTTCGACCGTATCAGCGGCCGCGTGAACCTCAACCAGAAGGTGGGCAAGCATTTTGAGCTGGCTACCAACGTAAGCCTGGCCAATACCAACAAGGAGGGCTATAACGATACCCGCAACACGGGTTCCAACTACTTCATGCAGACCCGCAACCTGTTGTGGCCGCTCTACTGGCCCGATGACTACAAGACCGGCGAGCCCTGGACGACCCGTTATGCTTCCCTGGCCCAGAACCAGTTGTACTACAACGATCTGTGGGAGAATAACTCCCGGACCCTCAAGGTCGCTGTAAGCGAGACGGCCACCATCAAGTTCACCGACTGGCTGAACTTCCGTACGATCTTCTCCTATGATGACACGCGCGTCCGCGACCACATCTGGTACAGTGCCGAGCACTACAACGGTACTTCGGTCAACGGCCAGGTGACGGAAATGATGACCAGCTACCAGAAGACGGTCTCGTCCTCCACGCTCAACTTCAACAAGGAATTCGGAAAGAGCACCCTGAGCGCCCTGGTCGGCTTCGAGGCCGAGAAGAACTACACCGAGTTCATGCGTTCCACGGGTAAGGACCTTCCCGTCAGCGCCCTCCACACGGTGGCGACCGCCGGTACGCTTGATGCGAACTCCTACTATTGGGGCAACACGATGATGTCTGTCCTCTCCCGTGCGGAATACAACTACGACAACAAGTACTACCTGTCGGCAAGCTTCCGCCGTGACGGCAGCTCCCGCCTCGGTTCCGCATCCCGCTGGGGTAACTTCTGGTCGGTGGCCGGTTCCTGGCGCATCAGCAACGAGGCGTTCCTCCAGAACCAGGATGTCCTGAGCAATCTCCGTCTCCGTGCCTCCTACGGTGTGAACGGTACGCTGCCGAGCAGCAACTACGGCTGGCGTTCGCTTGCCGGCTACGGTTATAAATATATGGAAAGCCCGGGCGGCGGCCTGATCAACGCGGCGGACGCCAATCTGTCCTGGGAGACCAGCTATACGACCAACGTGGCCCTTGAGTTCGGCTTCTTCGACAACCGTCTCAGCGGCAGCGTCGAGTGGTTCAACCGCGACTCCAGGGACCTGCTGCAGGACGTGCCCATTTCCTACATCACCGGTTTCAGTTCCACACTGCAGAATGTCGGTTCCATCAACAACCACGGTATTGAATTCGAATTGAACGGCGACATCATCAAGAACTCCAACTTCCGCTGGAGCCTCGGCGTCAACGGTTCCTTCCTGAAATCCACGGTTACCGAACTGTACGGTGGCCAGGACATCATCTGGTGGGACCCGACGGGCGGTGACGACCGCGCGAAATTCATCTATCGCGAGGGTGAGTCCACGCTGGCCTTCTGGGGCCGTGAGTGGGCAGGCGTCGAGCCGACGACGGGTGCCAACCTGTGGTTCTCCAACAACGAGAACATGGACGCCACGGTCGACGGCCGCAACGTCGTGTACGACCTGACCGATGCCGATGAGGTGATCATCGGCAATGCCAACCCGTTCGTCTTCGGCGGTATCAACACCGACGTGGCCTGGAAGGGTCTGAGCCTGGCGCTGAACTTCAACTACAAGATCGGCGGCCAGCTGGCCAACGGTGCCTGGCGCGACGTGGCTGATGACGGTTACTACTGGAACCGTATCCGCGCCCAGGAATACTTCGAGAACATGTGGACCGAGACCAACACCTCCGGTACGGAGCCGAAGCTTCGCGGTACCGACCTGGAAGACGCCATGCAGCGCAGCTCCCGCCACCTGCACGACGCCACGTTCCTCCGTCTGAAGACCGTCACGCTCTCCTACACGTTCCCGACGGTCCTGACCAAGAAGATCTCCATCAACAACCTCCGCGTGTACTTCACCGGCGGCAATCTCCTGACGTTCGCCGCATACAAGGAGGCGGACCCTGAAGTCAACCAGTTTGGTACCAGAGGCTGGGAAACCCCGATCGGAAAGACCTACACCTTTGGCCTTGAATTCACTTTCTAAATACAGGAGGAAACAATCATGAAAAAGATAGCAATCATCCTTTCATTCTTCTGTGTACTGACTTTCGTTTCCTGCGAAGGTTTCCTGGACGTTTCTCCCAGCAACCAGGCTGACTCCTCCACCTGCATCACCAGCGAGTCGGATGCCCAGGTGATGATCAACGGCCTGATGCGCAAGATGACCTCGTCGAGCTACTACGGACAGAACTTCATGCTCTTCGGTGACGCAAGAGGCGGTGACTTCACCATCTATACGGCCGGTTATACGGGCTCCAACATGTATTACTTCGCCCATACGCAGACCAACAACACCTATTCCGGTCTGTGGTCGCAGGGATACAACTGCCTGCTTCAGGCCAACAACATCATCAAGAACCTCGAGGCGATGAAAGCCGAAGGGACTACTTCTTCCACGCTCGACAATATTCTTGGCCAGGCCTATACGGCCCGCGCCCTGATCCACTTCGACCTGGTACGCCTCTACGGCCAGCCGTACAACATGAACAAGTCGGCCGCCGGCATCGCCGTCGTCACCGAGCCGGTGGATGCCGGCGCGCAACTCAAGCGCAACACGGTGGAAGAGGCCTATACGCAGATTGTGGCCGACCTCAACACGGCGGCTCCACTGCTGGCCAAGAAGAAAGTCCTCGGCTACATCAATTACTATGCGAACCAGGCCATCCTGGGCAAGGTGTACATGTACATGGACAACTATTCTTCGGCGGCCACGTGCTTCGCCAATGTCATCGACAGCGGTGTTTACAGCCTGTACAAGCCGTCCGAGTGGGTGGCTTCCTGGACGAAGCAGAACGGCTCCGAGTCTATTTTCGAACTGGGCATCTATCCGAGCGAAGGTGACCTGGGCGGCAGCGCCTACGGCATTCTCTTCCGCCGCAAGAACCACGGCAACTCGTCGGCCTACGGATGCTTCAGCGCCAGCGAATACTGGCACATGATCATGGACGATGACGATGTCCGCTGGGGCGTCATGGATTACGACCACATGTACGGTGAGGAAGAACGGAGCAACTGGCCGGTGTGCTGCTACAAATACAGCGGCAACCCGAGCCTGGCCGGCGACGGCAAGTCCACTTCCACGGCAGTCAACGTGAAAGTCGTCCGTCTCTCCGAAATCTATCTGCTTGCTGCCGAGGCCTATTTCCAGACCAACAACAAGGCCAAGGCGGCCGAACTGCTGAACGAAATCGCCAAGCGCAATCCGAACCAGCCGGCCTGGACGGCCGCCAATGTGAGTCTCGACGCCATCTTCAACGAATACCGCCGCGAACTGCTGGGTGAAGGCAAACTTTTCTTCGAGGAGATGCGCCAGAACCGCACCGTGTATTTCGAGGATGATGCCTGGGGCTTCGGTACGACTACGACCTACCGCGAAACCCACATCGACCGGACGTTCTTCCGCGCCATCCTGCCGATTTCCCAGGACGAAATCAACGCCAATCCGGACATCCAGCAGAATCCGGGCTATTGATGCCGATGAAAACGTTCCCTACACCGATGGGTGACCTTCGGGTCGAGGTGCTGGGCCACGCTTCCGTACGGTTCGGCATAGGTGACAAGATCATCTATGCCGACCCGTACAGCGAAGTCCATGACTTCACCGGTGATTCCAAGGCCGACCTGATCCTGATTACCCACAACCATTACGACCATTACGACGAAAAGGCGTTTTCCGAGATCGAAACCCCGGAAACGACCTTCATCGTGAGCGAGAACGTAGGGCGGGTGGACGGCCGTTACATGGTACTGGCCAACGATGCCTGCTGCACTTGGGCCGGCATCGGCGTCTGGGCTGTGGAGTCGTACAACGTGAACCGTCGCAACCCCGACGGCAACCTGTTCCATCCGCGCGGCGTCGGCAACGGCTACGTCCTCGACTTCGACGGTTTCAAGGTTTATCTGGCCGGCGACACGGAACCGATTCCTGCCATGCAGGACCTGCCGAAGATCGACCTGGCCTTCCTGCCGAAGAACCTCCCGTACACGATGACCGACGAAGAGTTCATCAAAGCCGCCAACCTCATCAAACCCAAGGCCCTCTTCGCCTACCACTACTTCGAAATCGACGTCCCCAAACTAAAAAAAGACCTCGATCCCGCGATCGAGTTGATGAACTGATTTATGCGAATCTTCCAGTTCCTTCCTTTTCTGCTGGTGACGATGCTTGTGGCCACAGCCTGCCCTTCTGTCGATCTTCCGACGGTGGAGTACAAGCAATTGTTAACTGACTATGAACCAAGCCTTGACTATAAACCTTGGCAGACACGATCCGACTCCGACGCCAAATTAACAGGTACCGGCGGCGATTTTTTGTATTGGTGGGAACACCGGACCGAAGTTCAAGGTTCTACAGCGCTGTGGGACTTGTGCCAGCTTTCCGATGAGCAACTCGCAACGATGTCCACCCGGAACCTGGCCCAGATGGTTTATTTGTATCCGTACGGCTACGAGTATGCTGCGTTTGAGAATGAGTATCTGGGTATCTTGTTGGTAATGGGCCGCTTCAACGGAACTCGGGAACTGATGCAGCGCCCTGGCGGTGCATCAGAGCTGCTGCGGATTTATCAGGAAGTATCCTATCCGCACACAGAGTCGATTACGTTTTCACTGCCGCTCGATTACACGGAATACCTGGATCCGATGTATGCTTACCGAGGTATCTCATACCTATCCTTCTTGTTGATAACAGCCGTCGATTACGGAAAGTTCTCCAAGGCGGAAATCCCCGTATTGGCAAAAGCGGTTGCGGATAAGATTGAGGATGTCATGTCGGATTCTGTTCGGTATTCCTGGGTGGCCCATAGCCGGGTACCCTATGTGCTCGGTGCCTTTTTGGCCTGCCGTTACGATGCCACCCTTTCGGAAGAACAGCGTAAAACATTGCTGTCGTTTATTGGTTTTACTTCCAATGAACCTCTCCAAGCCGTAGGTGTACCGTTGATCTATGACCAGTCGCAACAAGGCTATGTCGTAAATGTTGATTGCATCACAAAAGCCTCCGAAATTATCAGCAAAAGCCTTAACGCCATTATCGTAACTGACTGATTCCGCACGGGAGGATACAAAAGGGGGTGACTAAAAATGATGTGACCCCCAAAAGTTGGACGGTTTAACATTATTTACGAGGCCTTCGATTGGAACAGAGCTCGGTATTGCACCGGGCTCTTTCCTTTTAGCCTCAGTTTGATTCTATCGTTATTGTAGTACCGGATGTATTCCCGGAGAGCTTTTTTGAACTGGTCGATAGAGTCCCACTCCCGCAAATATAGCAATTCATTTTTCATCAACCCAAAGAAGTTTTCCATCATCGCGTTATCCAGACAGTTTCCTTTGCGTGACATGCTCTGAGTTATATTCCTGTCTTCCAGTGCTTTTTGATATCGTTTATGTTGATACTGCCAACCTTGATCAGAATGAAAGATAAGGTTCCCCTGGATGTCTCTCTTCCTGAAAGCTTTGTCAAGCATCGTCATAACCATCTTTAAGTCAGGAGTGTCAGAGATGACATAGGAGACAATCTCTCCATTGAACATATCCAGGACAGGAGACAGATATGCTTTTCTATCCTTGATCTTCACTTGGGTAACATCTGTTGCCCATTTCTGGTTTGGAGCGTCAGTATGGAAGTCTCTGTTGATTACGTTCGGTGCAATCTTCCCCAGCTCACCTTTATAGGAGTTGTAGCGCTGCTTCTTGCGTTTCGCTTTTAAGCCCATTTGTCCCATAAGTTTTTGGACAGTCTTATGGTTTATATCAACGCCATCGTCGTGCAACTGGTCAGTGATGCGACGATACCCGTATCGGCCATGATGTTTATGATATATCTTACGAATACGCTCTCTGATGGCATCATAACCATCAGGCTGGCCGAGTCGTTTTGCGTGATAATAGAATGTTGAACGAGCCATCTTCTTGAGATCCAAAAGGATATCAAGATTGTGTTCTGGCCTTAGTTCTTCGATGGCTTCCGTCCAATCTCGCGCAGACGGGCTTCCCTTTCTTCGACTAAGGCCCTCACTTTTTTTAACAAAGCATTCTCGGCTCGGAGCCGCTCATTTTCATATCTGAGCCGCTCCAGTTCCGTCATCTCCTCTGGTTTCTTTTTCTTGGGCCTTCCCATATCTTTTGGAGGGCGACCTTTAGGACGACTACCAATCTGTTCTAACCGGCCTTTGGAATACTCCTGTCTCCATGTATAAAAGGTGGTCTCGCTAATGTCGTACTTGATCAGCACCTCTCGCAAAGATAGTTCATTATTCTCATATTCCCTTATGGCCTGGAATCGAACTACTGGAGATACAACGGTTCTTTTCTTTTTATGAAGGGCACTTGGCCCATATCGCAGGTAAGATGCCCAATAGCGTTTTAATAACTCGCTGTTAATACCATACCTGATGTGAATACTCCATGCACTATATCCTTTCTCTAATAAATGCATGTAGCGTAGCAGCTGCTCATAATTGTGTTTCATAACAAAACCCCGAAAGTTTTTTGTCTAACTTTCGGGGTTCATGTCATAATCTTCTTATTAGTCACCCTCTTTCTATCAGATGAAAGCCCGCATCTGCGGGCCGTTCCGAAGGAACGAGGGGTCAGGGGGCTGTGCCCCCTGTACTACCGACTGATTCCGCACGGGGAATACCAAAAAAGCCCGCATCAGCGGGCCGCCGGAGGCCGGTACTTTGCTAAACCCTGCCCATGAATGCACGTCTCCCGGCATTAGCAAAGTACTAAGGCCGGGAGGCGCGGGGCTTGGGGCAGCGCCCCAGTAACTCAAGTACCCCCGTGCGGAATCGAACCGCAACCGTCAGAACCGGAATCTGAAATTCTATCCATTAAACTACGGAGGCCGGTATGCGACTGCAAAGATATTGTTTTTTCTTGAAGAAAATGCTATATTTGCAAAATGTTTAGCTGAATTTCCAAACAATTCATAACATACTTCCCTACAATATGGCTCGTGAAATCAAATTCTCGCTCGTTTACCGAGACATGTGGCAGTCGTCCGGCAAATACACCGCCCGGGTCGACCAGCTGCAGGAGATAGCTCCAGTAATCATCGACATGGGGTGCTTCGACCGCGTTGAAACCAACGGCGGTGCCTTCGAACAGGTGCAGCTCCTCTATGGCCAGAATCCGAACAAGGCCGTCCGCGCCTTTACGGAACCGCTCCACAAGGCCGGTATCCAGACCCACATGCTCGACCGCGGCCTGAACGCCCTCCGCATGTATCCCTGCCCGGTGGATGTCCGCAAGCTGATGTACAAAGTCAAGCACGCCCAGGGCGTCGACATCACCCGTATCTTCGACGGCCTCAACGATGCCAACAACATCATCCCCTCGATCAAGTATGCGATTGAAGGCGGCATGATTCCGCAGGCTTCCCTCTGCATCACCTACTCTCCGATCCATACCGTTGAGTATTACACCAAACTGGCTGAGAAACTCATCGAGGCCGGTGCGCAGGAAATCTGCCTCAAGGACATGGCCGGTATCGGCCGTCCCTGGTCGATCGGCCAGATCATCGCGGGCATCAAGAAGAAACATCCGAACATCGTGATCCAGTATCACGGTCATACCGGTCCGGGTTTCTCCGTCGCTTCGATGCTGGAAGCGGCCAAGGCGGGCGTCGACGTCCTCGACGTGGCCATGGAACCGCTCTCCTGGGGTAAGATCCATCCCGACGTGATCACCATCCGCGCCATGCTCAAGGATGCCGGTTTCCAGGTCAAGGACATCAACATGAAGGCCTATATGGAAGCCCGCGCCCTCACGCAGAAGTTCATCGACGACTTCCTGGGCTACTTCATCGAGCCGACCAACCATCACCTCACCTCCCTGCTCGTGGGCTGCGGCCTTCCGGGCGGCATGATGGGCTCCATGATGGCCGACCTCAAAGGCGTCCATCCGGCCGTGAACATGTACCTCCGCAACAACGGCAAGCCCGAAGTTTCGCTCGACGACCTCGTGGTGAAACTGTTCGAAGAAGTAGAATACGTATGGCCGAAGGTCGGTTATCCGCCGTTGGTGACCCCGTTCAGCCAGTATGTGAAGAACATTGCCTTGATGAACATCATGGCTGAAGCGCAGGGCAAACCGCGCTACAGCCTCCTCACCGACAAGAGCATCTGGGGCATGATCCTCGGCAAGAGCGGCGTGTTGCCGGGCCCTGTGGCGCCGGAAATCAAGGAACTCGCCGCGAAGCAGGGCTTCGAATTCTTCGAAGGCGACGTCCAGGCCCTCTATCCGGACGACATGGACGAATACCGCAAGGAGATGAAGGAGAACGGCTGGGAGTTCGGTCCCGACGACGAGGAACTCTTCGAGCTGGCCATGCACCCGACGCAGTATCGCGACTACAAGAGCGGTGCAGCCGAGAAGCGCTTCCTGCACGATCTGGAAGCCGCCCGTGCCAAAGCCGGCGCCCCGATCATCATCGAGCGTCCGGTCGTGGAGCGTCCCGCCTTCGACATCGAGAAGTACACCGAGCAGCATCCTGACGCCCAGCCGATCCAGGCTCCCGCCGCCGGTACGCTGACCTGGAGCATCGATCCTGCGGGCGAGTCCGTCGCTCCGGCCATCGGCACGAAGATTGAGGAAGGCAAGCCCGCTTGCTGGGTCCAGGCCTACTATGGCCTCGAGGAATGCAAGGCCCTCAAGAGCGGCCGCATCGTCTCGATCAACGCCAAACAGGGCGCCAAGGTCGTCAAAGGCCAGATCGTCGGTTTCATCGAGTAAACAAGAACCCGGTCAGACCGGGTATGACAAAAGGAAAGTGGCTATCCGGTCGGGTAGCCACTTTTTTTTTGCAGCCGTGGGACCGGCATCAGATCTTCACGGTGACGGTCTGGCGGATGTCGTCGGAGGCGGAGCCGAGCAACAGTTCAATCGTGCCATGCTCCAAAGCCCAGTCGTTCGCTGCCTCATCCCAGTAGCGGAGTTCGCTGACGGGGATCTCGAGGGTAACGGTCTTCGTTTCACCGGCGGCCAGGGCGACACGGCGGAAAGCCTTGAGCTCCTTGACAGGCCAGCTTACCTGACCATCCACCCGGTGGACATAGAGTTGAGCCACCTCTTCGGCCGGCATCGAACCCTGGTTCCCGAGGCGGAACTTGACTTTGATTACGTCGTCAGCTCCATAGGAAGCCTTATTGGCTTTCATGTCCGCATAGGAGAAAGGCACATAGGAGAGGCCGTGTCCGAAGGCATACAGGACGGGGACACTCTTCGTATCGAACCAGCGGTAGCCCACGAGTGGACCTTCGGAATAATAGGCCGTCGAGGCATAGTGTGCCGGCCCCATCGGCGCCCGCTTCTGGCCCTTGACGTCCTGCCGGTAGAGGTTCCCGAAGAGGTCACCCTCCACCTCGGCTTTCTGGGGATAGTTGTCGAGGGCATAGGCCGGGGAGTCCGCGAGTTTTACGGGGAAGGTGAAGGGAAGTTTCCCGGAAGGGGCGATGTTTCCGAAGAGAATGTCTGCCAGGGCGTTGCCGCCTTCCAGGCCGTTCCACCAGCCCTGTACCAAACCCGGGAGGATCGGCTCGACGGTGGAGAGGTCGCAAGGACCGCCGGAGATCACGACCCCGATGACGTTCGGGTTGACGTCAGTGAGGGCTTCGGCAATGATGTTCTGGCAGAGCGGGAGATCGATGTCCGTGCGGTCGGAACCTTCCGTTTCGATATATTTGTTGGTTCCGATGAAATACAGGACGAGGTCGGCATCGGCGGCCAGGGCAACGGCTTCGGCCAGCATGGCCGGATCGGCCGGGGCGTTGATTTCGGCGGCGATTTCCGGATGCTCTTCCAGGAACTGGGGTCCTCTCCAACGGGCGAACATACCCAGATAGTCTTTATAGGCCGGCGCATAGTTGATTTCGACGCCCTCCGGCGCGCGGTTGAGAAGTCCTTGAAGCGGCGTGATTTCGTAAGGGGCCTTTACCCCGGCACCCATGCCGCCGGACTGGGTCAAGGCGGTAGCGTTGCGGCCGATGACGGCGATTTTCTTCACTTCCTTTTTAATGGGCAGGATGTTCCCCTCATTTTTGAGAAGGACCACGGAGCGGCGCGCCACTTCGTAGGCCGTGGCCCGGCTTTCGGGCGTAGAGGCAGTCTCCAGATTACATTTGTCTTCCGGGATGGCTTCGACCGCAAAGCGGACACGGAGGATTTCCCGCACTTTGTCGTCCACTACCGATTCGGGAACTTTCCCGGCCTTGACGGAGTCGATGAGGGCCGGACCGAGATACGTGTCGCCTGTCATCTGGACGTCGAGTCCGTGAAGTGCGGCTCCCATGGTCGAATGGGTTCCGCCCCAGTCGGATACGGTCATGCCTTTGAATCCCCACTCGCCCCTGAGAATCTCGTTGAGCAGGTGTTCGTTTTCGGAGCAGTAGTCGCCGTTGACCTTGTTGTAGGCCGGCATGACGGCCATGGCGCCGCCTTTCCGTACCATGACTTCGAAGGGTTTGAGGTAGATTTCCCGCATGGTGCGCTCGTCGCAGACGACGTTTACGCTGCCGCGGTTCATCTCCTGGTTGTTGAGGGCGAAGTGCTTGATACAGGCGGCTGTGCCGGCGTCCTGGACACCTTTCACGTAACTGGTTCCCAGCATGGCGGCCAGTACGGGATCCTCGCTGAGGTACTCATAGGTGCGTCCACCGACCGGCAGGCGCTGGATGTTGACCGCAGGGCCGAGGATGATGTCTTTTCCCCGGCGGCGTGCTTCGGTGCCCATGCCGATGCCGTACTGGTAGGCGAGGTCTTCCGACCAGGTGGCTGCCAGGGCGGACCCGGTGGGGAAGTAGGTGGCGGAGTCCGTAGTCCAGCCGGCCGACATGAAACCGTTCGGAACACCTTCTTCGCGGATGCCGAAAGGTCCGTCACAGTATTTGATGTCCTGGATGTTCAGGCGCGGCACGCCTTCGGACGACATGTTGGTCTTGCTATGGAGCATTTCGACTTTCTCTTCGAGAGACAGTTGGGCGATGATGGCGTTGATTTCCGCGTCGTGGCGGGTCAGCTGCTCCTGGGGCAGGGGCTTCGGCTGGCAGCCTGCAAGCAGAACGGCCAGGGAAAGAAGAATGTAACGTTTTTTCATGGGGAAGGGTATTTCCTTCAAAGTTAAGGATTCTTGCTGATAATTTCTTATGTTTGCACCCGCAAAAATGAAAGTAATATGAAGAAAGCATATGTTTTTCCGGGACAAGGGTCCCAGTTTACGGGAATGGGGCAGGAACTCTATGTGCGTGATCCCCAGGCACGTGACCTGTTTGACGCTGCCGACAGCATTCTCGGTTTCGGCTTGCGCGAAATCATGTTTTCGGGCTCGGCCGACGATTTGAAAGCTACGGCCGTGACGCAGCCCGCTGTTTTCCTGCATTCCGTAGCCGCCGCGCTCTGCGCCGGCATCCGTCCGGATATGGTCGCCGGTCATTCGCTGGGTGAGTTCTCCGCCTTGGTGGCTGCCGGTGCACTTTCCTTTGAAGAGGGCTTGCGGTTGGTGTCCATCCGCGCCCATGCCATGCAGCGTTGCTGCGAGGCTGTGCCCGGCACGATGGCCGCCATCATCGGCGGGGAGGCAACGATGATCGAGGAAGTCTGCAGCCAAACCCCAGGCGTGGTGATTCCCGCCAATTACAACAACGACGGACAAATTGTGATTTCCGGTGAAGTGGCGGCCGTCCAGGCTGCCTGCGCGGAACTCAAGGCCCGCGGCGTCAAGCGCGCCCTTCCGCTGCAAGTGGGCGGCGCTTTCCACTCGCCACTGATGGAACCCGCCCGCAAGGAACTGGCGGAAGCTATTGAAAAAGCTGATTTCCAGGTACCTGCGTGCCCAATCTACCAGAATGTCGATGCTTTGCCGCATACCGATCCGGATGAAATCCGGCACAATCTGCTGATGCAGCTCACTTCACCGGTCCGCTGGACCCAGACCGTGAAGAACATGGTTGCCGACGGGGCCGCCGCTTTCACGGAAGTCGGGCCCGGCACGGTCCTGCAGGGTTTGGTACGGAAAATTGCGCCCGCAGTGACGGAAATTGCGGGAATCGCGTAAAATCTTTGTATATTTGTCAGTTAGAAACTTATCAAAACCTTATAGTCGTATGGCAAAAGAGAAAAAATTCATCACCTGTGATGGCAATTTCGCCGCGGCTCACGTAGCCTATCTGTTCAGTGAGCACGCGGCCATCTATCCGATCACCCCGTCTTCGACGATGGCGGAACTCGTGGACGAGTGGGCCGCTTTCGGTAAGAAGAACATGTTTGGTGAAGTCGTGAAAGTGACGGAAATGCAGAGCGAAGGCGGTGCCGCCGGCGCTGTGCACGGCTCCCTCCAGGCTGGCAGCCTGACCACTACCTTCACGGCCTCCCAGGGCCTCCTCCTGATGATCCCCAATATGTACAAGATTGCCGGCGAGCTGCTGCCGACCGTCTTCCATGTTTCGGCACGTACCCTCGCCGCCCAGGCGCTCTCCATCTTCGGCGACCACCAGGATGTCATGAGCGTACGCCAGACCGGTTTCGCGATGCTGGCCTCCGCCAGTGTGCAGGAAGCCATGGATCTGGGCGCCGTGGCCCATCTGTCCACCCTCAAGTCGAGTGTGCCGTTCGTCCACTTCTTCGATGGTTTCCGTACCTCCCATGAGATCCAGAAGATCGAGATGCTGGAGGCCGAAGACCTGCGCCCGCTGGTGAGCGACAAGGCCCTGGCCGCTTTCCGTGCCAAAGCCCTCAATCCGAACAAGCCTGTCACCCGCGGTACCAACCAGAACCCCGACGTCTTCTTCCAGGCCCGCGAAGCCTCGAACCCGTATTACGAAGCCGTCCCCGACATCGTGGCCCGTTACATGGGCGAGATCAGCGAGCTGACCGGCCGCCACTATCTGCCATTCGACTATTATGGCGCACCAGATGCCGAGAACGTCGTCATCGCCATGGGCTCTGTCTGCGAGACCATCAAGGAAACCATCGACTACCTGGCCGAAACCCGCGGTGAGAAACTGGGTCTGATCACGGTCCGGCTCTATCGTCCGTTCTCCGCGAAGTACTTCCTCCGGGCCCTGCCCAAGACGGCCAAGCGCATTGCCGTGCTCGACCGCACCAAAGAGCCGGGCGCCCTGGGCGAACCGCTTTACCTCGACGTCAAGAGCGTCATCGCCGACCTGGGCGACCAGGCCCCGATGATTGTCGGCGGCCGCTACGGCCTCTCCTCCAAGGATACCAGCCCCGCCCAGATCATCGCCGTGTTCGACAACTTCAAGCTTCGCGAACCCAAGAACGGCTTCACCATCGGCATCGTCGATGACGTGACCTTCAAGTCGCTGCCGCTCAAGGAAGAAGTTTCCATTGTGAAGAAGGGTACTTATGAGTGCAAATTCTTCGGTCTGGGTTCCGACGGAACGGTGGGTGCCAACAAGAACACCATCAAGATCATCGGCGATCACACCCCGAAATACTGCCAGGGTTACTTCGACTACGACTCCAAAAAATCCGGCGGCTACACTTGCTCGCACCTGCGTTTCGGCGACCAGCCGATCCATGCGCCGTACCTCGTGTCGACGCCCGACTTCGTGGCGTGCCATGTGCCGTCCTATCTCTATAAGTACGATGTGCTCAAGGGTATCAAAGAAGGCGGATCGCTGCTGCTCAACAGCCTCTGGGACACCGAGGAGACCTTTACGCGCATTCCCGATTTCGTGAAGAAGACCATCGTGGAGAAGCATATCCGCCTTTACCTGATCAACGCCACCAAGATTGCGGCGGAGATCGGCTTGGGCGGCCGCACCAATACCATCCTGCAGAGCGCATTCTTCAAGATCACGGGCATCATTCCGTACGACGAGGCCGTGGCCTACATGAAGAAAGCCATCGACAAGTCTTATGGCAAGAAGGGTGAAAATGTGGTGAAGATGAACTACGCGGCCGTGGACCGCGGCGGCGACTATGTCGAAGTGGAGATTCCCGAATCCTGGAAGAACGCCACCGGCCGGTTCGTCCATGCGAACTACAACCGCCTGGCTCCCGAATTCATCCGCAACGTGGCCGACGTGGTGGCTGCCCAGAACGGCAACGACCTGCCGGTGAGCACCTTCTCCGGCGACATGGTGGACGGCACGATTCCCGCCGGCACCGCTGCCTATGAGAAACGCGGCACCGCCGTGGTGGTTCCCGAATGGAACCCCGCCAACTGCATCCAGTGCAACCAGTGTGCTTTCGTCTGCCCGCACGCTGCCATCCGTCCGTTCCTGATGACCGCTGCCGAAGGCGAAAAAGCCCCCGCTGCCATCAAGCGCAAACCGGGTATCGCCCAGTTCAAGGAATTCACCTTCACGATGCAGGTCTCTCCGTTCGACTGCACGGGCTGCGGCAACTGCGCCGACGTCTGCCCGGCCAAGGAGAAGGCCCTCGTGATGAAGGATTTCGACGGACAGAAAGCTGAGCAGGCCAACTTTGATTACCTGCACGCCAACGTGGGCTACAAGGATACCGTCGCCCCGAAGGAACAGAATGTCAAGAATTCGCAGTTCGCTCAGCCGCTCTTCGAATTCTCGGGTGCCTGCGCCGGTTGCGGAGAGACCCCGTACATCAAAGCCATCACACAGCTCTTCGGCGACCGCATGATGATTGCCAATGCTACGGGCTGCTCGTCAATCTACAGCGCTGCTTTCCCGTCCTCGCCGTTCTGCAAGAACGCCGAAGGACACGGCCCGGCCTGGCAGAATTCCCTCTTCGAGGACAACGCCGAATTCGGTCTGGGTATGCACCTGGGTTCCGACCGCGTACGTGAGACCGTCGCACGTCTCATGCGCGAAGGCCTGGAATGCAACTGCTGCTCTTCCGAGATCAAGACGCTCTTCGAGCAGTGGCTCGCCGACCGCAACAACGCCGCTGTCACGCGCAAGATCTGCGACGCCCTTGTTCCGCTGATGAAGGAGTGCGGCTGCGACATCTGCAAGCAGCTGCTTGAGCTCCAGAACTTCATCCCGGCCCGCAGCCAGTGGGTATTCGGCGGTGACGGCTGGGCCTACGACATCGGCTACGGCGGACTTGACCACGTGCTGGCTTCCGGCGAGAACGTCAACGTGCTTGTACTCGATACCGAGGTGTATTCCAACACCGGCGGCCAGTCGTCCAAGTCCACGCCGGCCGGCGCCGTGGCGAAGTTCGCCACCTCCGGCAAGAAGATCCGCAAGAAAGACCTCGGCATGATGGCCATCAGCTACGGCTACGTCTATGTGGCCCAGGTGGCGATGGGTGCTTCCCAGCCCCAGTTCCTCAATGCCATCAAGGAAGCTGAAGCCTACGACGGCCCGTCGCTCATCATTGCCTATGCACCGTGTATCAACCACGGCCTGAAGGCAGGTATGGGTCACAGCCAGGCAGAGGAAAAACGTGCCGTTGAATGCGGTTACTGGCATCTGTACCGCTACAATCCGGCTTTGGAGGCTGCCGGACAGAATCCGTTCAAGCTCGACAGCAAAGCCGATCCTGACTGGAGCAAGTTCCAGGACTTCCTCAAGGGTGAGGTCCGCTACGCTTCCCTGATGAAGTCGTTCCCCGAGAATGCCGCCGAACTCTTCGCCAAGACCGAAGAATTCGCCAAGTGGCGTCTTGGCACCTACAAGCGCCTCGCAGGCGTCGAGTAAAACCCATGGCCCGGCTTCGGCCGGGCCTTTTTTTTATCCTTCGATGAAAAACGTTTCCCTGATTCTTCTGCTGGCGCTGCTGGCCAATGCTTGCGCGCCAACCGTCATTCCTGACGAACTGGACAAATCCTATGCTCCCGTCAGCATCCAAAGCCGGGTCGATGCCGTGCAGCCCGGCACCGGGCTGGTACTTTGGAGCGAAAACGCCCGCGAGCGGAATGCCGCATACGGCAAGTCCATCGCGTTGGAATATGCTTATTGTTTGCCTAGTCAGGTCGTCACCGGCAAGGTCGATGGGAAGATCCAGTATGACTGGCGGACCTTCAATCAGTGGTTGTCCGATGTCGCATCGCGAAAACACCAGGCGGTGGTCCGCTTCCGCTATGAGTATCCCGGCGAACGCAGCGTAGACGGCCAGCCCGGAACTACCGCCGTGCCCGCCTATATCAAAGCGTTGCCTGATTACAAGGAAACATTTTTTGAGAATGAAGACGGCCCCACCTGGTATGCCGACTGGACGAATGAAGAACTGCAATGGTTCACCAAGCAGTTCTATGCCGATTTCAACGCCGCCTACAGGGACGATCCGCGCATCGCTTTCGTTGAGGTGGGCTTCGGCCACTGGAGCGAATACCATATTTTCGGTACGCCGCTTCAGCCGGGCGTCAATTTCCCGTCCGATGCCTATCAGAAAGATTTCCTGACCTATTTGGCCGGTGCACTGGATATTCCCTGGCTTATCTCGATCGATGCGGCCGAGAGCTCGCCCGTCGTGGGCGATGCCTCCCTGATGTCGCTGACCTTCGGCCTGTTCGACGACAGCTTCATGCACAAGAACCATGAAGGCGATTACAACGAAAACTGTTGGAACGCCATCGGCAAAGGGACTCGCTGGCAAAAAGGCGCCTGCGGCGGTGAAATCAGCTACTACACCTCCGCCGACCAGAAAAACTTCCTGAATCCGGCCGGGATGTACGGCGTCACCTGGGAGCAGGCCTCCGCCAAATACCACATCAGCTTCATGATCGCCAACGACGCCCCGTCCGGCCAGTACGGCACGGCCTCCCGTTTCAAGGAGGCGAGCATGGCCTGCGGCTATCACTTCGTCCTGACCGGCCTTTATGCCAATAAAGAGCGGACTGCCGCCTTCGTTACCAATACCGGCATCGCACCCATCTACCGCGACGCCTATCTGGCGGTCGGCGGGGTTCGCAGCGAAACCTCTCTCAAAGGCCTGCTGCCCGGAGACACTCTTTTGGTCTTCATCGACAAGGTTGCCAGCGGCAGCGATCTGACCATCGAATCGGATTACATCCTTCCGGGCCAGAGCATTCAGTTCGACGTCGAGTAGCAAGATGGCAACCGTCCGGACATTCCCGGAGCGAAAAGAAGAAAGGCTATTCTACGATAAACACATGCGTGTAATGGTGGCTGGCCACATAATCCAGCGCCGTAAAATGCTTGTGGCTGGTCAACGGGAACTGTAGTGCCGGCTGACCCGAGACTTTCGTCAGGAAAGCCTTCTGAAAAGCTTCCGTCTGCTGGCAGAGAAGAACCTTCTGCAGGATCGTGTCCAAGTCATGAAACAGGAGATAAGCCATTTTCCGGCTGTAACTTACCTGGATTTCCCGGATCCAGGGCCATTCAAAGAACCCCAGTTGGCAATTCTGGGGGAACAGGCGCAGGGAAAGCGTTCCGGCGGCATCAATGTGCCAGAGCCAGATGCCCTTATCGTTGATTCCGATGGACGCTTTGTTTGAAATCGGCAGCATCCCCAGCAACGCAACGACCGGAGACATCGCAACGTAGTCGAAGGACCCGGCAACATCTTTGAATTGTCTTTGCGGATAAGGATCGCGTTTCATTGTTCGAAGTCCAACTAACAAATTTACAAATAAACTCGGTTATTTGCAACAAAAAGCCTGGCCGAACGATTCGACCAGGCTTTCTGGGGTGGATGATGGGACTCGAACCCACGACACTCGGAACCACAATCCGATGCTCTACAGAGCTCTCAGAGCGACTTTTTTCTGTAGCCCATCCCGTCATCATCAGCATACGGCCACAAATAACGGCACAAACTGCTTCTTTATTTCAATATGAGCTGAATGCCCATAGACTTCTTTTCTCAAAGTTAGATATTATTTCGGAATAACTCTCACGCGTCCATTATTTTGCCGAATCGTTGATAATCGTTATATTTGATGAAAATTCTTTTGTTATGAAAAGGCTCTTATCCTTGGCGACGCTGCTGTTGTTGCTGGCGTCCTGCACGACTGAGATTGACCAGCAGTTTGGCGCTTCCCGGGCCGTTGCCTCCGGGGAGAAAACTGTTTTCGTGGCTTCTACGGAAGGAACTTCTTCTCCTGAGACGAAAGTCTATGCGGATGAAAACCTGAAAGTTCTCTGGAATGCAGGCGACCGCATCTCGATTTTCAACATGACGACAGGCCAAGCGGTGTATGCATTTACGGGCGAGGACGGCGATACGGCGGGCGGTTTTGAGGTGGTAAGCGAGGCGGAAGGAACGGATATCGATTACGTGTACGCGATGTATCCTTATCAGGACGCGACGGCGATCAGTGCTGACGGCATGCTGACGACGGTGCTTCCCGCCGAACAGTATTACAAGAAGAAGTCCTTCGGCATAGGAGCCAATACCATGGTGGCCGTGGCGGATGACAACTTCCTGGCCTTCAAGAATGTCGGCGGATATCTCTCCCTTCAGCTCTATGGCGACAATGTCGCGGTCAGCCGGGTCACCATCAGGGGCAACAACGGGGAAAAGATTGCCGGCAAGGCATCCATCACGATGCCCCTTGGAGGGACGCCCGCTGTCGTGATGGACCAGACAGCCACAGACGCCATCACCATCGTCTGCGATCCTCCTGTCACGATAGGAACCAGCAGCAGTGAATACACGGACTTCTGGTTCGTAATCCCCCCGACGACCTTTACGGGAGGCTTCACCATCACCGTGACGGATAAAATGGGAGGTGTTTTCGAGAAATCGACGACAAACAGTTTTACGGTTAGCCGCAACAAATTGGACTGGATGAAGCCGTTGAAGGTTGTGCCTGAGTATGACAATCTCTTCGTTGATCTCGACCTGCCGAGCGGCACGCTGTGGGCGACGATGAATCTGGGCGCCAGCAGTCCGGAGGATTACGGCGATTATTTCGCCTGGGGCGAGACTGAAACGAAGACCAATTACAGTTGGGATACCTATAAGTTTGGTACCCCGTATTCCTTTACCAAGTACACCGGAAGCGACTATGCTATGCTGCAGGCCGAAGACGATGTCGCTCATGCCTGCTTTGGCTCGGATACACGCTTACCCAGTGCTGCAGATTGGAAAGAACTGATTGATAACTGCTACTTGTTCTTTACCGACGATTACAACATGTATTTTCCTAATGATCCAATCAGTACGGAAGGAGTCGTTGTGATGAACAAAGCTTTAACAAAGAAGATATTCCTTCCTGCCAGCGGCCTTCAAAACTCGTATGGACCTCAATCCGCCGGAGTGAAGGGATACTACTGGTCATCTACACTCAACACGATGGATCCTCAACTTGCCAATTCGTTGTTTTTTGAGAAGGGTTTGACAACTATAATAGATCAAATAGAACAGGTTCTGCTGTCCGTCAACTTCAGCGGTCGTTGTTTTGGATATGCCGTCCGTCCCGTCAAGGGGGGTCCTACTGTCATCAATGGCCACGCCGGTGTGGATATGGGCAATGGCGTGAAATGGGCAACGATGGACCTGGGTGCGCAAAGACCGACACAAAGAGGCGATTTCTACGCCTGGGGCGAAACGGCCACCAAGTCGCTTTTCTCCTGGAGCAATTACTCGTTGGCGTCAATCCCCGATTCAGAGACCAATCCTGATGAAAATGGCTGGCGGTATCTCAACAAATATACCTATGAAGATGAATCTGTTTTTATTGATTGGGATAACCCTTCTTCTTCTTGGGCGCCGGCTTGGTATAATCTGCAGCTTGAGATTTATGACCAAGAGTTCGGATTTTCTTATGAATTTATCGGTGACGGGTATCAGGCATTCTTTGAATGCGATTACGCCGACGATGCGGCACGGCAGAATTGGGGAGGCACCTGGCGGGTACCTGACGAAGCTGATTGGTCTTGGTTGAAAATGAATTGTGATTGGCAGTGGACGGACAATTATAACGGTACCCGTCAGTCAGGAATGCTCGTGACGAGTAGGGTAGAAGGATTCACAGACCATAGTATCTTCCTTCCCGCCGGTGGCTGCAGAGATAAACAGCAACTCAACGATTCAGGTACAGCCGGCTACTACTGGTCATCCTTCTTAGCTGTTGATAGACGTTCGGATTTCGCATGGATGATAAAATTCAACGCTGACGGTATGACACATGGCAGCGACCAACGCTATAAAGGGTTCTGCATCCGTCCCGTCTCAGACTAACCCTGCTGCCTGATCCTCGTCATCCACCAACATAATAGCGCCGGGCCTGAAAAGGCTCGGCGCTTTTGGGTGGATGATGGGACTCGAACCCACGACACTCGGAACCACAATCCGATGCTCTACCAGCTGAACTACATCCACCATCTATGGGACTGCAAAGATAGCGTTTTTCCGATAAATAATCCAAATTTTTCTTTCCGGCTGGTTTGTTACGCGCTAATAAGCGGAGAAGTGGACGGCGGCTGAGTGACCGTTGGCGTCGAGGACGGTCAGCGTGTGGGTGCCGGGAGTGGGGACGATGCTGAGTTTGTGCTCTCCGTGCGTGGTCATCCCCAGGTAGGTGCCGTCAAGGTGCCAGTATAGCGTGGCGTCAGGGTCACTGTGAGCTGCCGAGAGAACTACGCCCTGGCTGCGGGCGTCGAGGGCGACCGGAGCAGCCACGCTCATGCCTTCCTGTGGATAGATAATCTCTACCGCGCCCGACCGCCGATAGCCGGCATAGTTCGGATGGAAGGGCGGTAACGGATGGTATCCGCTGTGCGATTTCATATAATACCACTCCTGCGCCGGCGGAAGCACGAAACGGGAGACGTGTTTGATTTCGGAGACAGGCCAGCAGTCGCTGTCCACCTGCCAGGTCTCGTCGGGGTTGAGATGAACCAAGCGGTGGTAGGGGCAGGGGTCGGGTTGGTGCGGTGCCTTGGGTGCCCAAACGGTTGTCACGCCGTCGGCTTCACAAAGATCCGTGGCGGGATGACCGCTCAATGCGCAGCATTCCACTTCTTCCAGTTCGTCCGAAGGCATCTCGAACCAATTGGAGGGCGGCAGCAGGTTGAACAGGTCGAACATGACCGGGGCGGCATACCCCACGCCGGTAAGCAGCGGCCGGCCTTCGCCGTTGCAGTTGCCAGCCCAGACGGCCACGACATAGTCGGGGGTCACGCCGACGCTCCAGGCGTCGCGGTTGCCATAGCTGGTACCGGTTTTCCAGGCTATTTTCCGGGTGGAACTGAAAGTGTGCCAGTCTCCTTCTTCTTCCGGGCGGTTGACTTCGGTCAGGGCATCGAAGGTGCACCAGATCGCACCGCGCGAAAGTGGCGGGGCCGGGCGACGGCTTTCCGTAGGGCTTCCCAGTTCCCGTGCCAGCGAAGCATACACCGATGCCAGTTCCCCAAGCTTGATCTCGGCGCCGCCCAGGATCAAAGAGAGGCCATAGATGTCGGCGCCGCGGGAAATGGTCGTGAACCCGAGGCGTTGCAGCAGGTCGATGAACTTCTCGACCCCGTAGTCGTGCAGCATCCGGACAGAAGGTACATTGAGCGAGCGCCGGATTACGTCGCGGGCCGGGACAGCTCCGTCGAACGTGTGGTTGAAATTGTTGGGTGAAAAGTCCTTATAGTGAAACGGAATGTCGGAGACGAGCATGTCGGGCAGCAGGTCGCCTTCGTCAAGCATGGCGGCGTAGAGCAAAGGTTTGAGCGTGCTGCCGCTGCTTCGCGGCGCTTGGATTACGTCCACATTGTCGCCGTGTGCCCGAGAAGTGTGACCGGCGTTGCCGACATAAGCGAGAGGCTTACCGGTATGGACGTCAAGAATGAGGGCGGCCAGGTTGAACACTTCGTTGGTGGCGAACACTTCGTGGTGGCGGTGGATGACGGCTTCAGCCCGTTGCTGCAGGGCGTAATCGAGGGAACTCTCGTACAAGTGATCGCCCTGCTGCTTACGAAGGGTCTCCAGATAATGATAGGCGATTTCCGGCAGGGGCCAGGGCTTGTCGGGCAGGGGCTCTTCCCGGGCCAATTCACATTCCAGCGGGTCGAGTACACCGTTCTCGCAGAGTTTGTCGAGCAGGAAATTGCGCTTGTTCAGCAATAAGTCGCGGCGGCTGCCGGGATGGATCAGGGCGGGGGCGTTGGGCAGCACGGCCAGCGTGGCGCTTTCGGCCCAGGAGAGTTCGTCGGCAGGCCGGCCGAAATACCGCCAGGCAGCGGCATCCAACCCGACTACGTTGCCGCCGAAGGGGGCATGAGCGGCATAGAGGGCCAGGATTTCATCTTTGCTGGTGTAGGCTTCGAGCCGGAGTGCGAGCACCATCTCCCAAATTTTCTCCGGGATGGTCCGCGGCGGGTTTTTGCGGCTCAGGCGGATGGTCTGCATGGTCAGGGTGCTGGCGCCGCTGCGGACTTCGCCTTGACGGGTGTTGAGGCGCAGGGCGCGGGCGATGGCCAGCGGATCGACGCCGGGATGATGCCAGAAACGCTTGTCTTCGAATGTGACGATGCAGGTGGCGAATTTGTCGGGAACGGAATCGGATGCGGGGAAGCGCCACTGGCCGTCTGCTGCGATACGGGCGCCCAGCAACTGTCCGTCACGGCTCTCCAGGACGGCGCACACAGGATCGTCGAACAAGGTTCCTGGCCTGAGCAACAAGGCGATGAGAATCAACCCGGCCAAAACGGCGCAAAGGAGCAAAATATTCTTCCGATTCTCCACGCGATTTCCTATATTTGCATTATATAGCAAAATTAGGCAAAATTCCTTTGTGATATGAAAAGATTCGTTTTTGTCTTGAGTTTCGTGCTGACGTTATTCGCTGCGGCAGGATGCGGCGGAACCGGCGACAGCATTGCCAGCTACTCCCGGGAAATCCGGGTCGACGACCCGGTGACGGTCCGCCTTTTCGACGCTTTCACCCTGAAGGACACCGAACAGGCGCAGGAAGTCGCCCGCAAGGCGGTTTCCATTTCCCCGAAAGTCGATTTCGATGTCCAGATCGTGGATCCGCAGACCCTCTGCATCGTTCCGAAGCAGGCGCTGGAGTACAACACCACGTACAAGGTGACGGCTGATTTCGGCAAGATAGCCGGCGTTTCCGGCGGGAAACAGACCTTTGAGTTTTCCACCCTGGCCCCGGTCCTGCTGTTCGACTACAGCAAGCTGACCGGTTATCCGGACAGTGAAGACCGCTACCAGGTTCGCGTGGAGATCACTTCGCCCGAGGTTCTGGACGGCAAGTATCTGGAAAGTGGTTTCTCCGTGAAGGGAACCGCCGCTGCTGTGTCGTGGGAGCATGGTGAGGACGGCAGGACGCACATCGCCACGGTCGGTAACATTCTGGCCACGGAAAAGAAAAGTGTCATGGAAGTGGTCCACGACTGGCCGAAATACGCGGCCGAAGGCAGCCGCCGTTATGAGATTCCGGCCAAGGGATCCTTTGCTGTGGTGGAAGGCGAAGTCAAGGCGGAGCCTTACGGCTACGAGATCGCCTTCTCCGCCGCGCTCGATCCCAAGCAGGATTTCCAGAACCTGATCGCGATGCCGGGTGCCGGCAAGCTTTCCTTCATCGTGAATGAAAACGTGCTCAAGATCAACCCGACCGTCAAGGCGGAGAAGAAGCAGTTCCTTTCGGTCAGCAAGGCGATCCGCAGTGTGAAAGGAAAGAAACTCGAAGAGGATTACGAGCGCTGGTTCGAGATTCCGTCGGGCGAGCCGATGGTCAAGTTTCTGGCCCGTGGTTCCGTGCTTCCTTCCTCGGGCGACGTGAACCTGCCCTTCCAGGCTATCAATTATGAGAAAGCGCGGGTACGCGTCAAGCGCATCTACGAGAACAACGTGCTGCAGTTCCTGCAGAGCAACGGCTTGAACGACAGCTACTGCTACACCGACAACGTGGCCCGCGTGATCCTCGATACGACCCTGGTGCTGGGCAGCACCAATTCGGCCAAACTGCGCAACCTGAACACGTACGGCCTCCATCTGTCCGACCTGGTGAAAGTGGACCGCGGTGCGATCTATCGCATTGAGATCCGCGGTGTCGATCCGCTGGCCGAATTCAACGAAGACCATTATGAGAGCAGCTACTACTTCGGCAGCTACGACGACTACGAAGACCGTGTCCGCAACATCCTGGTCTCCGACCTTTCGGCCATCGCCAAAGGATCCGACAAGGGCGATTATACGATTTTCGTGACCGACATCCTGTCGGCCCAGCCGGTCAATGGTGCGAAGGTGACCCTGTACAACTCGGTCAACCAGGTGATCGGTGAAGGCTCTACTAGTTCGGGTGGCCGCTTCACCTGCTCGGTACCCGACGACGAAGCGCAGACCATCATCGTAAGCAAGGGCAACGACAAGGCGTATCTGTCGATGAGCTATGGCAATTCCATCTCGATGAGTGGATTCGAGGTGGATGGCAATGCTTCGCGCCAGGGCCAGAAGGGCTTCATCTTCGGAGAACGCGGTGTCTGGCGTCCGGGCGATGATATCCATATCACGTTTGTGTCGATGCTCGAAGAGGGTGTCCTCCCTGCCGGCCACCCTGTGACGGCCGTACTCAGCAACCCGCAGGGACAGACCATCAGCACGCTGGTCAACAACACGGGTTACGACGGTATGTACAGCTTCCACTTCACCACGTCGCCTGCCGCTCCGACCGGTAACTGGGAAGTGGCGGTAACCGCTGGCGGCCAGACGTGGTACAAGACGGTCAAGATTGAGACAGTGAAACCCAACAACATCGTCATCGACCTGGCACTCAATGACAAACCGGCCGCTCCGGCCCGCGCGATCCGCGGTAACATCTCAGCCCGCTGGCTGGTCGGCAATCCCGCCAAGGATCTGGAGACCCGGATCGACGTGGATCTTCGCCGCGGCCGCACGTCCTTTGACAAGTATAAGGACTATGTGTTCGAAGACCGTTCCCGCAGCTTCTCGGGCGAGAGCAAGGAACTCTTCAAGGGCCGTACCGACGCCAATGGTAAGCTGACTTTCAATGCCAGCATCGGCAACGTCGGTCGCGTACCGGGCATGCTGACGGCGCTTGTCACCACCCGCGTGTTCGAAAAGAGCGGCGACTTCAGCATTGACCGCTACACGACGACGGTATCCCCGTACGACACCTACATCGGCTTGTATGTGCCCGAGCAGGAGACGGAATGGGGATCCAGATTCCTTGAAAAAGAACGTACGCACACCGTCAAACTGGTGGCCGTCAATACCAACGGTATTCCCGTCACTTCTCCTGTCAAGGTTGGCGTGGAGATCTATCGGATTGGTTGGGAATGGTGGTGGAGTTCCTCCTCATCGGGCCTGGCTTCCTATGCGAAAGACTCCTACAACAAACCGCTCAAGGAGATGACCGTCACCCTGACTGGCGGTACCGGCGAATTTGCACTCAATCTTTCAAAAGAAGAGAGCGGCAACTTCTTCATCCGTGTGACCGACCTGTCCGGCGGTCATGCCGCTTCCACCGTGACAATGGTCCGCAGCAACTATGAGTCGAGTACGGAAGGTGATTCCGACGCGGCGATCCGTCTGCCCATGTCTCTCAACAAAGACAAGTTCGTCGTCGGTGAAACGGCCCAACTGACCATTCCGTCAGCGAGCGGCGCCCGGGCATTGGTTTCCATCGAGAAGGGCCGCCGGGTGCTCAAGACCTTCTGGGTGGATTGCAAAGGCGAAAAGACCGACATCTCGATTCCGATCGAGAGCGGCATGGCACCGAATATCTATGCCACGGTCTCACTGATCCAGCCCTACAATCAGACAGAGAACGATGCCCCGATCCGGATGTTCGGCGTCCAGCGCATCCTCGTGGATGAAAGCGCGACGCATCTCCACCCGGTGATCGACATCGCAGGAGAGGTCCAGCCCGAAAAAGAGGTTTCCTTCACGGTCAAGGAGCAGGACGGCCGTCCGATGAGCTACGTGGTGGCCCTGGTCGACGAAGGTCTGCTGAGTCTGACGCGCTTCAAGACGCCAGACCCGTGGAATACGTTCTATGCGACGGAAGCCCTCAGTGTCCGGACTTGGGATCTCTACGACCTGATCATCGGTGCATACGGCGCCCGTATGGAACAACTGTTCGCCATCGGTGGTGACGGGGAAGGCGGAGATGCCGTCACCCCGAACACCCAGGCTGAACGCTTCAAGCCGGTCTCTCTCTTCCTGGGTCCTTTCACCGTGAAGGCGAAGGCAAGCGGAAAGCATACCGTCAAGATTCCGCAGTACATCGGCAACGTCCGCGCCATGGTCATCGCATCCGACGGCCATGCAATGGGAGCTGCCGAAAAGAACGTGATGGTCACCAAGCCGGTGATGGTCAAGGCCACGCTGCCGCGCGTGATCGGCACGGAAGAAGAAGTGGTCCTTCCGGTCACGATCTTTACCAATAAGGACGGTATCGGTGACGTTTCTGTAGAAGTGAAGACCGAAGGCGCCCTGACGGGATCCGGCACAGCTTCCGTCCACATGGGCAAGGCCGGTGAAGAACTGGTGTTCTTTACGCTGAAGGCTTCCGATGTGGCCGGCATCGGCAAGATCCACACTGTGGCCAAGGGTGGCGGCGACAGTTCCGCCGAAGACCTGGAAATTGACATCCGGGAACCGAATACCCGTACCACCAATTCGATCGTCAAACTGATCGAGGGCGGCAAGACAGTCAAACTTCCGTTTACGTTGGTCGGACGTCCCGGCACCAACGAGGTGAAGGTGGAAGCTTCCACCATTCCGCCGATCGATCTGGACTACCGGCTGAACTATCTGACCGGCTATCCGCACGGCTGCCTCGAGCAGACGGTCTCGGCAGCCTTCCCGCAGCTCTATCTGGCCGACCTGACCGAACTGAATGCGGAAGACCGTGCGAAGACCGAAAGGAATATCAAGATAACCCTGGACAAACTGAACACCTTCGCCATCTCTGGTGGTGGTATGACCTACTGGCCGGGTACCTCTTCTTATGCAGGTGCCAGCTGCTGGGCCAGCATTTATGCCACGCACTTCATGATAGAGGCCCAGAAAGCGGGATATTCCGTCCCTGCTACGCTGAAAAAGTCGAATCTGAGTTATCTCAAGTCAGTTGCCTCGAACAAGAGCTACGATGCGGACTCCCGGGCCTATGCCTGCTATGTCCTTGCACTGGCCGGAACGCCTGACCGGGGCTCCATGAACCGTCTGCGTGAAGATGTCGCCAAGCTGCCCGAATCGTGCAGCCTGCTGTTGGCCGGTGCCTATGCCCTTGACGGCAAGAAGGACATCGCCCGCAACCTGCTGCAGGGCACGCGTGTCGGCGCCAGCACTTTCGATCGCTTCTCCCCGAACTACGACAGCTCCGAACGAGTGCAGGCCATTGCTGCGATGATTCACACGGTTTTGGGCGACAAAGCCTCTGCCTTCCGCTGTGTGGAGCAGCTGGCCAACTGGCTCAACGACCGGAAACACTGGATGAGTACCCAGAGCACGGCCTGGGCGCTCCGTGCCGTGGCTGACTACATGAAGAACAACGCAGTTGACGGCCTCAACGTAAGTGTGAAGGGTCCGCAGACCAACGCCATTCTCAAATCCGCCAAGGCAATCGCACAAGGTTCGCTGGATCCGGGTAATGGTACTTCGCTCGACCTGGAGGTCGTCAACAATTCCAAGGCCCCTGTCTATCTGGTGGTCAGTTCTACCGGTGTGCCCGACAAGGGTCAGGAAGTGGCCCGTGCGGATGGCCTGCGGATGGAAGTATCTTATATCTTGCCCGATGGCACGCCTATCGACCCGACCGACCTCGAGCAGGGGACGGACTTCCTGGTCGTTACCCGCATCATCAATCCCACGGCCACGGCTGACTACACCAATCTGGCTGTGTCACAGATCTTCCCGTCGGGTTGGGAAATCCACGTCGACCGCGTCGACAATTTCTACCAGGATTTCCGCGATGACCGCGTGTATTCGTACATCTATTTGGATCACAACCATTATTGGCAATTGGTAACGCGCCTGACGGCCACGTACAAAGGTCGGTTCTACCTGCCCGCCTTTACTTGCGAGGCCATGTACGACAATACGGTCGGTGCTTCGGTACCAGGTCGCTGGGTAACCGTCCACTAACGGTTTTTCACAGCGTTTTCAATCCTTTTTCGTCCCGGTTTCGGCCGGGACGAATTTTTTTTGAATTTTTTTCAAAATAATTTTGTGGATTAAAAAAAACGCCTTACATTTGCAGCCCGTTTCGGAAAGAACGGCAGTTCATTGAAAGAATAGGAAAACAAGTACAAGCAAGTACCGATTTTAACTTGATTAAAATCAGAGAGAGCAAAGCGTTGATTCCTTTGTTAAGGAATTAGAAAGTTGCAGGGTCTGACTTGAGTTATATAGAAAATTATACAATGAAGAGTTTGATCCTGGCTCAGGATGAACGCTAGCGGCAGGCTTAACACATGCAAGTCGAGGGGCAGCGGGTGTAGCAATACATGCCGGCGACCGGCGCAAGGGTGCGTAACGCGTGAGCAATCTGCCCGTATCAGGGGGATAAGCGATGGAAACGTCGTCTAATACCGCATAACACATTGGATGGCATCGTCCGATGTTGAAAGCTTCGGTGGATACGGATGAGCTCGCGAGACATTAGTTAGTTGGCGGGGTAACGGCCCACCAAGACCGCGATGTCTAGGGGAACTGAGAGGTTGGTCCCCCACACTGGAACTGAGACACG
>JAEEGJ010002016.1_pt1 | contig 173993 bp, 151 predicted proteins | sample 8958761 | NCBI WGS metagenome assembly JAEEGJ01 (sample SAMN16246546, study PRJNA631951) | gut metagenome | biome: gut microbiome; feature: rumen; material: RS-attached | host: Bos | place: Iran: Karaj | collected 2018-10
GTCTGCGAGAAGTGTGATAAATCTTTGTCCGACATAACCTGTAGCTCCGATAATGCCGACTTTCAGTTTCTGTTCCATTTCTAAATACTCCATTGTCTCTTCACGGGCTTTCACCGTGGTATTTTTAACTCGTCTGTCCGTGTACCGCGTACATTTGTCTTTCGAGCAAACACATATTAGCACAACACCTTTTATATAACAAGTGCGAAAAATGAAATAACAAATAATTGGTAATAGTCAACAAATGCAGGTCTTTTAAGCCAATTTGCTATGTTAGATTTGTACCATTTTAACAAAACGCTTAAAAACCGTCAGAACCCTGCCTTTCTGATCTCCTTTACGAGATTAGCGGCATAGGTCTCAGTTCCCAGGCAGTTGGGGTGAAGATTATCAATATAGTACTCTTCAAGGTGTGGAACGAGGTTAAGTCCGTCAATCACCGTGATGTTGGGATATCTGCCTGCGATCGCCTTTACCTTATCACAGAAGGCGTAAAAGACAGGAATAGCTTCGATGTTATCACCCCTCCAGATAGGAGAGATGCAGAGGACGGGCTTTTCCGTGCCGTAGATGCCGCTAAGTGTCTCATAGTATTCCTCAACAGCTTCAGGTCCGTCACCGTACTGATTTGTGCCCAAAGCGACAACGATCTTGTCCGGATCGTATCCTAGCATCTTCATAAGTGACTTCTTATCATAGATATATCCGCCTATTCCCTGGTTTATTATGTCCCAGTTAAGTTCACGGTTGGCTATACTGACATAGGTCTCAGAGGAACGCAGAGGCCCGTAGCCCTGAGTGATCGAATCGCCGAGCCAGAGGACTTTGGTATCCTTTACGGGTATCTCATAAGAAGAATCAACAGAAAAATCCTTTATAACGAGCGTTGCGTCGGCTGCAAGATAGATGACAACATCGTGTGTTCCTTCTGGAAGAGAGAACTCAAGTCTTCCCTCTTCACCCATGTCCTTAACGTAACTGATCTGATGTGCAAGGCCGTCCACATAGAGCTCGACGGAATCCTCCGAACATTTCCACAAGAACTTATAGTCAAAGGATATCTTCGAAGCATCAGTTTTAAGCTCTATGGTCTTTGCGGTGGATGCGTCGCACCTCTCATACCACATCTCCAGAGCTCCCCTGAAATAATCCATTTGCGCTTTTGAATACTGGTTAGCCTTAAGGTATCCGTCAGGAGTCTCTTCGAATTCATAAGCTCCGAAATATATCTTCTTAAGTTCTTCATTAGATAAGATCATATCTGCCGCCTCTTTATTAATAATTCCAATACACTTTAGCATTATTATCCGCTCATAAACACTTGATTCCGGATATTTGTAATATAATTATACCGAATACACGAAAAGGAGGTCCCAGAGCTTTATGACGCCCACATTTCCGCTTCTTGAGAATTATCTGAGCTATATGGAAGCTGCTCTCGGACGCTCGGAAAACACAGTCAAGGAATACCGCTATGACCTCATCCTTTTCGCAAGGTTCTTAAAGCTTGACAGAGGCCTGGTCCCACAGGACACACCGTTAGAAGAGATCGACATATCAGATATCGACGCAAAGCTCCTCAACAAGGTAACCACCGATGACCTTCTTGCATTTGTTATCTGGCTCTCAAGATCCAGAAAACAGTCCAACTCCGCAAGAGCAAGGCACATCGCATCCCTTAAGAGTTTCTTCAAATACCTTCATTCGAAGAAAAGACTTATCGACAACAATCCCGCATACGACATCGAGACGCCGAAGATCGGCAAGCGTATGCCCAAATATCTTACTCTTGAGCAGAGCCAGGAACTCCTTAAGGCCGCTTACGATTCACCCAAGGAATCCAACGAGCGCGATTACTGCATGCTCACGCTCTTCCTTAACTGCGGCATGCGTCTTTCCGAGCTCAGAGGCATCAATATAAATGACATTCACGGCACTACCCTCACTGTTATCGGTAAAGGTAATAAGGAACGTACGATCTATCTTAACGATGCATGCCTTGAAGCTCTCGATGACTGGATGAACAAGAGAGCTTCGCTGAAGATAAAGCCCTCTGCAGAAAAAGCGCTGTTCGTGTCCAAGCGCGGCACAAGAATATCAGACGACATGATCCAGATAACGATAAAGCGCCTTCTTGAAGAGGCAGGAATAGATACCAGAGTCTACTCCGTGCATAAGCTAAGACATACGGCCGCTACTCTTATGTATAAGTACGGCAAAGTCGATATAAGAAATCTTCAGCTTATCTTGGGACACCAGAGCGTCTCCACTACCCAGATCTATACGCATGTGGATGATGAAGCTCTCCATCGTGCGATAGAGAGCAACCCTCTGGCCAATTTTGATCCCGAGAAGAAATAAAGTTCCTGAACAGGACTCTTGTCAATTATCAGCAGCGGAATTCTTTTCCTGATACTTTTTATAGGCTTCGTCTATCTTGGGCTTGAACGCATCGTAATCTTCCCAGCGGAAAGGGAAACCATAAAGCTCTGTACCAAGCTTATCCTTTGCAAAGGCCCTGACATCATCAAGGAATGAACCATCGCGATATGCCTTTACAAAGCCGCGTGCCTTTTTCGCGACCTCATCTTCCATGAAAAACCCGTCGCTGTAATCGCTAAGGAAATCCGTAGGCAGGGCTTCCCTTTTCCTGATCTTCGCGATCTCAGCTTTAGCTTCCTCTGCCTGATCTTCATCGTAGTCTTTGGAAGGACGGTAAAAACCGTTATCAATTACCCACATCAAGAGATAAGCAAAGTCGCCATAGGTATACTGCCAGATCATATTATCGTCTTCACCGGTAAGTTTTCCGGCTTTCTTCCCATGCTGCTCACAATAAAACCGGCGTGCTGTCTCATAGCTCTCACCGTCATTTCTGTAGAGTGATTCTGCGAAAACTTCTTCAGCAGGCTGAGAGACGCCTTCTTTTTCCTGTTTCTTCCAGAACAGGATCTTCTTAATCATCTTTACAAATAAGAATTCGCAAAGCACACCGATCGCAACAAGAATAACCCCACCTATAACAGAGTCATTCACGAAGGCAACAATTGCCAGGAAGAAAAACATCAGCGCAAGGAACTGAGTCAGCACAGAAGCTATTGTATAGCCTGAAATATTGGGAATATCGTCTTTCTTATTGTCCATATTTCACCCCAAACAGAAAGCCTGCTCCATCTCTGAAGCAGGCTTAAAACACATTACATCAGATAAAATTTGTCCACAGATGTTCTTCCTGATAAGGAAGTCCGAGCTTTTCCTTGCCAAGTGCAATACTTTCCATAAGGAAGACCATATTGCGGGCAAGAGCTCTCATAGTCTGCTTTCCTTCTTCATCCTGGTCAGCTTCGCCGGGAGCGCCGCCGTGGATATTGTTCCAGTACTGACTTGTAGCAACTGCCATATTGGATATCGTGAAGAACTTATTCAATTCATCGAATGTCGCCGTACAGCCGGAACGCCTTGCGCACACGACGCTTGCGCCGACCTTCATGCGCTTATCGAAATGCGAACTGTAGAATACTCTCTGCAATGCAGAAACAAGCGTACCGTTGGCACAGCCGTAGTAAACAGGAGAACCGACAACAATGCCGTCTGCCTTTTCGAACTTATCGGAGATCTCATTTACGACGTCATTGAAAACACACTTGCCGGTGCTGCCGCATGAACCGCAGGCAATGCATCCCCTGACATCTTTCTTCCCCAGATCTATGCATTCATATTCAACATTAAGTTCATCGAAGATCTTCTGCATCTCGCGGAAACCTACAGCAATATTGCCGTTCTCTCTCGGGCTTCCGTTGAGCATTAATACCTTAAAACGCTTTTCCATACCGTGCCTCATCAAATGTAGTAAACGTAGTCACCTTTTCTCGGAGCAGGATCAGCCAGAGGTGCTGCAGCATAGCCTAATGCGCAGTGACCGATGCCCTCATACTCATCTGTGATGCCGAGCTTTGCAAGGATATCCTTGCCGATCTCTGATTCGAATTCTTCCTTCGCCCTGTGGATCCAGATGCTGTCGACACCAAGGCTCTTTGCGGCATTCATGAGATTGCCCATAACGAGAGAACCGTCGTATATATAAGTAACAACATCCTTTTTAGCAAGGACGATAAGGATTACGGGAGCGCCGTAGAAAGGATCTGTTCCTTCTGGCATTCCTGCGATCTTTGCGTTAGCGGCAGACAGAGCATCTCTTGTAGCTTTGTCTGTAACAGCAATGATGATCGGGCTCTGCCTGCCCATACCTGTTGCAGCATATGTGCCTGCTTCAAGGATAGCCTTTAAATCTTCCTCTTTAACCATATCTGGCTTAAAGTTTCTGCAGCTTCTTCTTGTCTCTAATACTTTTAATGTCTCGTTCATGTCATTCACCTCATTAATATCCGATCTGTTCAAGGATCTTATCGATAAGCTCTGCATTCTTAATAGAGAATTCAGGAGTGATATGCTGCTCCTCGCCTCTCTCGATGCATCTTCCGAGCTGCTCAACTTCAAGCATATAGTTCTGGGGAACATTGATAACGGGATTATAGACCTTGCTTCCGGAAGTGACAGTATATGTGACTCTTCCTTCCTGGTTATACTCTACGTCGGATACGATAGTTCCCTTTGAACCGTGAACGTAAAGGATGTCTTTTCTTCTGTCTGAACCCGGATCGAAGATCATGCCGACATTGAATACTGCCCTTGCTCCGTTTTCGAACTTCAGGATAACAGAAGCCAGAACATCTGCGCCCTTATCATTGAATTCAGCCTTTGCCGTAACGAAGTCAGGTGCCGAACCGATAAGCGATAAGATCATGGTCGTGCAGTAGCATCCCAGATCGTATATTGCGCCGCCTCCGAGTTCTTTATACATTCTGATATCTTCGACGTAATACTGTGTGAAGAATGCAGTATCGACGAACTCAACGTCACCGATGATTCCGCTCTTTATATCGTCCTTAAGAGACTGGATATAAGGGCTGTGAAGATAAGCATATGCTTCCATCAGGATGACGTTATTCTCTTTTGCAACAGCAAACATCTCTCTTGCATCAGCTGCATTCAAAGCCAGAGGCTTCTCGCACAGAACGTGCTTTCCTGCCTTAAGAGCCTTAATGACCCATTCCTTGTGAAGATTATTCGGAAGCGGGATGTAAACTGCCTGTACTTCAGGGTCTTCCAAAAGCTTGTCGTATCCGACATAAGCTTTCTCAAAACCGAACTCATCCTTATAGCTGTTAACCTTTGCTTCATTTCTTCCGGCAATGGCATAAAGCTCACAGTTCTCAGCCATTTTCATACCTGGAATAGTACAGCCTCTTGCGATATTCGCGGTGCCCAAAACGCCCCATTTTACTGACATAAAGGAATCCTCCTTTCAGGAATTACAGGTCACTTACATGCTTGCCTTATAAATGTCGTACATTGCCTGTTCATCAAGAACCTTAGCAGAGCCCATCTCACCGCCAACGCCTACAGCGCACTTATGAGCCATTTCCTTAAGCTCCTCCTCTGTGGGTGTTACACCGAGTTCGCGGAGATTTGTAGGCATGTTGATGGATCTGTAGAAATCTTCCATTGCTTCGATACCCTTAAGAGCGATCTCTTCATCGGTGCCTTCATCAGCTACACCCATAACATTGACCGCATACTTCTTGAAACGCGGCAGACAGTTCTTATATACGTATCTTGCCCATGTGCCCCAGATAGCTGCAAGGCCTGCGCCGTGAGCTACGTCATAAAGGCCGCCGAGCTCATGCTCAAGCTTATGTGTCATCCAGTCTCCGCCGTCGTTGCCGCAGCCTGTAAGGCCGTTATGAGCAAGGCTTCCTGCCCACATAACTTCTGCACGTGCATCGTAGTTCTGGGGATCGTCACGGAGGATAACTGCATTCTTCTTAACCGTGCGGAGAAGTCCTTCTGCAAGTGCATCTGTGATCTCCATGTTTCCGCCGTTTGTGAAATATCTTTCCATCGTATGCATCATGATATCTGTGCATCCGCATGCTGTCTGATAATCAGGAAGAGTCATGGTAAGCTCAGGATTCATGATAGCGAACTTTGCTCTTGAATAATCGCTGCTGTAGCCTCTCTTAACAAGGCCTTCTTCCTTTGTGATAACGGAAGAATCGCTCATCTCACTTCCTGTAGCTGCAATGGTAAGGATAACGCCCAAAGGAAGGCATCCTTTTGCCTGACGCTTATAATCGTAGAAGTCCCAAACATCGCCTTCATTAGCTACGCCGTAACCGATTGCCTTAGCTGAATCGATAGCGCTTCCGCCGCCTACTGCAAGAAGGAAATCAACGCCTTCTTTTTTGCAGAGTTCGATGCCTTCATAAACAAGTCTCAAATGAGGATTCGGAACTGCACCGCCCAAAACGACATAGCTGATTCCTGCTGCATCAAGAGTATCTGTTACTCTCTTGAGAAGTCCGGACCTGACAACGCTTCCGCCGCCATAATGGATAAGGATCTTGGTACCGCCAAATTCCTTGATGAGGTCTGCAACCTGAGATTCCGTGTTCTTGCCAAATACAACTTTCGTGGGGGTGAAATACTTAAAATCGAACATGAATACATTCTCCTTTCCTATATAGCCGGGAGCTTTTTGATATCTTAATGATACACGTAATAAAAGACCCGAAAATACTATATTTCGGGTCATTTTTATCGCATTTGATTTTAAATGGTTTTGAGGATATTAAATCAGCCTTCAAACAATCTCGTATTCTTTTTGAACCAGTCCATGATTGAAAGCTTCATTACGAAGAAATTTGCGAATGTGATCAGATAAACAGAACCGAAAAAGATGAACATTATGATGAAATCCCTGTAGTATTCCATCGGTGCCGCAAGACCGTCCTCTACAAGATGAGGAACTTCAAGATATGCTTCGATCATATTGAGTTCAGGGAAAAAGTCTATCAGGTTTATCGTCCATACAAGTCTGTCACCAAACAGCAATGCAAACAGCGTTAAGACGAAGCAGACGATAATGCCGATAAAGCATATCCTCTCTTTTGCGAAAAGCTCATATAACGCCAGCTGAAGAAATGAAACAATGAAAACCGCAGGAATAAAGAATATCCAGCTGTTTGTCATACCTGCCACAATGCAGAGGAACAGAGAAGCAAATGTGCCGATGACTGCACCTAAGATTCCCATCTTCATTCTTGGAGACTTCAAATAGAACTCTTTTTTCGCATTTGGGTCTTTAAGCCTGTCGCTGTAGAAGTCACCTTCAAGAGTGCTTCCGCCGCCTTCGATATCGATCGGTGAACATGTGGATTTATAACCCAATGCCGTAAGCGTGGTGGCAAAGATCATTATGTCCTGAGCGATGTTAAAAGCCGAATCCATCGACAAAGTCTCTTTGGGCGCAAAAAGGTCTACGACCTCATTCTCGAGAAGGAAATCAGCAAAGGAGCTCGTCTTGTTGAACGCAGCCTCAATATCTTCCCTGAAAGCATTATGCGGACCGAGATAGGCCTTTGTATTAACTCTGAGACTGCCGTCAGGTGTGAAGCTGACCTTGATCAGAAGGCCGCCCACCTCACCGTCAATCTCTTTGTCGGAGATCTTCATGTTAAGATTAGTATTCAATTCAAGCAGAAATGCGTACCTGTCCATCCTCAAAAACCTCCGTAATTAAATATATAATCAGCCGCTCGTGGCAGATATACCTGGAACCGTCGTCTCAGCAAGCAGAGGACCGGGAATGTTATTGGTAGTAGTTGTCTCCTCCTGGCTCTCTGTCGATGCCTCTGTGGATACAGTAGGATTCGTGGGAGCCGGCATAAAGCCTTCTTCTGCAGACTTATTCGTCTGTATTCTCAAAGGATAGAATGCGAGTGCGTTCGTGTACTGATCCTGGATAGTAGCAGATTCGAAAATCCCCTTCTCGTTAATGAGTTCGGAGTGTCTGTAAGGAAGCACTACAGCCGCATAACTTACCATCCAGATAACGATGGCAAGAACTATAACTTCGAGGATCAGGAGCGGTGTGATCTGGAAAAGATCATTAAGCTTTCTCATCTGCTTAGGACGTCTGACGGCTTTGTTCTTAACGTCCGTATTGATGAATTCCATAGCCTTGAAGCCCTTGGAATCGATCTTGGAAAGGATCTTCTCGAGCATGGAATTTCTTGTGTATTCATCGAGAAGCCTGTCTTCGAAAGTCATGTCTGCAGGAAGCGGATACTGCGTAACGATATTCTTCGCATTCGCAAGAAGGATATCACCGAATTCATAGATTACCCTGTCACCCGGTACGTTATTACGCTTGGAATAGATGTCGAGATAAGACTTGATGATCGCATTCTCACATCTTGTTGCTTCCTTTGTAATGCTGTAGCAGGAAGAATAAACCATGACTACAGTGGACATATAAAAATCGCGGATATTCTCGCGTGTCAGTTTCTGACTCCAGAGTTCATCAGACATTTTGATTACCTCCTTCATTACCCTCACCGTTCAGGAATGCCAAAGGATCTACAGGACCCTGAGGTGCTGGTGCATCGTAAGGTGCAGGATTGGATCCTGCATAAGGATCAGCAGGAGACTGCGGAGCACCTTGCTGTACAGGCTGCTGGTATTGAGGCTGGCCGTACTGCTGATACTGCGTAGGCTCCTGATATTGCTGCTGATACTGCGTAGGCTCCTGATACTGCTGGGTATACTGCTGTACAGGCTGCTGGTATTGCTGCTGATATTGCGTCTGGGCTGGCTGCTGGTACTGCTGCTGATACTGAGTCTGTGCGGGCTGCTGATACTGCTGCTGGTACTGAGTCTGTGAAGGCTGCTGATACTGCTGCTGAACCGGTGCCTGAGGCTCTTGTGCTGCATACTGTTCTTCTGCAACATACTGCTCTTCAGCTACATTGAAAGCATCCTGAGGTGCTGCTGCGACTGTACCGTCAGGCATAACAACAGCAGAAGCCTGAGGCGCTGCCGGAGCCGGCTGCTTTTCGCGCTTTGCCTTCTGGGGCTTAAGCGAGAGATCACGCTCATCGATCTTGCCTGCATAAGAAGACAGCGGATAGATGAATGCGAGGATTGCAATGATCACCGTAAGCACAAGGAATGTGATCCTGACGTTGTTGACCATGAAAGCGATCATGACGATCGGGAGCAATAATCCCGCACCGAGATAAACTGTATATTCAGCAAGTTTTCTTAAGTTGGTTCTTACATTACCGTTGCAGATAAGATAGAGAACGTAGATGTAGTAATAATCGTGGATACCGAGAGCGATACCTAAGAAAGCACTGGTTACTACAAGTGTCTTTGCAGAAGGCAGCAGTGCGAAGACGAAAAGGCCGAGCACTGTGGAAGCCGCCTGGATCAGTACTCTCGTTCTTGATGTAAGCATATGAGCAAGTCTGTTCTTAAAGAAGCCGCAGACGAAGCATGCCATGAATCCGCAGACGAGGAAATAGAATGATGTCGTAGGAAGTGAGATTCCGACATTATCAAGATAGTTCGGAACGAACATCGTCATGAAAGCGATCGCAACGCCGAGCATCAGGAATGAGGAATTAAGGAATCTCGCGATCCTTGAGTCAGCGAAAACAGAGAGGTAACCGCTTATTGACAGAGGAGCTTCCCTTACCTGCGTATTATTCTGCATGAAGTAGATCATGCCGATGGCAGTAAGAACGAGTGCAGCACCACTGATGATAGTTACGATAAAAAGTCCGTATCTTTCATAGCAGATACCTGCGATAACGGCACCTACTGCAGCACCGAGGAAATAAGACGCTGCCTGAACATTATGGATTATCCTGTCGTTATAGTCCTTGTAACCGAGTCTTCCTGCATTGATACGGTAATCTCTCAAATAGTCAAAAGACATACCGAAACAGAAGCCGATCGGAAGAGCCAGTACGGTCGTAAGATAAGGGAAACTGATAACGCCAGCGATGAGCGCTAAGAAGTATCCTGCGCAGGTTACCGCTACAAGAGCGATCCTGCTCGTAAGATTAGCCTTAATGGTGTTTCTGATTCCGGCAAATCCGAGATAACCCCAGATGAACAACAGCAAGGTTACGCATATAAAGGCCTGCACGGCCGGCATTGGCAAATCCTTCAGCTGTTCCTTGAAATAATCCGCGAACGTTATCGGCATCATGATAGATCCGAAAGCCGTAAAGAATGAAAGGAATCTGTTAGCGTTCTCACCGTACATAACGAGTACAGGAGCGTTGCCGGAAATTCCCTTGGATACTGTTGAAATAAGGAGATTGATCTCGAAGACGATAATACCCATCGAGATAGCGATCGATATGATCGTGAATATCCATGAAAGGCTCATTCCGTTTACAGAACTCTCGAAATCGGAACGCGGCATCATTATCTCAAGAACACCTGCAACGGTATTCTCTGACGAGATGATCGGCGCAATGGCGCATACGTAAGATACGCCTCCGTCACTTCTTGATGTAAACGATGCCTGAAGCAGACTGAAGCAATCAATATACTGGTTGCCTGCACCTGTGAGGTAATACTGCTGTACATTGCCTGTATCTGTTGATGAATAGAGTCTTAAGAAAGAGTCACCTGCCATCGTATAGATGTTTACGATGTAGGACTTATCCTTGCCGTACTTATAGACAGGAAGCATGTAGTTCATGCCTTCCCTTACGTCTGTGTAAGAAAGAGCAGCTGCTGAAGATACAGCGCACTTCTCCATCATGTCAGCACGCTCGCTCTCAAGAGCTTTCATGTATGTCTTGGACAGCTGCGTCGCCATGACGAGCAGTACAACAAGTATGATCGTAAAACAGTAACCGATAGTGGAAGAAATAAGTCTTCTGTCACGGCTCTGTGCTGTCTCTGCATTAGCCTTATCTCCCCTGCCTCTGAAGATCCTGATAAGGACTTCCTGAACGGCAAAGAGAATAACTCCGGCAAGTACTGCGATGATGCATGCGGTAAGGATTCTCTGCTCGAGCTTATCGCCGATGTCATAGAGCTCACCGAAAGTACACTTGTATTCAAATACACCTACACAGATACCTGTGCTGTCAGTGATAGGAACGATGACACTCTCATAATTCTTTCCGACGAGAACTGTGCTCTTGGAAGTATTTCCGAGCCACTCGGAAATATCTCTTCCTGTAACTGCGAACTCTGAAGGATCGTTAACACCACGGCTTAAGAGAAGTGATAACTGACCGTTGTTATAACCGAAGAGTCCGTAACCTTCTGCGGACAGATTCTCTTTGGTCGTATCAACGAGCATGAGATCCAGAACAGTGCTGTACTTTGCAGGAGCATTGACTGTGTTAGAAGTCAGGTCATCACCATCGACAGTCATTCTGACGATGTCAGATACCTGATGCATCTTATTGTCGGATATCATTTTGAATTCATTCTCGAACTGCAGTCTCATGTGATGAACAGCAAAAGATACCGCAGCAATCGCTACGACGAATGAAACGATAATCAAGATACAGATACGAACTATTCGGCCGGTAACGTCATTACGTTCAGCGGTTCGTTCACTCTGAAGATTAGCCATTTGAAAGAAGCCTCCCCTATTAGCTGAAAAATCCGCATTTATTATACACAAATATAATAAAAACAAGAAATATAAGTAGAGGCAGGAGTTAGGAAAAATAAAATGCAATAAAAAACCTCTCTTGCCATCAGGACAAAAGAGGTCTTTATCAATTTGGTTGCGGAGGCGGGACTCGAACCACACGACCTCCGGGTTATGAGCCCGGCAAGCTACCAACTGCTCCACTCCGCGATGTCAATCGCCTGCACTTAAAAAAGGAATAAATGGTGCTCGTGACCGGACTTGAACCGGTACGGATTTTACTCCGACGGATTTTAAGTCCGTTGCGTCTGCCAATTCCGCCACACGAGCCTATCCGTAAGTGCTGAATGATAATATCATCATGAATGTTTAAAGTCAAGGCAAAAAATGGTTATTAATCCATTCGAAATGATACGATTCCGTAACATAAGTGTATTGATTGAAAATTCATATTCGATAAAATTAAGATAATTAATTATAAAGGAGATTAGACAAATGCCTAACGATCCTGAGGATTTTAACTTATTCAACAGTGCGAACACTCCTGATGGCAAGGACGATTTTGTCGATTCTTCTTTTGCAGTGCAGTTCAAACCCGGTGACAAGACCGAGTCTATTGCTGACAAGCTTAAGGAGACAAAAGAGAATATTGAGAAGCAGTCAAGCATCAATCAGCCTGCCGGCTCTTCAAGATTCGATTTCAATACAGAGAACACATTCAAAGATAAACTGTCTGATGAATTCGACAACTTTGAATTTGACTCTTCCATTTCCGCTTTCAAGCCTTTTAAGACTCCGGAACAGACATCTTCATCCACAGCCGCTACTATTCCGGCTATAAAGCCTTCACCCGCTTCCAACGATCCCGTATTCCCTAAGGACGGCGGTACTTTCGATAAGCCCGCTTTCACTCCTAAGGCACCCGAGCCTTCCAAGGAAGCGTTACCCAAGTTTACTGATGCTGAGAAGGCCCAGGCTAAGCCTTCTGACGATAAGCTCTTTAAATCAGGCAGCGGTCTGGATTTCGCTACATCTGAACACGACAAGAAGACCAGTCCTTTCATGAACACTGAAAAGCCTGAGCCTCCCAAGCCTGCTGATATCGATATCCCGACAACGGAAAAGATCGCTTCACCCGTTAAGCCTGAACCCGCTAAGCCCACATCACCTTTTGCATCAGCTCCTGCAAAGCCCAATAATCTTTTTGCATCAGAGCCTGATAAGCAGAAGACAATCACACCTGACGATTCCAAGTCCCAGGCTTCCGGCGGTTACAGACCTTATCCTTCTGCAGCTAAGACGAATTTATTCACATCACCTGCTCAGGCAACAAAGGAAGCAGAAAAGGCTTTCGCAGAATTCCTGGATGACGACTTTAAGCCTTCCGGAAATGTCCCGATCAGCCCTTTCAAATCTATTAACACGACAAGACAGGCACAGACTCCCGCGCCCGCTGCACCTGCAAAGCCTGCAGCACCCGCAGCACCTGCAGCTCCTGCAAAACCCGCTGAACCTGCAGCACCTGCCGCTCCCGTTGCACCTGCAAAACCGGCAGAGCCTGTTAAGTCAATTATTCCCGATATGCCTGCAAAGCATGTTGAGCCGGCTAAGCCTGCTGAACATGTTAACCCTGCATCTAATGTAATTCCGGTTAAGCGTCCTGAAGCAGTTAAGCCTGCTGAACCCGCTAAGCCTGTTATCCCTTCTGCACCTGCAGCTCCCGCTAAGCCTGCTGAGCCTGCGAAAACAGCATCTGCAGCAACCGCTGCCGCTGCCGGCGCGGCTGTTGGAGCCGCTGCAACCGTATCTGCTGCTAAGCCTGTTGAAACAGTTAAGGCACCTGCTGAGACAGAAAGACCTCAGAGACCTGCAGCTACAGCAACACCTGCAAAGCCCGCAGCACCTGCAGCTCCTGTTGCCGCAAAGCCTGCTGCACCTACAGCACCCGTTGCAACTGCTGCACCTGTTGCTGCAAAACCCACAGCACCCGTTGCACCTGCTGCACCTGTTGCCGCTAAGCCTGCGGCACCCACAGCTCCTGCTAAGCCTGCAGCTCCCGCTAAGCCCGCTGCATCTGTATCAGAGGCTGCCCAGAGACCTGGCACATCTTCAGGAAAGCCTGCTCAGGCACCTCAGACTGCTCCCGATTCACCTTTCGAAGCAAAGGGCAAGCAGCCTGTCGCAGCCACAAGAGGCGTTGCTGCAAACCAGGGACATGACAATAAAGCCATCTCCCCTGTTACTACAGTTAAGAAGTCCAAGAAGAAGTCTAAGGAACCCAGATCTAAGAAGGATCCGGGCCTTGCAGGACTTATCACATTCCTCGTTATCATCTTCCTTGCTATCGGAATCCTCTGGGCATTGGACAACACTTCCGGTATCAGAAGCCTGTTTGGTAAGAGGAATGTAGAGACTATCGCTACAAAGACATCTGCTACTTCCATCGAATCTTCCAAGGAAGAAACAGAGACAACAACTACAGTAACTGAGGCTACGACTACAACTACAGAGGCTACAACGACAACTACGGAAGAGCCAACAACAACTACAACAGAAGAGCCCACTACTACAACTACTACAGAAGCCACAACAACGACTACTGAGGCTACAACCACAACCACAGAAGCTACGACTGAGGCTACTGAAGAGACAAAGAAGTCTGCCGGCGGCGAGAAGGTAACCGATATCGGCACCAAGATCACAAACTTCAAGCAGACAAAGAAGGGCTTCAAGTTCACTATCGAGCTCAAGAACAAGAGCAATAAGACATGTAACCTTCCTAAGTCCCTCAATTATCTTGATATCAAGCTTTTCGCCGGTTCAAGCATCAAGAGCGTTACATCAGATGCTATGGAATTCAAGCTTAAGAAGGACGGAAAGACTTACAGAGGAACACCTAACGAGATCGCCATCAAGGCTGGCGACACTTACTCCTTCACAGTTAATGTAACTACAAAGGAAAGCGTAGTTAAGTACGGTTACAACACAGCATACTTCGACTGGAAGAAGTAATAACAGTTCAAACTGATCAAAAGAACCGCTGCAACATCGCAGCGGTTTTTTATTGCAAATTAAAAGTGCCGCCCGCAAAGGACAGCACTTATTAATCTTTTTGTTTTGCCTGTCAGTCTTCCTTCGGCTTCTTGACCGTATCGAAAACGAACTTGCCTCTTCTGAAATCGATCTTGAGCGTAGCTACATCGTTCAGCGCACCTGTAAGGAACATATCAGAGAGCGGATCTTCGATATTAGTTCTTATAGCCTTACGCAGAGGTCTTGCTCCGTACTTTTCGTCGTAGCCGATCTCTGCAAGCCTGTCGCCTGCTGCCTTCGTCATTGAGCCCTTGATGTGCTTATCTTCGAGAGATGCGAAAACATCCTTGATCATGATATTAACAATCTGACGGATCTCCTCAGGCTTTAAGGACTTGAAGATGATCGTCTCATCAACACGGTTTAAGAACTCGGGACGGAATGTCTCCTTGAGCGCGCTCTGAACGTGCTGTTCCATAGCTTCATGAGTCTCATTAAAGAAACCGATCGTGGCAGCCTTTGCAGAGCTTCCCGCATTGGATGTCATGATGATGATGCAGTTCTCAAAGTTAACATGCAAGCCGTGGCTGTCAGTAAGAACACCATCGTCAAGCATCTGCAGGAGCAGATTGAATACATCAGGGTGAGCCTTCTCGATCTCGTCGAAAAGGATTACTGAATAAGGCTTTCTTCTTACCTGCTCGGTAAGCTGTCCGGCATCATCGAATCCTACGTATCCCGGAGGAGAACCGATGAGCTTGGAAACTGAATGAGGTTCCATGTATTCGGACATATCGATCCTGATGAGAGCTTCTTCAGTATCGAACATGACTTCAGCCAAAGCCTTAACGAGCTCTGTCTTACCTACACCTGTAGGACCGACAAAGATAAACGACGTAGGCTTATGCTTCTTGGTAAAGCCTGCTCTTGTACGTCTTACGGCGGAAGCTACCGCATGAACGGCATCCTCCTGACCGATTACGCGCTTATGAAGTCTCTCTTCAAGATTCTTGAGCTTCTCTGTCTCAGTCTCTGAAATGGACTTCAAAGGAATTCCCGTCCACATCTCGACTACTCTTGCGATGTCCTCAACCTGAATAGGATCAGGTGAGATATCACTCTCTAAAGCATCAAGTTCATTCTGGAGCTTATCGGCATTCGCCTTAAGCTCTGCAACCTTCTCATAATCAGCCTCACGCTCTTCAGGAGAAGAATTCTCCATGGCGTCTACCTGTTTCTGGTGCTCGAGCTTAGCCTTCTCAAGAGCCTTTCTTGTGTTGGCAAGCTTAACAAGCTTAACGTTCTTAAGATTTGCAGCAGAACCTGCCTCATCGATAAGGTCAATTGCCTTATCAGGAAGGTATCTGTCAGTGATATATCTCTTTGATGCCTTTACGGCAAACTCGATTACCTCGTCAGAATAGGTGACGTTATGATGCTTCTCATAGTAATCCTTGATGCCCTTTAATATCTCAATGGACATCTCGATGGAAGGCTCGTCGAGCATAACCTTCTGGAAACGTCTCTCAAGAGCAGAGTCCTTCTCGATCCTCTTGTATTCCGCAGTTGTTGTGGAACCCAAGATCCTGAGTTCGCCTCTTGCGAGTGCAGGCTTTAAGATATTAGCTGCGTTTGTGGAGCCTTCTGCATCACCTGCGCCTACGATCGTATGGAGCTCATCGATTACGAGAATGATATTCTCAGCCTTGATAGCTTCATTGATAACGCCCTTGATACGGCTCTCGAACTGTCCTCTGAACTGGGTGCCTGCGACCATAGCAGGAAGGTCAAGCTGCCATACCTGCATATTAAGAAGCTTCTCAGGAACTGAACCTTCTACGATCTTAACAGCAAGACCCTGTGCGATAGCTGTCTTACCTACACCTGGCGCACCGATCAGTACAGGGTTGTTCTTAGAACGCCTGTTAAGGATCTGAATGCAGCGCTCGATCTCCTTGTCACGGCCGATAATGCGGTCGATCTTGCCCTCAGCAGCACGCTCAGTAAGGTTAGTACCGAATTCATTAAGGTACTTAAGGCGTGTGCCTCTGGACTTCTTGGAGTCCTTGCTGGTCTTATCGGCGCTCTCTCCTGCCTGGCTTCCGGGTCTTCTTCCAAAGAGAGAATCGAAAATAGAAGGCTTCTTCTCTTCCTCTTCGTCAGGTGCTTTATCACCGGACTTCTCTTCAGGATCGGTAATACCTACAGGTGTGGAATCCTCATCGAATTCATAACCGTCCTCATCGTCTTCAAACGATTCGTTGAAGCCGTCGCCTGCTGCCAGAGACTTCAAAAACTCTGTCGGGTCAGCCGAAAAGCCGGAAGAACTTGCGAGTTCTTCCAGTCTGTCGCTCATCTCATCGATGTTGTCAGCGTTGATGCCTGTCGCCTTGAACATATCGGTAACACCCGATATGCCTGATTCATAGGCGCATTTCAAACAAAAGCCTTCGTCGATCCTCGCGCCGTTCTCATAGCGGCTGGTAAAGACGATAGCATGTCTCTTTTTACAAATACTACAAAGTGCCATTACTCTTCTCCGTTATCCTCTTCCCTTATCCTGCGTCTTACCTTGGGACCGGTAAGAATGTCGTATTGTTCTTCCTCGAGTCTTGCGGTATCGATAAAGGCAGAAATATCTCTATATTGATCGTTCTTCTTAGCTCTCTCGAGAAGAGGCTTTAAGAACTGTCCCGTGTAAGACTTTTTGCATTTTGCAATCTCTTCAGGCGTGCCCGTGACAACTACTTCGCCGCCTCCGTCACCGCTCTCGGGACCCAAGTCAATTATGTGATCTGCCGTCTTTATGACATCCAGATTGTGCTCGATTACGACCACAGTGTTCTTATTTTCTGTTAGGCGTTCTAAAATGTCAACCAATTTATGAACGTCTGCAACATGCAAACCCGTCGTGGGTTCATCTAATATATATATCGTTTTACCTGTCGATCTTCTCGACAATTCCGAGGCAAGTTTGATTCTTTGTGCCTCACCACCCGAGAGAGTCGTCGACGGCTGGCCGAGCTTGATGTAACCGAGGCCTACATCCTGCAGTGTCCTTACCTTCTTGTAGATCGCCGGATGGTTCTTGAAGAACTCACAGGCATCGTCAACGCTCATGTCGAGAACGTCAGAAATGTTCTTCCCGTTGTATCTGACTTCCAGAGTCTCCCTGTTATATCTCTTACCCTTACATACATCGCATGTAACGTAGATATCAGGAAGGAAATGCATCTCGATCTTGTTAACGCCGTCACCTGAGCACGCTTCGCAGCGTCCGCCCTTGGTGTTGAATGAGAATCTTCCTGCCTGGTAGCCTCTCTGCTTGGCATCAGGAGTCTCTGCATAGAGCTTGCGGATAAGGTCGAAAAGTCCGATATATGTTGCCGGATTACTTCTCGGAGTCCTTCCTATAGGGCTCTGGTCGATGCAGATGATCTTATCAAGGTTCGAATATCCGGTAATCCTCTCGCACTTTACCCTCTTCTTCCTCGATCCGTTAAGCTCGTGCTCGAGATACGGAACGAGCGTCGAATTGATAAGAGAGGACTTGCCTGAGCCAGATACGCCCGTTACGACCGTGAAAAGACCGATCGGAATATCAACATCGATATTCTTGAGGTTATTGACGCATGCGCCCTTGATCTTGAGGAGCTTCTTATCGTCGAATTTCCTTCTGTTCATGGGAACAGGAATGAACTTCTTGCCGGACAGGTACTGACCTGTAACTGACTCTTCAACCTTGATGATGTCGTCAATCGTGCCCTGAGCTACGATCTGGCCTCCGAATGAGCCTGCGCCGGGTCCGATATCAACGATATGGTCAGCAGCTCTCATAGTATCCTCATCGTGCTCTACAACAAGGATAGAGTTGCCTAAGTCTCTGAGCTTGAACAATGTCTTAATGAGCTTGTCGTTGTCTCTCTGGTGCAGACCTATGGAAGGCTCGTCAAGAACGTACAAGACGCCCTGCAGGCCCGCTCCTATCTGTGTGGCAAGCCTGATCCTCTGTGCCTCACCGCCTGAGAGTGTTGCAGAAGATCTGGACAGCGTCATATAGTCCAGACCGACATCGTTTAAGAACTCGAGTCTGGCCTTAACTTCTCTTAAGATCGGTGCGGCGATCTCCGCATTCTTGCCCTTCAATGTAAGGTCAGCGAAAAACTGGCGCATGTTCTTTACGGACATATCCGTAAGCTCAGAAATATTAAGACCGCCGAGCTTTACAGACAGGCTGTTCTTGTTAAGTCTTGCGCCGTTGCAGACAGGACATAAATCGATACTCATGTAACGCTCATATGAAGCCTTCATCTCTTCACTGCCGGACTCTCTCCAACGCCTCATAACGCTCGGCACAACGCCTTCCCAGTCAGAATAGTAATCTCCGCTTCTGGGATATATGGAGTTCCTTGTATCGACCTTGAGCATCTCACCGCCGTTGCCGTAGAGGATAATGTTCTTCACATTCTCGGGCAGCTTATAGTAAGGCGTGTCCAAAGAGAACTTATACTTCTTCGCGAGTGCTTCGATAAAACATCTTCCCCAGCTCTTGGGATCGTCAAAATTCCATCCTGCCGTCCTTACAGCGCCCTCATTGATAGAAAGCTTGGGATTGGTGATGCAGAGCTCGGGATCGACCGCTGTGAGCGTTCCGATACCGGAGCAGTTGGGACATGCGCCCTCAGGGCTGTTAAATGAGAAGCTTCTCGTATTGATCTCACCAAAGGATATTCCGCAGTCAGGACATGCCAGATGCTGCGAGAAGAATTCCTCGCTGGATTCATAGGTCTTCTCTCCATCCTTACCCTCTGTTGCCGTCTGGAGTTCTACCTGAAGAAGGCCGTCAGCGAGCTTTAATGCTGTCTCGCATGAATCGTAAAGTCTTGTGGTGTTTGCTTCCTTTATTACCAGTCTGTCGACTATTACTTCGATCGTGTGCTTGTTGTTCTTGTTAAGCTCGATATCCTCGTCCAGTTCATATGTAATGTTATCCACTCTCACACGAGCGTAACCGGACTTCCTGAAGCCGTCGAAAAGCTTGCTGAACTCACCCTTCTTATTCCTAACAACAGGTGCATATACGATAGCTCTTGTGCCTTCGGGATAGACCTTGAGCTTATCTATGATCTGGTCTATACCCATGGACTTTATCTTCTTGCCGCATTTGGGGCAGAAAGGCTGTCCTACTCTCGCATATAAAAGTCTGAAGTAATCGTAGATCTCCGTAACAGTACCTACAGTTGATCTCGGGTTGCTTACAGTGGACTTCTGGTCAATGGAGATCGCAGGAGACAATCCCTCTATGCTGTCCAGATCAGGCTTATCGAGCTGGCCTAAAAACATCCTCGCATAAGAAGACAATGACTCGACATATCTTCTCTGGCCTTCGGCATAGATCGTGTCGAATGCGAGCGAAGATTTGCCCGATCCTGAAAGGCCTGTCAAAACGACCATCTTCCTGCGCGGGATATCGACGTCGATATTCTTGAGGTTATGCTCTCTGGCGCCTCTGATCTTTATATATCTGTTCTCATCCATATTAAAATTCCCTATGTTAACAAAAAGACGGACATCAGATCAGATGTTCGTCCTTGATTTGCTATGTGGTGACCCCAAGCGGATTCGAACCGCTGATTGCGCCGTGAGAGGGCGCCGTCTTGACCACTTGACCATGGGGCCTTTTTGTTTGCCCGAGTATATTACCACAGGTTTATTTACTGCGCAAGTACACCGGGCAGGAATATCTGGCCTGATATGCGGCCAATATTCATTTATCAGATAATATCTGTCCTCTTATCTGAAGGAATATAAGGTCTGCGCTTGTTAACGCACTTGAATGCAGGCCTCATGATACGGCCTCCGGATACGAGCTCCTCGATCCTGTGAGCGCTCCATCCTGCGATTCTTCCGCAAGCGAACAAAGGCGTATAGAGCTCAGTCGGAATGCCGAGCATTGAATATACAAGTCCTGCGAAGAAATCGACATTTGCGCAAACGAGCTTATCAGACTTCTTTACCTCATGGAAAACTTCAGGAGCAAGCTTTTCGACAAGGATATAGAGATTATAAAGATCCATGTTGCCCTTCTCTTTTGCGAGGACTTCAGCATACTTCCTGATAACGACAGTTCTAGGGTCGGACAGTGTATAAACAGCGTGGCCGATACCATAGATAAGGCCTGAATGATCGAAAGCCTTCTTGTTGATGATATCTGCAAGATACTGCTTGATAGCCTTCTCGTCTGTCCAGTCGGATACGTGCTCTCTTAAGTCCTTCATCATGGCATATGCCTTGTTGGAAGCACCGCCGTGCTGAGGTCCCTTAAGTGAACCTACTGCAGAAGCCATTACCGCATATGTATCAGAACCTGTTGAAGTTACGGCATGAGTTACGAATGTGGAGTTGTTTCCGCCGCCGTGCTCTGCGTGAAGGACGAGCATCACGTCGAGGATCCTTGCTTCAAGTTCAGTGAACTTGCCGTCAGGTCTTATCATGTGAAGAATGTTCTGGGCAGTATTGTATTCAGGAACGGGAGCATGAATATAAAGGTCTCTGTGCTCGATGTAATGTCTTCTTGCCATATAGCCGTAGGAAATGAGCACAGGGAATCTTGCGATAAGCTCCGTGCACTGTCTTACAACGTTAGCGATATCTGTGGAATCAGGATTATCGTCATATGAATAAAGCGCAAGGATGGATCTTGCAAGCTTGTTCATGACATCCGGAGAAGGTGCCTTCATGATCATGTCTTCAGTAAAGCCCTCCGGAAGAGGTCTTACGCTCTGAAGCAATGAGTTGAATTCCTTAAGTTCAGATGCAGTCGGAAGCTCGCCTGTAAGAAGCAGGAAAGCAGTCTCCTCGTATCCGTATCTCCCTTCAGAGAAGAATCCGTTTACGATATCTTTTACTTCATAGCCCTGATAGAAAAGCTTACCCTCGACGGGGATCCTGTCTGCATCATCAACGATATAACTCATAACCTCACCTACTTCGGTAAGGCCAACAAGAACTCCCGTACCGTCATTGTTACGGAGTCCTCTCTTAACGTTGTACTTGGTGTACAGATCCTTGTTGATATACGACTTAACTTTTGCTACGTCAGCAAGCTTGTTAATAAGCTCTTCTCTTTGTTCAAATGCCATGTTCCGTCTGTCTTTCTGCTATCTTCACTTAGACTAGCACCTATAATACCAGATATTATAAAACTTTTCTTTTATTTGGGTTTGCTCGCTGTTAGACGAATAATTATACAAACTAAGTATGTTTAGTTGTTTAGTCTATTCAAAAATGCCTCTTACAAAAGCTTTGAAAGCTCGTATCCGATTACTGATGCGGCTACTGCAGCATTAAGCGATTCGGCTTTTCCCTTCATCGGGATCTTAACGAGCTTAGTGCATTTTTGGGATGTCTCATCCGTAAGTCCCTCGCCCTCATTGCCGATAAAGTAAGCGCATGGGAGTTTAAGATCACCTGCACCCAGTTCATTGCCCTTAAGATGTGTTGCGATGGTATCTATTTTCGCGCTTCCGAAAAAAACAAAACACTCATCCATAGTCTTTCTTACAACCGGTATATGCCATACAGAACCCATAGTTGCTCTGATGACTTTATCGTTATAAGGATCGCATGTTGTGGGGCTTATGATAACGGCTGTAAGACCGAATGCATCAGCCATTCTGATTATCGTTCCGAGGTTGCCCGGATCCTGTGTGTTCTCGAGCACGACATAGATATCCTTGCCGTCTTCTTTTCTCGGGATCTCAGCGCCGATAAGAGGCTCATTTATAACGATCGCAACGCCCTGGGGATTTACCGTCTGGGATATTTTTGTAAACACATCACGGCTTAATACAAGGGGCTCTAATTCAGGTGTGAATTCTTTTGCCCAGGAGATCTTATCTTCGGTAACGATCACTTCTTTGGCCTTCTGTCCGCTCGCAAGAGCTTCCTCGCAAAGACGGGTTCCCTCAAGATAGATTAAGCCTTCCTTCCTGGCTTCAGATCTTTTGGTAAGCTTTGCGATACGCTTTACGTTCGGATTGTCGCGGCTGGTGATGACCAAAACTTTTGTCTCCTTTGTTTTCGCTTAGAACATTATATAACACAATAAAAAAGTTGCGCGAGAACAGATCTCACGCAACTTGAAAATTCAATCTTATTGGCAATATCAGAGAGCTGCCTTAGCCTTCTCAACGAGAGAAGTAAAACCTGCTGCATCTGTAACTGCGATATCGGAGAGAACCTTACGGTCAAGCTCGATACCAGCCTTCTTGAGGCCGTTCATGAATCTGGAGTAGCTCATGTCGTTCAAACGGCAAGCAGCGTTGATACGAACGATCCAGAGTCTTCTGAACTCTCTCTTCTTATTTCTTCTGTCTCTGTAAGCATAGTTACCGGACTTGAGAACCTGCTGGTTAGCAACCTTGAAAAGCTTGCTCTTATGACCCCAGTAACCCTTTGCTGCCTTTAAAATCTTATGATGACGCGCTCTTGTGCGGATTCCTCTTTTAACTCTTGACATTGTCTTGTCCTCCTAAATTCTAAGCAATTAAGCGTAAGGGATCATCTTCTTGATGATTCTTGCATTCTGATCTGAGCATACCTGGTTGTGTCTAAGGTGTCTCATTCTCTTTGTAGGTCTCTTGCTCAGAATGTGGCTTCTGAATGCCTGCTTATGGAGAACCTTACCGGTACCGGTAACCTTGAATCTCTTCTTTGAAGAAGTGTGTGTTTTCTGCTTGGGCATATTTCTATCCTCCTAAATTATTTTTTCTTTGCCGGTGACAAGTACATTACCATGTTCCTGCCTTCAATCTTCGGCGGTCTGTCAACTGATCCGTATTCGGTTACGCTGTCAGCGAAATTATTCATGACCTCGAAACCTTTATTCTGGAAAGCCATCTCGCGGCCTCTGAATCTGATGTTAACCTTTACTCTGTCTCCTGCTGAAAGGAACTTTACGACCATCTTGCGCTTTACTTCGACATCGTGAACGTCTGTTGTAAGCTTTAAGCCGACTTCCTTGAGCTCTGTCTCTTTCTGCTTCTTCTTTGCTTCCTTCTCTCTCTTGCTCTTCTCGAAAAGGAACTTGTTGTAATCCATGACTCTGCAAACCGGGTTGTCAGGATTAGGTGATATGCAGACGAGATCTAATTCAGCATCTTCAGCGCTCTTGAGGGCTTCTTCGATCGGTACTACTCCGACCATTTGTCCTTCTGCGTCAATAAGACGAACCTGAGGGAACTTGATTGCCCCGTTAATCATCTGAGTATCATTGGTCTTTGCGATGGTGGCCACCTCCTTGTTTAAAAGCTCTATTTCCTGCATAAAAAAAGAACGGATAAAATCCGTTCTCTCATAACAACCCTGCCCTAAAACGAGCAACCCCTCTATATAAAGGTTATAATTCTATGTTATGACCTCTTCACAAGCACTTGGCCGCTTAAGGTGAGAAACGGACGTTCTTCTTTCACGAGCGATATAATAATTGAGTTTTGCCACAAAGTCAAGAGTCTGCGAAATATTATTTCGCGAGTGCGGGGCTTCCGCGCTCTTTGAGCTTGTGCGGAAGCACTTGCGGAACTTTATTTATCAACGTCTTAATGTATAACCTTAAGAAAGGACCTGCGGTGGATGGGAGTCATTCCTTTTTCGCGGATTGCGGCATAGTGGTCTTTGGTGCCGTAGCCCTTATGCTTAGCAAAACCGTAGCCGGGATATTCTTCATCGTATTCCATCATGATGTGGTCCCTGGTTACTTTTGCGAGGATCGATGCCGCTGCGATAGAGTCAGATTTTGCGTCACCTTTAATGATCGGTATAACGTCTAATCCCGTGCCTGAAAGATTGACTGCATCGATAAGAAGGATGTCAGGTGACATGCCCTTTGAAGCGAGCTCCTTAACGCAGTTCCTCATTGCTTTTTTCGTTGCTTCAAGGATATTAATCTCATCGATCTCTTCGGGACTTGCACTGCAGATCGCATAAGCTTTTGCCTTCTCTTTTATCTCGAGGAAAAGCTCTTCCCTCTTCTTCTCGGACAGCTTTTTCGAATCGTCTAAGCCAAGGATCTTTACATCGGGATCAAGTATGCAGCATGCGGCAACAACAGGGCCTGCGAGAGGTCCTCTTCCTGCCTCGTCGATACCGCCGATCATCTTATATCCTTTGGAGAAACAATCATTCTCGTATTCATACATCGCATCGTATTTTGCGATAAGTTGCTCAGTAGTAAGCTTAGGCATGATCAGTTCTCCTTACTTATAATCTCCGGGCATCTCGAGCGTGATCCTGCCGGTCCTGCCCTCTTTCAGATCGTTTAAGAACAGCCTTGCGAAGCGCTCTTCATCGATCCTTCCGCCGCTCATGATGCAGCCTCTCTTCTTAGCCATGGCAAGGAAGATATCGTAGAAAGGATCCTGGAAATATCCGTCGTCTTCATTGGTCTCAAGATTAAGCTCAACGCCGTAGCGCTCTGTCAGAAGATTGGGATAGATCTCAGCCATTATCTTCAAAGTCTCATAGGCGACCTTGACCACGTCAACGACTTCTTCTTTTACGGAGCCAAGCGCTGTAAGGCATATGCCGCTCTTGGCATTAGCGATCCTCGGCCACAGCACGCCTGCCATGTCCATCAGTTCAAGCCTTCCGCCTGTCATTATCCACTTGAAATCTTTTGTGACGCCCGGCTTATCGCCCGTAACGGCAGCCTTCCTGCCTGCAAGCGCATTGATAAGCGTGGATTTTCCCGTATTAGGCGCGCCGACGACCATAACTCTGACGGGACGTCCGATCCTGCCCTTCTCAGCGGCTTTCTCGAGCTTATCCTTCATGAGTTCCATAGTGATGGCGTTAAGCCTCTCAAAGCCCTTCTTGTGCGTGCTCTCGAGCGCGCAGGCGCGGGTATTGCCTGACTCAAGACTGTTGACCCAGACGGGTGTTTTCGAAGGGTCAGCAAGATCGGCCTTGTTAAGGATAACGATCCTCGGCTTCTCCCCGATTATCTTATCGAGCTCGGGATTGCGGCTCGAGAAAGGGATCCTGGCATCGCATGTCTCATAGACAAGATCGACGAGCTTCATTCTCTCGCCGGTCTCGTTTAAGGCCTTTCTCATATGCCCCGGAAACCAATTGATGTCGTTCTTTTTCTCTGCCATATATACTCCGGAATCTTTCCTTCTTGATGATTTTATCATACCCATCGTCTTTTACATCGACGTGGTTTAGTGTAGCAAAATTGTTGGCCTTTTTTCATTGTTTCAGACCAACAAAAAATCACATTTTCACAAAAAGCGTCTTTTTGTTGATGTTTTCAGCCTGTTTCAGGCCAACAAATCTGACACAACGAAAATAATAAAACAGGCTGCCTCATGAGACAGCCTGTATGAATCCGATTAAGATTGCTATTAGATCTTCTGTGTGATCTTTGCAGCCTTGCCCTGACGATCGCGGAGATAATAAAGCTTTGCTCTTCTGATCTTACCCTTACGAAGAACGTCGATGTGATCGATCTTGGGTGAGTTAACAGGGAGAATTCTCTCTACGCCGATACCGTAAGATACACGGCGAATCGTTATTGTCTCTGAAAGGCCTGAACCTTTTCTTGCGATGACATAGCCTTCGAATACCTGAATACGCTCCTTAGCGCCTTCCTTGATAAGAAGGTGAGCCTTAACGAAGTCTCCGACTTCTACTTCAGGATACTGGTTGCGAATATTCTCGCTCTCGATGACTTTTACTAAATCCATATTGTTCGTTTCCTCTCTTTCCTGCAGATGTTCTTGCCTGGATAATGGCAGAGGACCACCCTGATAACTGGAGAATTTTAGCACATGCCTCTTTCGAAGGCAAGCATTTTCGCCCAATCGCTTTCGGAAATATCCAGTTTGTCAAGCATATCGGGTCTGTTGTGCCATGTATCGACCAGTGCGGCGATGCGGTTATAATCAGCAATCGCAGCATCATTGCCGTTCTTTAAGACTTCCGGAACTTCCCGGCCATGCCATACAGGAGGCTTGGTATACTGGGGAGCTTCAAGCATCCCCGCAGTGTGGGACTCATTGGTATAAGCCTCTTCATTCGGGAGAACGCCCGGGACAAGTCTTGCCACTGCATCGATGACTACTATCGCAGCCGTCTCTCCGCCCGTTAAGACATAATCACCGATTGATATTTCCTCATCGCAAATCTCGTCTATGACCCGCGCATCAATGCCTTCATAATGTCCGCAAACGATCAGAAGGTTGTCATGCTTTGCAAGCTCATGTGCCTTGGCCTGATTGAAAACGCTGCCCTTTGGCGACATGTATACTGTATATGGCTTATTGCCGCCGCACATTTCGACAGCCTTCTCATATGCCCCGAAAACGGGTTCGCAGCGGATCATCATGCCCGTGCCTCCGCCGTAGATCGTATCATCAACGCGGCCGTAGGTATTAGGAGCATAATCTCTCATCTGAATACATTCCAAAGAGATCGCTCCCTTGGCGATCCCCCTGCCCGTAATGCTCGTATTAAGATACGAGGTTACCTGTTCGGGAAATAATGTAGCTACATAGAAATTCATTATGTTTCCGTCTCGTTTCCGCTTAATATCTTGACATTGCCTTCCTGGTCGACCCTTATAGCGGTTCCGCAATATTGGCAGTAACCTACCGTAGCTTTGCGGATCTTGTTGCCCGAAGCACCGCAGTTAGGGCAGCTCACTGCTACAAACTGTGTTTCTATCTGATCATTATACTTCTGCTGCTCGAATTCGGTCTTCTTCTGTGCGGCTTCAGCCTTCTTCTTATCAGCTTCAGCCTTCGCCTGAGCTGCTTTCTGCTTGGCTACGGCGACCTTACGCTTACGAATAATGGAGACTGTTATTATAAGACCGATCACCAGGATTATGACTACAACAATGATCGTATAGAGCACGCTCAACGGAATCTGCTTGGTCATTATCCTGTCAGCACTGTTCGAAAACGCTTTTGCGAAAAACTGACCTTCATTTAACTCGGAATCAGTATAGTAATAATCGATGAAGTCCAAAAGAATCTCTTTTGCCTCTTCGTCCATTATCTGCGTTTCAGCGTCATAACCCGGTGTTACCGTACATATATAATTGCTCGAAGCATTCGGATACTCACGGAAGACAACCAGTATATGTCCTTCATCATCGCCGAACATATCCTTATATGTCGCATCGGCAAGTTCTTCAACGCTTCCCTCAGACATATAATCCTTGCCTTCTTCTCCCATAATCCAGAGATAAGGCTGAACGCCCGTCGTCTCATAAAAATGCTTAAGACCGTTTTCGAGAGTGGTGTCTTCACCGTTCTCATCTATCCAGTCGCCCCAGTCATCACGGTACCACTCGTTGATCGGGTCGCACTTGGAAGCAGGCAGAACCTCTCTCTGAATGGTCGATCTCTGGACATCGAAAACAGTTCCGAAATCTGCTTCATCAAAAAATACAGATAGAATTCCGAGAACAAATAATACCGGGATGATAAGAAACCAGCTGCAGCCGCCGAAGCATCCGCTGCCTCCGACATTGCCGCCGGAATATCCGCCGCTGCTGCCGGACCTGTATGAGCTTCCGGAGTGATGAGAGTACGAAGAACCGGATCTGTATGATGAACCCGATGATCTATATGAGGAACCTGATGATCTATATGAAGAACCAGAAGACCTGTATGATGATCTTCCCGATGATCCGGAATGTGAATGACTGCTCGAATGATGCGAGCTGTGGTGCGAACTGCCGCCTCCGCCGCCTCTGCCCATGTATTATTCCCTCCCCGTTATCGTTGGAAACCAACGTATTCCATGAAGAATAATATCATAAATAGGAATGATGCTGTCAGTCGTAAAGTTCGTACAGGCCGTCAGGCATCTTACACTTGATGTACCCGTTCCCGATACTGACTTCATAGCAGTATGCTTTAACGAACGGGATCATTAGATTTTTCTTTTTGTCACGTTTGATCTCCAATGTGAACTGGGGACCTGTCTCAAAACAGTCGATGACTGTTCCTACTTCCCCTCTGTCATCGTCAATGACCTTAAGTCCCTTGAGATCCGTTATGAAATAGTTGTCCTTCTTGAGCTTTACGGCATTGTCTCTCGTGACCGCAATGAACCTTCCGCGCAAAAGCTCAGCTTTGTCTCTGTCGAGAACACCTTCCAATCTGACAAGAACGTTCCCCCTGTCGAGCCTTGCAGATGCGCATGCTGCAGCTTCGGGCTTCTCGAAATTCTGCCCGCAGGTAAAACATTCCTTAAGCTTAAGGAAACGGCGCGGGTCGTCCGTTAAGGGGTAGACTTTAAGCTCCCCGCGGACGCCGTGCGCGCCGGTAATCTTTCCTATAATGATGAGTTCTTCCAAAAGAATCAGCCTACTATATCGACAATAACGCGCTTACCTTCCTTGAGGTACTTAGCCTTCATGATAGAACGGATGGCCTGGGCCCTCTTACCGTTCTTGCCGATAATCTTTCCTGTATCTTCGGGAGCAACGGACAGCTCGAAAACAACAGTGTTTCCGCGCTCTGTCTTCTTTACGTTAACCTCATCAGGATTGCTGACAAGTTCCTTGGCGATATAAACCAATAAATCGTCCATATAAAGCTCCTTCCTATTATTTTTTGAGTATCAGCTGAAAACTATCAGATGATGCCCTGCTTTTTAAGAAGAGACTTTACTGTATCTGTGGGCTGTGCTCCGTTAGCGATCCACTTCTTTGCTGCGTCTGCATCGATCTTAACGCTGTCTGTTTCCTTCATGGGATCATAGAAACCGATCTCCTCGATGAAACGACCGTCTCTGGGGTATCTTGCATCAGCAACTACTACACGATAGAAAGGTGCCTTTTTCTTACCCATTCTTCTTAAACGAATCTTTACTGCCATTTTGTTTTCCTCCAAAAAATGTATTTTTGTTTTATATAATCTGCGCCATGTATATGACGGGATCGACTTTATCTTCTGCCCTTACGCTTCTTCTTGCGGTCGCGTCTTCCTGTGGGGGCACCTGCTGAATAATCATCATAATCTTCTTTAGGTGCAGAGAGACTTCCAAGTCCCTGCGGGAAACCCTGTCCCATACCGGACATTCCTCCCATATTGCCTAAGCCACCCATGCCGCCCATGTTGCCTTTAAGGCCCATCTTAGCTGCCTGCCTGGCAAATCCTTTAGGCATCTTAAATCCGCCCTTACCGTTGCTGAACTGCTTCATGAGCTTAGCGGTCTGCTCGTACTGGGAGATGAGCTTGTTTACGTCAGATACCTGAACTCCGGCACCAGCCGCGATCCTCTTTCTTCTGCTCGCATTAAGGATCTGAGGAGCTCTTCTCTCCTTCTTTGTCATGGAAGTGATGATCGCCATCTGTCTGTCAACGATCTTGTCATCAAGATCATCTTCATTGACTTTACCGGCTGCACCGGGAACCATACCGACAAGATCTTTAAGGGATCCCATCTTTTTCATCTGTTCAAACTGGGAATAGAGATCATCAAGGGTGAAGGAACTGCTCATCATGCGTTCCATTGCCTTGCGTGCTTCTTCCTCATCGATGTTCTGCTGGGCCTTTTCAATAAGGCTTACGACATCGCCCATTCCGAGGATCCTGTCAGCCATGCGCTGGGGATAGAATCTCTCGATGGCGTCAACCTTTTCGCCGGTACAGATATATTTGATGGGTTTATTGGTAAGCTTGCGGATGGAAAGTGCGGCACCGCCTCTGGCGTCACCGTCGAGCTTTGTCATTATGAAGCCGTCCATGCCGATATTCTGCTCGAAAAGCTGTGCTACGTTAACGGCTTCCTGACCGATCATCGCATCGACAACGAGGAGCTTCTCTGTGGGGTTAACCGCATCCGCGATATCACGGAGTTCCTCCATAAGCTCTTCGTCTGCGACCGTACGTCCCGCGGTATCGATAATGAGGTAATTGCAGAGCATGTATCTTGCTTTGCCTTCACCGTCTCTTGCGATCTTGACGGCATCCTTCTCTTCCGGATCGATATAACAGTCAACGCCTACGCTGTCGCTTAATACTTTAAGCTGCTGGGCAGCTGCGGGTCTGTGAACGTCTACCGAGACGACCATCGGCTTCTTGCCGTTCTCTTTTAAGAGCTTTGCAAGCTTGGCTGCCGTGGTGGTCTTACCTGCACCCTGGAGACCGTAAAGGATGATCGTATTAAATCCGGTAGAAGATACTTTAAGTTTGTCTTCGCCGTCTTCACCGCCAAGAAGTTCAGTCAGTGAATCCCTTACGATCTTTACGATCTGCTGGCCGGGCGTAAAGGACTCCATAACATCGGCGCCCTTGCACTTCTCGGTCATGTCTGCAACGAATTCCTTAACAACGCCGTAATTGACGTCTGCTTCAAGCAGCGCCATACGGATCTCACGCATCATTTCCTTGATGTCGCTGTCGCTTACGCGGGCCTTGCCGCGCATCTTAGCGGTTATATTCTGAAGCTTTTGCGATAAGCTCTCAAACACCTTATTACATTTCCTCTATCAATTCTTCAAGCTCCTTTGCCGCTTTATCGGTATCACCGTTGTTAATGTGCGCCAGAGCCATTTTCGCTTTTGCCTGCTGTTTCTCGAAAAGCTCGAGAAGACCTAACTTCTCTTCATACTCTTCAAGCTGCTTTTCCGCCCTCTTGACCGTATCATGAACGCCCTGTCTCGAGATTCCCTCCGCTTCGGCGATCTCCGCCAAAGTAAGATCATCGTTATAGTAACTCTCACAGGTGCGCCTCATCTTGGGCGTAAGAAGATTGCCGTAGAAATCGAGCAAAAGATCTGTTCTTACTGATTTTTCGCGCATTTAAAGGCAAGCCTCCTTAATACAAGCCTGCACATAATAACAAACGGCTTGAGGCGTGTCAAGTATTTTTACTTGTCAGATGATTTCAGCTTTTCGCCCACCAATAGCAGAATGCCTGGGTTCTTGCAGCGAAGTTGGATTCTTTAAGGAGTTCCCTGATCTCTTCTTTCGTGTACCAGCGCGCTTCGAGCTCTTCTTCATCTGAAGTACTCGGAGCGAATTCTCCTTCGGCAGTACCTATAACGCAGCAGCTCTTTTCGTTAGTTACGCCGACGCCCGAAAAGCTCATAGGCAGGACCTCGCTGATCGATACGAGCTTTAATCCAGTCTCCTCCCAAAGTTCTCTTGCGGCAGCTTCCTCCGGGTTCTCACCTTCATCTATAAGGCCAGCAGGGAAGTTATATGCAAATCCTCCGACAGCCATTCTGTATTCTCTGCTGATAAGGATCTTCTCGCCGTCGGGACTAGTGATAATAAGCACGACTGCATCACATTTCTCACGCTTAAGATCTTCGATACTCGTTATGTTCTTGTCTCTTGATACCATCTCGTAGATCTTTTTATTTCCAGCCTCAGTCTCATATTCGGCGTTATAAGCCGTAATAAAACGTCCCTCATGGACTTTCTTAATGCCTATAAACTTCATTTCTTGTCTTTTCCCATTCTTCTCTTGATAACATCTTCATTTGCGACGGAGTAACCGAAGAATCCCAGCTTCTCACCCAGGAGATAATACTCTCCGTGATTATAGGCGACAAGCCTTGCATTCTCGAGACAGAGCTTGCCATTCTCATCAAGGAGATATGAATCAGCCGTAACGCTCTTGATCTCACCTATGAACATATCATGGGAGCCAAGCTCGATAACGCTTTTTACAACACAGGATATCGATACCGGAGCCTCCTTGATCGCATAAGCGTGCTCCAGTCCGGCAGCCTTGACCGGTGTAAGTGAACATGACTTAAACTTGTCTTCCTTCTCTCCTCCCCTGACACCGCAGTAATCGCAGGCTTTGCAAAGAGACTTGGAGACCAGGTTTACGACGAACTCTCCGGTCTCGGTTATGAGTTTATGAGTAAGTCTTGATTTACGGATACTGACAGAGAGCATGGGAGGCTCTGAATTGACGGTTCCTGCCCACGCGGCCGTCATGATATTCGGACGTCCGTCAAGACCTGCTGAAGATATCATTACAACAGGAACAGGGTTAAGAATAGTAGATACCCCGACTTCGATCTTATCGTGTTTTGCCATTTGTCATCCCTCCTTGGATATGAGCGGAGTTACCGCGGTAAAGCTCTCATGCAAGAGCAGATAGTCTTTTATATCGATTCCGGCAGAATAACCGACGATGCTTCCGTCTTTACCGATTACACGATGGCACGGTACTACGACAGCAACAGGATTATCCGAACAAGCGGCACCGACAGCCCTTGTGATCTTTCTTGCTTCCGGCAGGTTCCCGTCCGTCAGCATAAGAGCAATGTCCTCGTAGCTTTCGGTACCGCCGTAAGGGATCGAATTAAGAGCATTCCATACTTTCTTCTGGAAAGGTGTTCCTGTGGTGAATCTGACATTAATATCGAATCCTGCCCTCATGCTGTCAAAATATTCCCTTAACTCCACATAAGCTTTTGCGAGCTCGTCAGGGAGATATTTAAGCTGTTCGGATTCAAGATTGTATATGCCGTCATCATTCCTTAAAAGGCCGCCGTTACCATCAAGCAATCCGAGTCCGGAAGCTATATTCTTTGCGAACGGTTCGGTGATCTCCTGACCATAATGGAAGAGTTTGATGGAATCGACATAATCAGCACCCCCTGATACCATCGCTACGCCCCTTTCAAAAGGGACAAAGCAGATATTGTATTTGGGGTATTCGTAAGAGAGCATCGCATAAAGGCCGGCATCTTCAAAGCCGTTCTTTAATCTGACCTCATCCCTTAATACGGCTTCCTGCATGAATCCGGCACCGGTAAGAATCCTTTCCAGTCCTTCATTACCGTGATTGCATATTACTGTTACCTTGTGATAGTACTCTTCAAGAAAACAGTATCTTAAAACCTCATCGACTATGCCGCTCTGGGTATCGGCATTCGCATCATTAGTGAAAACAAAATCAATATGTGCCCTGCACATCTTCCTGTCCGGTCTGAAAAGCTTTACAAGGGCATAGATGACACCGTCCTTAACGGCGAGCAAAGCCTCTCCCTGGCTTCCGGTACCCAAAGCCCTGATATCATCTTCTATGAGCTTTATGGTTCCTTCCATAAGACCGCGCTTTCGAAGCTCGGAACTGTCTGCAATACGGATTTTACGAAGATCTATTATGTCAGCCATAGCACTTCTCCAGATCGAAATCGTCATCCTGCTTTACAAATTCTGCCGTATATTCATTGGTCCTGGTAAAGACCTTGCTGTCATAAGAATCAGGACAATAGACCGCATTGTCCATAGTCTGTCTGATGTCGGAAGCCATGTGGCCGAACAGGACATCATCCGAAATAAGGTCCCAAACTGCGTCACTTCTCGTAAGAGGCATCAGGCCCGTCATGTTTTCGAGCCTGTAAATAAGGAGCTGCGCATCCGGATCATACGATATGAATGCAGCAAATTCAGAAGCGAATTCGCAGTTCGATGATTTTTTGGATACACAAAGAGAATATGTGCTTAAATACGGCACTCCGACATTTGATGCATCATCACAAGGCAGATGCAGAAGATAAAGGCTTCCGGGGAAATACTCTGACCACGCTCTTACGTTGGCGGAAGAATCCACCCACAATGCAGCCTTCCTCGAAAATACCGGATCAACGCCGTCGATCTGATCCACCGCCAGTGACGACGAATAGAAATCCCTTACGTATGAAGAAGCACCGTTGATAATATTCTTAGCCGTGTCATGGTCCTTTGAATACTCGTCATAAACCATGTATGAAGTAGGAATATCGCCGTTGAACGCAGATCCCAGATAAGGAATAAGTTCATATGCCGAAGCGAAAGCTGCACATTCAGGATATTCCACGTAGATCTCTTCCAGATATTCCTTCAGATCATCAGTGGTATTTTTAGTCTGAAGCTTTCCGCTTTCCGACGGAATAAACTCCACATTCCCCATGACGATCTTTGCTGAACAATAATGAGGGACTGCGTAAAACACGCCATTCTCGGAATCGGCAGTCAAAGCCCCTGTATAGACGTTCTGGCTGTTCAGATATTTATTCTCCGAAAGATAATCGTTAAGATCTGCGGCATATCCTGTTTTCCATATGGTCCTGCTGTCCTGGGCCAAAAACAGATCGGGTATCTCGTCTTTTCCGCTCCACTCCCTGACAGTATCAAGAACAGCTCCGGTACTTCCGCATCCGATATTAGTCACAACATAATTCGTTGCCACCGATGACAAATAGTCAGTATCGATCGTAAGTCCGGTATCGGAACTGTCCCAAAGCCCGTTATTCTTGCAGTAAAGCATGGATGCCAGACATTGTATGGTCAGATCCGAATAAGGAAGCGCGACATTAAGCTGCAGCACATCACTTTCAGGGGTCTGATCGACGGTCTCATCAGCAGTCTCGGAAGGACCGGTCTGGCCTTCTGGAGATTCTATTACCGGGAAAAGATCATCACCCTTTTTGCAGCCGGTAAATAAAGCACCCGTCAAAGACGCGCACAGTAAAAGACTGGCTATCCTCTTGCAAAGAGAGCGGACTTTCATCAGGTAATACCTCCGATATGACAATTATATCATTCTTAAACGGAAACCTTGCTTAATAATGGCAACGCTGAACGTCCATTATTTCCCGAAAATCGTTTACTTGACACTTATGATTCAAATGGGTATATTTTTAAGGCACGCCAAAGTGGCTCAGGGGTAGAGCAATTCACTCGTAATGAATAGGTCGCGGGTTCGATTCCCGCCTTTGGCTCCAGAAATAAAGGGCTGTGAAAAAACTCAAAGATAAATTTGAGGGATCACACCCTTTTTTATTTGATCAGAATAAAACCTGTAGGAATAAGTGAAAACTTGTTTACAACAATGATATCGTCTTTGCACCTGCATCAACAGATGTTAATACTTATTTCAACCGCAATACTTTAGACTTGGATTCTGTTTTTGTGACTAAATGTTCGTCAAATACTCTCAAAAAAGTCATTTCGAGCAAGGAATGACTCATTTGAGAGTTTGCAGGGGTGATTTAGTCACAAATTAGTCACCAGGAACAGATTGCATATACAAAAAGGGATTTGGGGTTATATTTCGGCATACAAAATCAAATCCTGCCATGAACATAACATCATATCCACATAATTTTCAAAATAAACTAAAAGAGGCTGTCCCCGAAATAAATATCTTTACTTCTGAGACAGCCCCTAAACTATTTAAGCTTGTTAGTTATTACAGAATGCTTCCGCTGACGGATTTATTAAGAGCCTTTACAGCGCTGTTAAGTTCCTCGATCGACTGGTTAAGGCCGTCGATATCAATATTGCTGATCTTTGTAATGGCTTCTGACATGGCTTCCGTATTGTCAGACAAAACCGTGTCAACGTTGTCGATCATCTTATTCATTCCATCGAGAGAATCATTTACTTCACCTATGAGGGTCGTTGCCTCGTTAAGAGCAGTCTCGGCTGCTGTCAAAGTGCTTAAGACCTGAGGAACAATGAAGACCGCAGATACCACGAACACCAGAGCGATCACTACCATGGCAACAGCTACAACACCAGTTCTCTTGGCTGTTTTCTTCTGAAGCTTTACCATTTCCGTCAGGAGATCATGTTCTGTATAATCACCATATTTCCCGCCCTTGATCTTATTGGCAGGGGTCTCGGAAACAGAAGCCTTCTCAGCTGCTTTTGACTTCTCAGGTTCAGCTTTCTTTTCTTCTTTTGTTTCAACAACTTCCTTTTCTTCTGCTGCTTCGGCAATCTTGTTCTCGTCTTCCATAAAAAACCTCCTGAAAATAAAAAATCGCCTCCGTTGGTCTTAAGTCCAAACGGAGGCGTTGATTTACAAATATCAATGATGGAACAGTCTCATACCGGTGAATGCCATGGCGATGCCATACTTATTGCATGTCATGATTACGTGATCGTCACGGATCGATCCGCCGGGCTCGGCGATGTACTTAACGCCGCTCTTATGTGCACGCTCGATGTTGTCACCGAACGGGAAGAATGCATCAGAACCCAAAGCTACATTGTCGTTCTTTGCGAGCCATGCCTTCTTCTCTTCGCAGGTAAATACCTCAGGCTTAACCTTAAAGATATTCTGCCATGTGCCTTCAGCAAGAACGTCCTCGTATTCATCGGAGATATATACGTCGATAGCGTTGTCTCTGTCAGGACGGCGGATGTCGTCAACGAACTGGAGACCAAGTACCTGAGGGCTCTGTCTGAGCCACCAGTTGTCAGCCTTATTGCCTGCAAGTCTTGTGCAGTGGATCCTGGACTGCTGGCCTGCACCGATGCCGATAGCCTGACCGTCCTTAACGTAGCAGACGGAATTGGACTGTGTGTACTTAAGTGTGATGAGAGAGATCAGGAGATCGATCTTCTTATCCTCGGGAATGTCCTTGTTATCGGTAACGATGTTGTCTAAGAGAGCGTGATTGATCTCGAATTCGTTTCTTCCCTGTTCGAAAGTAACGCCGTAAACTTCCTTTGTCTCGATCGGGGCGGGCTTATAGGAAGCATCGATCTTAATTACGTTATATGTACCCTTTCTCTTTGTCTTAAGGATTTCCAGAGCTTCGGGGGTGTAATCTGGAGCGATGATGCCGTCACTGACTTCTCTTGCGAGCATTGTTGCCGTGATGGCGTCGCATGTATCTGAAAGTGCCGTGAAGTCTCCGTAAGAAGACATTCTGTCAGCGCCTCTTGCTCTTGCATATGCGCAGGCGATCGGAGAAAGATCGCCAAGATCGTCTACGAAGTAGATCTTAGCCTCCGTCTCAGAAAGAGGCTTGCCTACAGCGGCGCCTGCAGGTGAAACGTGCTTGAAAGACGTAGCTGCGGGAAGGCCTGTAGCTTCCTTGAGCTCTTTTACAAGCTGCCAGCCGTTAAAAGCGTCCAAAAGGTTGATATATCCGGGCTTGCCGTTCAATACTTCGATAGGAAGCTCAGAACCGTCTTTCATGAAGATCCTGGAAGGCTTCTGATTGGGGTTGCATCCGTACTTGAGTTGCATCTCGTTAGACATTGTCATTCTCCTTCTTTTCGAAAATTATTTGACGTTCTTGTTTACGATCCTGGTCTCAGCTTCTCCTGTTGCTATGTCGATATAGCGTACGAAAAGAGAGACTTTGTTGTCTTCGTTAAGGCTTGTCCACACTTCATTTGTGAAAGTATCGATATCACCTGAAAGCTCTACTTTCTCAGGCTCGCCTTCGAAAGAAGGAAGCGGGCTGCCGTCACCCATATAAGTATGGATGAATCTGCCGATTCCGGCCTTGGGATTCGTATAAGTGAAAGTATGGCGCTCGCAGGATGCCGGATCACCGTCATCACTCTTGAGGATTGACATAGCAAAATTGTAAGTGCCGTTCTCAACATGCATAATGCCGGAAATTCTCGGAGTATAGTTCGGAGCGTCGTCCTCGAACTCTCTTCCTCTCAGTGACTGCTCGAAAGTCATCTGCTTATCCATGAGCTCATAGATAGTGTCAGTCTGGTCGCCATTGGTTACGATAGTCTTATTTCCCAGTACTCTTACCGGAGAATAAATAATGAGGTGCGGATCGGTCAGAAGCGAGGGATCGAAGGCTTCAGTCTTGATTCCGTCTTCAGTAGCGGTGAAAACGCGGTTTCTCGAGTTAACGCTTCTTCCCATAATGAAATACGCAGTAACTGCATACTTACCGTCATCAGACTTGCCGATTACGATTCCTCTTCCGGGATAAGCATTTTCTTTAAGGATCTGTCCCAGGTTCTGTGTGATCATATAGCACCTCCAAATATTTAATACTGATTCATCTTATGTAACAGATATTGTTTTCTATTACGACTCTGCCGTCTGCAATAAGTCTGATAGCCTGCGGCAGGAGTTTCCATTCACACTCCTGCATGATCCTCTTCTGCAAAGTCTCCGGAGTATCATTCGGCAGGACATCGACCGCCTTCTGCAAAAGGATCGGTCCTTCATCATAGTTCTCATTAACAAAATGGACCGTTGCCCCTGACACCTTGACGCCCTTTGCCAAAGCAGCCTTATGCGGTCTGATGCCGTACATTCCCGCACCGCAGAAAGAAGGAATGAGCGCCGGATGGATATTGATTATGCGGTTGGAATACCTGCTTACGATCTTGGGACCGAGCAATGACAGATAACCGGCAAGAACGATGAGATCAGCACCGGACTTTTCTACTTCGGCAACTACCGCATTATCCCATGCTTCGACGGAATCAAAATCCCTGCGTGATACGACTGCAGACTTAATGCCGTTATTTGCGGCTCTCTCAAGAGCATAAGCATCTTTTGAAGATGACAGCACAAGAACTATCTCGATATCTTTAAGGATACCGTCTTTAGTATTATCGATGATCGCCTGAAGGTTTGTTCCCCCACCCGACACAAACACTGCAATCTTCATTCTAATTACTCCCGTTACTTACCGTTTTTTGTTTTTTGCGAGAGTGATATTGTTGAGCTCGCATTTCCGCACAAGCGAAGCGCGGAGGACTTATGCGAGCGAAATAATATCACTTGAATTCAGTTGTATTTGACCTTGTGAATGGTTTCTTCATCATCCTCGGGCTTGCCGGCGATGAAATCTCCGTCGAAACAAGCAGAACATACGCCGCAATCTATCGTATTGAGCGAAGCCTTGAGGCTCTCTAGGCTGATATAAGCCAATGAATCCGCACCTATCATGTCTCTGATCTCTTCGACAGTCTTCGAACTTGCCGGGAGCTCAGTCTCAGATGAAGCGTTGACTCCATAGCAGCATCCGAACTTGACCGGCGGAGAAGCAAGTCTCAAGTGGACTTCTTTGGCTCCGTTTTCCCTTAAGAAAGAGATTATGTGCTTTGTCGTCGTACCTCTGACAAGAGAGTCATCGACGATGGCGATCTTCTTGTCTTTTACGGCAGTCTTAAGAACAGCAAACTTCATCCTTACCGCGAGCTCTCTTTGCTGCTGCGTGCTCTTGATGAACGTTCTTCCTACATATCTGTTCTTAAGGAGCCCTGCGCCGTAAGGAACGCCCAATCCTGCGGCATATCCTTCTGCAGCTGCATTACCGGAGTCAGGAGCGCCGATGACGATATCAACGTCTGCCGGGCTCTCTTTCGCCAAAGCCATACCTACTCTGTATCTTGAATCGAAGATGGACATCTTGTCGATGACCGAGTCAGGTCTAGCGACATAAACATACTCGAAAACGCACACCTTGCCGTCCTTCTTGCATGTGGCTGACTCGTTATAATGGATAGAACTCATACCCTCTTTGGAGATTGTGATGATCTCGCCGGGATCAAAGTCTCTTATGGTCTCACAGCCGATCGCGTCAAGCGCGCAGGATTCGGATGAGATATAGTACTTATCTTCTTTTTTACCGAGGATCAAAGGTCTCAATCCGTAAGGATCCCTGACACCTATGAGCTTGTCTTCAGTCATAAAGACCATCGCATAAACGCCGTGTATCTCCTTCATTGTCTCGAGGATCGCATGCTCGCAGTCCTCTGTCCTGATCCTGTTACGTGAGAACAGGGAAAGAATGATCTCGGAATCGGTATTTGTCTGGAAGATTGCACCCTGATCCTTGAGCTCATCCCTGATCTTGTTCGCATTCATTATTACGGATTCCGATGAAAGCGCAATGCTTCCTACTCTTGACTTGATTGAAATAGGCTGGATGGCATCCGTTCCGCTTTCCCTCGGTGAACCGCCTCTGCAGTGAGCGATGGCACATGTGCCTGTCAATGCGGATAATGTTACTTCGTCGAAAACATCGGTTACGAGACCCGAAGCCTTGTGTACAAGGAAAGTTCCTTCATCGTTAACGGCGATTCCCGCAGATTCCTGACCTCTGTGCTGTAGTGAGAAAATACCGTAATAAGCATCTCTCGTTACGTCCGAAGTGTTGCCCTTGATGTCATAACATCCGAAAATTCCGCTCATGTGCTAATAGCCGTCCTTTACTTATTATATGTATTAACGGATCATCTGATCCTATAAACTTTAATTCATCTCAGCAATCTTCTGCTGGAGTCTGGCATCCCTCTCCTCGACCGAAGATGCGAGGCTGGCCTTATAATCCTTGATCTTCTGCATAAGTTCAGGATCCGATAGCGCAAGCATCTGGCAAGCCAGGATAGCCGCATTGGATCCGCCGTCGATAGCTACAGTAGCCACCGGAATGCCCGTAGGCATCTGTACAGTAGCATAAAGTGCATCTACGCCCGCCAGAGCGCCTCCCTTGCAGGGAACGCCGATAACCGGAAGTGCGGTATTGGCGGCAAGGACTCCGCCCAGATGTGCAGCAAGACCTGCTGCGGCGATAATAACCTTATAACCCTCTGCCTCTGCGCCCCTGGCAAGCGCCATGGCCTTGTCGGGTGTCCTGTGAGCTGATGCCACAGTTGCCTTAAACCCGACACCGAACTTATTGAGCATCTTAAAGCAGCCTTCCATTACGGGAAAATCAGAATCGGAACCCATTACAACAAGAACTTTTGCGTCAGCCATAATCAATACCTGCTTTCTAAGATTTCGAGAGCGTTACTCGTCGCCCTGCGCCCAGTCCAGGCGATCCATGACCCTGAAATAGTCATCAGATTCCCATTCGTACGGCTTCGGACAAAAGTCGTTTCCGGGTCTCGTGGAAGTCTGGGAATAAGGGAAAACCCTCAGTCTATAGTCTACACACTCAGAGCCTGATGCGTCCATAAGAAAATCGCATTGAATTATTACAGAATCGGGGTCTGATAATGAGTAATTTCCACCAAAACAAAAATTCGAGAGCGAATAGAAAATATAGTGTCCGTTATATTTTTCGATCGGCTGGAGGCGATGCGGGTGTGTTCCGACGACAATATCCACGCCGTAATCATCGATCAGGCTGTGGGCTATCTTCTTCTGCCTTTCAGTCGGATCATAAGTTCCTTCAGCGCCGAAATGGCACGAAGCGATGATTATTGCTGCACCTTCTTCCCTCAGATCACGGATTATTCCTGAGACATCCGAGGCGTTCGTATCATTATCAAGGCCCACCATGCCGATGACGATGCCGTTATCCGTAATAAACGTCGCACCGTAATGCGAGTCGCTCCAGATGATACCATATGCATCAAGGTTATCTCTGGTCTCCTGAAGACCGTTCTCCCAGAAATCCATGGTATGGTTGTTGGCGATGTTTACGGCCTCGATTCCCGCAAGAGTAAGCATCTCAAGGTTATCCGGATCCATGCGGAAGATATACTGGTTGTCCTTGTGACCCGTCACGGTCGTAACCGGATTTTCCAGATTAATGAGAGTCATATCGTCATTTTTGAACATCTCGGCACAGTTCTGGAAACAGTATTCCATATCACCGTTCACCGTACTGTCGAAAAGCTTGTTTCCCGACCTGTAATCCTGCGTCAGCGTGCAGTCACCGGTAAATGATACGGTAACAGTACGCTTCTCGGGAGGCAGAGTCGGCATCGGCGTAGGGGAAGGTGTCGGCGTCGGAGTGTCCGTAGGCGCAGTTGAAACGGTCTCGAGCATCATGGTTGTCGCAGCAGACTGCTGAACTTCAGTGCTGAGCGTTGTTCCGTTGGGATCATTCGTCCCATCCGTGTCCTCTTTTTCGGAACATGAAGACAAAACAGTTGTCATCATTGCGACAATGATCAACACAGCCAGTAACTTCAATGCCCTGCGGTCTCGGGAACTTCTCACTTAAGGATCTGCCTTTCAAATAAAGTAGAAATGCCGACAGGATGTCGGCAGATTTATTCTATCATTCTTTTTGAGAAATAATTAAAACTCTTTTTATAAATATTTTATTAAGTAATTATCGCATCACTTGAAGACTTCGACTCCAATTCATTTTTGTGACTAAATGACATGCAAACACTCTCAAAATAGTCATTTCGAGCAGGGAATGGCTTTTTTATGTAGTATGCAGGAGTAATTTAGTCACAAATTAGTCACTGGGAATAGATAACATGATTTCTATCTTTAAACTCTGAAAACGAGGCTTTTCGAATATCAAATACGCGTCTCTATGAAAAAACTAATAGACCACAAATGCCGTTCCGAAGGGCTTGATCCCTATCTTACGGGTGCCTCCCAGGATTCCTCCAAGGAAAAACTGCTCGGATAAAGGATGAATCTCTCCGTCATTTGGCGAAGATACACAGGAAAAGCTCCCGTAATGCTCACTCAGATCCACATAGACAGGCTTATCGGACCTGTTCATAATGAAGACCACTGCCCTGCTGCCTGATGCTGCCTTTCCGAAGGCATCACGGCCTTCTTTAAGATATCTGACAAATACGAAAGTACCGCCTTCAGCCATCAGTGTCTTATAATACCCTGTGCGCAGGCACTCGTTCTCCGTCCTGATCCTCGCTATCCGTCTGAAATAAGCCAGGGTTTCCTGCTGTTTATGGTCGAGCCTGTTCCATGGATATGTCCTTCTGTTGAAAGGATCCTTATATCCCTCCATAAGGACCTCATCACCATAGTAAATGCACGAGGCGCCTATATAGCATGTCTGGAAGGCAAATGCCATCCTGGCAAGCGATGAGACCACGTCATAGTACTTTGATTCTACTTTGAACCCGCGCTGGACCTCCCTGTCATCGGTATCATCAGGCCTCGACAGCATGGTCATTATTCGGGGAACATCATGCGAGGAAACAAGGTTCATCATCGCATAGTATGCTTCAGTCGGATATCTTTCGCGAAAACCTTCAAAGCGGGTATTGGCTATATCCGCATCTATATAACCACACAGAAAATCCAGGAGTATATGTCTGAAAGTATAGCCCATGACCGAATCATGGGTGTTTCCGAGCATGAAATCACGATAGGAGCCGTAACTGCATTTGTTCGAAGCATCTTCCCATACTTCACCGATCACGGCGCCTTCTCCGTTGGTCTTCTCCTTAACGGTCTGCCTCATCTGTCTGATAAAGCTGTCAGGAAGTTCGTCAGAAACGTCAAGCCTGAAGCCCGCAGCGCCTCTGGAAGTCCACGTATCCACCACTCCGTCTTTACCGAAAATGAAGTTACGGTAAGACAAATCATCCTCATTGATGTTCGGAAGATCGGGAAAACCCCACCAGGAGTCATATCCGACTGATCCGTCGGCATTCCTGAAGAAGTTATACCATGAACGGTACCGGCTCTCCTCGCCTTCATCAAAGGCCTTATATGCGCCTACGCCGTCATATCTGTCGAACTTGTTGAAATACTTCGAATCGGCTCCGGTATGGCTGAATACGCCGTCAAGGATTATCTTTATTCCGCGTTCCCTGCAGGCTGTCTGGAGGCTCATGAAAGCGGCTGTCCCTCCAAGAATCGGATCAATATTGAGATAATCGGCAGTATCATATCTGTGCGACGACCTCGCCTCAAATATCGGATTCAGGTACAGGACCGTGATTCCCAGTTCCTTCAGGTAATCGAGTTTCTCTTCTATGCCCTTCAGGCTTCCGCCATAGAAATCACACGCGAGATAACCGGTCTCGGGCTTACCCTTCGTATCAACATCTTCACTCCAGTCTTTGTGATATATACGCTCATTCCTCGAATCGGTATTTATCATCTTCTCATAGCTGAATGATGAGTCTCTTGCAAACCTGTCGGGAAATATCTGATACATCATGGCACCCTTCAGAAAATCAGGTGTCTTGAAATCCTTGTTATATACCGTTATCTGGAAGGCAAAAGGATACTTGTCTTCATCAACACCGACTCTCGGAGGATCTGTATAAAGGGTTCCCTCACCGTCAGGAGTATCCATTCCGGCACCGTAATAAAGCGTGATCAAAGGCGCAGTGCTGTCATTTTCGATATCGCTCTTCTTCCTGAATTCATCAGGAAGATCTATAAGATCCCCCGGCACGTTGAATCTGAACCAGTAAAAAAGGATCGACGGCTCTGACGGGAGCATGAGGTTTACATGATATCTTCCGAGCCCCGATACGGAATACATCGGTTCCTCATGATAAGAAAAAGAATATAGTCCGTAGGTATAGCAGAACGTTACGTTCGAAGCTTCCTTAAAGCAGTCGAAAAAGATCTCGACATAAGATGCCGCAGGTCTTGCTCCGAACGGGAGCCTGTACTCAGGAAGGCGCGATGCATGAATGCACCGCGCCCTATTTAATCCGTTAGAATCCATCTGTGTCTTCGATGAAGGCATCAGTCTTTCTTCTCCTTGTCATCAGGCTTATTATCCTCAGCCTTTACGGGAGCTGACTTAGAAGAAACATCCTTTTTTGCAGCCGGCTTTTTGTCAGCTGATTTCTTAGCAGGAGCTTTCTTTACAGGCGCTTTTTTTGCTTCAGCTTTCTTAGCCTCCGGCTTCTTCTCGGGAGCCTTCTTCACTTCTGCTTTTTTCTCAGCAGGAGCTTCCTTCTTAGCTTCCTTGGCAGACTCGGGAATGTTCCTGGCAATGCCTGTAATGAGAGAATAGAGTCCGGCATACTCACCTGCGCTCTTCTTCCATGAATAATCGCCCTTCATGCCGGCTTCGATGATCTTATCCCAGACATCTTTGTGATGGCGGTAGATATCAGCTGCATACTTGGTTACGAACAGGAACTCATGAGCATTAATGTTTGCAAAAGAGAATCCGTTTCCCTCACCCGTATATTCGTTATACGGAGTAACGGTATCCTTAAGTCCGCCCGTTTCCCTAACTACGGGAACGGAGCCGTATGCCATCGAGCAGAGTTGTGAAAGGCCGCAGGGTTCAAAGATGCTCGGCATAAGGAAGATATCGGAAGCTGCATAGATCGTATGGGCAAGTCCGCTGTCGAAATCGATGCAGGCACACATCTTACCCTGGTTGCGGTTAGCGATATCAACAAGAGCTCTCTCATAGTACGGATCACCCGTACCGAGAATAACGACCTGCATGCCGTCGTAAAGCATCTCTTCAAGGACATAAAGAAGAAGATCCAGACCCTTCTGATCAACAAGTCTTGAGATCATTGCGCAAAGAGGAGCGCCCGGATTTACGTCAAGATTAAGCTGCTCCTGCAAAGACTTCTTGCATGCAGCCTTACCCTCTTTGTAATTCTTGATGGAATACTTCATGGGGATCTTTTCGTCAGTGGCAGGATCATATTCCAGATCGTTCATGCCGTTGATGATGCCTGATACCTTATAAGCATACTTCTGCAATGTGTAGTTAAGGCCTTCACCGTAATAATCGGTCATGATCTCATAAGCATAGGTCGGAGATACCGTCGTTACGGAATTCGAGAATACGATACCGGCCTTCATGAAATTGATTGCCTTATCCTTGATGCAGAAATCTTCTCTTAAATAATCATCGGGGAGATCTAACATCTCTCTTACGACGTCGATTGAATGAACGCCCTGATACTTAAGATTATGGATCGTATATACCGTCTGAACGTTGGTATGATAACCGTTCTTTTTAAAGTGACAGTCAAGCAGCATAGGCATCATGCCCGTCTGCCAGTCATTGCAGTGAAGGACATTCGGTTCGAAATCCATGAAATCGCCCATGAAATCAAGGACTGCCCTCTGATAGAAACAGTAACGCTCGATATCGAAAACATAATCAACGTAGATCTGGTCAAAGTTGAAATAATACTCGTTATCGATGAAGTAGAAAACTACGCCGTTTATCTCCAGAGAGAAAAGGCCTGCATAAAGCGATCTCCATCCCATATGGACCATCTTCCATCCGAGGAAATGGAGCTTGTCGCTGTACTTAACTTTGATCTTCTTGTAGAGCGGAATGATGACACGGGCATCTACACCCTGCTTATTAAGCTCTACAGGCAGGCTTCCTACAACGTCTGCAAGACCGCCGACTTTTACGAACGGACTGCACTCGGACGATGCGAACAATACTTTAATATTCTTTTCCATAATCAGATACCTGCTCCTTTTCCTATGACAATAGGATAGTCGGGATGTCCGACAAGTCTTACACCCGGTCTTACGAAAGCGTTCTTATCGAGGATTACGTTTTCAAGATGGCAGTTCTCCGATATGTGAACGTCCTGCATGATAACGCAATTCTTGATAGTAGTATTTTTCGCGATCGTAACACTTCTGAAAATTACCGAACTCTCTACCTTACCGTAAATACGGCAGCCGTCTGAGACGATAGAGTCACTCATCTCAGCGTTGTCGAAATAAAGCGTTGGTGCTTCGTCCTTAACCTTTGTATATATCGGCTTACCGCTCCAGAACAGATCGTTTCGTACGGAATCCGTGAGGAGTGACATTGAAGCATTGAAATAACCCTGTACGTTGTTGATCCTTAATGCCACACCGGAATACTCGAATCCGTGAACCTTGAACTCATCGAAAAGCTTAACGATGGAGTGAATGCCGAAATGGCTCTGTCCGTGAGCCATCTGGCGTGCAAGGATGTCGATCAGGAGGTCTCTCCTGAGGCAGAGGATCGCAAGAGAGCATCTCTGCGACGTAGCCTTCGTAGGATTGTACAGCATATCTCTTACGAATCCGTCGTCATCGATATCAAGGATATAAGAAGGACTGCCGTACTTAGTGCCGTCGCGGTTATACATGACGGAGATGTCGGCACCGGATTCCTCATGCGACTTAATGAAATTATCAAAAGTCGTGTTAAGGATAACATTTGCGCCGGATACGATTACATAAGGTGTTCTGGACTGTCTCAGGAAATCAATGACACCTGTAAGTTCCTCATCAGAGCTGATGCTGGTAGCCTCAGAATTAACATAAGGCGGCAGGATGTGAAGACCGTCATTCTTTCTGTCCAAAGACCATGCTCCACCGGTTCCGAGGTGGTCCATCAATGACTTGTACTTGTTGTAAGTAAGAAGACCTACATTCTTAACTCCGGAATTGACCATGTTGGAAAGCATAAAGTCAATGATCCTGTATCTTCCGCCAAAAGGCATTGCGGAAAGCGCGCGGGGATTGGAGAGCTCGCCCAGAGATATCTTTTTGTTGTCGGCTAAGATAAGCCCCATTGCATTATTAAACATATGTCTTAATCTCCTTTACCTCATGCTCTGAAAGTCGACTCGATGATGTCGCAGTCCTCAGGGACTTCAACGTCTGTATCGACCATGCTGTTTGCCGGGATCACAGAACCTTCTCTTATCGTCAGACCGCGCTCGAAAACGCAGATGCCTTCGGAGCAGATCTTGTGATTCGTGTAAGGTCCTTCACCTTCTACGAAATTACCGGCCTGTACATTCTTTCCGATTATTGTTCCGGCATCGATGATGCAGCGCTCAATATGAGCACCTTCCTTGACTACTACGCCCGGCATGAGCACACAATCCTTAACGATTGCCCCTTTCTCGACGATTACTGATTCGGAAAGTACTGAATGCTCTACATCACCAAAGATACGGCAGCCGTCCGTAAGAGCAGAATTCTTGACCTTTGCGCCTGAACCGATGAAGTGAGACGGCTTAACAGGGTTTCTCGAAAAGATCTTCCATGATCTGTCCACAAGGTTTATATCTTCAGGTTTATCAAGGATATCCATATTGGTCTCCCACAACGAGGAGATAGTTCCTACGTCCTTCCAATAACCGGAGAACCTGTAAGCGCAGAGCTTCTTACCCTGACCAAGAAGATTCGGAACGATATTCTTACCAAAGTCATTAGCGGAATCAGGATCAGCCTCATCTTCGATAAGGGCCTGTCTTAAAACGCTCCATGTAAAGATATAAACACCCATTGAAGCAAGATTGCTCTTCGGCTTTGCGGGTTTCTCATCGAACTCTTCGATAATATCGTCTTCCTTCGTATTAAGGATACCGAATCTCGGAGCTTCCTCCCACGGCACCTCATATACCGCGATGGTAGCATCCGCACCCTTATCGATATGGGCCTTCAGCATAGCGGCATAATCCATCTTGTAGATATGGTCGCCAGACAGGATAACGACATATTCCGGATCGTTATCATCGATAAAACTCATATTCTGGTAAATAGCGTTTGCGGTGCCCTTATACCATACAGATCCGGCTATGCTCTGATAAGGCGGAAGGATATAAGCACCGGCATTATTTCTGTCGAGATCCCAAGGGTGACCGTTACCTACGTATGTATTAAGAGCCAACGGCTGATACTGCGTAAGAACACCGACGATCTCGATTCCTGAGTTAACGCAGTTGGAAAGCGGGAAATCGATGATCCTGTAACGGCTTCCGAAAGGTACTGCAGGCTTAGCAACCTTCTTGGTCAGCACACCCAGTCTGCTTCCCTGTCCTCCCGCGAGTATCATCGCAACGACTTCAGTTCTTGCCATAATGAACTACCTCCGTATATGAGCTTATTTTGTCTTCTTTGTTTTCGTGTCAGCCTTCTTGGAAGAAGCAGCTTTTTTTGCAGCAGACTCTTTCTTTACGGGCTTCTTTGCAGCAGTCTTTGCTGTTGTTTTCTTAGCTGCGGTCTTAGCAGAAGATTTCTTTTCTTCTGTCTTCTTGGCAGCAGGTTTCTTTACCTTCTTCTTGACAGGGTCCTTCACTTTCATGAAATAGATTCCCGCAAGAGGAGGAAGATTGATCTTAACGTGGTAAGGCTTGCCGTTAAGCGGTTCGTCGATCGCTTCAAAGCAGCCGTTCATATCAGTAGCCGTAGGATATCCAGAACCGCCGTGACACATATCATCCGTATTGAACACGATCTTGTATGTGCCTAACTCATAGACCGGCATCTCATATCCTTCAAGAGGCTGAGGAACCATGTTAAGAGCAACATAGATATCATTCCGCTTGGGATCCGGACAGGATCTCTTGTAGATGAATACATTATTCTTCGTATCATCTGCTGCGATCCACTCAAAGCCTGCCCAGGTATGGTCGTCTTCCCAAAGCTGGGGATTCTCTACATAGAACTTGTTAAGTTCACTGTTGAAATTCTGAAGCAGACGGTGCGATTCATAATCAAGCAGGAACCACTCAAGCTGTTCATAAAAACGCCATTCGATGAACTGACCGAACTCAGCGCCCATGAAATTGAGTTTTCCGCCCGGATGGCTGATCTGATAGAGCATCATGGTACGGAGTGATGCGAACTTACGCCAGATATCTCCGGGCATCTTATCGATCAGTGAATGTTTGCCGTGAACGACTTCATCATGGGAAAGGCTCAGGATGTAATTCTCGGAGAATGCATACATCATCGAGAAACAGAATTCATCGTGATGCCATGCTCTCGCATAAGAATCCGTGGAAAAATAATCCAAAGTATCGTGCATCCATCCCATATTCCACTTATGCGTAAATCCTAATCCGCCGTATTCGACAGGATGAGATACCTTCGGCCAGGCTGTGGACTCTTCGGCAATGAGCATTGCATGAGGATAGTTCTTGCGGATCGTATAGTTAAGCGTCTTAAAGAAATCTATCGCTTCAAGATTCTCGTTGCCGCCGTATTTGTTCGGAATATACTGCTGTCTTCCGTAATCCCTGTAAAGCATGGATGAGACAGCATCAACACGGATACCGTCCAAATGGAATTCATCGATCCAGAAAACCGCATTGGAGATCAGGAATGAGATAACTTCATTCTTCGAATAGTCGAAAACATAGGTGCCCCATTCCCTGTGCTCACCGATCCTCGGATCCGAATATTCATAACAGGGAGTTCCGTCAAATCTGACAAGACCTTCCATATTCTTCGGGAAATGTGCCGGAACCCAGTCAAGGATAACGGAAATGCCGTTCTGATGAAGAACATCGATCATAAACTTGAAATCTGCCGGTGTTCCGAATCTGGAAGTAACCGCATAATATCCGGTTACCTGATAACCCCACGAATCATCAAGAGGATGCTCTAAGATCGGCATGAGCTCGATATGCGTGTAATGCATCTTCTTGCAGTAATCCGCAAGATCGATAGCCAGTTCACGGTATGTGAAGAAATTGCCATCCGGATGTCTTCTCCACGAACCAAGATGGATCTCATAAATATTGATAGGTTTAGGATCCAATGCATCTTTACGGTTCTTCACAAACTCGTCGTCGTTCCAGATGTAATCATCCGGATCATAAATTATTGATGCGTTATTAGGTCTGGTCTCGAAATGTCTGGCAAAAGGATCTCCCTTTTCATAGATCCTGTTGTCAGCACCGATGATCCTGTATTTATATCTGTCCCACTGCTGAGCATCAGGAACCTTTTGTTCCCAGATACCGGTCTTGCCAAGCATGAACATCTGGCAGTCATTGGGATCCCAATCATTGAAATCACCCATAACACTGACCATTCTTGCATGAGGAGCCCAAACGCGGAATATAAAGCCCTTACCGTTCTCGTCCTCATAAGGATGAGCACCGAGGAACTTATAGCTCATATAGTTCTCGCCCTTGTTAAATAAATAAGCGGCATCCATTGATGTTGCCCTGCCTCCTGTCGATTTGTGTCGGCGCCTCAATAAATAAGCGCGTGAAAATTCAAGGGCAATTGCCCTTAATAACAGATATTATAAACTAAATTAGAGAAATTTCCAACCGAAAATACAAAAAAGCGTGCGATTTTGTCCTCGGTTTTGTGCAAAATTACATAACTGCGTCTGCTTTTATGTATTAACAAGCATCAAAGGTCTCTTCCGACTTTGCGTTTCTTTTTCTCAGTATACATAGCTTTATCCGCATCTTTAAGGCAGCGTTCAAACACTTTATGCGCATCACCTTCGAACTGTTCCTCGGGGTACTCTATATGGACACCGACACTTACTTCGACACTGTATTTCTTATCGTCCAACCGGACTTTTTGCGAAATAAGCTTTCTGACATTATCAACGAACCCGGCAGCCTTTTCTTCCGTATAATTTTTCGCAAGAACGATGAATTCATCTCCGCCGGATCTGGCGCAGATCTCATTTCCGTCTACAGTTCTCATCATGGCATAAGCTATTGTCTTCAAACCATAGTCACCTTCGTTATGACCGTAATTGTCATTGATTACCTTAAGATCATCCATATCAAAGACCATGACCGCAAGTCCGGTTTCGTTCCTGATGCATTCATCAAAGTATTCCGCAAAAAACTCTTCCAGGCCGCGGCGGTTATATATCTCGGTCAAAGTATCCCTGTTATAGAGGAATTCCAGTCTTGCGACAGAACGCTCCAGATCTCTCTTAATCCTTCTGTTTTCGAGGATAACTCCAAGATCAACGAACCAGGATTGCAGTGCTTTCTGTTCACGAAAATCGATATCCGGAGAAACGATAAGATATCCCATGTAATACTGAAGATGGTGAAGCGTGAAAATATAATAAGGATTAGGATCTTCCATCATGTCTTTGGGAAGGATCTGTCTTTTTCTTATCGTCTGGACTTCGACATCTTTATCGCCGCGGTATCCGGCAACGATGGTCATTTCCTCATCTGTCGTTCTGAAGCTCTCATCCACTTCCCTCTGCTTATCCCAGCCCGGTGCAAGGCAAAGAAGCATATCCTTGAAACCGGTGTCAGTTTTTGCATTTTTACTTATAGCTTTAAAACAGTCTTCCAATGTACCGGCGTTTGACACGCTTATCATGAGATTAGTCGTTGACTGCGAGATTCCGGTCGTATTATCAAGTCTTTTGATATAGGTCAGTCTTACATCTTCGATATCATCAACATTCTTGGGTCTGCAGCCACAGGACTGATTACAGAAAATGTCCGCCATGATACGTATATCTTCCGGGAATGTCTCTCCTTCAAAAAGACGCAAAAGGGTTATTATCGCCTGATATCCGGAGTTATAAAACGGCTGTCTTGCCGTGGTTAATGTCGGAAATCCGTTTAGAGCCTCCTGAACACCGTCAAATCCGGTGATTATTATATCTTCCGGAATCCGGATTCCCCTTGCTTTGCAGGCATTTATCAATCCTATAGCCGAGTAATCATTTGCACAGACAACAGCTTCAGGATATTCACGTCCGTTCTTCCTGCAGTGTTCGAGAAAATAATCAAGAGCTTCCTCTCCGCAGCTGAACCAAAGATTCCCGTAAAAGACTTTTTCCTTATCAAAAGGAATACCGTGCTTTGAAAGGACTTCTTTATATGCATCAACCCGTTCGCCGGTAAAATACTGTTTCGGTTCACCTGCAAGATGATAAATATCCCTGCAGCCATGAACGGAAACGACATGCTCGACCATCTCCGCAAAGGACTTTGTATCATCACAACAGATGTTAATGCATCTCTCATCACGTCCGCCGATATTTACTACGGGAACAGATGCTTCTTTCAGCATATTATCAAGATGTCTCTCGGTAACAGCGCTGAAATATGTCGTGATCTTTATGATGCCGTCAAAATCATCTAAATTGGGAATATCAAAAGAAACGCTGTCACCTTCATCATACTTCGAATACTCACCATAGCTTCTGCTGCTGTAGGAATCACCAAAGCTTGCAAAAAAGATGACCTTTACTCCATTTGCCAAGGCTGCATCAATAATGCCCTTCTGCATAAGACCGGACATCTGCTCATAAACATGTGATGTAAATACAGCTATCTTTTTCATATCCACCAAACAACAAGGCCTCAAAAAGACCTGATGTCCTAATTATATTCTTTTGGCATATACAGTGATTAACGAAATGTAAATTTAGTTTTATACTTTTTCGCTACCGATAAAAGGGATGCAGTGTTATCCTATTCGAAGCAAAATGAAAGAGGTCTTTAGATGAAATATTTCGTTGCATCCGATATCCACGGAGATTCATACTGGGCAGAGCGAATTATAAATGAATTTATCGCAAGCAAGGCTGACAGACTGATACTTCTTGGCGACACGCTCTATCACGGACCGCGCAACGATCTTCCGTCTCATCATGCACCTAAAAAGGTTATAGAAATCCTTAATGCTCATGCAGATAAGATCCTCGCCGTCAGAGGAAACTGTGATACTGAAGTCGACCAGATGGTCCTTAATTTTCCCATCATGGCTGATTATATATACCTTGTCGATGAAGGCACAGTATTCTTCGTAACTCACGGACATATTTACAATCCGTTCAAGCTGCCACCGACATTACCTGAAGGGGCTGTCTTTCTCATGGGTCACTCTCATGTGGCAGAAGACACTATGTTTACGTCAGAATCCGGTCTGACATTCAGGTATATGAATCCCGGCTCGCCTTCACTGCCAAAAGAAAACACCAAGCCATCTTACATAATTATTGAAAACGGGAAAGCAGAACTCCTTGAATTCTGAGAGTTATTCTGACTGCGTTTTTTCCGGTTTGTCTTCAGTATGCGAGGGACCGCGGTATTCCATGCACAGCATCGTTATATCATCGAACTGCTCTGCTCCTTCAGCAAACCTGTCTACGTAATCTCTCATGACTTTTAGGATCTTTTCCGGTTCGGAATCAGGTTCACGATTGAGTGCTTCAAGCATACGCTGTGTGCCGAAAAGTTCATTTTTGGAGTTCGTAGCCTCGGGAACGCCGTCCGTATACAGGAACAATTTGTCTCCGGGCTTGAGTACTATCTCATATTCCTTGTAATTCAGGTCTTCCATGCCGCCAAGCACGAAACAGTGAGTATCCTTAACGAGTTCGAATCTGCTGTCAGAATGTTTCAGTATCGGATATTCGTGGCCGGCATTTGATGCCGTCAGTTTTCCTGTAGAAATCTCCATGATTCCCATCCAGACGGTTACGAACATATCCTCCCTGTTGTTTGCGCAGATGGCGGCATTGGTATCCTTAAGGATCTGGGCAGGAGATTTTCCCATCATGGCATTGTTCTGGAGAATGATCTTAGAAGCCATCATGAACAGCGCTGCCGGAACACCTTTGCCTGATACGTCGGCCATTACCATACAGAGATGGTCATCATCAGCCAGGAAGAAGTCATAGAAATCGCCTCCGACCTCTTTAGCCGGATCCATGGATGCATAGATATCAAATTCCGGACGGTCAGGAAAAGCCGGATAGATGTTCGGCAGCATATCTGCCTGTATCCTGGTGGCAAGTGCAAGTTCCGTTCCTATACGTTCCTTCTCTGCGGTGATCTTTGTGATCTGTGAGATATATTCCTGCGTCTTCTCGGACAGGCTCGCAAATGACTGCGCCAACACTTCGATCTCATCACCCGTACGGTAGACCTTTTCCATTTTGAAGACCTTATCATTTTCATTTAAGGAATTGAGCTTCTGTGTCATGTGCTCGATGGGCTTGACCACGCGATAAGCAAGGATCATGGCTGCGGAAACCGCCAGCAAAACAATAACTACAGTTAATACAATAACGGTCTGGGCTGAATGCTGCAGACCCGATTTATATGATTCGGTTGCCCTGTTATTGATCTCATCATAACTGGTCAGCATGGCTGCCGTCGGCTGATATATCAGTTCCTTTTCGACAACTGTTATTACAGTCCAGCCGAGTGTCTCAAGCGGAACACCGCAGATAAAGTATTCAGTTCCTTCGATCTCCAGCATCTTAAGTCCCGTATTCTCATTAAGAGCAAGCGCAATAAAATCAGCGAACTCCTCATCTGAACTGTCACGGAGATCGGGAGCATCTGATGCGGTGGCAGCTCTGAAAATGCCATCATCCTTTGGCGAGAACAACATCTGGCCCTTATCGTTTATAACACACATAAAGCTTCCGTCTGTGGCTTTGCTGTCAACATATTCACTAATGGATGTAAGCCAGATATCGGCTGCCACAACAGCTACGAGTTCATCGTTATAATACACAGGGGCAGCACATTCGAGCATCGGAATATTAGTATAAGCATCGATCTCAACACCGGTAAAGATCATCTCCCCTGCCTCAACGGCCTGAACATACCATGGGCGGTGACGGATATCCAGATTAAGCGGAGAACCGTCCTCAGCCACAAAAGTGCCTGACCTGTCGTTAACGAGTATCATGTTTCCATCAGGCAGACCGACAAAAACACTGCTGATCATATCGGAAGACTCATAGATCGCCTTCATGGTCTCACTCATGTTAGCCACAAGTCCGAGCGTCTCGGATCCATCAGGATCGACTCCGTCCTCATGGATAAGCTGGGCTGTTAACTGGCCGTCATTTACCGCAGTCGGTGCCGGAACCTTACGATTCTCGAACCTGCCGGCATGTTCAAAAAGATTTACAGTGTATGCCTGCAAAATCCGTACATCACCCTGTACATCAGCAAAGATATCATTTGCGATATAAGCCTGCAAAGCAGTTGTCTGGGTCATAGTCGAATTGAGGACTCCCTCCATGGTCTGCTCGGAAACGGCCTTAATGGAATCCTGCTGCTCAACACCCGCTTCTCCTACAACGGTAGCGAGATTCTTGTGCTGGTAATATGCTACGGCAGCATAAGCGCCGAGCAACACGATTATAAAGATCAACATAAGATTGAAGATCTTCTGTTGAAGTCCGCCGAGCTTAAGACCCCAGATAACTTTCATCGTCATATCCTCCCAAAGCAAAGTAACCCATCTTTCATTCCATAATAACAATAATATTCAAAGCAGATATTTACGTCTTTTAAACAAAACGATAATAAACTTTGACAAATACACTACGAAAAAAGAGCTGCCCGTCAGGACAACTCTTTTTGAACATTCTTGATTATAACAAGATTTTACTTAGCGAAAGCAGCTCCTCTGTCAAATGCTTCCATGTTGATCGGAATGAGGTTGTGCTTTCTCTCGGGAAGGATCTCATAAAGAGACTTCTCGAAAGAATCTCTTGTGAAACAACCTGTTGCAGTAGCCATACAACCGAGCATCGTGATAGGAGCAAACATCATCTTTCCAAGCTCGGAAGCGATGTCGGAAGCCTCCATGGCGATAACCTTGATATCTGTTCTTTCAGGTCTCGTCTTGATGAGCGAAGAATCGAGGATCATCAAAGCGCCGGGCTTCAACTGCTTCTCGAACTTCTCCATCGAAGGCTGGTTAAGGCAGATAACAACGTCCGCATCATTTACAACGGGTGAACCGATAGGCTCATCGGAGAAAACTACGGAGCAGTTAGCCGTACCGCCGCGCATCTCGGGTCCGTATGACGGAAACCATGAGACTTCCTTACCTTCATAAAGCGCAGCCTCAGCTGCCATCTTGCCTGCGGAGAGGATTCCCTGACCGCCGAATCCGGCAAAAATTACAGAGAAATCAATCATTTCTTCACCTCCCCAACATTAACGCAATTGTTTGAAGTAGCAGGAATCGCACCTGAAACATACTTGCCGTCTGCATCGAAAGTGATATCAGCACCCTTGTAGCAACCTAACGGATACTGCTTTTCCATGTTCTCCTTAAGCCAATCCATGGCTGCAAGAGGCTCTTTACCCCAGTTTGTAGGGCAAGTGGAAAGAACTTCTACGAGTGAAAAACCGAGCTTGTTCTTCTGAACGTTGAATGCCTTCTGGATAGCTCTCTTGGCGTTCTGAATGTTCTTGAAATCAGTAACGCAGACACGCTCGATGTAAGCCGCACCTGCAAGATTGGACAAGAACTCGGAAACGTTGATAGGATAACCCTGATATGAAGGATCACGTCCCCAAGGTGATGTAGTAGTAACCTGACCTACGAGTGTAGTAGGAGCCATCTGACCTGAAGTCATTCCGTAAACCGCGTTGTTTACGAAGATTACAGTGATATTTTCGCTTCTTGCAGCAGCGTGAACGATCTCAGCCGTACCGATGGAAGCGAGGTCGCCGTCTCCCTGATATGTGAAGACGAAGCTGTCCTTAAGGTTTCTCTTGATACCTGTAGCAACGGCAGGTGCTCTTCCGTGAGCAGCCTGGACCATGTCGCATGCAATGTATTCATATGAATTATAAGTACATCCTACGGATGCAACGCCTACAGCTGTCTCAAGAGCATCATTGGCTACAAGAGTCTCAGCTACAAGCCTGTGGATAATGCCGTGGCAGCAGCCGGGGCAGTAATGGAAAGGCTTATCTGTAAGGCCTTTTGTGGGTTCGAAAACTACAGCCATCAGAAATTACCTCCTTCTGTGATCTTTCCCTCGTGGATAGCAACGATCTTATCGAGGATTTCCTTCTGCATCGGGAGATTTCCTCCGAGTCTTCCGTGGAAATATACGGGTTTCTTGCCGTTGGCGCCGAGTCTGACGTCTTCGATCATCTGACCTGCGTTGAGCTCAACGTCGAGGAATGCCTTTACGCTGGACATATCTGCTGCTTCAGATATTGCCTTATAAGGGAACGGCCAGAGCGTGATAGGTCTGATCATGCCGACTTTAATGCCGAGCTCACGAGCCTGACGGATAACGTTTCTGGAGATTCTGGAGCATGTTGAGAATGCTGTGATAACGATCTCCGGATCATCATCCATGCAGATGGATTCATAACGCACTTCATTAGCCTCAACGATCTTGTACTTGTCCTGAAGCTCGAGATTCTTTTTCTCGAGGACATCCGGATCGATATAGATGGAAGTAACAGTGTGGTGGAAAGAATCACCCTTTCTGCCGCATGCAGCCCAAGGCTTCTCGATAGTTTCAATGGGCTCCTCATCGCGGAATGCTACAGGCTCCATCATCTGACCAAGAGTACCGTCGCCTACGATCATGCAGGTCATTCTGTACTTGTCAGCAAGATTGAAAGCTTCAACAACAAGCTCATAAAGCTCCTGAACGGAAGCAGGCGCGATAACGATGTTTCTGTAGTCACCGTGTCCGCCGCCCTTCGTAGCCTGGAAATAGTCGCCCTGTGCAGGCTGGATGCCGCCCAGGCCCGGGCCGGCTCTTACGATATTAACTACAACTGCAGGAAGCTCTGCTCCAGCAATGTATGAGATACCTTCCTGCTTAAGGGAGATTCCCGGAGAGGAAGAAGATGTCATTACTCTGAAGCCTGCTGCAGCAGCGCCATAAACCATGTTAATGGCTGCAAGCTCAGACTCAGCCTGAACGAAGTTACCACCTACCTGAACCATCTTCTTAGCCATATAGTGCATGACTTCAGTCTGAGGTGTGATCGGGTAACCGAAATAGTTGCGGCAGCCTGCTCTGATAGCTGCCTCGGCAATGACCTCATTGCCTTTCATTAGTACTCTTTTCTGTGCCATAATTACTCCCTCCCGATCAGAAACGCTCAACAGTGATTACGACATCCGGGCACTGTGTAGCACAGAAAGCACATCCGATGCACTCTTCCGGATTGACACTTGTTGCCGGGTGATAACCCTTTGCGTTAAGCCTTGTCTTGTCAAGTTCGAGGATTTTCTTAGGGCATGCTGCAACGCAGAGTCCGCAGCCCTTGCACAGATTCTCGTTAAAAGTCACTTTACCTTTTGCCACGATGAACCTCCTCATAATAACGAAACGTTTAGAACGCGCGTAAAATTATCAGAGTATTATAAACATTATGAAAAAAGGTTGCAACAGGATACTTATATTTTTTTATTTATTATATAAGTCTTAAACTTGGCAAATTCGGCTGTGCGGAAATTAGTCAGGCAGAAAACCAGAACGGTAATAGTGCAGACAATTACTGTTTTTAGGATAAGCGCTATTATATCACAACTGATATTATGGATACTAAAATAACAAGCGGCATAACAGACAACGGTAATCAGCATATACTTCAACTGCTTCAGCCAATATTTCTTCTGCATGTTTTCAAACAGTTTCCTTGAAAGAATTCCGGGTTCATACCAGAAGTTCGTAATCAGATGACTTATTGTTGTAGCCAGGAATATTCCGAATGTACCCAAATACACACCCAGAACTATTGATAAAACTATATTGATCGCAGCCCTGATAAGCAGGATGTACTTAACATCATCAAACAATCCGTTTGCTTCTCTCAATATCCAGACGGGTGCAACAGCATAAGTAAAGTAGAAATTTAACGAGATAATAAAGACGGTCGCATTATCCAACAGATATTCTGCTCCAAGCCATATTGTGATCAAATCATTAAAAAGCAACGAGAACCCGATAAGTCCAAGAGCTGCCAGGAGATGATATATCAACAGCATCATGTCAAAGAATTCTTTTTGCTGTCCCCTGCCCTCCTTTACGGCCATATTGCCTAATCCTGGGATTAACGAGGCATTGATCACTGCGATCATGGTTGTAAAAGCATTAACAACAGAATAATAGTTGGAGTATAAACCTACAACTGAAATGCTCACTAAAACAGAAATGAGTATATTATCTGTGCTGGTGATCAGAACCACACCCAGCCTATACATCAACGTCGCACGTATTCTTTTATTCAGCCCGCTCTTATCGAAAACCACATTGGTTTTCGCCTTAAAGACTTCAGGATGCAATCTTTCTGTTGCTATGCTCAAGACAACATTGTAAATAATAAGGGTTATTGCAGAAGACAGCACATAGATGTGATAATCCTTGAATGTTATCAGGACAATGATCTGAATGATCTGAAGCAGGAAATTAGAGATTAACAATATAAATCTTTGTATGCGCTGTTCCTGGAAAGCGGTAAGCAGTGCAGTCTTATGTGCAACAAAGTATGTGATTATCATATTAAACAGGTTTACAACATAGAAAAAAACAAGATCTGTTTGTGAAATATCTGTTTTCACAATAAATTTCAGGAATGGCACAACAGCCATTCCCGCAGCTAAAACAGCTATCGCAAAGATCAAGTAGAATTTTCTGAAATAATGCAATAAGGAATTAATAAGATCGTAATTTCGTTCAGCGACCGGCTTAAAAAGCGAGTACACAAAAGCAGAATCTATACCAAGTTCTGCCATGGATAAAACCGTCAGGATGTTTGTATATAATCCGTTGATTCCCAAATAATCAGCTGAAAGATAATAAAGAAAAATCTTTCGTCCGGCAAAAGAAAGCAAAAAGGTACAGATTTGAGCGATGTACCCGTAAACTATGTTCCTTTTGGCATTCTGGCTTCTTGTCTTCTCTGTCATTCAGCTAACCGCATAATGTCTTCTTTTAATTCAGAATAGAATTCTAATACCTTAGTATTATCATATATCTGACTGCCATGAGGCATGTCATCATATATTTCAGCTATTTTTTCCGGATCATCACAGATTCGGATGTAATCAATATCTTTGATCCACTCTAAACTACCCTTAAGCTTATAGCTCTTACTGTCCAAAACAATACAAGGCGTACCGGTAACAACAGATAAAATAAGCCCGTGGAGCCGGTCGGTAATAACCAACTCGGAATTGCGAATTCTTTTCAAAAAGAAATCGACCTCTTCTTCTCTGTTCTCAACAGGAATCATGTGAGATACAACAGTATCACTAACAGTTATGTTGTCACCGAATACTGATCGCAAAGTCTCGAATAGCTTTTTGTCGCTTTCATAAGTTCTGGTCTTTTCACAGTCAGATCTTAATAATGTAATACAACCGGAGCGATGTCCGGATGTATCATCAGCTTTTAAAAACAGTGCCATATCAGGAGCCATGCCTGTATTAACTCCCATACCGGCTATGATCTCATAGCTCGTATGTTCCCGTGCATAGAACTTAATGAATTTATTTGAACAGAAAACATCCGAAGATTTTTTCAGTTCACAAGCGCCTTTATCGTTGTCCTCAAAATACACTGTTGCCGGCATAATAAGGACAGTTGATTCCGGATTCGATACGATCAGTTGTCTGACCAGCAATTCCTCACGAAACCACAAGGATCCCAGGTAGCCTCCACCTGAAAAAACAATCGGATTGCCGTTAAAGATACCAAGCGCATCTTTTTCCTTGATCATCGAAAGCATTTCATCGGTTACTTCATAGTATTTCAGACCCAAAGATGAAAACAGCTTATGCTCGGCAACCGCAATTGCATGATCACCTATATTTCCATGAACCGGTGTCATAACAAAAAAGACCAAATGCGGATCAACAGACTTCCTGAATCTGATTTTCCTAATTATTGAAGCTGTCTTCATTTTTCTGCAAATTTGCAGATTCCTTAGTTTTTTATAAAACAAATACAAAGGCTTGCAAAAATAAAACAGCTTAAATGACAGATGCGAATTGCCATATTTCTTTATGAGCGGTCTGATCCTGATAAAACAGTCTTTTACTTCAGGAAGTTTCCGTTCCTGAGGCGTCAGATTCTCCCAATGAAGGAGCATGAAAAGAAAAAAATACCAGTTAAGCCATTTTAAAGATTGAAAATCAACTGCCGGATGGCTGTCAGCAAATTTATCCGCTTCTTCTGCGCTTATACACATAGATCTCAGCTTCAGCAGATGATTGGGGGTTGTAACTATGGATCCCGTACGGAAACGGCGGAAATAGAGTTTCTCATATAAAACAGCAACCCTGCCGCAAAAAGATGTTGCCTGAAGATTAAAAAGTTCATCCTCATGAAGTATTCCTTCATAGAACCTCAGATCATTATCTTCAATAATGCTCCGCTTGATAAAGAACAAATACACACAAGGATAATAATCAGCGTTTTCGATAGCAAGCCGGTAGAATTCAGCACCGCTGCAAACATCGGGATATCTTCCTCTGTAAACATATCCGTCAGTGTTAATATCAGACGAGTACTCAAAATCGCTGTCACTGTCGATAAAAGCATCAGCGCCAAATCTTATCTGATCCAGTTCTTCATCTGTCGCTTTGGAATACAGTAATTCAAGAGCATTATCAGCTAAATAATCATCACTGTCCAAAAAGCAGACATATTCACCGCAGGCAGCTTCAAGTCCGGTATTACGTGCGGCGCTGAGCCCGCCATTCGAGCGGCTGATAAGCCTGAAATCCGGATATTTCTCCGCATATCCTGCAGCTATCTTGTCAGACCCGTCAGTGGAACCGTCATTGACCATGATGATTTCTTTTCCTGATAATGTTTGTCTGACCAGACTTTCCAGACATTCATTCAAATAGTCTTTGACATTATATATGGGAACTACAACTGACACTTTAATGTTTTCCAATATTCATACCCCGTTAAGTCCTGAAATAAAACCTGTCAAAAAACTTATTGATCTTTACGCCAAAACATTTAAATACCAGTCCGATCCGGTCAAACAGACCTGATTCAGTATAATGTATCCATTTATCAGTATATTTCAGATTCCCGGATTTAGCTTCATCGGCATATGGTTTAAGTGTATCCGGATCGATTCTCTTTCTTAATCGGTAAATCTCTTTCCATATATGCGAAAACCTCACCTGGTTTTCCACTGACAATCTTGGATTTATCGCATTGCACACATCAAACATCATCATGCTTCTGATTAAGTTGACAACGGTATCCCCGCTTGTCCACAGGCCATTTCCCGTCTGCACATAAACAGCCCACGACTCCGGAAGATAATAGATCTTACCATACCCGAGGACAAAGAAAGTGATTACCACATCATCAAAATGATTATCCGGAAATTCTTTATCAATATGGCTGATTACTGAGCTTCTGATCATCAGAGTATCAGTATGGATATAATACTTGCGCCAATATCTTTTTGCATCAAGCTTGCCTTCGACAGAATATGTCATCGCCGGTTCGATTCTTCCGTCTTTATAAAGCATGTCGATATTATGCCCGCATGCAATGCAGTCACTGTTTGCCGGATCATCCAGAACATCAGCCTGCATCTGAAGCTTTCCGTCAAAAGAATAATAGTCGTCACCGTCCAGGAAGATAAAATACTCCGTCTTAACAAACCTCAGAAGATTAAGCCTGTTTTTTGAAGCTCTGAAGCCATTATCGACTGGACCGGCATCTCGATCCCAAACATGCAGTTCTATCCTGTCGGGATATTTATCTGCCCACCTGATAACCGCATCACGCGTGCCATCGGAGGAACCGTCATCACCAACGATAATATGCACCCCAAAAGAAGTCTTTTGGGAAATAATGCTCTCGATTGCTTTATCAACGTATTCTTCCTGGTTATAAAATGTTACCAGTACGCTTACACGCTGTTTTTCCATAGGCTTAATCCAAATTTACAACTAACTCCTCTCCGGGAATAACATCATAATAAACTGTTTCTTTTTCCGAAGGAAGAATCACGCCAATCGTAAGCGGATGATTAAACGTATCATAAGACATATCTCTGTTTGTCAGCTCAACATAGATATGTAACTGATTACCGGTCATGAACGAATAAACATTACAGTTCTGTTTTTCCCGGATATACTTAACTGCATCCGTAAAATCCGCGTTCCAGATAACGCCTTCATTGACCTTAGATTCGATATAAGCCATGTGCTCTGCAGCTTCATCAACAAGCATGGTCTGGAACAGACCATTATCTTCAGGCAATATCCAATGCCACATCTCTATAAGCCAGGTTTTCTCTTCAGCTGCTGTATCGATCCAGACGTTACGTACAGAAGCATCGACTCCATCATCCTTGATTCCGTATAGACACAGACCATACCACTCGCCCGGTTCCCTTCCGTCCTCAGGTGACAAACTGTTAAAACCTCTGACATCACTTCTGGAAGCCCAAAAGCCGTTATCTTTAAGTATAGAATAACCTTTCTCGCACATAGCATTCTCAGGCCATACGAAAACGATCTGCTCAGTTCCGAATTTTCTCTCAAAATACTTATCCGAATCAACGATCTGATGCATTAGCGAAAAATAATTATTTGAGATCGGAGTTCCCTGAGCCATCTTCTTATGGCCGTATGAATGATTTACCAGTTCGATATTACCGTCTGCCAGGATCTGATTCCACCCGCCAATATCCGGATCGACAAAACAAACAGAACCGGCAACTGTACCCTTAAGGCGGTATTTTCCTAATAAATCATTAAAATACACCCCTGATTCATAAAACCCGTCATCAGAGATCAGAGTTACTATGCCATCAGCATTTCCGTATACTTCGGCGACCTGAGTCTCTAAAATAACGGCATCATCAGGGATCTTGTAATGATCATTATAATTCCGGTTACAAGAAGCAAGGACCGAAAGCAAAACAATACTGGCCAGAAAAAGATAAACCTTATAAGACAATCTCATTTTTCTGAACGTCCCCTGAACAACTTACATATACGCCATATAACAGAAACCGGGAAATGGACAAATGACATTCTTAAAAGAAAAAAGAAATACCATAAGTTCCCACCGGCTCCGGAACATGAAGCCATCTTTCCTGCAATGTCATTATCATATCCTCTGCTGTTGTTTAACAGGTATTCATACCGGGGATCGTTCAGTTCCGTCCTGTGGGCATGGAGTTCTTTCATAAACCCGTACTTTCTAGAATATGTTGCGGATTTAAAACCGGACACCGGGTTTTTATCATTGAGTATATCCTGAAAGATCATTGCTTCAATTATCAACAGCTGACAAGGTGTTGACGAACGTGTTATGCCGCCTCTTTTCTGTTCATATTCAAAAGTAATGCTGCTATCAGCTTTGCATTTTCCGCACTTTAAGATGGAATACACAAGGCCCGTATCATCACAGAAACGGTCAAGCAGCATTTCAGTCTTCATTTTCCTGAACACAAAACAGGAAACATGAAAATAGTCAAAATGCGCCCAGAATAATCTGGAAGATGGTACATAAGGGATATACTCCTTGTCTGATTCTCCGATAAACCTGAATCCGGAAACAAAAGAAAAATAATCAGGATTTGAATCCAGGAACTCCACCGCCTTAATAAACTTCCTGTTATCACAAAACAGATCATCTGCACTTAAAATAACGCAATAATCGCCGGTAGCTGCAAAAAGCCCTCTTTTAATGACATTAGACACTCTGATGCTTGGAATTACAGGCTCGCCGGATTCCGGACGGGACATTACAAAATGCGAAACAGTAACATGGTCGCTTGCATATTTTTCTTCTATCCGGGAGATCCGGTCTAATGTTTCACTGTCAGAACCGTCATCACCTATGATTATCTCGATGTCAATGCCGCCGGCATCCTGCGAGACGACAGATTCTACCGCGCGGATAATGGAATCCTTCTCATTATAAGATGTGATTATTGCGCTGATCTTGCTCATTCTGTCCGGTCCCCTGAATTGATTTGCTTATAACTATATATATTTTCTGCTTAACAAATGAATCTTATATGATAATTTCTTCATCAAAAATCCGAAAAAGAGTTTCAAAGACCATTTGATCGTATAAACAAACCTGAAACCGGCCCCGGATCTTCCGTATCTGACCGTATCCAGATATATGGATTCATTCAGAACGAGGTCCGAACCGGAGGTGTTGTCAACATCCGTATTCCTGTTATCAAAAAAGAACTTAATGCAGTCATAACATTTTATGAAGCTTTGCAGTTTCATATCGGGTAAAGCTTTTTTTGCCTCCTGATATACCAGAAGATTAACATAATTCTTTTCGAGATCTGAACGTTTATTCCACGAACTGCTGCCGGACTGACGGTAAATGCCCAAAACATCAGGAATATACATGATCCTGCCTGTCCTGATAAAAGAGGCAGTGATCATATTGTCATCGAAGAAATCTTTATTGATCCTCACAGGCCAGGAACTGTCGATATTCCTGAACATGAAGGTTCCGGCATGAGACCACAGATTACCCCAGTAAGACTTATTGGTAACGAAAAAAGCCTTATCTGAATAGTTACTGTAAATGACATCGGGATGTTCCCCGTCATCCCACTTTAACTGCAACGGATGAAAGCACCCGGTTATCTCCGGATATTTCTCCAGAACATCAAACTGCTTCTGCAGTTTCCCTGGATCAGGATAATAGTCGTCTCCGTCGAGAAAGCAGACATATCTGCCTTTGGCATTAGAAAGAAGATTCAATCTGTTATGAGATGCCCTAATAATAGGTTCGCAAGTATCCTGAAGATCATCAGTTGTTCTGAAAACAGCAATGATACCGGAATACCTGCTCTGCCAATTCAGCAATTCTTCATAAGTGCCATCATCAGAATTATCATCACCGCATAACACCTCAAAGGGAAAAACCGTCTTTTGATTAATAACAGAAGACAGGCATTGTTCAACATAGTCCTTTTGATTATAAAATGTTATCAATACAGACACTTTGCAATCATCAGTCTGCAGCATATTCATTCCACCATTTTCCGCATAAAGAGATATCCGTTCCTGACATCCGCGGATTAAGTCTATACTTAATTACCTTTTCAATTCCGCCCTTTTGTGTATTCTTTACCAGTCTCTTCTTGGCGTTGTTTCCCGAATTGATCGCGACAAGTGCCTTTTGTATCTTTGTCTGCAGTTCATCACAACAGGTCCTGTTCGTAATGATCGTTTCAACACTTATAAGATCATTATGGAATCTGTCTCTCCATATCTTATCATTTACAGTCGAGACACCGCATCCGTACTCATAGAAAATGCAGGGTACGTCGTAATAGAAGGGCTCTATTCCGTCAAACATCATCAGTACATATGACAGGTCTTCAGAATATATTACGTGACCTGTGATCTGATCCAGATAACTGCCGAAAACATCTCTTTCACACAGGATCGCGGCACCTAACGGGATATCTTCCAGCACAGTATAATTCCATCTGCATTTCGGGCTGTCATGATCCAGATAGCAGTCTATTAATCTGGGAACTGCAGTGCTTTTCATTATCCTGGGTTTATCATCAGCTACAGAATAATAAATGGCATCTGCAAATGACCATGTTCTGCCACTTGCCTTCAAAGCACTTAACCAATCTGACAATGAATTATCATTAAACAGTGCATCTCCCGGGCTTATAAGCTTTATGTATTTTCCCTCTGCAGCTTTAAGGCCGTCAGTATAATTCTTAACTGTACCCTGATTCTCTTTGTGATCAATAAGCTTGAATCTTGAGAAGCCAATATTACTGAAATAAATCTCATATGCCGAAAACAGATTATCGGAAGATCCGTCATCAACGATGATCAGTTCAAAATTCATATCCTTCTGGCCGATAACTGAATCCAGCGTAAACACGCACTTCTCCCAGGAAGGATTATAGGTTGCCATAATTACGGAGACTTCGACTGTTTCCCTATCCAAAACGAGCACCTTATTCACAAAAATCTATATTTTATTATAATACTCTATTTCGGGATTGAATTTGAACCCTTCACGATAAGAGCGGAGTATGATCTTCATCTTCTCCCGTTTGGATTCACGAGCTTTGAATAATACCCTTGATAAGTGAAGGGCCACTCTGAAGAACAAAAAGAGTCTGCCTGTAAATCCTTCTCTCGAGTATAAATACACCTCGTTTCTGTAGAGATACTTATAACGCCACAACCGGTCTTGCGGTTCATTCTCTATTCCGACCTTGTTATTAACTGCCATTTTATGTATCACCGAACTGTTATTCACAGCATAGCAGGGATATTTCAGGGAGATACGCCTTGAATACTCCATATCGTCAGCCCAAATAAAGAATTCTTTAATCGGCAACCCGACCTCCATAACTGTCTCTGCCCTGACGAAAAAAGAAACAAACGTTGCCATGATTACGGGAACTAAAGGAGAAGAATAATCTTTCAGGGATTTTTTAAGACCTGTTTTCTGAACATTCATCTTACAGGGATTACCGTCAGTCCATTTTGCCATGCCGGACAAAAAGCCGTATCTGCCGTCAAGCTCAGAATCTGCTTTCAGCAATTCATCCAGACTGTCCGCTGACACAAAGGCATCATCATCCATCAGCCAGAGATACTTATAACCTCTCCTCAATGCTTCGATCATACCGAACCTGAACCCGCCTGCCCCGCCGGTATTAGATCCCGTATTGCAATAGATTACAGAGCCTGAGTCCGTCAGTGCTTTCAATAAATCTCCGGTTCCGTCAGTGCTCGCATTATCAACTACGATAATATCCGCCTTTGTATTATTCAGCTTCATTAGGTGGTCTATGCATTCAAGCAAAAGATCTTTTCTGTTATATGTAACTACGATTGCAGCAACTTCGTTCATATCACTAAAATCTCTCAGATCGTATGATCAGCTTTCCTTATTGGAATTAATCTTCCTCTTGAGAAATGCTCCGCCCTTCCTGAGCCAATCCTGCTTTTCCATAAATATGTAAGGAATCTCCTTATATACTATCTGATTTTTCCGGATCCAGACATCAAGAAGCCTTTCACCGACAAACCCGAAGACTCTTGCATCATTCAAACTGTAATCCGATATGTCGAGTCTCTTCTCCAGTTCAAACAGGATGCTGAATACCCATGTGCAGTAGTCATCAAAGACATCCTTTTTCATGATGAACATATTGAATCGGTGTCCGCTGGTCCGGTTCATGACTTCCCTGTAAGCATCCAGATATTCAGGATAAAGATCATTAAGCACAGCTTCGGTATTATCCAGGTCTTCTTTGTGGTGAGCATGAATATACTGTGTATAAGAAGTCTCGATATAGTAGTAGCGCTTACGGGGAAGTATCACATCATATTTATTCAGCAGCGGCTCCAGCTCTTCTCCGGAAACAGGCAACGCCTGTTTATCAGTTCCCTTTCTTAAGGTAAAGTGCCTTCTGTAATGCGAAAGGCCGATATAATCAGCATCGAGGTTCTTCCATGCCCAGTATAGTCCGGTTAATTCACAATAATTCCTGTTCCTGTTACTGATATTGTCGCCGGAGTCATCACGAGTAAAGCCCAGATCATCTACGGATAACGCTGCACCGGTCTGAACAGGAAGATATATGCAATCCTCCGGCATCCAATACGGCTTATGCGTTGCGACCAATATCTTTATATTCATAAGGACTTACTGAGCTCCGTTTCTTGTAAAAACCGCAAAAAACGTCCTGAAAACACAAATGACATCCAAATAGAAACTAATGTTTTTCACGTAATAGTATTCCAATTCAAGACGTTCACGATATTCAATATTGCTTCTTCCGTTACATCCCCACCATCCGGTTATTCCGGGCTTGACCTTCTGATAAAGTATTAATCCGTCATGTGAAGCCAGTTCATTAGCGACGAGAGGCCGTGGGCCGACCAGACTCATATCGCCTTTAAGAACATTTATCAGCTGAGGCAATTCATCAATTGAAGTCCTCCGCAATACTCTTCCCAGAGGAGTAACCCTGGGATCATCAACGATCTTCTGATTCTCTTCCAGCTGTTTCCTGTATTCCTCATTATTTAAAAGCTCTTGAAGGCGTTCTTCCGCATTAGGAACCATTGTCCTGAACTTCAGCATTTTGAATTCGCGGCCGTTCTTACCGACACGGTACTGGCTATAAAATATCTTTTCTTTATCACCCGAAAACAGATATGCGATCTTAATAAACAAAGATACCGGACCGAGAAAGACCAGTCCGAATAAAGATATGATAATGTCTAAGACTCTTTTGATCCTGATATAAGTAATCTGACTCTCAGAAAAAGAGAATCGTTTTACACTTAATACAGGATAAACGCCAATACGCTGAATGCTCTGGTCTTCGGAAAGAAAACCGACGGATTCATCAACTGAAAGATTCAGATTTATGCCATTGGAAGACAGTCTCTCATAATCCTCTTTCGATATCTTCGAAGGCGCTACGGCGATCAGGACTTCTTCAATATTGTTATTCAGGATAAAATCAACATAATCATCAGTAACCGTGGGAATACCGGCAACCTTGGCGTAACGGTCTACAGTATAAATTCCCTTAATGTCATATAAAATGAAGTCACCTGAATTAACGTTATTAACCGTTGTCTCGATATTATCTGCACTGCAAATAACAAACAGGGATTTCCTTTCTGCACTGTAAAACCTCTGAAGTATCTTTTTCCAGCAATATTTCAAAAGCAAAGACAGAATAAAATAGAATAAATACATCCATATGGTCATCTCACGGGAATATACATCACCTATCTTCAGGAGATAGAAAAAGACCGTCGTCACCAGCAGATTATATATCGCAAGTATTAATGCCCATTTTACTTCCTGATAATACCCTCTGCGGAATATGCCGCTGTAAGGGTTGGTAAAAAACGTAATCAATATATTGAGCAGGACTATAATAACAATATAAAGATGCCATTCATTCTTCTGGATAAAACTGAGATCACCGAACTTAATCCGGTAAGAGATCACAAAACAAATGGCCAAAGACAATATGTCTACCAGCATAAAGTCCAGGTGCTTAAGCCATGTGTGTTTCTCTTTTATACGCATAATTATGTATATTAGAACAATCTGAGATTTCCGTCAAAAACTGTTACTCAGGATCCATACGGCCGTTTATCATTACTTTATCCCACTCAGATTTTCTGAGATGAAAAATTTCAAATGCACCGGAATTGGCATAACGTTGGATTTCATCTATGAATACCGACTCGAACATGCCCTCCGGAGCACATATGACATCGCAGGTAAATATGCCGGTGGAGTCAGGATAGACCGAATAATAATCCGTATCAGAGTCAATGTACATCAGATATAAATATCCGTATCTGATGCACTTATTTCCGCGCCGGATGACTTTCATGCTTTCCGCCGTCTTCAAGGCTGACACGCAGTCATTTTCACCGGCTGACAGTCCGTCAGAATAACTGCGCTGATAAGTAAGCAGAAAGTCATTTGGAGAAACACGAACGGAAACATTGTTTTCAGCATAACCTCCGATCTTTTCTATCTGCTCAGGTCCTGATAACCAGTTCAGGTACACAAGACAAGCTAAAGGATCGGAACAGGTCGACGGCATGAAGATCTTCTTGATGCCGGAATCAAGGTAATCTTCCTGCCATACAGTATATTCACCATCTGCATTCTCAAAAGTATTAACGCAAATATAACCGGCGTCATTTCCCCTGTTCTCATGCAGAGCACGGATATGGGAATCTGAACCGTTCTTATAGAGATAATCATATTTATTGCAAAATGCTCCGACATATCCTTTCTCTATGGGTTCATAATGCTCTTTCGTATCAGGTCTTATGCTTTGGAAATCATCCGGCAAAAGGTCCTGATGATACCATTCATTAAGTGTCTGCAAACCGTCATGATACCCGTCCTGAGTAACTCTGCAATACCCGTGCAGATAAAAATCCCTGTCGGAAATGTCAGGATCATAAAATGAATCAAATAAAGGCTTGCAACTGACATTCGGCTTATTATCAACCAAAAACGGTATTATGTGCGCAGCATCATCACCCAATAAAAGAGCGGCATTATCACGGAAAGCAATGAGACACTCATGGAATTCTTCACGTGAAGAAGGAACTTCAAGGCCTAAAATATCGAGCCAGTCTTTCCTGATAAACGTAACCCTGTAATCCGGTTCAGGACTCTTTGCCGTAAGATACCACACTTCCGAAGGATCATCAGCACAAGAATAAATACTGTCGCCCAATAACTCTTTCAGATCAGTCAGATAATTATCATATTCAACAAGATAAGGAGACAAATTCTTTACCGAGTTCATCCTGTAATATGTGGTGATCAGATCCGAATAGCTCATATAAGCTATATCAGGCACCACACCGTACTCCATAATAAAATATTCGGAAGACACAAACTCCACATCTATATTACATTCTGATAAGACAGAATCGTGAATAAACCCCGCCAGCGCATCATCGGGTGATTCAGCCAGAACGGTGATATGTCTTGTTTTAGAGAATCTTTTCCCGTCAAAACCACTGTTAACATATGAGCACGAACATAAAGAACAGGAGAGCAATGCCATAAGCATAAATATGGCAATTCCTTTTAATGACATACAGTTGTTTTTCCTGGTGTTCTTAAGCATCATTTACACCCGTGCTGTAACCCTCGGCAATGGTGACATCAGATCTTAATCTGCCTGCCCTGTCTTCCCGTCTGCCGTCTTTAATGGCATGGCAGCCCGGCATATCCGAGTACCAGACCGAATATACTTTTCCGGATATCACATCATATTCTATGACAATACTCCCATTACCCACCAGTTCTTCCACTCTGTCATCTGTCATGAGTTCAAGTATTGATCCGGATATGTTACCGGACGCCCCGGGGCTATAGGAAACTGAATAAAAAGCATGTTCCTTAGGATCTTTCGTAGCGGTTTTCCAGCTTTTACCTGTCACATCCATAAAATCATCAGGACATTTCAGAATATCTCCGTATTGATAAGAACTCATTGAAGAAACGGCCTGTTCCCATAAACCGTCATTTACCAGAAGATCAAGATTATCCTGGACGGCCTCATAGATCTCACCGGCTTTTCCGTCTAAACGGTCAAGCTCTTTTACGGATTTATACTTTGGATAGAATTGAACTGCAGAAAAAACAGAAAAAACAGCACATAACGATAATGCGGCAGCATTGATCGCTGTTTTTGCCGGTTTTTTTAAGAATCCTCCACTCTCCAGCTTCTTTTCCACACCGATATCAGAGAATAACAGGAGAATGAACATATTGTACGGCATTTCAGAAAGATGGTGTTCTTCAATACATGACAGGGCACAAACCGCCAGGATGGCAGCACCGTAAATATACTTTTTATGCCTTAACTGGATGACTGTCATGGATAACAAATAAAAGACAAGAACCAGTATGCCGCTCCTTAAAAGGACTGAAACATAAGAGCAGTCAAGGAAATTGTAATAACCGTCATAAGAAGAAGACATACCGTAAACCGGAATGTCCGGCCTGATCAAATGAATGCCGTACTCTGTTATTCCCCTGCGACCCAGACTCAATCTCCAGTGAAGAGCATTATTCAACTTTAAAAAGGAAGGGCTGGAGCATGAGAATAAAACCGTAAGCGTAATACATGCAAAGGCAAAGATCAGAAAAGAATATCTGCAGCAGAAGGCAAAAACATCCGCTATTTTACGTCCGGATGCCTTAGTTGAAGATAAGGGACTGCCATTTCCTGAATCAGAAATTATCAGAGAAGATGCTTTCATTACCATTGCTATTATCAGGAGAAGGCATATACATACTAAAGACGTTTTGGAAGCAGTAAGAGAATACACAAGAATGTTAAGCGCACCCAGCGCAAAAATCTCGCCCCAAGTTATCTTCTTTCCCCTGACCCACAGATATGCTGCTATCATCCAGAAATAGTGCGCGGCAAAATCCGTGGAAGAGAAGTTATTCATTTTCGACAGATAGAAAGTGTTTTTCCCAAGCAAAAAGAATTGCCGGTCCTGATTATCAACAGTATAGATTCCCGGGACTGCCCTGATTGACATTACGATATTGTTGACGATCATAAGCAGATTGCCGGCAATTCCTGCTCCCAGTATATAATCTGCACTGACATTCATTCCTGCTAAAGCAGCAATGGAAACCTGCAGAATAAGATTGTTACCGGTCAGCAGGCAGATCAAAAATCCAAAAAGAATAATGGAAACCGGAAGAATGACCTTTTTACGGTCAGCAATATAAGCAAAAATCAAACGGTATATGGCGATCAACGATAAGCCGGCAGAACATACCATATAACAATTATCAACAAAGCCCGGTGACGTTCTTGTCAGAGCGCATGCATAGGAACCCAAGAACAATGACAACAAAACAACATAGATCAAATCGACCTTTCGTTTCGACTTTGTGCCAAACTCAGTTATTTTGCTTTCTATCTGCATTTTTGATTCCTGTTATAAAGGGCGTCTCAAAAGTGAGAATGCTTCACTTTTGAGACAGCCCCTTTGGATCAATTAACCGGTATATATTACTTTCCTGCAGCTACAACCGCATCAGAGATAGCTGCCTCATCACCGATAACAACTACGTTCGGATGAAGCTGGAGGATCGATGCAGGGACCTTAGGTGTAACAGGACCTGTGAATGCCTTCTCTACGATGCCTCTCTTGCCTGCACCGGTAGCCATGAGGATAACTGTCGTTGACTTCATGATATAGCCGATACCCATTGTGTAAGCCTGTGTGGGAACTGCTGCGAGGTCGCCATTGAAGAATAGTCTTGCGTTGTCCTGGATCGTCTGCTCTTCAAGGTCGATGCACTGAGTGTTTACGCAGAAAGCATCTGCAGGCTCATTGAAGCCGATATGTCCGTCTCCGCCGATGCCGAGGAGCTGAATGTCGAGGTGACCAAGAGACTCAAGGATCTTGTCGTAATCCGTGCATGCTTTGACTGCATCTGCCTCAAGACCGTCCGGTACATATGTCTTGCTCTTGTCGATGTTTACATGATCGAAAAGATTTGTGTTCATGAAATATCTGTAAGACTGGTCGTGATCTCCGCCCAAACCTCTGTACTCATCTAAGTTAGCTGAAGTGACCTTTGAGAAATCAAGGCTTCCTGCCTTATACATATCTACAAGATCCTTGTATGTTCCGATAGGTGTCGATCCCGTGGCAAGACCGATCTTGCAGTCAGGCTTAAGTCTTATCTGTGAAGCGATAAGCTCAGCGCATGCCATTGAAGCTTCTTCGTAGTTACTCTTTCTGATGACTCTCATAATTAATTCTCCCAACTTTTTTCTTGTTTATATAAGACGGCTCCGCATGTTCCCATACGAAGCCGCAATACTCATTAATCTGCTATAAGGCCCTGTTCCTTGATGACTGCGATGACCTTGTCAACGTTCTCTTCACAGAGTTCATCCGTCTTTGCCTCGACCATTACGCGGATCTTAGGCTCGGTACCGGATGCACGAAGGAGGATCCTTCCGTCGCTGCCCAAAGACTTGGTTACCTCATCAACTGCCTTAAGGACTACGGGATTCTTCTGTGCTTCTTCCTTATCCTTAACGACAACGTTCTTGAGGCACTGGGGATACATCTTCATCTCGCCTGCGAGCATTGAGAGAGGAAGCTTCTTCTCGAGCATGGTCATAAGCACCATGAGAGATGTGAGAATTCCGTCACCTGTTGTCGCATATTTCGCGAAAATGATGTGTCCTGACTGTTCGCCGCCGATCATGAAGCCGTTAGCCATCATGTTTTCTGCAACATACTTGTCGCCTACGGCTGTCTTCTCGGTACGGATGCCGATAGCCTCGCAGGCCTTGTAAAGTCCCATGTTGCTCATGATGGTAGTAACAATGGTATTACCGTCAAGACGGCCTGTTTCCTTCATATACTTGCCGCACAGATACATGATCTGGTCGCCGTTTACCTCGTTGCCGAGCTCGTCTACCGCAAGACATCTGTCGGCATCGCCGTCGTATGCAAAACCTACGTTAAGGCCGTTATCAAGAACATACTTCTTGAGATTATCGATATGTGTCGAACCGCAGTTTGTATTGATGTTAAGACCGTCAGGCTGGTTGTTGATGATGTATACCTTAGCGCCAAGAGCCTCGAAAACGGATCTTGCGATGTTCCAGGAAGCACCGTTAGCGCAGTCCAAGCCAACCTTCATACCATTAAATGCTCTTGTAGGGATCGTCATGAGATAACCGATGTATCTGTTACGTCCTGCTGCATAGTCAACAACGTTACCGATAGCCTCGCGCTCTGCAAGAGGGATCTCCTCGATCTCGCCGTCAATGTAAGCTTCGATCTTCTCCTCGATCTCAGCCTCGATCTTCTGACCGTTGGCACGCATGATCTTGATACCGTTGTCATAGAAAGGATTGTGTGATGCGGAGATCATGATTCCGCAGTCAAAGCCGTCCGTTCTGCAGCAGTATGAGACTGAAGGAGTCGTCGTTACGTGAAGGAGATAAGCATCCGAACCTGAAGATGTGATGCCGGCAGTAAGTGCTGCCTCAAGCATGTATGAACTTCTTCTGGTGTCCTTACCAATGATGATTCTTGCTCTTCCGTCATCGTGCTTCTGGCCGTAATACCAGCCGATGTATCTTCCTACCTGGAAAGCCTTCTGAGCGGTAAGAGCTTTGTTGGCTTCGCCTCTGAAGCCGTCAGTACCAAAGTATTTACCCATAAATAAAACCGCCTTTTTTCATGATTAAAAATTTTACCATAAAAGACGCTTTATCAAAGTTTTTTTTTAAATAAAAAGAAAGGTTGCCATTTAAGACAACCTTTCGTAATGGATTTATTTAAGAATCTGCTAAGGATCTTATCCGATCTTTGTACCGCACTCAGGGCAGAACTTAGGCATATTGCCGTCAGCGGGCTTGAAACCGCACTTAGGGCAAGCTGCAGGAGCTGCTACAGGCTGGGGCTGACCACAGTTACCGCAGAATTTACCTGTATTGCCTGTCTGACCGCAAGCGCAGGTCCAACCTGCTGCTGCAGGAGCCGGCTGAGGCTGACCGCAGTTGCTGCAGAACTTACCGGTGTTGCCACCCTGACCGCAGGAACATGTCCAACCTGCTGCTACGGGAGCTGCCTGCTGAACGGGAGCCTGCTGTACTGCGCCTCCGAAGAAGCCGCCCTGCTGAACAGGTGCTTGCTGAGCCGCATTAATTCCTGCTGCTGTAGCCTGATTGCCGCCTACTGCGCCCATCATACCGAGACCCATGAAGCCGTTAACTGCGCCGTTTGCATTTGCGCCGGCAGCCTTCATAGCCTCTGTCTGGCCTAATGCGACTGCTGCACCGAGAGCTCCCGGATCAGAACCATAGAGCTTAGCCTCATCGACCTTCTCGATTCTCTCACGGGACTTGTCGTCAGGTGTAACGGAAGCGATAGCAACTGTCTCTACAACGATACCTCTCTTCTGGAGCCATTCGTCATCAAGGCAGTCAGCCATATATCTTCTGAACTCGCCCTGCTTGGAAGGCAATGTTGAGAACATGATGCCGTTCGGGTAAGGACCTCCGCACTTATTAAGTGTCTCAGTAATATTGTCAAGGAACTCAAGACGAGGCTGCATCGGCTTAGCAGGTGTTCCCATGAACTCTGCTACCGTGTACTCATCCTTAACGTTACCGACGATGTTTCTGAAGAAAGTAACAGGATTCTCTACTCTGAAGGAGAATGTACCGTTCAAACGGATATAGATGTTACGATATTCAGGGTCTGCATAAGGTACCGGTGAAGGTGTACCGAAGTTCTGATTCATCATCTCGAGCTTGTTTACGAAGTAAACTCTCTGCTGCTGCTGGATCTCTCCGCCCATCTTCATACGGTTCCAGATGTCACCGATGGACTGCTTTACGTTCTCACCGAAGTTCTTATTTGCAAGAATGGAAGGTGCTGTGGATGTATCCCACTTATAAGCTCCTGCATCGGAAACAACGTCTACGATCTCTCCGTTATTAACGAGGAGACAGAAACAACCTTCAGGTACGTTGATGACGGAGCCATTGGAGATAACTTCGGAATTGCCCTTGTTTCTACCCTTCTCCATCTTATTGGCACCCTTCTTAACGAGGATATCCTGTCCTAAAGAATCCTGAGTAAAGAACTCAAGATACTGATCTTGAATCTGGCTGGAAATAGAATCAAAAGTTGTGCCTGCCACATTCTTGATTAAGCTAATCAATCCCATATTTAATTCCTCCTAGGTACTTGGTCGAAATAACTCCGCCGATAAAAATAATATCATTTATTTGACAAAACAACAATAATATTTAACACGCTGAAAACGAATTCAGTAGGCGTAATGTATCCTTCTCTCCATCCTGAAAAGTTCATTTGTCTTCAAAAGGCCATCCGGTATCTCCACACCCTCCATCACGCAGTTGGCAATGAGCGGGACGCCGGTAAAAGCAGACGCTTCAAGTATCCTTGCCTCGCCTTCAGCCACCATCTCAGCAGTAGTCTCTTCGAGCAGATTGGTATTATTTAGATAACCGTCGATCTTAAATCCCGCAGCGGCAGACAACTCATTTGTCATGACAGCAATCTGCTCAGCATCGGAAGTAAATGGTCTTAAACTGTTTACTGCCATATATATCACGGCATCTGTCCCTTCGATCCTCTTCTTCAAGGAACCGAGCACGAGTGCGCCCATATCCTCGCCTCCGATATCAAAGACACCCTGGTATGATTTGTCGTCGAAAATGACGTACATATCCGGAGGAAGCACGGGAGCATCGACATTCGAGCCGGCATAAAGCGGCGTAACGAGTCTTACGCCTGCTTTTTCGAGCACAGCTGCGCAGTCCGACGAACGGTAAAACGGATTTACGATGTCAAGATCTGCGATCAGAAGCTTCTTTTCCGGCAGAGCCTTTCTTTGGCTGAGAGCCATATTGACCGAGATTTCGGACTTTCCGCTTCCGTATGCCCCGATAATGATTGTTAAACGATGATCAAGATAAAACATTAGAACAAATTCTTCTTTCTGAAAACTATAAAACCCCAGACCGCAATAACCGTCATCCATATGACTGATTTTCCTACATAGATCCAGTTAAGAGTGGAGTATTCCATGTGTAACGAATCGACCTTCTTAAGATCTTTCAGCGTCAGGAAAAGCTTATCGGCATCCAGACCGGCAGAATAGTCATCGCCGTCAATGGACATTGAACTCATTATCATATACTGCGAGTCATCATTATAATAGAACTGCTGAGCGTAATCGATCTCGTCAGCATATTCGGCTGCGCCCCCCATAAGCAAGCCTGAAGCCCCGCCTGCACCATAATCGCCTTCAAAACCTATGGGCGAAATCACATATGCGGGATGGATTATCTTCCAGGCGATACCGAGAAAATGATCCCTGTCGTATTCATCTTCGTATTTCTTAACGGTATTCTTATCAACGATACCTGCATCGATCATATTCTCGTAATGTTCATTTCTGATATTGATATAATCATTGCAGGCCTTTGAAGGAGTACCGAAATTTCCGACAACCGCTGCAGCCGCATTCGACATCATCGCAATAAGTATGCAGAGGATTACTGGCAGTGCGCGTCTGCGGAAGATTACCGCCAGAACCACAAAGGTTACGGTCATTACAAGGAATACTATGATCGCCACCGCAAATCTCGAGAACATCTCTCCATGGTTCAGCTCTACCCCTATACCGGAAACCGCAAGTCCGAAGAACGCAGAAAAGATATAGATCAGGCATAAGACCACGCTTGCGGCGATCTGGGTGATCATATAGGAACCGTAGATCGAAAACCTCGAATGGCCCGCGATGATCTTATTCCTAATGATCCCGTCCGTATAATCCCTGCCGATATGAAGACATGTAAACAGAGCCGTAAATTTCGGCAATTCCGTAATAAATGCCACCGCTATCAGCCATGTAAGGTATGTTATTTCGCTGCGTGAAAAATCTACCGGATCGAATCTTATGCCTTCATCGGTATTAAGCGTCAATAATGCACGGTAGAAAAGAGCCGTGAGGACCGGCCAGATAAAGCTGTAAGCCGCAACTATCCAGAAGAAAACACTTTTAGAGATGCGTCTGAATTCAAATATCAACAACTTAAGCATTCGACTCACCTCCTACAAGTTTAACGAAGTAAGTCTCGAGGTCAGTCTCTTTGGTTACGACTCTTGCGATATTTGCGCCTGCATCATTAGCGGCAAGTACAATATTGGTAAGGTTGTAATATCCCTTTGCATAGACCACTCCGGTCTTGCTGTCAAAACTCGTGGTAAGACCTTTGGCATTCAGAACCGGAATAAGACGCTCCGGGGTCCCGGAATAAAACTCGGTCACAAGCCCGCCCGCATTCTCAAGAGCCTCGGCCTTGATCTCTTTTACTACTTTACCGCTTTCGACGAATGCAAAATCCGTCGCAAGCTTTGAAAGCTCGGAAAGGATATGGCTTGAAATGATGATCGTTACGCCCTTTTCCTTATTCAGTCTGATAAGCAGGTCTCTTATCTGGATGATACCTTGGGGATCAAGTCCGTTGATCGGCTCATCAAGTATAAGGACTTCAGGATTACCGCTCATCGCCATGGCGATGCCCAGACGCTGTCTCATACCGAGGGAAAACTTACCTGCCTTCTTTTTGCCCGTATTCCCGAGACCTACAAACTGAAGGCTTTGATCAATGGAATCATCGATCTTAAGGCCGAGATTTATGTACTGGTATATTAGGTTTTCTCTTGCTGTCTGATAAGAATAAATGGACGGAAGCTCTACCAGAGCACCCACATTACCGAGTTTCTTGTGATCAAATCCGTACTCGACTGTACCCGAAGTCGGTTCCTGAAGACCGGAAATGATCCTCATTATCGTGGTCTTTCCGGCACCATTCCTGCCTACAAGTCCGTAGATAGAACCCTTAGGGACGGTAAAGCTCATGGATTCAAGAGCGTGAAACTTGCCGTAATCTTTAGAAACGTCAGTAACCTTAATTACATAATCTTTAGTTTCCGACACGATTATTAACTCCTTATTTCTCCATATGCTCCGTTCCTTAACAGGAGCGGATCTACAACATTATATCAAAACAAAGAGAGTCTTATTCTTAATTCAACCTTAATTCTTGACGAGCTTTCCTGCCCTCTCACCGATGATCACGGCTGCTATGAGCTTTACTATATCGGGAACAATAAACGGGAACACGCACCAGCTCAGGACAGTCGAAAGCCCCACGGGACCTGTCTGAGCTGCATAGACAGTCATGAACCAAATAACTCCGACAATGTACATGACAACTTCAAAAATGAGCGAATTAATAACGCCGAATATCCATATTTTTAAGGTTGTCGTCATCAGTCTTTTGAATATCATCTTTTCGAAAAGCCAGTAGATAAGAGCCGCAATCACAAATCCAATCAAAAAACCGCCTGTCGGACCCGCCAAAGCCGTCAGCCCGCCTTTAAACCCAGCGAAAACAGGAATTCCGCAAGCCCCCATCAACAGATAGACCAGTATGGCTACTGTTCCCCTTCTCCCTCCAACAGTCAGCATGACCGCAAGGATCGCCATAGTCTGTAATGTAAAAGGGATCGTCCCAATGGGAATGCTTATCCATGAACAGACCGTAATAAGAGCCGCAGAAACAGATATTAAAACAAGATCATAGATAAACGCCCTGTTTTTGGCTGCCTGTGACTTGGAATGCTTTGTTTCCGGGCTTGAATATGTCATTGTAAACCTCTTGCCATTTTTGATTGACAATCGGAATAATACTCTTCTTCTTCATGGATATCAATATTCTGTTAGAACTGATATTTCGGCCAGATACCTTTCTTGTCGTGGGTATGCTCAGGAAGCTGGTAGAGATCGTGCCCGGGATAGTCATTGCCTTCGACGATAACAGGCCCGTCAGGCGTAAGGCATACATCCCAGCCGATAAAGCCAACCTGAGGAACAACCAATGCAGCCTTGGTACACATCTCCAGGACCTGGTCCCACATTGGGAAAACAAATCCCTTAAAGACAGCACCTGTCATGGGATGCTTTTCATAAAGGACCTTGGTCTTATCGATCGGGAAATCTGTGATCTCACCGGTCTTCTCATCCACCGGGGCAGTCATTCCGCCGTTATTGAAATTATCAACGCTGTGTCCGTAGTTACCGAATCTGCAGCACGCACTTGCGACATGAACCTTGCCGTCACGCTGGATGGTAACGAGTCTTACCGTGTTGATCGCATAAGGATAGATCGCACTTACTGCCGGGTGCTGGACGATCACTTCTTCAAAGAAATGCGGACGTTCCTGGTTAACCAGTCTCTCATAGATCTGCTCTGCAGGCTCAGCCTTGCAGTCGACCTTCTCGACGGTCTTGCCGCAGGAACCGAGGTCAGCCTTGGCCATGAGGAAATCATGACTGTTGATGAAATCTATTACTTCCTGTTTGTTGTCTTTTCTGATCTCTATCCATTTACGACCAAGGAATTCGCCAAACAGCTTGTTGAACTCTATTTTATTATCAATGAGATCCGTATAGTTCGGATCGTTGTATCTCTTGACCAGATCGTAATTACGGCCTCTGGTGATATATGTGTCGCGCTCGGCATCATTGAGGTTATACATCTCATAGAGCCAGTAATCCATATAACCTGCTCCGAATTTCCTTCCGCAATGGATCATGTCGAAAAATATCCACACACGGGATTTCCCGCTCTTTTCGTGGATATCTTTTATCTTGGCATTCATAGCCTTATAATCCATGCGCGTCACGCGCCTTATAAGATACTTCAGATTCGGCATAGGTGAATTATAATACACACATATAATTTTTGTTATAATGTCCATCGAACAAAAATATACAAGTAACAACATTGTTATTTTAGGAGGTCTAATATGTCAATCAGAATAGGTATCTTAGGTTACGGCAACCTTGCAAAAGGCGTTGAACTCGCCATCCGTCAGAATCCAGACATGGAGCTTGCGGCCGTCTTCACAAGAAGAGATCCTTCGTCGGTTAAGACACTTACCGAAGGCGTAAAGGTCGTTCCTTCTTTCGAGGCAACTGAATGGAAAGACAAGATAGATGTTCTCGTCATCTGCGGCGGTTCCGCTACAGACCTTCCTACACAGACACCCGAATACGCTTCATTGTTCAATGTAATCGACAGCTTTGATACACACGCTAAGATTCCTGAGCATTTCGAAAAGGTCGACAAGGCAGCTTCAGCTTCAAACCATACTGCCCTCATCTCAGGTGGCTGGGATCCCGGAATGTTCTCCATCAACCGTCTTTACGGCAGCTGCATCCTTCCTGAAGGCAAGGATTATACATTCTGGGGCAAAGGCGTATCCCAGGGTCACTCCGATGCCATCAGAAGAGTTCCGGGCGTTAAAAACGGAAAACAATACACGATTCCTGTCGAGAGCGCTCTCGAGGCAGTCAGATCCGGTTCAGAACCCGAACTCACCACACGCCAGAAGCATACGAGAGAATGCTTCGTCGTAGCTGATGAAGGCGCTGACCTCGCTCTCATCGAGAAGACGATCAAGGAAATGCCCAACTACTTCGCAGATTATGACACTACGGTTCATTTCATATCTGAAGAGGAATTTATCAGAGACCATTCGCGCATCAATCACGGCGGCTTTGTTTTCCGTACCGGTAAGACAGGCATCAATGGTGAGAACAAGCATGTAATCGAGTACTCCTTAAAGCTTGATTCAAACCCCGAGTTCACAGGCTCAGTCCTCACGGCTTATGCCAGAGCGATCTACCGTCTCTCTCAGAAAGGCGATTTCGGATGCAAGACAGTCTTTGATATCGCTCCCGCGCTTCTTTCACCTCTTTCAGGTGAAGATCTGAGAGCTCATCTGCTTTAATAGAATCTGAAGCATGGAAAATCCCAAGAGAAGCATCAGAACGGCCACTATAGTTTTAGCGGTCTGTTTATTGCTGACATCCGCGGCTGCCATATTTATTTTCTGTTTTTTTCCGGAAATCGAAGAATACATTCGGTTGCACAGACGTTATGAAGTTTATGGAGGAGTGACAGCTGAACTTAGAGACAGTGAATTTTTCGAGGATATGGAAAGCGGAAAATCATTCTGTTTTTTAGGTGACAGCATTACCCATGGTTCTGCGACCGGAGGAGTTACATGGTATCATCCGCTTCTCCCTTATATCAAAGGCAACGTATCAAATGTCTCCCACGGAGGATGGGAAGTCTTAGATCTTGTGTTATCAGCTGATACTATCCCGCCCTCGGAAGTATATGTGATAGCTATTGGTATAAATGACGTGTTGTTTCCCGAAGACGAGAATTCGGCTCCTACAGCTGACGAATTTATAAACAGATGCAATCAGCTGGCCGGCCAACTTTCCGAAATCTCTCCGAATTCCAAAATCTATTTCATAGCTCCATGGTCATTTGTCGGCACAGGAAAGATATATGACAAACGCGGAGATCAATTCAGAACTTCTCTCAGTGAATGGTGTGACCAGAATGACTACATATGCATAAACCCTGATCCGATCATAATGTCAGTATTGGAAAACAACGATATTTCGAAATATATGATTAATGACTTTCATCCTAATGCGATGAAAGGCGTTGGTCTTTTCAGTTATGCCGTGTTAAAGGAATCACATAACCAAAGAAACACGTCAGTATCTTAATTATTCTTCAGCATAGAAAAAGGCTGCCCTGCAAAAACAGGGCAGCCCTTTCTAATTAACGAATATGATATTTTAGATCAGATCTTAATCTCCATGATCCAGCCTTCAGGTGCTTCAACTGTACCCATCTGGATGCCTGTGAGAGTCTCTCTGAGCTTAGTCATGACAGGACCCATATCCTCCATACCGGAAGCGAATGTGAATTCCTTACCGTGATCGTTGATCTTGCCCAAAGGTGAGATAACTGCAGCTGTACCGCAGAGACCGCCCTCAGTGAACTTACCGCTCATGATCTCATCCAGGTAAACCTCACGCTCTTCGATCTTCATGCCGCAATAGTGCTCAGCAACGTAAACGAGGGATCTTCTTGTGATGGAAGGCAGGATGGAATCAGACTTAGGTACAACGAGTGTGCCCTGGCCGTCTGTGAGGATAATGTTAGCTCCGCCTGTCTCCTCGATCTTTGTACGTGTAGCGGGATCGAGATAAATATTCTCGGCAAATCCTTCGTTATGAGCCGTAACGATTGCGTGGAGAGACATAGCATAGTTAAGACCTGCCTTGATGTTGCCTGTTCCTCTCGGAGCGGCACGGTCAAAATCAGAGATCTTAACTGCGATCGGCTTAGCGCCGCCCTTAAAGTAAGGACCTACAGGTGTAGCAAAGATCCTGTATTGATAGTCATCTGCGGGCTTAACACCGATAACGGGGTTGATACCGAAGATAAAAGGTCTTAAATAAAGAGATGCGCCTGAACCATATGGAGGAACCCATGCTGCATTTCCTGCAACGGTCTCCTGAACTGATCTGATGAACATTTCCTTGGAAATCGGAGGGATCTCAAGACGGACTGCGGAATCATGAAGTCTTTCAGCGTTAAGGTCAGGACGGAAGGTAACGATCCTGCCGTCAACTGTCTCATAAGCCTTAAGGCCTTCAAATACGGTCTGGGCATACTGGAGAACACCAGCGTCTTCACTCATGACGATCATATCATCATCAACAAGCGCGCCCTCATCCCATGCGCCGTTCGTGTAGTTTGCTACGAACCTTTTGTCTGTCTTCTGATAAGAGAATGTCAGGTTCGACCAATCGAGATTCTTCTTTTCCATAAAACATTCCTTCTTTCTTAAAGATTGTTCTTAATTAGTTAAGCATTATACCACTCAAGTTTTCGAAATAAATCAGCAAATTGAATTTACACAAATCTGTATCCGCAGGCGTGATAAACTTTCTTGCCTGCCTTTATGACCGGTGAATCAAACTGTGGAAGGTTAACGGCATTAGGAACCATCTGGGCTTCAAGACAGATTGCATCATATTGCCCGTAAGCCTTGGTCGTCTTAATATCAAGCGGGTCTCCCAGATTATTTCCGGCGTAGATCTGGATTCCGGGAAGATCAGTCAGGCACTCCATAGTGATCCCTGACTCGGGAGATGTAACAGCCGCTGCAAACGAGAATGTTCCGGCAGTCGTATTAAGGCAGAAGTTCTGGTCAATGCCCTTGGAAATGACCATCTGGTGGTCATCGCTGTCGTTAAGATCACCTATGAAGCGGTATTCCCTGCAATCGAAAACGGTTCCCTCTACATCCATAAGCTCGCCGGTAGGAACATTCATGTCATCTTTTATGGTTATCTTGTCGGAATTGATCATTATGAGATCGTTATTTACTGTACCCTCGGCATTTTCGCCGCGAAGGTTAAAATATGCATGGTTTGTAGGAGCAAAAATGGTATCTTTGTCAGTCTTTCCGCAATAAAGAATTAGGAACGTCTTATCTTCGAGCCAGCAGTAAAGGACCTTCGTATCAAGGTTTCCGGGGAAACCGGTTGCTCCGTCAGGACTTGTATAGCTGAGAAGCACAGCTCCGCCGTCACAACTGGGAATTCCTGCTATCCTTGAATCAATGATCATCTCGTCAGCTTCTTCTTCTGAAAGGATCTTGCCGTCCCAGAAAACGTTGTGATAACCGGGATTGCCGGAATGGAGGTTATTCTCGCCTTCATTTTTCGGAATATGGTACTCTTCACCATTAATTACGAATGCCGCATCCTTGATCCTGTTAGCCGAACGTCCGACAACAGCTCCGTGATTCGCGCCGTTACCCATATATTCATCAAGACCTTTGCAGCCGAGCATTATATCAGTCGGCTTGCCATCCTTATCAGGAACGATAAGATCAGTTATAACTGCACCGTATGTAATAACGGAAGCCTCATAACCTCCGTCGATAGAAAGCGTGAACTGCTTTGCCTTAAGTTCCGGATTGCTTGATGATACATAATCGCGTGTTGTAATGCTCATATCCTTTAATCCTCCATTAGAATTGCTTTGAAAATTGTAGCACACAATCAGGCAACTTGCTTAATCGAAAAACGCCACGTATAATCTTCGTGCATGGGGCATTAGCGCAGTGGGAGCGCATCACACTGGCAGTGTGGGGGTCACGGGTTCAAGTCCCGTATGCTCCACCAAAGGAGATGTTACATATAACATCTCCTTTTCTTTTGACAGGTTAAGCCTGTCATATTTCAGGATTTCTCCTGCTTTATCATTTCAAGGACACGCTTTTCGCGGCTTATCATTACCTCATTAAAGAAAACATCGCTCTTATATACCGCATTAACCGCAATGGCTTCGCCTATATCAACCATTCTCAATTCAAACCCGGCTTCATCCTCATAGTCATCAAGTTCCTGACAGACCGCTTTGTCCTCAACATCACAGAAATAGTAATAGTTTTCCTGCTCAAAAATCACATCTTCAGCTCTGTCGCTCTTTTGTCTCCTGAGCACGCTTCCGTACTCCCTGATCGATTCCGGAATGACTACAAGACCCGTTTCTTCCCTGACTTCCCTTATAAGTGCTTCCCGCTTGTCCTCATCATCATGGATCCCGCCGCCCGGGAACTTGTAATATTTCTCTTTACGGCTGTAAACCAGAGCGAGCTTATCTCCTTTAAGTATAATCGCCCTGGCCGAAGGTCTTTTGAAAACAGCATCTGTTTCCTTATAATCTTTTAGATCGATCTCGAAAAGTCTTCTCATATGCAGATAAACTCCAGAAATTGTTTTGTTTTATAAGAATAATCCCGGATAAAAAGATAAAACAAATTATCTCACAATTAATAATTTCGTTAAACGTATTATGTATAATCGGAAATGGAGAAGATCGGTCAGCACTATTTTTCAGGAGATAATCATGCTGAGGAAAATGATTTCACTTGCACTTGCTATGTCATTTATGCTTCTTTTGTGTGGATGCAACACTCAAAAAGAAGGTTATGTCTATTACCTGAACTTCAAGCCTGAAGCGGATTCCGCCTGGCAGGAACTTGCAAAAGAATATACGGAACGCACCGGCATTCAGGTCAAAGTAGTAACTGCCGCATCAAACACCTATGACGATACATTAAGCGCACAACTTAACAAAACTTTCTGCCCCACACTCTTCATATGCAACAATGCCCAGGGATTAGAGGATCTTGGAGATTATCCTTATGATCTTCGCAACACTGCTCTGGCAGAAAGACTTGAGAGCACAGAATACTGCCTTTGGGGAGAGAGCGGAGAGATGTACGGGATGGGATTCTGCTATGAAGCATACGGCATCATTACCAATAAGGCTCTTCTGAAACAGGCAGGATACAGCATTGAAGACATACAAAATTTTGAAGATCTAAAGTCCGCCGCAGAAGACATTCATTCAAGATCGGAAATATTAGGATTCGATGCATTTACTTCATCAGGATTAGATCCGTCCTCATCATGGCGTTTCAGCGGGCATCTTTCCAATATGCCGCTATATTATGAGCTGCTTGAGACAGATCTTTATTCCCAGCCATCCGAGATAAATGGGGATCATCTTTATTTGTATAAGAACATATGGGATCTGTACATAAACAACTCAGGTACAAGCAGGACATCACTTACTACAGCAACAGGGAATATGGCTGAAGAGGAATTCGGATCCGGTAAAGCAGTATTCTTCCAGAACGGCACATGGGAATACTCGTCTCTTACTGATCCGGAGAAATATGGAATATCCCCTGATGATCTCACCATGATCCCAATCTATTGCGGAGGCGAAGGCGAAGAAAACAATGCTCTCTGCTGCGGGACTGAGAACTATTGGATAGTCAATTCAAAGGCCTCCCCCGAAAGCATTAATGCGACACTGGATTTTCTCTTATGGGTCGTAACTTCGGAAGAAGGTAAAATGATGCTCTCATCTGAATTTGGCGTTACTCCTTTCAAGGACAGCATTCCTACGGAAAATGTATTCTTCAATGCCGAGAAAGAATACGAAGGACAAGGAAAACACCCTGTTCCGTGGGTTTTCTGCATGACTCCCAATACCGATGTCTGGCGTGAAGGCGTTACAAGCTCACTTGCTGAATATTCTTCAGGAATAGGAACGTGGGATGCCGTTGAAAATGCTTTCGTAAGCGGATGGCGGTTCCAGTACCGTTTAGAGCACGGAATAATGTAAAGGAGGAATAATCATGAAAGATCCCGTAAAGAAATACTTCCCGTTATTTGTCCTCCCCGTATTCGTTTGCTTCTGCCTGTGCTTCGTTTTACCGTTCGTTCAGGGCGTTTATCTGTCTTTCTGTAATTTCTTCATTCCCAAAGATGCACATTTTACAGGCATTTCCAATTATGTGACAGTATTCAGGGATACAAGTTTCTGGCATGCATTCCTTATCACTAGTCTATATGCAGTTTCGTCGATAATATGCGTCAACGTTCCTGCATTTTTCATTGCCTATCTTCTCAAGGAAAAGTTTAAAGGGGTTACCTTGTTCCGCGCCTCATTCTTCCTTCCGAACCTTATAGGAGGCGTCGTATTGGGATATATCTGGAGCATGCTTTTCGACGGAATTTTAAGTCACTTTGGAACATACCTTACAGCAAGTCCCTTATTCGGCTTTTGGGGTCTTGTGATCCTGGTGGCTTGGCAACAGATTGGTTATATGATGATAATCTACATAGCAGGTTTCACCGCTCTTCCGGAAGAAATGCTCGAAGCATCCCAAATGGACGGAGCAAACAGATTCCAAAGGATGACTAAGATCATAATCCCTAATATGAAGTCATCGATCGCGATATGCACATTCCTGACACTTACCAACAGCTTCAAGATGTTCGACCAAAATCTGGCACTTACCGGAGGACAGCCTATAAGGACACTTGAAAACGGAATGCAGCTTAGGACAACGGAACTCCTTGCCATGAACATCTATTCGACTTATCAGATCAATAACCATTGGCATGGAACAGCACAAGCCAAAGCTGTGATCTTCTTCCTTCTGGTGGCAGCTTTCGGAGCTTTACAAATCTATGCGACTCGCGAAAAGAAGGAGAAAAGAACAAAGGGGAAAAAGGCATGAACACCAAGAAATACACTGCACGGAAAATCATCTTCATGTTTATCTCTCTTCTCTGGGTAATGCCGATCGTATTCTCGGTCCTTAATTCGTTCAAGAGAAGCGGAGAGATAAACACTGATATGTTCTCATTCCCCGCAGGTGAATCATTCGTCGGACTGGATAATTACAAAACCGCACTGACATTCGGAAACTATCCGTTTGGCCAGGCATTTTTATACAGCGTTCTTATCAGCGTTGTATCAACACTCCTGATCATTATCTGCTGTTCAATGGCAGCTTGGTATATCGTAAGAGTTCAGAACCTGTTCACAAAGATATTCTATGGAGCATGTCTATTCTCGCTTGCTGTTCCTTTCCAGATGGTAATGTTTCCGTTATCATCTGATGCCAGTATGTTCGGACTCGATACGCCTTATACGATTCCGTTTGTTTACTTGGGATACGGAGCCGGAATGGCAGTTTTTCTTTTCGCGGGATTCATAAAATCATTACCTTATGAAGTTGAAGAAGCTGCCATTATTGACGGTTGCAATACGATACAACGTTACTTCAAAGTTGTTTTCCCTATGCTCCTGCCGGTAACTATTTCAGTCGGAATCCTCGAATTCATGTGGATCTGGAATGACTATCTGCTTCCCTATCTGGTTCTCGACATGACAAAATACCGGACTATACCCATTCAGGTACAATACCTTAAAGGCAGCTACGGAAGCGTTGATCTCGGTGCATCACTGGCTGTTATTATCATGTCACTCGTCCCTATTCTCATTATCTATATGCTTTGCCAGAAATATATCGTTAAAGGCATTGCTGCAGGAGCGGTAAAAGGATAAACAGTTATACCTGTCTTCCAACTTGATTAATAATCAGATGCGATAAAACTTTCGTCTACTTCGCAGTTTTTGATCTTGCCACCCGAAATCGTATAACCGACTACAATGGAACTGTAACTGTCACCACGCTGATCCGAGATATTTGCCATTGCCAGGTAATATCCATTATTCAGAGGTTTCATTTCTATACTTGTGGTTGCTTTGTATTTAATCGTATTACCTTTCTTTTCAGATGTCATTCCGGCTGCATCTGTGGTGGGATAAACCGGTACAATAGTATCCTTTTCCTGCAGACAAATATTATTGTCCTTACTTACCATAAAGTTTATCTGGTCACCGTCATCGGGGAATAACCTGATTCCTACGATTTCGAATTCTTCGGTATCCCGGTCAAATGAAAAGACCAGATACGCATCATTTCCGTTATAAAGAACATGGGAACGATATACAACTCTGGACAGAGTTTGGGATGTTATTTCAAGCGCCAAAGGTTCGCCGTCCATAAAAACCCAATCTCCTTTAAAATCACTGCAAAGGTTTCCTTCCCCATCCAGATATACATATTCGTCTTCACCGTAGTAGATGATCTCACCCGTAGTCTCGTCATAAGATGCCAACTGGAAATAATATGACTGAACCATACTCTGCAACGTATCCGGAAGAGGAATGTAGAAAGTGTCGTTCTCGATGACCGGCATCGTTTTTTCATAAGCTGAAAACCGTGATATATCAAGAAGTATGGGAGTCTTATCAGTCAGCGTCTTTACAGTCTCGAGCATATCATCATTAAGACATCCGGACATTTTGTAAAAATACAAAGCGCGCGTGTAGGGATCTTCACATATATTGTATTCATATTCCAAGAAATAGTGCAGACCAAGATAAGAATCAATACAGCCCGGGATATAAACACTTATTCCCTGTGTATCGGCCACACAACCATTCTGACGGGTATATAAAACAGCCTCATCCAAAAGGCCTGCAATTTTCGAACACTCTTCCGGATAAGAATCAACCATAAGGTCAACATAACAACCAAGATCCACCAGGTTTCTCGAACTATAATTGTCTGAAGCAACATGTGCCGAATTAGCACTACAGCGTCCGATCTCCGCCAACACACTGATATCATTAACGGCATCTATTAACTGATGTTTTGTCAGTTCACAGTAAGCCGAATACACTTCACTTGCTTTTTTTGCATCAATCACGGCAAAGGTAACGTCGTTAGAACCAAAAACATTATTTGATTGTATATTGCGTGTCATATAGTAGTCGGTATATGTATCTGCAATTGCTTGTGCAACTGCAGCCGGGCTCATGGTCGGATCCTCACTCATCTTATTCAAAAAAACCGTGTAATTCCAACCTTGTCCGGGTATATACTCCTCACTGAGAGCATAAAGGGAAGCAAAACCATCCAGTGCATGGGTTACCTCAATGCTGGACATCAGGCATGCGTCAAAACCTATAATGTCAAATGCGGGATTATCAATGTCCGGAGTGTAAACATTGGAAAGAGCCAGACGGATATCTTTCATGCTCATGGAATCGCCGCCGTAAATGGAATCATTACCATAACCAAATGGTCCGCCTCCATGATCCCAAAGTATCAGCATGGTGTGATCTGAAGGATATTCATTTTTGCAGAAGCGCAGAAAATCAGACAGAGTCTCCGGATCAGAAGCGCGTTGGAGCGGCAGGTTAGCGACCTCTTCAAACCCATTTTCATTGTTTATAACAAATCTCTGTGTTTTATTCGGATTAATAAATGTATTTTGCCATCTTGTGGCTCCACCCGTCTGCAATACTATTGTAATGTTGTCAGACAGATCAGCCATTGTCATCTCTTCTATATCGGATGATGCGTACCCTCTGCTGTTAGTAACGACAACCTCGTTCATCACATAGTCACTTTTGGCAATTGGTTTCTGGGGGAAATAAAGGAATTCCGGCAGCGGAAGAGAATTCTTCTTCAGATCTTCCGAGTACCGGTCAAGGCGTCCGATTGACGAATCCACTGAAGCCTGTTTTCTTTCTTCTCTTTCATTGCTGATCTGCAATCTTGTCGTCACAGAAAGGTCATTCTCATCATGATCTTCCAGATCAGCACCAACCACATATACGCAGATCGTCCATGTATCATCGGGATCAACACTGGGGAAAGCAGCTATACGTTCTGCCCCTTCTGTGTCATAAGGTGAGAGTGCATAGATTTCTTCCTGGGTTACTGCTCTATCAGAAGAAAGAAATGCTTTAACGTACTTCAAATAAGGGAGACCACGCGAAATACCATAGCCTATAGCAATAACTATTCCTGCAAGCAAACAGATTTTCAGGAACGGAATAAAATATAGACGGGGAACACGGATAAACCAGGGTGCATCTTTGTAATGCTCCTTAAGATTCCTTCTGTCTTCCTTCCGGGTTTCCTTCCAACGCTTTTTGCGTTCTTTCTTAGCAATCTTCTTCTGAAGCTTCTTCTCTTTTTTCTCAGCTTTCTTAAGCTGTTTTTTCTCTTTTCTGCTTATTTTTTGCGGCTCGGCTGCTTGAACATTATCAGTATTTTCGCTCATGGTTTTCCCTCTCACATCGATCTCGAAGAGACGATGTGGTCAAAATTTTTTAATAAATTATTTGTTTATCCTATCATATGTTCAAAAAGTGGTATAGTCTGTTTCTGATTTTTTATTGTCATATTATTAGTATAATAATTCATATCATTTTCCAATTTGACAGGTCATACCGCGGAAAGGACAACAGATGAAGATTCCCTTTAACAACGTTTGGATATATAATGATATATTTGAAGATCTCCCCAAAGGTGAGACAGTACGCATTCCTCACACGGTTTCAGTTACTCCATATAACTATTTCGACGAATCCGTTTACCAGAAGATAAGCGGATATCAGAAAGAATTTGATTATCCCGGGGGAGCAGACGGAAAGCGTGTATTCATTGTTTTTGACGGAGTCGCCCATAAGGCATCAGTCTATGTAAATGATGTCAACGTGATAACCCACAGCTGCGGTTATACTGCTTTCGAAGCGGACATCACTGACGTTATACGGAAAGACGCTTCAAACATTGTAAAAGTCCGTGTTGACAGCAACGAGACACTTAACATCCCTCCCTTCGGCTTTGTCATCGATTACATGACTTATGGTGGCATTTACAGAGAAGTTTATCTTGATATCAGACCTGAGAATTACATATCCGATGTCTTTGCAAGAGCAGGCGCTGACGGGACGTTATCTGTTGATGTTTCTTTCACAAAAACAAATACACCATATGCGATTATTCTCAAAGAGAAAGTATCGGGAAAAGAAGTCTTTACCATTAAAGACATCACTGATCCTCACTTCTCGAGCGATCCGATAAAGGATATCAGGAAGTGGGATCTTGACGATCCGTTCCTCTATGAGCTTACGATTACAACAATTGACGACTCATATTCAACAACTGTCGGCTTCAGGGATATTGAATTCAAAACAGACGGCTTCTGCCTAAATGGTAAAAAGATCAAGATCAGAGGTCTTAACCGCCATCAGTCCTACCCTTATGTCGGCTACGCAATGCCCGAATCAATGCAGAAATACGATGCCGATATCCTGAAGAAAGAACTCGGAGTTAATGCCGTCAGGACATCGCACTACCCTCAGTCCCAACATTTCATTGACAGATGTGACGAATTGGGACTCCTGGTCTTCACGGAGATTCCCGGCTGGCAGCACATCGGAGATGATGAATGGAAAGCTCAGGCGGTCAAGAATGTCGAAGAAATGATCCTTCAGTACCGGAACCACCCCTCCATTATTCTTTGGGGAGTCCGGATAAATGAATCCCTTGATGACGACGAACTCTATAAGAAAACCAATGAAATTGCCCATAAGCTCGATCCTTCAAGGCCTACCGGAGGCGTCAGATATCTCAAGAAGAGCAGTTTCTTAGAAGATGTCTATACATATAACGATTTCAGCCATGACGGAACAACTCCCGGCTGTGATCCCAAGAAAAAGGTTGCCACCGATCCTGAAGCCCCATATCTGATCAGTGAATACAACGGGCACATGTTCCCTACCAAACCTTTCGATTCAGAAGAACACAGACTCGAGCATGCGCTCCGTCATGCTAACGTGCTTGATTCCGTTGCAGGATATGATGATATAGCAGGATCTTTCGGCTGGTGCTTTTTCGACTACAATACGCATCAGGACTTCGGTTCAGGAGACCGGATCTGCTATCACGGCGTTACAGATATGTTCAGAAATCCGAAACAGGCATCATATATATATAGCGCCTGCGGCGATCTCAAAGATCCATTCCTGGAATTAAGTTCTTCCTTTGACATCGGAGAGCATCCTGCAGGAAACCGCGGAAAAACATATATATACACCAACTGTGACAGCGTAAAGATGTACAAGAACGATCTGTTCATCAAAGAGTACACTCATAGAGACACCGAATATAAACATCTGAAGAACGCTCCCATCCTGATCGATGATTTCATCGGTGACCAGATGAAGGAGAACGAAGGCTTTACCGACAGGCAGAACAAGATCGTCAAGGAAGCCATGAATTATATCGGCATTTACGGCATGAACGATATCCCTGCCAAGATCAAGATGCGTCTTGTCGAGGCTATGGCCGTCTATCACATGAAGTTTGAAGATGCTTACCAGTTATTCGGTAAATACATAGGCAATTGGGGCGGAAACATGCTGAAGTTTGTTTTCGAAGGATATAAGGACGGCAGGCTTGTGAAAACCGTCACAAAGACATCTTTCAAAAAACTCCACATGGAAATAAAGTATTCTTCCGATAAACTCATCGAAAAAGGCACTTACGACGTAGCAGCTGTAAGGATCGCCATATGTGACGAATACGGAAATGTCCAGCCTTTCTTCAGCGACAGCCTTCCACTTGAGATCGGAGGTGCCGGAGAGATCATAGGACCTGCCAGAGCGCGCATAAGCGGCGGCTTTGGCGGAACGTACATCAGGAGCACTTCAAAAGGAAAGATCACGCTTAAGATCTCATGCCCTGAAGGTTATGAAGACATCTTTGAAGACAAGATCAAAATACTGGAATTTGAAGTCCTTACCTGATAAGAAGTAAGATCAGCGCATGAACTCAGGATGCTCAAGATAATATTTCGCCTTATCTTCATACATCCTCTGGTCAGCAAGCTTTAATGCTCCGGTAATGTCAGACGAATCGTTCTGGAATGAGTAACCCAAAGCAAATGAGACATTTCCGTACTTTTTGGAAAGCTTCTTGGCTTTTGTGCACTTGTCCTTTATCACTTCTTCTGTCGTGAAAGTCATGAGCACCATGAACTCATCACCGCCGGCTCTGAAGATCTGATCACCGATAAAGACATTCTCCAATACCATTGCGGCATTCTTCAAAAGCAGATCTCCTGCCGCATGACCGTCTTTGTCATTTACCCTCTTTAATCCATTCAGGTCTGCGAAAACGATTCCAAGGCCTTTAATCTCATTGCTGTCACTGTTTCTCAGGCTGTCGATCTTATTATTCATCTCATTTCTGTTAAGCACACCTGTAAGCATGTCGATCGTACTGAGGATCCTTAGCCTGTCCATGAGCTTGTGATTTGCGATCTCCGAAGCAATAAAATAGATCGTCAATTCAATCGTTTCCTTGATCTTGACTGAATTCTCGGTATCAAAATTACAAGCCCAGATATATCCCAAAGTTTCTTCATTAAAGTTCAGCGGGAAAAGAACGATACTCTCGACATTTGCTTTCATCAGCGACTTATACCATTCGGGATTCTTCTCTTCCAGGTATTCCCAGTCTTTCCTGTTCTTGATAAGCAGTCCGTTACTACCGCCTATCGTATCTTTCCAGGTCTCGGTAAGTTCATAGAAATCTTCTCTGAGATTTCCCTTCATGCTCGGAAGCATCGAATACTCATTCCTGGATTCACAAAGAGCCGTACATGTCCTTGTCTCATGGTCTGTCAGGAGGATAACGCAGGACTGGGCATCACAGAGTTTCCTGATATCGGAAATGACCTCGTCCATCGTATGATGAAAATTCGTTGAACCTCTGAGTTTTATACATGTATTAAGTACCGCAGTTGCTGTAGAAGCAGAAGTATTACTCATCTGTTCACTGTCAACATACTTCGATACCACCTGGGAATAAGTGCAATAATGGATGTTTCCTTCGCTTCCCAAAGGTATCATATAAAGGTTAAACCAGAAGTCGAACCTGTCAGGATGAATATATGTATGCATGGGCTGCTTAAGGACTGCACATCTGAAGCAAAAATCCTCAAAATTAGGATCTGTCGGGAAATAGTTCTGATAAAGGCTGTTCGGTACAAACTTGGCGGTAAGCATCTGCGGTACTTCAGGATTGGCATGCTCTATAGAATTAATATATGCCGGATTACCGGTTACTAATCTTATATCGCCATACGAACCGTCGTCTTTTGTCTCGACCGAGATAATGCATGTCATGACATCGATCATGTCAACAAAACTCTGCAAGTCCATAATCCGCCTCCTGTAAAAATAATTTTACTTATTAACATTTTATCACAGGATAAAAATGAATGTTGTAAAACATCTATTAAATTACTATGTTTTACGTTTTAACCTTCCATGTTTTCGGGGCAAATTTATAGACGAGTTTCCGCATAATGAACACGAAAAGCACGGTAAGCACCAACATGATTCCTGCAAGGATCAGTGAGTGTGACGGTATCCAAATGATTATCATAAAAACAAATCCTAATATGAACCAGGCTGCCCTGTAAGCACCGCTCTTGACGTTTACAGTTGTCGTAAACGGCTGGAACAGATAGTAGAGCGTCAGCCATATAGTCGCGTAGAATGCGCTCATAAGCAAACATATCAGTATCGTTACAAGATATTGGAACGGATAATCCTGGCCTCCCGTGTAAAAAAGGATAAGATCAGCAGACAAGCCGCACGCTACGGCCGGTGCTGCATTTACCTTGATCAACTGCTTGAGCCTTATGTCAAACAGTTTGATTATCTTTTCGCGCTGCTTAAAAAAGCTGAAAGTCATAAGGCTGTTATCACAATTGATATACATAGCCTGTGTGCTCTTGAACGAATTGTCGATGATCGAAATCGGAAAGAACATGGCAAGCAGTTGATATTGTGCAATCCATCTGAAAAATGCGAATCCCGAATCTTCTTCAAAAGGCATCAAGGCATCCTCGTAATGCCCGAAAAGAATAAGATTCAGAAGATTTCTCCCTACCATGTTCAGACAGTTTTCAGCACCAAATCTTGAATAGTATCCGTAAATAAATGCAAATATCGCAAGCCCCATAATGACAAAAATGATAACGGTAAACACGATCGGCTTAAAATACAGCATCCCGAAGTGCCTTTTAACGAACAATGCATTTAGGTACTCAAAGCCCTTCTTGTCCCCTTTTACGGTCCCACCAGCCTTGATCTTCTTAAAGTTCTTAGTTGTATCGGGCGACTTATACATCGAGACTTCATTCCTGACGATGTTATCGTTCAAAGCTCTTCTGTGAAGATTCGAGTCGAACCTGTTAAGCTCCATAAATCCAAGAACGCCTAAAACAATGAGAAGCGCAGAAACCATCAACAGTACAGACAGCGGAACATAATAACCGTTGGCTACGATTATAAGTACGAACGGAGCCGCAAAAATGATCATCGTAAGACAAATAATCCATCCGACGAAACTGCTCTTCATCGGCTTATGGCGCTTATTTTTCATCCTGAAGCTGAACGCCTGAAGTCCTGTTCCGAAAAGCTTTATAAATACCGCAAGGACCGGGATACCCAGCCAAAGCCAGATGGGTGCACCGCAAATAGCCGCTATAATACCGGCGATCAGATAACCGATAACCAGCTTTGCGAGATCGAAAATAAAAAGAGTGTTATCCAGTTTGCGCGCATTCATCCTGAGCATGAAGACCAGGTATTCCTTCTCGGGTGTACACTTGAACATCGGTCTCCTGAGCACTATCCCGCAAAGAGCGTAGATGAGAAAGAAGAACAACGCAAAACTTGCAAAAAGATTCTGTCCGGACACTCCGGCAGCCTGCTCATATTCCATATATGCAGTCTTCAATGCAAGCGATAAAAGATAGATCATTCCGAGGCCGAAGATCTTTCCGATAAAAAGCTTAAACACTTCCACGATAATGTGGAATATCCAGAAGATCACCTTCAGAAACTTAGTGCTGTAAAGGCGGTCAGGCAGAAGTTTTCCTATAACTGGTGTTTTCTTGAGTGCGAAAACCAATCCGTTAAAGCCAATGATGCTCCTGAGATGAATTACCTTGGTTAAGGTCTTTCTGAATTCGTTAATCATCTTCCTGATCCCTTAATGCGGCAATGATCTTCTCCTTAAAGTCATCGTCCCCGAGATTGCTCTTGTCGATCGGCTCAAGCCTTCCGTTATGAAGGAGCACGATCTCATCACACAGGTCAACAGCCACATCCAGAAGATGCGTCGAAAAGATAGTGATCCTTCCCTGCTTCTGGCTTCTTATGACATTCTTCATCTCCTCCGCGATGATAACATCGAGCGAAGTCAGAGGCTCGTCGAGGAGCATGAGCTTAGGAGATGCAATGATATTCAAGAGCATCTGCATCTTATTCTTCGTTCCGTGCGAATAATCCTTAAGAAGCCTGTCACGGTCATCTTCAGGCACCATCATGTAATCGAAATACTCATCTATCGTCTTATCCGGCGTCACTTCCTCATGAACTTCCAGGAAAAACTTCAGGAATTCCCTGCCCGTCATGAATTCAGGCACTGTAGGAGTCGATACCAGATAACCTATGTCTTCAGGCATGAGCGGTATCTTATCCGAGCTCTCACTGTTTTCGCGCAGATAGAACTCTCCGGAATTAATGTCAATATCGTTATTTATACAATTAAAGAAAGTAGTCTTTCCGGATCCGTTACGTCCCAGAAGCCCATAGATCTTCCCTTCCCCGAAAACAAAATCCACATCTTTTAAGACCTGCTTAGATCCGTAACTCTTGACCAGATGGCTAATAACAAATTCCATATCGTTACCCCCTGGACGCTATTCTACCATTGTTTTCGGGAAGTAATCTTAACGGGACCTTAAATCGGCGGGAACGCTAAACGGTGATGGACAATGAACACTCACATTTCGCGCCTCGTGTTTTCCGCCTAAAATTCGAAAATTGGCGGACAAAATGTCGGAATTAATACTATTTCCGTCTTTTCTTCCATGAAAATCCGCAAAAAGGCGGAGAGAATGATGGAAATAAAAAAGCTGCCCGAAGGCAGCTCTAAAAGATTATTATACAATTTTTCCTTGGCTAAAGAAACAGTTTTATGCGTATCCATCACTATGGCTTAATAATGAACGTTTATCAGAACTTGTCCAAAACTTATCATCAGCTAAACCCGAATTATTGCTAACTATAAAAAATTGAAGAGGGGTATACGGTTTTCCGTCTTTAACAATTGTATTTCTATACCCGTTTCCATTAAACTTCTCAGTTCTAATTACTTTTCCGCCATCCTTACGTGGATATTTGAACATCCATTCTCCATTAACATAAAAAACAGCTGGAGAATCAGCATCTTCAATATAAGCAATATAATAAACTGTATATTGTTGAGATAATGTTAATCCACAATCACTATTACTATGACCTACACCAAAAACAAAAATATAGGGCTCATTTCCCGATTCGCCTCTGGCTCGATCCATAAGGGCTAAAACCTTATCACCCCATGCTTTATCAACTGCTGTACCATTTTTCTCAGTCCAATTAAAATTATAACCATCACTTGAATCCGTTGGTTTGTAATCTCCTCCCAAACCATATAATTCAGTCATAACAGCCTGGGCGGCAACACGAGCTACATCTGCATTCTGAATATATTTTTCTTTCTTCGCCCTCTTTATATATCCCGTCAACGCCGGAATTGTAACAGCCGCTATAACAGCCAATATAACAAGCACCACAATAAGCTCGACAAGCGTAAATGCCTGTCTGCTTTTGTGCTCGGTTTTCCTTATTCTATTAAACATATGCATACCTCTCCTTATACAATAATTTTAATCATTGAATAAGAAGAATTCAATACAAACGCTTTGACAAATGCCTAATAAGGGCTACTCTCTCGGACTCTCCTCGGGGATAAATTCATGCTTGTCGACAGCCTTGTGGCGCTCAGCTATAGCCGCATCGGCAAGATCGATGAGCTTCTGCTGGGAGTCCACCTTTTCTTTGCCGCGGAGGTCAACCTTATGGTATGTACCGTCCGGAGCAAGGAAATGCGCCCTCACCGTGTCAGCGAGTTCGACCTCGAGGACTTCCATTACACGGGCCCTGCAGTCCGGATCTTCGACCGGGAAAAGCAGCTCGACACGTCTGTTGAGGTTACGGGGCATCCAGTCTGCCGAAGCTAGATAAACATCTTCGTGGCCTTCGTTATAGAAATAGAAGATCCTTGAATGCTCGAGGAAACGGCCTGTGATCGAACGGACCGTGATGTTTTCGCTCATGCCCGGGATCCCTGCTCTTAAGCAGCAGATTCCCCTTACAATAAGGTCGATCTTAACACCAGCATTCGAGGCGGTATAAAGCGATTTGATAATTGTCTCGTCAACCAATGAATTGATCTTCGCAATGATGCGGGCGGGTTTACCAGCCCTGGCATTGTCGGCTTCCCTTCTTATCCTGGCTACGAAATAATCCTTCATCCAAAGAGGTGCGGGGATAAGCCTTCTCCAGGACTGGGGGATCGAGAATCCCGAGAGCATGTTAAAGAACTCGGAAGCGTCCTCGCCGAACGATTCTTTGGCGGTAAACATGCCGAGATCCGTGTAGATCTTGGCTGTTACGTCGTTATAGTTACCGGTCGCAAGGTGGAGATATCTTCTGATGCCGTCCTCTTCTTTTCTGACGACGAGCGTGATCTTGCTGTGCGTCTTCAAGCCGACGAGGCCGTAGATAACATGGCAACCGGCATTCTCAAGCTTCTTTGCCCAGTTGATATTGTTCTCTTCGTCGAACCTGGCCTTGAGTTCAACCAGTACCATTACCTGCTTGCCGTTCTGTGCGGCTTCAAGGAGCGATGCGATGATCGGTGATCTGTCAGATACGCGGTATAAAGTCTGCTTGATCGCCAGAACATTCGGATCGCGTGCAGCCTGCTTTACAAATTCCAGAACCGGTTCGAAAGTCTCATAGGGGTGATGGACGATCCTGTCCTTCTCCCTAATCTGCTCGAAAATATCGAGCTCGCTGACAGGTCCGTCAAAAGAAGCTGCCTCAGCCGGATCATGTGCCTTATAACAAAGCTCGGGATGCTTTGCTTTGCAGGCAGAAGCGAGCTTGGAAAGGAACGTAAGGTCGATTGGACCGTTAACGCTGAATATATCTGCTTCATCTACCTCAAGCTCATCAACGATATAATGCAAAAGATCAGAATCGATGTCGTCCTGAACCTCGAGCCTTATGATCTCGCCGAACCTTCTCCGCCTTACCTGTGCTTCGATTTCTTTTAAGAGGTCTTCGGCTTCATCTTCATCGATATCAAGGTCAGCGTTACGCATGACACGATAGAAAGCGGTAGCTACGACGTTCTGGCCGTCGAAGAGCATATCAGTATTGGCTCTGATGATCTGCTCGACGGGCACGAAAACATCGCCTTCATCCGTCGGAATCTGATACAGTCTCTTAACAACCGTAGGGATCTGGACAGTCGCATACATGTACTTGTCTTCATCAACGGCATGCTTAGCGTTGCTTATGCCTTCAGTCGCCTTTTCAGATAATTTTGTTTTCTTCGGATCGTTTTCGAGCATGACGCACATGTTAAGCATGCGGTTATATATCAAAGGAAACGGTCTTGAAGAGTCAACCGCCATCGGCGTGAGTATCGGATAAAGAACCGTCTTGAAATATGAATCTGCAATCGTCTTGAGCTGGTCACTAAGTTCATCGTAATTCTTTAAGAAGATCTTTTCCTGGGCAAGAGAAGGCACGAGAGATCTTCCGTACGTGGAATACATCAGGGCCATTGTTCTTCTGGTTTTCTGATCGATCCTCTCGAGCTGTTCATCGATGGAAAAACCCGCTATATCGCGCTCGGCAAAATCAATGCTCTGCATGTCTCTTAAAGATGCCACTCTGACGATATAGAACTCATCCATGTTGGACGCTGTGATAGAAAGGAAATTAAGCCTTTCCAGCAATGGATTCTTGGTGTCTCTGGCCTCATTCAGAATGCGGTCGTCAAATTCAAGCCAAGATAATTCACGGTTGTAAAAACAGTCGTTACCGCTGAGGAATGAAACGCTCGATTCCAGATTGGGGGCATCTGTCTGCTCGGGTGAAGCTATGAATTTAGAAGATTTCTTGGGTTCTGCTTTTTTTGTTGATTCACTCTTTTTAGAAGCAGACTTCTTAACAGAAGACTTCTTTGCATCTGTCTTCTTTGATGTATTTACTTTGCGCGGATCTGCGCTCTTTTTGACTGCCATTAGCCTTCCCTCCTGGTCTTGAGAACCGGCTTGATTCCCATAACATCTTCAAACATGACGCTTCTGTTCTCGAAAGCCCATTTCTCGAAAGACATGTCTTCGGAAGCGTCACAAGTGATAACGAATTCGTTATCTTTTATCTTGCACTGGATCTTCTTTCCCTTCTCCTTATGAGAAGCATCGATGGCATCCGCGATCTTGAGAATAGACGCGAGTTTTGACACGATGACCTTCTGATCAGGCGGCAGGATCGAATAGTAATAACTGTCATAAGGTTTCGATCTAGGATAAAGTCTTACTATCATGGCGACCATGTTGATCTCATCGTGATCAAGACCCATGAGATTCGTATTCTTGATTATCGAATAAGCGGCATCGCTGTGACTTCTCGCATGAACGAACTTTCCTATCTCGTGAAGTATTACCGCAACCTGCAGGAGCAGTCTGTCGCGGTTACCGAGACCGCTTATTTTCTTGGTCTCATCGAAAAACTGCAATGCGGTCTTCTCAACATATTCGATATGCTTCTTACTGGAACGGTAACGCTTTGCAATATGTCTTGACGCAGAGATCAGATAACTGTCGGGAGATATCTCCGTCTTATACCCCTGGGAGTTAACACAGTAATAGTAGATTATTCCGTCAGAGAGCGATGCGTGAGGCATGTAGATCTTATCAACGCCCGTATAATCAAGCATATTCTTAACGATAAGAGCAGTAGGAAGAAGGAGCGGTGAGATCATGGAAGGAATGTTCCTCTCAAGTGTCAGATCTGCAGGCCTTACCTTAAGGAGATAATCATAAACCTTAAGGAATTCTTCTTTTGTGAGCACAATCGAATTCATGGCGTCATGTCCGGCAAGGAGCTTGAAATACCCCATCTCACCGGAGAAAGCGATCAGGTTATTGTAAACTATCCCCTTCGGTTCCATGGCATGATAGTCGTCTAAGTCCTGGCCGATGAATTCCTGAAGCACCTCGTCGTAATGGGCTGTTCTGCTCTGAAGGTCAGATAACATTCCCGAGATTCTTAATGATCCCAGAAGGAGATTCTGACTGAATACGAATTCGGATTTATCATACACCGAAGCCTGAATAGATCCTGAACCGATATCAAGGATCATGGTTCCGGTCGATATCATTTTCGCGAAATCAGGATAGATGGCCTGAACGGCAAGTGTCTGATAATAACGTTCCATCGAGTTATCAAGGACTTTTATCTTAAAGCCTGTCCTTGTTCTTACTTTCTCGATTACGACTTCAGAATTCGAAGCATCCCTGAATGCGGAAGTTGCTACGCAGAAGATTCGCGCAACGCCGTATTCCCTGCACTTCTCATCAAACATCTTAAGACATTTGCAGAGTTCATCTACCTGCGCCGTCTGGATTATTCCGGAGCTGTATGACTTCGTGCCCAGTCCTGTAAACTTGCGCACCGCCTCTATCTCTTTGGGTTTACCCTTAGATCCAATCTCAAAAATCTTAAGTCTCGCCGTGAGCGATCCAACGTCGATCACTGCGACAAGCTTTTTTGCCATCTTATATTTCCTCTTTTCCAACAGCCGTCAGAGATTGCCGATAACTGCCTTGGTTATCTCCTTTGTCCCGACGAGCTTTATGTTATTACTGTCACCGACGAATGTAATATCTCCGGTGCGAAGTCCTGATGCGAGAGTCTTTCTGACTGCATTCTCAATACTGTATGCAACCTCTTCTTCTCCGAACATCATCCTCATCATCATAGCGGCAGATAATATTGTTCCCATCGGATTGGCTTTATCCAGTCCCGCAATGTCAGGAGCCGAACCATGAATGGGTTCAAACAATCCCGGCTTGCCTTCTTCACCGACTGATGCTGAAGGGAGCATTCCGATAGAACCTACGATCTGTCCTGCTTCATCAGATAATATATCTCCGAAAAGATTGCTTGTTACTATTACGTCAAAACTTGAAGGTCTTCCTATCAGCTGCATTGCGGCATTATCAACATAAAGACATTCAAGCTCGACTTCAGGATAATCAAAACTCATCTGCCTTGCGAGATTTCTCCACATTCTGCTGCTCACAAGAACATTTGCTTTATCAACAAGAGTAAGTTTCCTGCGTCTCTTCATCGCAAGTTCAAAAGAGATCTTCAGGATCCTGTTTATCTCACCTTCTGAGTATGACTCGGTATCATAAGCAGTCTTTCCTTTTACTGTTCCGTCAGGAAGACGGTCTCCGCTCTGATATACTCCGTTCTTTCCGAAATAGATCCCGCCTGTAAGTTCTCTTACAATCACAAAATCGATCTTGCCCGGGTTCTTCAGAGGAGACGCAACTTCAAGCCCTTCATGAAGAACAGCAGGTCTGATGTTTGCATATAAACCAAGTCCTGATCTTAATCCCAAAATGGCTCTTTCCGGCCTTAATTCCGGATCGACGTTATCCCACTTTGGTCCGCCCACGGCTCCGAGCAGTACTGCATCACTATCCATTGCCGATGAGACCGTTTCCTTGGGAAGCGGTATACCGAACTCATCGATCGCTGCTCCTCCGGCCTTAAGCTCTTTGGTAAATAATTCAATATTATTGCGGGAACAGGCTGTCTCCAAAACTTCTATAGCAGCCGATGTAATCTCCGGACCGATCCCGTCACCGGGAATCACTGCGATGTTATACTTCTTTGCCATATATTCCTCATTAATCCTTCAGCTCAGACTCCGTATATCCTACGAGTCCGCCACTTGCAATAATGTTCTTAATAAATTCCGGGAAAGGCTTTGCTTCAAAACTCTCTCCTGTAGTCTTATCTGTAATGACTCCCGTATCAAAATCAGCTTCGATCTCGTCCCCGTCATTGATCTTATCTGCCGCCTCCGGACACTCCAGGATCGGGAGACCGACATTGATCGAATTACGGTAGAAGATCCTTGCAAAATCATTCGCAATTACAAGAGATATACCGCTCGCTTTTATTGCTACCGGCGCGTGTTCCCTTGATGAACCGCAACCGAAATTCTTTCCCGCTACCATAACATCTCCCGGCTTTACACGGGTTTTAAAAGACAGATCTATATCTTCCATGCAGTGCTCTTTAAGATGTCCCGGATCTGCTGATGTAAGATATCTTGCAGGAATGATAACATCAGTATCGATATTATCTCCGTATTTGAAAACCTTTCCGCTTACTTTCATTACAGGTCCTCCTCTCTTAAAGCTCTTCAGGTATTCCGACACGTCCGAGGACAGCTGAGCTTGCCGCAACGGGAACACCGCTCAGGATAACCTCAGATTCAGGATCGCCCATACGGCCGACGAAATTCCTGTTAGTAGTGGACACACATCTCTCGCCCTTAGCAAGAACACCCATATGACCGCCCAGGCAAGGTCCGCATGTAGGAGTGGAAATAACACAACCAGCATCATCAAGATCCTGCAGCCACCCGTTTTCGAGAGCCTGTCGGAAGACTTTCTGTGATCCCGGGATTACAATGCATCTTACATCCTTGTGGACCTTAAGCCCCTTAAGGATCGTGGCAGCCGCGCCTATGTCTTCGAGTCTTCCGTTAGTACATGAACCTATAACGACCTGATCGATCTTCATGTCTTTACACTCGGATGCTTTCTTTGTGTTTGAAGGAAGATGAGGCAATGCTACCGTAAGATCTATATCAGCGAGATCAATATCTATGACCTGGCAGTAATCCGCATCCTCGTCAGCAGAGTAGAGCTTATAATCGCTCTTGATAAATCTCTCAGGATTTGTTCTCGAGATGTATTTAAGCGTATAGTTGTCGACCGGGAATAATCCGTTCTTTGCACCGCACTCGATTGCCATGTTGCACACGGTAAGCCTTCCGTCCATCGACAGACTCTTAATACCCTCTCCGTCAAATTCCAAAGATTTATAAAGCGCGCCGTCAACACCGATCTTGCCGATAATGCTAAGAATAAGATCTTTGCCCGTAACATATTTCTTAAATCTGCCTGTGAGATTGATCTTAATTGCTTCAGGAACTTTAAACCATGTAACTCCTCTTGCCATTGCGCACGCAAGATCAGTCGAACCGACACCTGTAGCAAAAGATCCCAAAGCGCCATATGTACATGTATGTGAATCAGCACCAATAACGAGATCACCCGGAAGAACGATACCGTTATCAGGAAGGATAACGTGCTCGATCCCCATCTCTCTTCTTCCAAGTTCATAATAATGAGTAATGTTATGCTCCCTGGCAAAGCAACGCATCGTCTTATTCAATTCAGCGGATTTGATATCTTTATTCGGCGTGAAATGATCCTGGATCATCAGGACTCTTTCTTTATCAAATACATCTTTTACGCCAAGCTTCTCGAATACTTTTATAGCAGGAGGAGTGGTAACATCATTACCCAGAACATAATCCAGTTTTGCTTCTATCAGGTCTCCGGGGGCAACACTGTCGAGCCCTGCATGATCGGCAAGGATCTTTTGCGTCATGGTCATTGGCATATAAGCAAACCTCCGGAAACAATAATAAATATTTTACTATATTATTGGTTTTCGAGAAAGTGTGCTCAGTCATTCAGTTCAAAGTACTCGTCATACAACTTAGAAAGCAGTTCTGATATCTCTGCATATCTCTTAACGTCTTCTTCACCGCACGATCCGCCGAACTTTGCTTCCAGTTCTTTCTGTTCAGCTTCAAGCCTTGTAGTCTCTTTTTCGATATCCGCGATCCTCTGACGGCGTTTTGCAGATTCTTTTCGTTCCTGTGCGCGGTTAACATTTCTTACGGTATTCTCGTTTTCGGTTTTTTCTTCTTCAGCAACAATAACTGCAGGATCAGACTGAATGGCTTTACGATAGAAATAATATGAGTCATATAGTACGGCTTTTTTGTCTTTGAAGCCCAATACTTTATCAGCGCATTTGTCGATGAAGAATCTGTCGTGGCTCACGCAAATTACGGCCCCGCTGTATTCTTTGATGGCATCTTCCAATATTTCCCGGGAATTGATATCGAGATGATTTGTTGGCTCGTCAAGGAATAGAATATCGGGATTCTCCCTTAGAAGACAGCAAAGATAAAGCCTTGATCTTTCACCGCCGGAAAGCATGGATATCTTTTTAAATGCATCCTCACCTTTAAAACCGAAACGTGCGAGAAGCGTTCTTGCTTCCGTCGTTCCTATGTCACTTCTGGATACGAGTTCATCAAAGCACGAGAGCTCTTCATCATCAAACGGAACAAACTGTTCCATATAACCCATCGACTGTGCAGAACCGATAAGAACAGTACCTGAAGAACCCCGGAGTTTATCACCTGCATGACCTGACAAAAGTTTCAGCAAAGTTGTTTTTCCGCAGCCGTTAGGACCTGCAAGGAACAGTTTCTCATCAGCCGTAACTTCAAATGATAACGGATCGAAGAGATTTGTATCACTGTCTTCAAATCTCATCGCCAATTCTTTTGCCTGAAGGATAATGCGGTCTGATCTGCCCGTACGTTCCAATGGCTGAGCTGTAAAGCTCATCTTCGCATATCCTGAAGGAAGCTTTGATCTGGCTTCTTCGAGTTTTTCTTCCAGTTTGGCAACCATCTTTTCTCTTTGGTGATAGCCGCTGATATTCCTGTGGGAAAGCATCGTCTGCTTTACGTCCAACTGATGTGCAAGTTCCTCTTCCAAAGCTTTGGTAACAAGACTCTGTGACTTTATGAAATGTTCTTTCTGTTCCTTGTAATCAGTATATCCGCCTTTATATTCGGTAATATGGCCGCCGTCAAGTTCGATTACTCTGTTAGCTACCTGATCAATGAAATGTCTGTCGTGAGTGATTACGAAAACAGCTCCGCCATATGAAGCAAGATACTTTTCGAGCCACTCGACAGCTTCCATGTCAAGATGGTTAGTCGGCTCATCAAGAAGAAGAATATCCGGTTTGTCAACTATCAGCCTTGCAAGACACACTCTCATCTTCTCACCGCCTGACAGATCAGAAAAATCATCTCTGCCATAGATGTCACCAAGGCCCAGTCCGGCCAATGCATCTTTCAGCCGGTATTCGTAATCATATCCTCCGGCTGATTCATATTGTGCTTGAAGCTTTGACAATTCTTCGATATAAACTGTCGCATCTTCATGTTTTTCTGAAGCGTGTGAGATTTTATTCGAAACTGAATCGATCTCGAGTTCAAGATCGATAAGATATGACGGTTTTAATGTCGCTCCCGAAAGATCCTGTTCATCCATATTCTGAGATAGATATCCGGCAATAGTATTTCCATGCAAGATCACTTCACCTTCATCAGGTGTAAGCACTCCTTTTATGATCTTGAAAAGCGTGGTCTTACCTGCTCCGTTATCTCCGATGAATGCGATCCTGTCACCTTTATTCACACGAAAAGAAACACCGTCAAGAACGCGGCGCTGACCATAACTCATACTGATATCGTTAAGCGTAAGGATCGGCATGACTATTTCCTTTTGATTAATTCACGGCAATTATTTTATCACAGAGAATTGAAAAGGGTTGTCTCAATGAGACAACCCTAATTCATTCTAATTGTTTTTGCGAAATCAGAAGAGATCTACACCGTTACCATCAACGTCGTAAGCCTTCTTCTCGCTAGCAACAACATAGATCTTGCCAGCCTTGGGAAGCTTCTTTGCGATAGCTGTAGCAGAGATTTCCTGACCATCGATCTGGAAAATGATCTCAGCCTTCTTAGCAGCAACCTTCTTTGCAGCGGGCTTCTTAGCAGCCTTCTTTGCAGCAGGCTTCTTAGCAGCGGGCTTCTTTGCAGCAACCTTCTTAGCATCTGCCTTAGGAGCAGCAGCCTTCTTTGCAGCGGGCTTCTTAGCAGCAGCCTTCTTTGCAGCAGGCTTCTTAGCAGCAGCCTTCTTTGCAGCGGGCTTCTTAGCAGCAGCCTTCTTTGCAGCGGGCTTCTTAGCAGCAGGTGCAGCCTTAACTTCTGCCTTAGGAGCAGCAGCGGGTGCAGCTACAGGTGCAGCAACTTTGATTTCTTTCTTTTCTGTATCCATACTAAAAGAACCTCCGTATTTTTCCTTGTTTGGATACAATAAATCTACATTTCTTTATTATTTGTGTCAACAAACATTTTTTATAATTTTTTCAGTATTATTCTTGTTTGCAAGTTTCTATTTGTTCAGTTTACACACAATAAACATCGATATTTGCGGTTTTGATGCTGTCATTGTTTTCATAAATTTTCATTTTATATGATAGAAAAAACACAATTCTATTTTAAAATATCGATATGAGAAAAATAGCAACGATTTATATCTGGGAAATAAAGAAACTTTTTTCAAGCTGGCGGAGAACGTTTACGTTGTTTCTTTTGCCTGCTATTTTTCTTGTTGCAATGCTGAATGTATTTCCTCTTCTCATCAATTACATGTCTACGGGGACGATATTCAGTAAACCTGTAACCGTTGTCAATGCTCCTGATTCATTCATCCGGTATATCGATGAAACAACAGATGCCAAAGCATTTAAATACGACTTCAAAAGTGAAGATGAGTATCATGCGTTCGCAGCAAACAAGAATGAATATCGAAGACAACTCCGCAAAGGAATGATAATCTGCTATTTTTCTTCAGGGCGTTCGTCCAGATCATTTGATGAAGAGATCAGTTCATACTATGAAGATGTATCTTCCGAAAACACCGAAGCTTCGAGCAAGGCAGTAATATATATTGGTTTTGATGCTAACTCGTTAACATCAAACACAAGAGCTCTCCAGTTTGAAGAAACCGTTATCAAGGATTATCAGTCCTGTCTCATTGATTATTTAGGCGGTGATTTTTCGGTTATCGGCAGTACACTGTTTGAGACTGACACATTCAATCCCGTAACTAAATTCGAAGACTTCAGAACTGTTGCAAACAACTCAGCATCACGTGTTGTTTCCGGCGTACTGATGATATTGATGTATTACACCACTTATTCACTCGTTATAGACATGTTTGCTTCTGAACGCGACAGAGGATTTATGGATAAACTTATCCTTACTCCCGTTTCACGTAAAAAGATCTATTTCGGAAAGATCCTAGCGATCAATACCATTGTCACGTTTTCCTCATGCATCACTTTGATACTGTTATTCCTTTCTTCATGGTTAAACAGAAATAATGATGCAATGTCTCTTCTGCCTTTCGGAATGTTTCTTACCCCGGACGAATTGCTTATTGTTGTTTTCTCGATCCCGATAACGGTGCTTCTCATGACTGCGATATGTGTTTCAATGGTTTTTTCATTATATAACATTCAAGATATAACCGTTAATCTTCAACTGCCGCTCATATATTTCCTGGGAGACTTTTTCCTTCAGATGTTCAGAGGAACAAGACCGACAACCATGGAATATTTCATACCGGTGCATAACACTTTGGAACTGATTTCAGAGACTTTTAAAGCTCAGGACAAAGCATGGCATGTAATAGTTGTTTATTTGCTCAATCTCGGATTAGCCTTTGCAGTTTTCGCGACCACATTCAGAAAAGAGGAATCTAAATGATCCAATTAATCGATGTTCACAAAAGCTATACAAAAGAACACGAAACCATCAAAGGCGTCAGCTTTGAGGTTCATGAAGGACAGATCTTCGGACTTCTCGGTCCGAACGGCGCAGGAAAGACTACGCTTATGCAGATGATCGCCACGTTGATGAAGCCGACGTCAGGACAGATACTGATAGACGGATTATCAGCGGATAAAGCTCTTCTGGAAATACACAGAAAGATAGGGTTTCTTACAAATGAGATCAAACTCGATCCGTTATCAACCCCAAATGCACTTTATGATTTTTTCGCAAATCTGTACGACATACCAAAGGATGAATTAAAAGACAGACGCGATGAAAGCTTCGCAAGATTCGGAATATCACCTTTTGCCGAAAAGCGCATCAATGAATTGTCCACAGGCATGAAGCAAAAGATATCAATAGCAATAAGTCTTATACACAATCCGCCTGTAATCATTTTCGACGAGCCCACAAACGGACTGGATATCCTTACCTCTAAGCAGGTAACAGATTATCTCAAAGAACTTCGTGATAAAGGTCATGCGATCATACTGTCAACACACATCTTTTCTGTTGCAGAAGAACTCTGTGATGATATCGCCGTGTTGATAGACGGTTCAATAGTAGCGCAAGGAAGCGTTGACATGCTTATAGAACAAGCTCAGGTCAACACCTTTGAGGAAGCATTCTTTAAGATATATGTGGAAAATCACAAAGAATAAACGGAAAAAGAAATATGTCAGCAAAACGGGGAATTAAAACGATCATAGGAAGTTTCTTCCAAAAAAGAGGACAGCTTGGTGCAAAAGCAACTGCTGCTTCTTTTCTCGTGTCCGTTGTCTTCGTAATCGTTTTATTTGCTGCAGTTGTTTCATGGATGATCTGGTGGTTTCCTTATCACCTTTTCAGTGACGAAGTCTATAACGTTGTCGTGGTAAATGCGCCTGAATCATTTATAAAATACAATGAGCAGACTCAGGTTTACCGTGACCGTGAAGCAAAAGAATATGGAAACCCGAATGATTTTTTCAGAAATTATAAAAATATTCTTTCGTTCGAATACAACTTCGACGGGTACGGAAGGACCAAATACATCTACAAAGAAAACGATGCACTATATGATTTTGTATCATTCGGTAAATGGATGCGCGAGAACGATGCCTATCTCACGATCGTATTTCCAAATGATTTTGATGATCAGCTGTTAAAACGCCAGAACGGACTTACCGATGAAAAGCCTCAGATCCTCACGTACTACCGCACGAATTCCTTAGAATATTCTGATATGAAAAATGAATACATAGATGTTCATCTTTCCGGTTATCAGAGTTTTATCCGTGCAGGTTTTGGTCTTGCCATAACTTCTTTCTCCGATTCCGAGATAGTCGAGAAACCAATTCCGACTGTAGGATCTGCAAATGGTATAAGGGCTGTTGTCGAATCATTATGCAGATCATTTCTCCCTATATTGATTTTTATTATCCTTCTGTATTCATCTATGAGCATCGGGACTAATGTTATTGCAGGCCAGAAAGAACGGGGAACCTTCACGGGAATACTGCTTACGCCTGTTCCCCGATATGGAATAGTTATAGGTTATCTTTGCGGCGTTGTCTTCAAAACCATAATACCCGCATTCTTTATCGCGACCATAGCCTCCTTAGCGGTAGGACAATTTTCATTTACAGGTTTTCTTGCCTTGTTTACGTATATTTTTGTTCTTGAGATATTCATTGCATCGATTACGATACTGATATCTGTCATTAATGATACCGTTATTTCCGCGCAGACTGCTTTTCTTCCGATCTTCCTGACTTTGGTCGCAGTATGTGTTACCTGTATCCAGTCTATAAATGAAAGAGAAGATTTCTACATGTACCTTCCCGTACATGGCCAATTCTTCGGTATAGGTGACGTTTTTGTCGGCAAAACTGATTATTTGGGACTTTTGATCAGCTCTCTGATAACTCTCCTTCTTTCCGCATTAATTATTTTCGTTATCGAAAGACTTCTTCACAGCGAACGTTATACTGTTTCAATCGATTCTGTTGATGCAAAAGAAGTAAAAAGAAGACTTGAAGGCGGCAAACCTACCGCATGGGAATCTATCAACAAAGGCTACGATAATTTTAATTTCATTTTTAATGAAAGTTTTTACCCGCTTGTGGTCCTTTCAGTCTTTCAAACATTAGCCATGCTTCCGGTAGTGGTCTCATACATGAGAAAAGCTGAATATTCAGCCTTCATACAAGATCTGGTAAATGTAAGCACATTAAAAGATATATTCGATAAGACATTTGAGGTGTTCGGCATCTTCTTCAAGGACCCTCTATTCCTTGCTCTGATGACAGTGGGATACATATTAGTCATCATCACATACTTTATCCATTCAGGCAGGGTCTGGAAGATCAAAGGAATGAAAAACAAGATTACTGCCTGCGGATATCCCCTTTCTGACAAAAAGCACATTATATTGCATTACATCCTTGGATTTATCTTCGGATTCCTTATGATGACCTGCACGGTTTCAATAATGTTCTTCACTGGTCAGTTAACCTTTTCCGGATTCAGTCTGAAACTTTCAGGAATCGGTGTATTCCTTTTTAATCTGCTTATGTGGTTCCCGCAGGGCGCTTCTGAAGAGCTTATGTTCAGAGGCTATATGCTCAGATCTTTCGAAAAAAGATTCAAACCCGCCGTCGGAATCGTCGCATCCTCCGTTGTCTTCTCAGCATTACACTCGCTAAACAAAGGATACACACCGCTTGCATCAGTCAATCTCGTTCTTATAGCAGTCCTTTTCGCACTTATCTACTATCTTACAGGCGATATCTGGATGACATCTGCCATGCACACCGCCTGGAATCTTTCACAGGGCAACATCTTCGGGCTTCTTGTATCAGGAAACTCATCTGCTAATTCGGTCATCACTGCAATCTATTCAGATAATTCATCTTCGCTCATCACAGGCGGCAGCTTCGGTCCCGAAGGCGGACTTGCAACAACAGCGGTAACGGCAGTCTGCATGGTGATAGTTATTGTGCTTCTGGTAAGGAAGATGAGGAAAAAGAACTTATAAACCTATTTTCTCACGCAAGATCATAGCCCAGCTTTGCGATTTAACTCTTTTTTCAGAAATTCAAATTTGCGTTAAGAATTTAGCTGAATTTTTAACCTAAATCTTCAAATAATGGTTTTACGTTAAGTTTTTCGCTAAAAGCTTAACCCTTTTTTTGAAAACTATATTTCAGGTTAAAAAATCAGCTAAAAACTTAACCTTAATTTTCAAATGCAAGATTTAGGTTAATTCGTATTAATCTTTCAGCCCAACATGCAATATTCTGAAACACTTATTTTATCCAACAAAATTCTCCCAAAAAATGAGACTAGTCTCAAATAGGTGTCTAAAGTCTCAACTTTTATGAAGACCATATACCAGACTCATCTGACGTTCTATAATCATCTGACAGGAGGACCTGTCAAATGAACAAGACTCTAAAAGAAATCTTAACAACAAGATATGAATTAATATCTTCATTAATTGCCCAGTTGGAGAATAAGATGGCTTTGCTTCCCGACGGAAGGATCACCGTCAGACAAATACAAAACAACTCATACTATTATCTGAAAGCAGATGGTTCAGAAAACATACTGGCTTTAAAAGATGCCCAACCATTGATAGAAGACATAATACAAAAGCAATACTATGAGAAAGTGCTTAAGGTTTCAAAACAGGAATCAAAAGCATTACGTAATGTTTTAGCTCATTATCCTGAAAAGACAGCCGAAGACATCTACTCTGCCCTCTCTGAAGAACGGCAAAAGTTCGTTAAGCCGATCATTCCAACAACAGAACAATTTGTCAAAGAGTGGCAGGAAAAACCTTACACACCAAAAGAGATCAAAGAAGGGACACCTGTATACGAGACACTTCGCAAAGAACGGGTAAGGTCGAAGTCTGAACAGATAATTGCTGACAGGCTTTACGTTAACGGCATTCCATACAAATATGAGTGCCCGCTGAAGGTAAACAACAAAGTGATCCATCCTGACTTCACCATATTAAGGAAAAGCGACCGCAAAGAACTATATCATGAGCATCTCGGGAAAACAGATGACGAGAAATATCAAAACGATAATGTTCCCAGGCTCAATGACTATATCATTGCAGGTCATTTGCTTGGGGATACGCTTTTTCTATCATTTGAATCATCAACGACTCCGCTCGATGTAAGAGTGATCGACAGGATGATAAAAGAACACTACAGGTAATAACACTAAAAAACAAACCGAATTACTCTGCTGCAATCTCCCTTGCAACAAAGACACCTGATGCGGATGCATGCGACAACGAATGTGTAACACCGCTTCCGTCACCGATGACATAGAGTCCCGGATAACGTGTCTCGAGTCTTTCATTGATAGCAACTTCCATGTTGTAAAACTTGACTTCAACACCGTAGAGAAGAGTGTCATCGTTTGCAGTGCCGGGAGCGATCTTATCGAGCGCATAGATCATCTCGATGATACCGTCAAGAATGCGCTTTGGAAGGACCAGCGAGAGATCTCCCGGTGTCGCTTTGAGCGTAGGTCTGACGGTCGACTCTTCGATCCTTGACGCATTTGATCTCCTGCCCCTGGTCAGGTCACCGAAACGCTGTACGATAACACCGCCTCCGAGCATGTTCGAAAGCCTTGCAATGGATTCACCATAGCCGTTCGAATCTTTGAATGGTTCCGAGAAATGTTTTGAAACCAGCAATGCGAAATTCGTATTTTCCGACTGCAGTTCAGGATCATCAAAACTGTGGCCGTTAACAGTCACGATTCCGTTTGTATTCTCTGTAACTACATAACCATTGGGATTCATGCAGAACGTTCTGACCTTGTCTTCGAACTTCTCAGTTCGGTAAACGATCTTGCTCTCATAGAGCTCAGAAGTCAGATCGGAAAAAACCACGGCGGGGATCTCGACTCTTACGCCGATATCGACTCTGTTGGAATACGTCTCGATATCAAGCTCACTGCAGACTTTTTCTATCCATTTGCTTCCGGAACGTCCTACGGAAACGATGCACTTACTGCATGTATAGGATTCGCCGGAACACTCTACCTCATATGTGCCGTCATCAAGAACTTTAAGATCACCTACGGGCGAATTAAAGAAGAAATCGACTTTATCTTTCAGGACATTAAAGATATTCCCCAACACCTGATAATTCTTATCCGTTCCGAGATGTCTTACGGATGCGTCGAGCAGATGGAGCTTATTCTCCAGACAGATCTTTTTGAACGATGAACCTGCCGTTGTATATAATTTGGTGCCTTCTCCCCCGTTGGCAAGATTGATCCCGTCAACGTACTTCATCAGTTCCAAAGCTTTCTCTTTGCCGATATGTTCGTATAGCGTTCCGCCGAAATCATTAGTGATGTTATATTTGCCGTCAGAGAAAGCACCCGCACCGCCGAAGCCTCTCATAATGGCGCATGACTTGCAGTTTATGCAGCTCTTGACCTTATCTCCGTCTATGGGGCATTTACGCTCTTCAAGAGGTTTTCCGGCCTCGAAAACTGCAACCTTCAGATCAGGTCTTAAGTGAACCAGTTCGTATGCTGAGAAAATGCCGCCCGGACCTGCACCTATAATGATAACGTCGTAATTATTCATAAATATGCTCCTTGATCTATAAGGAATACATTTACATTATATGTTAACGGGCATTTCTTTCAAATAAATCAGCTTGCTTATTTCAGTTTTTTCACTTTGATCGCATAAGTCATCCGATGAATACCAAAGCAGCAAAAATACCGCACAATGCAATAATGCGAAGATTTGATCTGGACTTTGTTATCTCATTTTTAGACATAAATGTCATCTACCTCATAAATGATCTAAGGTCCATCGGATCAGAACAGATACTTTCTGCACCGTTCTCAATAAGGAACTCACGGGATCTGTAACCCCATGTGCAGCTAATGATATCGAGTCCGCTGTTTTGCGCGGTCCTGATATCAGTATCGGAATCACCGATGTAAACCGCTTCCCTGTTGTTAATCCCTAATTTCATAAGGCATTTCTCAACAGGTTCAGCTGAGGGCTTTCTCTCGACACCTTCTACAGAACCTCTGACATAGTCAAACAGGTCCGGAAAGAAATGTTCTATCAGTTTCCGGGCGGGCTCGTCATCTTTATTGGTCACTACTGCAAGCAATAATCCGTCAGCCTTAAGACGGGTAACGACTTCCGTAATGCCGTTATAAGGACGAGTCCTCTCGAGGTAATGCGAATTGTAGTAATCGGCATTGTCCTTAAGGAGCTTCTGCTTTAACTCCTCGCTGTAACTTCCCGGATCAGCAGTCAGACTTCTTTCGATCAGCCTGACTTTGCCGTTACCGATAAAAGATTGTACCTGTTCTTCTGTCTGAGGTTCCAGGTTATTCATCCTTCTTGCCGCATTTAGGCTTTGGGTGAGCCCTCCTAATGTATCAAGGAGAGTTCCGTCAAGGTCAAAACATGCAAGTCTGTATCTCATACCGGTCTGCTCTTTCGTGTAAGCCCTGTTTAAGCTTATTTCAGATTATAATCATTTACCTATCAGATATATGGGTTAATTAATAGGACAACTAGTGCAAATATAGCACTTACCATCCCTTATTCAATAATCAAATTGTAGAATTACTAACCTTGTAATGCTAACATTTATTCGAAAAACAATATTCAGGAGACAGAAATGGGAATTATTAAGTTCAATACATTGGAAATAGGCACATTTGAGACGGATGCCGTCGTTGTCGCGATCAATCAGTCTAATACATCAAATAACAAACCGATGCTTAAGGTCACATTGAGTGACGGCGAAGACAATATTACTGCTCTGATATTCGACTCTACGAGGAAAGACCTTGCTGCCGGCGGCATAGAGGAAGGCTGTACGGCTGTCATCAGGCTCGAAGTCACTGAGTATAAAGGCAGCAAGAGTTACAAGATAGCCTCTATAACGCCTGCACGCCTTCCCGAAGACGAATTAAAGCAACTGATCAAGCTTCCTCCCATAGACCCCGAAAAGCTCGTAAATGACATCATAATGCTGATCAAGCAGTCCTCAGGAAGAGAATATGACCTTTCCACAACGGATATCCCTTCAGATGATTACTCCCTGACTGCGCTCGCAGTAAGACTTATCACATCAAATCTTAAGCCTTTTACAAAGTCTTCTGCAGCTAAGACCATGCACCACAACATCTACGGTGGTCTGGCATACCATACATACCGGATGATCAAGTCCACATATTCTGTATGTGAAGTCTATTCCCTCCTTAACCGCGAGCTGCTGGTCTGCGGCACGGCACTTCACGATATCGGAAAACTGGTCGAAATGAAGACAACCGATACCGGTATCGCTTCATATACGGATATGGGCAACCTTTTCGGTCATCCTCTGCTTGGCATTGAGATGATCGATCACGAGGTGTGGAACAAGGATCAGGCTATTGGAGGCAGATCATATAACCGCGAACAGGTGGCAATGGTAAAGCATATGATAGCTTCACATCACGGCCAGCCCGAATGGGGTGCGATCAGATTACCCTCCACGCCTGAAGCCATGATCCTTCACGAGCTCGACATGATCGATTCACGCATGTATATGTATGAAGAGAATTTCGCGCAGATGGAGCCCGGAACATCAAGCGATCCCGTTTTCGGCATCGCAAGCGATGGCAAGTCTGTAATCTATAAGAATTCTTTCGGCAATTACGAATAACGGTTTATCCGTAATTCATTTCATGCATCTCTCCGTACATATCCCTGTAATAGAGGATCTTATTATCTTCATCCAAAGATACAAAAGTCGAGTAATCCGGGAATGAATACTGTTCATCATCAGCTTTGAGCTTTATATTCGATTGGCTTAAGAAGAACTGAGGCAGCGCCTGCATCGTCAGATCGCTGACAAGACATCCATCCTGGATACGGTCATCATCACTCATCAGGAAATAGTCCAGATAAACATCATCCAAACATTCATAACACGAGGTCAATGCCCATGTGGTATCGACGTGATAACCTTGCCCGTTAAGCACAACATAGGTCCAGGCGTGACACATATCAGGTTCAAAGCAGCCTATATCAAGACCGTCGATCCCGACCTGAAGGAGCAGATATCCGTACACGGCTCCGTAATCAACGCACATTCCTCTCTTTGTTATGAAAGTCCGATAGAATGCACCATCTCCGTCAGGTTCCATTCCGTCATCGTATTCATAATTCTCAGCTACATAAAGGTACAGCTTCAGACACTTCTCAAAATCAGTATCATCCGGTTCCAAAGTGCTGTTGAGGATATCAGTTATAAGCTCTTCAAATTCAGCCTGCCTGACAACATATTCTTCAACAGGCATGGTGTAGTATATTCTGCCGACGCCATTCTCATACGGAACCGTACCGTCATCACTCACATCCGTTACTTTAAGACAGGCCGGAGGAAAAAGACTCGCCAGAGTAGAGACGTTCATGGCAAAATCATAGGCCTCCCTGCTCGAACACTCGAAAGAATTCTCTCCTGCCCTGAGCGCGTCACACAGATTGTAAAAAGCATCCCATTTATCCTGGGATATCTCCTGAGCAAGTGTAGGCGAATACACATGCGGATTAAATTCGTATGATTCAGGTTCAGTATTTATATCTTCTTTAACGATCCCTATCTCGCCGGCATTCCCCAATGCCATTAAGATATCGTCCTGCGCAGTTTCATCATCTTTCACTCCGGAATTACACCCCGGGATTAACATAGATGCTGCCAGCAATATTCCTATTATCCTTTTGGTTTTCATTAAAAAACCTCCTTCATTGTGATTATACAAAAAGGAGGCTTTATTATTCAGAGTGCAATTTCGGCAATTATCAGGAAAATATCAATGCTTTAATGACTGGATCTTCTCATTCATCTTTTTTGCTTCTTTTCTGTAATAGCGCATGAAACAGAACCAGATAATGAATGCTACCAGGATCTGGATAGCTGCGATGATGAGACCCTGTGCAAGCGTCGCGGAACCACCGAACCAGCCTACCGCATAAGCGACTATCGTGTAGATGACACATCCTATTCCCATATGGATCAGCACCTTGATAGGCTGCGGTAATCTGTCACTATAGTAAACGACCGTCGGAACACCGAATCCCAATCCTACGATCGCACTTCCTATAACCATTTTCGTGAAACGGTATCCTTCAAGGCTGAAATTACCTCCGTAAGCAACGTCGAAAACTATTCCTGCTAGACAGAAGATCGTCAGAGCCATTCCGATGCTTATTATCGTGCTCTTTACTATATCCTTTAATATGTTTTTCATCTCTTTTGTCCTCCCTTATAATCCGAGATATTTCTTGAACTCCGGCAGATACTTTCTCGACACGTAATCCTTATTCCCGTTCTTTAATTTCAATAACAACGTACCTGAAAAGCCCTGCTCGATGCTGTCCATGTAAGACAGATTGATGAGTGTTGTTTTCGAGATCTGCATAAACTGCTTTCCTAATTGCTGGGCCACCTCATAAAGCCTTTTACGGGAACGGTAACTCTGCTTCGCGCCGTATATGATAGTATCCCCGTCTTCGACCCTGACCATGTATATGTCTTTAGGCTGCAGGACGACTATGTCCTCTTCATTCTGCAAAGCGGTAACAGGCGTCTCGCTAGTGCTGAACATGTCGATCATGCGCTGGATCTCTTCAGTGACCTTGTCGGTATGAATGACTGCAAAAGGCTCTTTATATTCAGCTGATATGTCTATATTAACTTTCACTTTATGAAAGCCTCCCGATCGAAATATATCTCTATGTTATCATTATGAATTCTTCCCGTGTGAAGCAAACTTCCAGAACTCATAGAATGTCATGAATACTGATGCCATAAGTATCCAAACCATGATCACATGATATGTTACAGCCATATAAACAGCGTAACCGACCGTTGCAGCAGAAGTAATCGCAGCCGTAAGATACCACCACTTACTGTTCAGGAACCTTTTGATCAAATTTATCACCTCCTCCTTTGCTTTGTGGCCTCATAGTAGCAAAGGTTCTTTTCGCTGTGTTCGAAAATGCGGTAAGTGGCAGATTTTCGAAGGTGAAATGCAAAGAGACCCGTTTTGGTGTCAAAACAGGTCTCTTTTTAGCACTATGAAATAATCAAAATGGTCACTGCCATCCAGCTTCCCGACCGTTATTCAGGCACATTCACTTCCAATGATCAAGCTTAGACAGATAACCGTCATACTGGATGCGTCGTTCGGCATCAGAAAGGTTATCGGGATTCGGCATATGGCCGAGCAGGAAGTCCAGAAGGGCATCTTTTGACTGATAGACATAATCGCCATCTGTGTAGCACCATGTGCAGTAAGATTCATTGAAGCTTCCGTCAGGTTCTTTACTGATCATCGAATCTTCTGAAAGAGGCATGCCGCAGCACTGGCAGATAAGCTGTCTTGGACTTCCGAGAAGCGTATTGATCGACACGTTGAATTCTTTTGATATTATCTTCAGGGTATCAGTATTGGGCTGTGTATCGCCAACTTCCCAACGGCTAACCGCCTGCCTTGTTACCATCAATCTATCAGCCATCTGATCCTGAGTCAGATTGTTATCTTCACGAAGTTTCTTGAGTACGTCTTTAGTATCCATGTTCTATCTCCTTTCGGTTGATAACTAGAGTATGTATCACATGGAGGACAATGACAAGCAACCTGCTGTTGCGTTTGCGGTAATTGGCTGTGATTATCATGACTCGCCGGAATCGCTTTTCCCTTCAGCAAGACAGAAACGCACTATTATCGACAGCACGCCGTCCTTAAGCTCAGAGTCGATCGTGCCGCCGTTTCTCGTGATAAGTTCTTTCGCGATCGAAAAACCCAGTCCTGTGGAAGAGTTGCCTTCCTTGACCGTGTAGTACCGGTCGAAAAGCTTGGCTGCGGATACAGGCGTCAGGTCCGGTGCAGGATTACTGAAGACTGCGCAGCCTTCGCCGTCAAGCTTTACGGTCAAGGCATCATCTGCATATTTAATGGCATTGCTGATTATATTCTCGAAGATACGGTTGGCACTCTTCCTGTCACAAATAACAGATACTGAATGCTCGGGGAGTTCAATCTCAGGCTCTATCCCTTTATCTTTAAATGCAGCATAAAATGAGAGAATGCATTCTTCGAGGACACGGCATATATCTACAGTCCCGGATTCAGAATCAGTATCCGCTACCGGATATCTGGAAGGATCAGTCGAAGTGCTGTATTTGAAGAGTTCATCTGCCAGTTCGCTCAGAGAAAGAGTACGGCTTTTGATCCGCTCAAGATATTGTCTCTTAAGTTCTTCATCCTTCTCATCCGCCATAAGATCCAAATAAGAATTAATGGCAGTCAAAGGTGTTCTGATATCGTGTGAGATCGCAGTTACCGCTTCAGACACCTTGCGGTTGCCGTCTATGTATTCATTGCGTTCATCCTGGAGATTCTTAAGTTCACGGTTAAGTGTCTCGGCAGTCTTTCTGGCGTGAGCATCAGTTGTCGTAAGAGTTACCGGTATCTGGGTATCGCATCTGACCTGATCTTCTATATTCTCAGTAAGTTCGTCAAAACCGCGTCTTAACAGGACTATCTTAACGACAGCTGCAATAAGGGCTATTGCCAGAAGAACACAAAGTACGATCAGGATCTTCAACAACGGATCTCCTTCCTTCTGAAAACGATAATACCACAGAAGGAAGTCAGAGTTATCCAAAAGATGTCGCAGATAATGTTTATGGTCATCAGACCGTCACGGTACATCATGTAAGGTGAAATAGTGAAGCCCGTATCAATATGGAAGATCAGAACCGGATCAGAATAGATGACTACAAGGAATGCATTTTTGACCGGTGTTGCAAGTGAACTGTTTTCATAAAATGAGAACTCATCGCCTTTATAGGAAAAATAGATATTACATTCAGACAGACTAAAATGCTCTTCAAGGGCATTAGGTTCCTCATCCCTTACCTGGCGCAACTTTTTTACACCTTCACCTTCAGCGTCTATCCGCTGGGTCACCTGCAATATGCCCATAGGAATCGAAACACGTATTGCTATCATTAACACAAAAAGAATGAAACCGACTACAAAAGAGGCCGTTCTCTTCATGCTCGCAAAGAGCACTGCCAGACTTGCCGAAGATATAAGGATCGTTATCAGTAATGATATAAGGAACATCAAGAAGATCACGGGCAGATATATCGGAGGATGCCAGTGGTATATCAAACACGCAATCGCAAAAGAACCTGCGCTTACGAACAACATAACTACATCCAGAATCAGAACAAATATCAGTGAAGAGAAATATATACTGCATTTACTGTGACCACCGGATATAAGGTTCTTGACCGTCCCGTCACTGAACATCCTTCCGAAAAACAAAGGAATAAATAAAACGATTAATAATATCGGATATACATTAAAAGAACCCATGATCAAATTCAGCGCTTCGATCTCATTATCCACTTCACAGTCATTTGACTGCAGAACATCATATGTTTCTTTCGGCAGCGCCTCCGAATACATTTTGAAAGCATCGTCAGCACTTACATCCAGGCTCTCAAAACGCTTCTGAACATTCTCAGAGATCTCGTAGTTTGGGTTGTGAAGATCAGCATAAGCGGATATAAATGATGAAGCCAGCAGCAAAGCAATGAAGATCCACGCCTCCATACTTCTGAAAAATCTATAGATCATTCCGGAAAGGATCTTTTTCATATCACGGAAACTCCTTTCTGTTTATCACTACAAATCCTGCGGCAGTAAAAATAATTATGGATGCCCCGGCCGCTGTCACCGCCTTGGACCCTTCCGGATCATCAGTCATCGCCCCGTAGTATGGATTGACTTCCTTTGCTAAAACCAAAGCTTTCCGGGCATTTCCTCCGACGTATCCCGGATTTGTCTCCCAAAGCGTTTCACCGGTTTCTTCATTTGTATAAGAATATCTATATGGTCTTTGAAGCAGATCATCTATTATAGATGTAGAACTCAAGATCACTATAAGAAGAACAAACGAGAGCATAACCGCCAGAAGCTTATTGCACAGTAAATACTGAAAGACTGTAAAGAGAATAACAAATGCGACGCAGATAACGGTTACCTTAAAAAGTGATTCGACCATAACGCTGTTGATCTTTACAGATTCCTTTACCGGAACGGTTTTCGCGAAAATATATATTACGATCACCGCTCCCAGAATAGACATTACCGTTGCAAGTGAGGCAGTGACAGCATCTGCGAAAAAGATACTTATCCTTCGTGTTCCCGTGGCTATCTTATTATTTATCGAACGGAAGGAGATATCCGATCCCGTAAACATGGTACAAAAGACCGCAGAACCGAAAGGTATGACAAAGACAAGTTTTCTGATGCATGTAATTACAAATAAACTGTCAAAATACCTGGGCCTTGCAAAAAAATACATACTCAAATCTGAGCAGGTATTATTGACCATTGCCATTCCCATTACAACGGAAAAACCCAGAACAAGCAAAAACAGTTTAGTCCTGAAGAATCTGAACAAAGATGACTTTAAAGAGGATATCATGAGATACCTTCCCTCTTTGCAACGAGATTCATAAAATACCCTTCAAGACTCTCGTTGTTCTCGGCGATGGAAATAACATCCACTCCGGCTTCATTGGCAAGAGAGACCATTTTTGATGCGGAGATCTCTGAATATATATCAACGGTATCCTCACCTTCGATCTTATAATCGATCTTTTCCCTGTCGAAAACCGGACACAGTCTTTCTGCTCCGGACACTTTAAGTCTTGACGACTTTCTGACCTTGCTCATGAGTTCTTCACTGCTCAGTGTCTGTAAGATCTCGCCATTGTCTATGAACGCATAATGAGTGGCAAGCTTTGATAATTCTTCAAGGATGTGGCTCGAGATAAGGATCGTCGTGTGTTTTTCTTTATTGATCCTCAAAAGGATCTCACGCATCTCTATAATGCCCTGCGGGTCAAGACCGTTGATCGGTTCGTCAAGGATAAGCACATCCGGCTTTCCGCAAAGTGCCACGGCAATACCGAGTCTTTGTCTCATGCCGAGGGAGAACTTACCGGCTGATTTCTTTCCGGTATCCTTAAGTTCGACAAGTTCCAAAAGCTCGGGGATATCATCATATGAAGTCATTCCCAGATTTATATATTGGAGTTTTATATTGTCATACGCGGAAAGGTTGCGGAATACGGCAGGACTCTCTATTATGGAACCCATTCTCCTTCTGACGGTCAATATGTTCTTGTCTTTACTCGAAACTCCGCTGATCGAGTAGGATCCCGATGTCGGTTCCGCAAGCCCGGTAATTATCCTCATAAGCGTAGTCTTGCCTGCACCGTTCCTGCCTACCAGACCGAAGATCGAACCGTTCGGTATTTCAAGAGAAACGTTCTTGAGAACCTGAGATTTACCGTAATACTTGCTGATATCTTTTATTGAGACTACATTATCCATTACAGATCTCCTTTTAGCTTAAATCCAATTCCCCACACTGCTTCTATATATTCAGTATCCGTATATTCCTTTATCTTCTTTCTGAGGTTGCTTATGTGGACCTTAACGGAACTCTCCGTACAGTCGGGTGTCTCGGACTTAATAAGATCCAAAAGTTCCGATTTTGAGATCACACGACCTCTTCCCGTGGCGAGCATCTTCAATATCGCGTATTCGGTCCTTGTAAGCTTAACTTCTTTATCTTCTACAAATACTTCATGCTTATCCGTATCTATTATCAGATCACCGCAGGTTATGCGCGAAGAAGATCCGTTTCGAGTTGATGTGCGGAGAGCAGCATTTACTCTTGCTTTAAGTTCCCTTATATCAAAAGGCTTGGTTATATAATCCACGCAGCCCTCCGAAAGAAGCGAGATCTTATCATCTGTTGAAGATCTTGCGCTGACTGCAATGACCGGAGTCTGCTTCGGGATATGCTTAAGCAGTTCCTCACCGGACATACCCGGAAGCATAAGGTCCATCAATATAAGATCCGGATTGGTCCCAAGCATCATGCGTCCTTCAGTTCCGGTCGCAGCCCACATAGTCTCAAAGCCCTCCTTCTTCAGCTCTCTTTGAAGGACTGCTCCGATATCTTCATCATCTTCTACGATCAATATCCTGCTCATGTAAAAATCTTATTTCTATTCCCTTTTCAAATCAAGTTGACGGCACAAATGTTACCCATATCTTAACTCTTTTGCAGGCAACATTGATTTATAATGAAGCCATGAAAAACAGAACATATAAAAATCTAACATCAATATTATTAACGTTCGCTTTGCTGGCATCGTCAGCTTCATGTTCATCCAAAAAGAAAGAATATGAAGTAATTAAAGAAGACGATCCCTGGTATGAATGCGAATCATTTGACATCTCATATATTTTCTCTGATGAAGATTATGAATATGTAAGCTACATGACCGCAGGTGCCATGAACGGATCCATCTATGTAAGTGTTAATGCGGAACGGAAAGTATCAGGAAATATCCGTGATCTTACAGATGAAGAGATCATGGCTAATTACGAACAATACATACTTCAATTCTCGTATGACGGTGAATTACTGGATAAGATGAAATATTCATCTGTTAACGAAGACGGAACATACAGATTCCTTAATAAAGCCTGGGTAACTGACGGGGAATTAAATACCCTTGAACTGACACTCGATCTTGAAACGACAACAGTAATTGATTATTTTTTCAACGGCGAGAAGCTTGACCTTCCGGAAGTCGATAACTACTACAACAATCCCGTATTTATTACAGACATGTATACCGAAGACGGATATAAAGTCTTTATTCTTCATATCAATTCATATAATGAGACGATCGCAGTCGTAAGACCTGACGGAACATTCTATGAGATGTACTCGACGGAACTTGCAAACGGAAATGTTGACAGCATTCTGCAGCTCATTCCCGGAGAGCGCGGCACAGTGATCATCCCTGTCTATACTTATTCTTACGATATTATATTTGTTTCCCTGGATATCGCTACAGGTGAGACAAAAGAACTAGAAGGCCTCTACGGCACATCAAAAATGTGGATCGAACGCGCTTCAGGGAAAACAGTAGGAAGAGATTATAAAGGATTCAGTTTTGTTGATGACATGACTGGAGATCCTACACACATTTGCGATTACAGTAATATCAATGCTCCGATGACTGAAGTTGTCGATTCCGAGTTGCTTTATATCTCAGATAACGGAGACGAGATGATTTTAGGAAGAGAGACCTATGATCCCGTCGGATACACAACCAGCAGATTCGGATATAAGATAATGCATCTTTCGCGTACTGACAAGAATCCAAATGCAGGAAAAACCGTCCTGACCTTATCAACCGAACAGGAGTTCTACCCTTCGGAATCAGATTTTAATGCCATCCATCTCTTTAATGAACGAAATGATTCTTTCTTCATAAATTATGTCTTCCCTTTCGATGAGAATGGAAAAGGCGTTGACATAGATTCAGATATCCTTCTTGTTGAAGATCCTATCGCAGATGCATCAGATGCCAACCGGTATGTTGATCTTGCGCCTTTGCTTGGACTTGATAAAGAATCTATTGAAGAACACTATTTCGCAAATGCCATAGATGGCGCAAGATCCGGTAATTCACTTTACAGAGTGCCGCTTGATATCTCAGCATCAGGAATAATCACGGCTTCAACAAATATGCCGGACGGCCAGAACGGATTTACTTTCGACCAATATGCGGAATTCGTTGATGATGTCTGCAACGGCATTGATCCGATGAGTTTTACCGCAGGCTTTAAAATGGGAAAATCCGAATACTTCACAAAACTATTCCTGAACATGAGCGATGTTTTCATCTCTGACGGACATGCTGATCTTAACAGAGAAGAACTTCGTGAACTGATGCTCTTTGTTGATGAGCACGGGAACGATAATATCTCATCTGAAGAAAACACGGGCAATCACAGCGCTGCCGTATCTGAGGTCATATCTGCCGTTGAGGGTCATAACGCAAGACTTGAAGGAAATTATGGCGCAATATATGGGTATCTTTACAGCTTCGATGAGTATATCGACTGCTATGAAGAAATAGGAGAAGGAATAGGGATCTACGGTCTTCCGTCCTTCGATGGCAGAGGCCCTCAGACGGTATCACATGAATTTGTAAGTGTCCTGGCTGATACCAAATATCCTGAAGAATGCGCGGAATTCGTTAAGCTCCTTTTATCCTTCGAGGTTCAGAGTACGATGACTGACAGCAATCCTATAAACCGCGATGCTTTAAGATACATCGCGGAGCATAAACTCGACACTTATAATGCGGCTTATGCGGAATTGATCAACACATCATCACGTTCCGAGATACCTTCCGATACAGTAGACAAGTATATTGATATTCTGTCTTCTTCGTATGGCGGAATAAATGTCGGCAGTGCGATAGAAGAAATCCTTCGTGAAGAATCCTCCGCTTATTTTTCCGGCGGCAGGGCTCTTGAAGATGTGATTCCCGTCATGCAGAAGCGCGTTCAGACAGTGCTGGATGAAGCTTCGTAACAGCAGCTTATCTCTTTAATGCGATTGCTGCTCCATTAAGACGCGTATCGCCCTGATAATCTGAGTATGTGGAAATATCAGCAGTCCCCTCTTTTTTATCGGGACTGTAGTACACGGTAACGATAAATGCATTCTTACCGTTCTGTTTGATATACAGATTGTAATAATCCTCGTTTTCGAATTTACCGGCATGATCATTCCATACATCATTAATGATCTCCAGAACAGTATCGTCATTTAATACTGCTGTATCGACGGTTATTCCGGTGAGTCTGTATTTAGTCTTCTCGAAAAGGGCCGAATAATCATCGCCGTCTTTATAATCACCGAAATCGATCGATTCCGTCACAATGCTGAAACTCATATTGTCCGGCAGATTATTCTGCCTGTTGACGTAATTCGTAAGATCATCGTGGAAAGAGTCATTATACAATTCAAATTCGGTTATCAGGTCATCCCGGTAATCCTGCTCAGGATAGATCGTGAACCTGCCGCCTTGAGGAAGAACATCTGTAATTACATAATAACTGTGATCATCATAATCCATGAGCTGAATACCGATGTTCCCTGCCATCTCATCACCGTACTTTAAAGCGAGATTAGTTTTTATCGAGGCCGCGTCAGCTCTGATGATACTGTTCTTTTTATTTTCGAAAGAAAGGCCTACGGAAATAAATGCAATGATTATTCCTGAAACAAGAAGCAGTGTAGCTACAGTGAGTATCTTACGCTTTCTGATATACAGAAAACCAAAGACCAGCTGATAGATCGCACATATGGGAATAATGGGAATTATGCAGAACCATGTAAGGTTATTGAACATGGCATCAAAGCCATAGATGTAGGGGCCACCGATCAGCCCTCTCTGAACGCCCGTGATACCGGCAGATATCACAAAAATATATGGTACATAGGATAGAAAGAAAACTACGGCACCGAATATGCCGAATACGTTTTTTGCTGTACTTTTCTTTTCCGTGCTCTTCTCCATGATCCGCCTCCGGGATTTGAACGGGTTGGTATCTACCTGCATAATACAGCAATTATTTTGATTATCAAAGTAATTTTATTGAAAACCCCTCTTTTGCCACAGGTGAATTAAAACTTCCATTACAGAAAAATTACTAGATTCGCCAGAAAACAATGACAGAATCAGTAATTTCACTACAAATTACTAAAAAGTTAATGATTGGGACCTGATTTCAGTAATAATTCAGTAATACGAAAAAACACTTAAGCTCGAGTTGACTGTTTTTTTTGACCAAGAAAAAGGGCTGTCTCATTGAGACAGCCCAAAAATTTAATCTTTTCTACCGATTATGCAGGAAGATTGTAAACTACATCAACGAATACATCCTGAGTCATGAAATCTCTGAATACGATCTCGATCGGACTATCGGAACGGAGCTTATAGTATGCAGTGTATGTGATGGTATCACCGTCTGCGATCTTCTCATACTGAGGCAGATCAGCCTGTGTCTTTCCTGCATCCTCAGAATCCTTAGGTGAACCTGTGGTGTTCAGGGAAATACCATCCTGGAATACGTAGCAGCTTCCGGAAGCAACCATGAATGCGTTATCTTCCTTACCGCTTGTATTTGTCCATGTGTATGAAATACCGATAACCTTGTGGTCAACGATATTGCTGTCGCGGTCAAGATCTGTACCCTTGAATACGCCGGTAACGTCATTTACCTGGATGGAGAACTTACCGCTTGGTGAATCACCTTCTGTGAGTCCGCCGGGGCCGAATGCAGGATTCGGAACCTTTGCAACCTCGAAATCCTCGTGACGGATGTCAGGCATCTCCCACTTGGGATCTACATCAAAGTACTGGGTATTGTTGCTGTCAGAACCGATACCAATTGTTACTACATCGGTATTGCCCTTGATCGTCGAGAACTCAGCCATGCCGCGGAGAGTTGTTCCCTTCTGGAGATAGAGCCAGATATTGTCATTGAAATCCATGTTATTGAAAGTGGAATTGGATGACGGGCTGAACTTCTGCTCTTCGCCATCCTGCGTTGCAGACCAGTAAATGGCATTTACCTTTGTGAATCTGTCGCTTAAAGAAGTAAAGTCATAGTAGACATTTAGAATGTCATACTCGTACTTGTCACCTGTGTCGAAATACTCATAACCTACTACCTGAAGCTCAAAATCACCGTCAAAAACAAACTTTTCAGGCAATGTGAACTGTGAAGCAGCCTCTGTAGCCTCTGCTGTGGTCTCTGCAGCGGTTGTCTCAGCGGCAGTAGTCTCGCTGGCCTTTGTTTCTTCAGCTTCTGTTGTGGTCTCCTCTGCCTTATTGCATGCTGTGAAAGATGTTGCCATCAATGCTGCTGTCATGCCTGCACAGAGAATTCTTGTAATCTTACTCGTTTTCATTTGATCCCCTCCTTTATTCCGAGTTGATTACATTTTATCGCTGTGCAACTGCATAAAAAATACTGTTGGATTTGACTATATTTACCAAACGAATCAAGGATATTTAATAAAATCTATTCAAAGTACCAATGGTTTTCATGGACTTTTTAAGAAAACAGATGCTGAAAACAGCTCAATTCCATGATTTACGGCTATTCCAGGCCACACTTATTGGTTTTGCCCGTTTATATAGTCTGAACTCTTCAAAAAACAACTGCTCTGACTAAACTTTCTTAGCTTTTACCATCGTGAAATAGATGACTCCGGCCACTGCATACAGAGCCATTGCCGTAATTATGATGACCGTATAGTTGTTATTGGTGTTCGAGAGGATTATCTCGGAAAGATTATTGCCGGTAATGCCTGCCACAGCCCATGCTGACAGTGAGAGTCCGTGGATCTTGGATATGTTCTTCATTCCGAAGCGTGATTCCAGAAGAGCCGGCAGTGTCGAGAAACCGCCGCCATATCCGAGATTGATCACCATGAGGAGAGCGATAATGACAAATCCGCTGCTGATAACCGCGGAAAGGCCGCAGAGCACCACGCACGACAGGAATATTATCCCGTAAACCGTTGCGCGGTCTTTCATCTTATCAGAAATAGTGGAATAACCTATACGTCCCAGAGCATTGCAGACAGCAGTTATCGAAGGCACGATGCTGACGATAGTCGCAAGGATTGCAAGACCTGCGAACTTCTCGTTAAGAAGCTGCTTTTCATAAGTGATGAGCATCAGGCCGCAATGTATATTGATGTAGAAGATAAGCCATATTCCGATAAAGGTCTTATCCTTAAACATCGAAGTTACTTTGAAGCTGTTATTGACGGTCTTATCCTCTACCCAGCCCTCGGGCTTCTTCAAAAGCAAATGTCCTGCAAACATCATTACGAAATAGATCCCTCCGAGGATCCAGAACATCGGTGCTATTCCGAGATTATTCTGGAGCATCTCCATGATCGGCGTTGCAATCGCTTTCGCGAGACCAAAACCCATGATCGAAATTCCCGTGGCAAGACCCTTATTATCCTTGAACCAGAGCATCAGGGTCTTTACGGGCGTCAGGTATCCTATTCCTAATCCGATGCCCATGATGCAGCCATAGAAAATGTAGATCAGTATCAGTGCCAGAGGGCCCCTCAGGAAATGTATGGTTGCTCCTGTTCCTATCATGCCGACGGTAAAGCAGATAGCGGATATAAGAGATGATCTGTGAATGTTCATTTCTACGATCTTGCCCGCGAAAGCGGCGGACATGCCGAGGAAGAAGATCGCGAAGCTGAAGGCCCAGCCGACCGAGAAAGTGCTCATGCCGATGGCATGAGCAATCGATTCTTTGAACGTGCTCCAACAATAGACCGTACCGATCGAACAGTGAATCAACAGAGCCGGTATGGCTGCCCTCGTCCATTTATTCATAGTAGTCACCCCTCGGAAATCGTATGAATTAAGTTTACCATTTAATCGGCTAAAGCAATTTGGACAAATTACTAATTATTCCTTAACTCTCTTATAGAAACTCACATGCGAGTTCAGTTCTTTGAAGCCGTTCTTCTGATAGAAACGGTAAGAGGGCTTGTCATTATCCGTCTGGAGAAAAATACCGCACAAGCCTTTCCGGCGGATCGCATCCTCGATAAGACTCATAAAGCGCGTGCCTGTTCCCTGCCCCTGCATATCAGGCGAGACACAGAGTTCTTCGATATTGTAATTGGTCCCCTCCCACCAGTGTCTGATCATGCCAAGCGACATGGCAACAAGCTTACCGTCACGAAGCAGACCGTAATTAAGCGCATTATAGCCGCCGGAGATCTCTTTTATATATTCCATGAGCTGTACCGGATCGCTCCAGTCGTCATTCCAGGGTTCGCCATAAAAAGCATCCTTAAAGAGCTCTGCCATCTGCGGCAGATACGAATCATCAAGTATTATGAATTCGTCCATTAAAAGCCTCTGTTACTTGTAATCGTCGACGTCGAACTTCCTGTCGCGGAAATAGTAATCCCTGTCAGCTTCGGTGATCTCTCTTACCGCACGGCACGGATTTCCGTATGCGAGCATGTTATCGGGAATATCCTTTGTTACGACACTTCCACCGCCAATGACGACATTGTTTCCGATTGTAACACCCGGGCATACGATGACGTTGCCGCCGATCCATACATTCTCACCGATCGTTATGTCGATTCCGTATTCATAACCTGAGTTACGCGACTCGGGATGGATCGGATGTCCTGCAGTGCAGAGCTGAACATTAGGACCGCACATGAAGTGATCGCCGATCTTAACCTTACCGACATCTAATACGATGAAGTTATAGTTTGCGAAAAAGTCAGTTCCAACTTCGATGTTATATCCGTAATCGCAGTGAAAGGGTGATTCGATGCAAAGATAACCTTCCTTCGTTTTGCCTAAAAGCTCGCGGAGGATCTTTTCCCTCTCTGCGGTCTCTTCAGGCGGAAGGTTATTGTATCTGTAAAGCTTTTTCTTGCACTCCATGCGCTCTTCATTGAGGCCGTCCATCCAGGACTTATACGGAAGGTTTGCAAGCATTCTCTCTTTATTGTCCATGTTCTATTTCTCCTTGGGGTCAGACTCCATCGACCAGACCCTGTCTCGGTACAAGACGAAGTTCGAATGTTTCTCTGTATTTGACATCCTTCTTTACAGGCTGGGTCGTAATGTTATCCTTTGTTCTTTCGATCTCCTTGGAAGCGAAATCGCAGAAAAACTCACAGAAATCATTATTCATCAGCTGTTCTTCATGCAGGAACTCATTCATCTGCTCGGGAGTATAAGGAAGTACTGTAAAATCAAACTTCGGATTATATCCGATCCTTCTGATCTCTACCGAATCTCCGTCACCGTTCGTGATCTTTACTATCTGCGTATCCGTATGAGACGAATTCTCAGCAGGTCTTGCATAAGGATGATATATCTTTCCTGCACCGGCTGAATAAACACCAAGTCTTGCAGCGTTCTTACGGTCAACATAAGATTCTCCTGGACCTCTTCCATACCAGGTGCATACACAGTCGTTCTTTACGATCGGGAATCTTATTCCGTATCTGACCATGTCATATTTCGGCTTGAACTCGAGCGTGACCCTGATGGTATCAGCCTGGGGAACTTCGTAGAAAAGGATTACCTCACCGTGCATAGCAAATGACTTATAACGGGAGATCATCGTGAATTCACCGTCCCTGCTGCTGTATTCGGAACCGATGAATTTAATCGAGTTCTGAATTTGCTCGTAATCGCTCTCTTTGGAGAAAACGGTCCTTGCGAGGATAAAGCTTCTGTCTGTTCTGTCGATGTTCGAAGGACAACGGTAGAAACTCGGTGCGAGAGGTCCCTTAAGGAAGTTATATCCTGCAATCTCGAGGCTTTCGAGGCTGCCCGGTTCTCTGGAGAAACCGATCTTTAAGTTGCCCTTGCCGACAAATAAACCGTGAGGGAGAGTATAGACCGAATTGTGTGTCATTACGTCAACGATCTTCTCTTCGATCGGGATATTTCCATCGATTACGATGTCATCTGCATTTGCAAGAGCGGAATTGTCGCTCATACGCTCTACTCTTCCGCTGTCTTCTTCAGTCATAAGCGCCTGATCCTCGTATATAGTGGACAGATCAGAACCGTTGATTCCTGAACCAAGAGCATTATCCGCAAAAGGTGCCCTGCCTGAACCAAGCTGTCTCGAAGGATCTGCTTCAGGCTTCATGCCGTTGCCGAGACCTGCTGCGGAATCTTTTATCTTTCCTACCGGACTTGCGATGTTATCGGTAAGAATATCCTGATAGAAAGCTACCTCATAGCCGGCTTTCGCGTAATATGTGTCTTTGTGAAGCTTTAAGGTAATATCAAAAACAAGCTCCTTTGAAAGAGCATTCATGTACATTTCGATAAACTCTGCCTTGCCCTGCGCCCATCCGGGAGTAGTAAAGATCTCCGTCGAGAACGGGAACCTCAATGTTCTTGAACCGAACGGTTCGATCTCGGGAATGACTCCTCTTCCTGACATCAATGTTCTTCCGCCGAGCAGTATCTTCCACTCGAGGTCTAACTCCTCGGTATAACCGAACTGGTTCGAGTTACGCATCGTCAGATTAGCGGGATCTCCTGCGGAAGCAAAAATGGCGATCGTCTGGCACTGCTTCTTGATATCGAGATAGATCGGATGCGGATTACGCTCTGCATCAACGATTCCCTGTCCGATACAGGAGTTCTCTTTCTGCTTTCCGCCGACAAGATCCGCATGATGGATCCATTTATAGAGGGTATCATCATCGGAAAACCTTGTTCTTCCGGGGATTGTCTCGAAAAGATTTCTGCCGGTCCTGTTAAGACCGAAGATCCTCTTACGGTCAAGGCAGAGATCTTCCCATGGACCGAATACCGCGCCTGCATCGCTGGGCATGGGTTTCATGTCCGAGATCTTACCCTGAGGTCTTGTTTTTTTGCCGTTGGATGAAACGTTTATAGCGCCTTCGAAATACCACGGTCTTGTATCATCGATAAGAAGGCATTCATTCTTTACTCTTTGTGCAGTCTCGAAATCAAAATTATATCTCTGGAAACCCCACATGACGACCGACGGGTGATTCATGCAGGCTTCGACATAATCTCTCATATAGAAATCAGCACCGGTAGCTATAACATACATTCCGTACTGGTCACAAAGGTTAAGGAACTCATCGGAAAGAGGCATTCCGTCAGCGATAACGCCGTTGATGCCTGCTCTCTTCATCAGGATGATATCCTGACGCATACGGTCCTGGGGAACTGCGATTCCGCCCTGCGGATCGAACTCGTAGTACTTAACGAGCATGAGATTAACACGGCGGTCATTGACATTGAGCTTATCCTGAACGATCTCAGTCGTCCTGAAGCCGAATCTTTTCTTTTTCGCACAGATTACCTTTCCTTCTGAATCCATTACTTCGAAATAGATGTCATACTGGACCGGTGTGCAATCAGACCACTGCGCAACGTCAAGAGCTATAAAATCTGTGCTGGCACGTGTCTCTTTCAAAGCATCTACAACGCCCATTACAGGCTTGCTCTGACCTTTGATGTTTACGAAAGGAAGCTTGTACGGATCATAAGTTGCCCTTGCCTCGAGAAGAGAGATACGCACGGAATAAGGGATCATGTAATTCGTATGATTGCGCATTGCGAAATCGACTTTGATCATGAAGTCGCCGTGAGGAACACGTGATACAGTCTCGCGGACTGCGAGCGCATCCATTTTCGCTACTTCGGAAATATACGCCGAAGGAACATATTCGAGCTTGATATGAAGGTTCGAAAGCTCAAGGAGCGAATCCATAACGATCATGATCGGCCTGAAGATTCCGGCAAAGCCGTAATTCATGGCATCAAGGATAATGTGACCGTCATCATTTCTGTCAAAACGGTTGACTATGATGGCAATATGATTCACACCGGCTCTTACAAGCCCTGATATAAGCAGACGTTTTCTTGTATAGATGGCATGCGAATTGCAGAGCAGCTTGTCATTTATAAAAACCTTGAAGCTGCCGCAGATGCCAGAGGCCTCAAGATAAAGAGCTCTCTCTATATCGGAAGGAGTGAATACGACTGTCGTTCTGTAGATTCCGATTTCATCATCATCGTCACCTGTTGATTTAAGGACATACTTATCACTTATCGTCTCTTCTTTTCTTGCAGCATTCTCGGCAAGTCTTATAGGATAATCGTAGATCAGGTTCTGGGGCAGTCCGAAGCCTTCTGTCTGCCATGTTGAAGGACAGTTGACAAGAGGCCAGTCAGAATCATCATATGAGGTGTTCATAACACCGAACGGGACCTCGGTCTGTCCGTTCGCCAGATAGAATCTCCAGGTTGTAAGCGGTTTCAGATAAGGTGTGGGAACATTACCGAACTCCGGCATTTGGCGTTCGTTGAAAATGTAGTCAAAAGAATCATAAGGCAAAAAGCCGTCATTCGAATATGTAAATTCCAAGACATGTACCCCCTTAGAGCTTTGTCCATAATACTCTAGTCTGATTGTATCATTTTAAAATAAAGACAAAGTTTCAGGAGCGTTACAAAAACGAAGTAATTCTGTGGTAAATCTACGGTAATTTACGGATCAAGATCAGTACTGAATTCCACCTACAAGCCATCTGCCGTTTATCTTTACGAAATAGACATGAGCATCCGTAGGAAGCACTTCAGGCTCATCAGAACCCCAGTACATCTGCATCCACTGCTCAACATAGACTTCCATGTATACAACGTCATCGGAATAAACGATGCAGTCCTTGATCTCTTCATTATGGATGGAAACGCTTCCGTGCTTGGTATAAAGCTCTCTCGAAGAATTTCTCTTGATGTAGCTTAAAGCCTGGCTTCCGCTCGGAAAATACTTATCCAGAGCGTAATTAGCGGCATCCTGCGAAATGTAATTGGCAAAAGTAGAAGCAAAAGATATCGCAAATTCAGAAAGCTCTTCATATTCATCAAAATCCTTAATGAACTTGACGGTATATGAATCCGTCTGAAGATCGTAAATACACTCGCAGTCATTTCCAAGATAATCTTTAGCAGTAACCGAAGGCTTTTTATACAGTCCTTTGACCTGATAATTGGCCGTTCCGGGAATTACCGCATAAGGATCGACATACTGGTTCAGTTCTGAAGGTACTATCTCGCCGACTTGATTTGTCGAAGTAAGTTCCACGCCGTTAACAAAAACTTTGTAAGTCTCAGGGGCGGAAATATTAACACTGAAGGATGCAGCCGTATAGAATTCCAGCGATTCCAGCTCCCACGCTTTAAATCCGTAAGGAAGGCTTACAGACTTATCCTCGGTAAGTTCAAATCTGGCAACAAGGTAATCATCGTCAGTCTTAATGTAATACTCCGGCTCATCTTCTCTTGAACTGTCCGTCTCGACATAAACAAAGCTCTTACCGTTTATGAGATCCGTGATGTATTCTCTTACGACGGATTCGTCTTCAAAAGATGTAACTGACGTTTTCGAAGTCATGTTATCAAGAATATAATCAACGTCATGGTCATTAAAATGCTGTGTTACAGCTTCCGCCGTATGATATGGTAACGAGTCCTGATACTTGGCTTCATACTCTGCCGTAAAATCATTGAACCTTATAAGGAACCAGGCTATAAAACCCGTGATAACAATAAGCCAGCAAATAAGAAAAACAAGGAAAAAGTTTATCTTACTCTTTCCTTTTTTTCCGTTGCCGTTAGTCTTATCGGCTTTTCCTCCCGAGGTTTTCATTTAATTCACCTCAAGTCTCATCATTAGAAACCTGACTTCCACCCTGAGGCAGAACGATAAAAGCGGTAGGCATCTGACGTGAAACTCTGATAGATGAACTCGAGACAAGCTCATCATCGTAGAGCCACATGGCTGATGACATTCCTCCATCAAGGTTAGCGGCATTGACAGCACCGAATTCAAGCATAATGTCTATAAGATCTGCCATAGTGGCACCCATCGAAGAGGTCTTTCTTCCCTCGATAACAAGAAGAAGGATTGCTCCATCCTCTCGCTGTCCGATGGCAGTTCTCGGGTTAAGACCGCCGCCTGAACCGCTGTAGTTGGCAGCCACTCCGTTTACGATAAGCGCAGGACCGAATGACACTGCATCTCTGACTCCGATATCAAGAGCCTGCTGTGCAGTCATTCTGCCTACAACAAGGACATTCTCATCAGTGAGGCCGTATACGTCATATGTACCGCCGGGATAACCCATTCTGAGCTCTCCTTCAGAGATAACGATGCCTTCAGGCCATCCGCCAATTCCCATGCCGTTCTCATCTTCATACTGACCGCCGTTGATTCCGGCAACACCGTCGTACTTATCGATCAGTTCCCTTAAAGTCAGACCTGCTCCGTTATGATTGTAATTGTCGATCGTGGCGACCATTACTCTGGACGGATCATATATAACGAGCATCTTGCCGTGATACATCGGGCCGCTTATGTCATGGACTTCGATACCGTCTCCGTCAGGATCGAGTTCATTAACGGCAACAGCTTCAGCTCCGGCATTCTGGCGGTTCTGCTCGGCAGCCATGGCATTTACAAGAGCAGTGTCAGTAATCTCATTGAACTCATGTGTGGTATTGCTGTTCATGATAGCTTCGATCTCTTCGTCGGAAAGTATCATTTTGGCAAGAACACCGCCTGCAGAAGATTCCATTACGGAAGGAACGAACTGGTCTCTTAAATGAGGAGAAGGTCCCTTCATGATTATCACGAGGAATGAATAGAAGCCGACCAGCGTTATGGCCAGAGTCGCGAAAACTGTAGCCATTAATCTGCCGAAACAAACCAAGGCAAACTTCCCTGCTTTCTTGGCAAGTTCTTTATTTTTTTCTTTACGGAGCTGTAACTCTATAGCCGCAAGCTCTTTTTGTTCGATCTGTCTGGCAATCTGCTCTCTTCCGGCTCTCGCAACGGCAGGTTCCACCCTTTTTATCGGGCGCTGAACAGGTCTTGAAGCCTGAGGCTTATTTGTCCTGACTGCGGGATTTTTGACGATCTCGATCTTATTGTCATCTACATCGCCCTTATCTTTCCATGTGCGGGGAGCTTTTACCTCATAGTCAGTACGAGGAACGCGGGGCTCATCAGAAACCCTGCCGCCTCCGGCAAGAACTTTTGGTCTCGCCGTGATCTCTATCTTGCGCTGTTCGGATATCTCGACCATGCGGTTAACTATGGTCATGGCTTCTTCCTTGGACATGCCCCTCAAACGGGCATAAAGCTCTTTTTGCTTCTCGGGCGGAAGTCCGTCAGCTATCTTTCGGAATTTGGCAAGATTGTCCGAATCCATAAACACCTCAAAACTATGAAAAAACAGTAATTTTTCTAATCAGTCATTTTGAAGTATAACATAACGTTTTGATTTCAAAGCCACACGAAAATACAATGTCAACAAACTGTAACATGCCTAAATATCAAGGTTTGTAACATTGTTAAGTAAAATCGGGGCTTTACCTTGTAACACCGATTATCTTCGGCACGAATCCTATTATGAAGTGGATAAGAATGCTTCCGTAAACCGACTTGTTCTTCTCATAAAGATAACCGGTCACAACACATAAAACGGCAGCACCGAACATCATGGGAAGGTTATAACCCATGTGGAGTACGAAGAAGAACAGAGCCGTCATCCACACTGAGAAATGCTTGTTGTATTTTTTGCAGGAAGCCGTAATGTTATCCTCGACGATGCCTTTGACGAAAAGTTCCTGCAAGACAGCACTGAACGGATAGAACCAACGCATGTACGTAGTCAGGTAGAGACCAAACCAGGGTCTTGCGGCGACCTCAGGATCGAACTGGTTCTGTACCAGACGAATGACTATCAGTATAACTATTAAAGCGGCAGACATGATCCCGCTGATGATCATGTCTTTCTTAAATCTTTCTTTCCCCGGGGCAAAACATTCAAAATGTATCTTGAATTTGGTAAAAGCCGCGAAAAGCAGCGAGAGAACGATAAGATATCCTTCCATTATCCTGGTAAGGATATATGCATTGTCCTCGATAAGCGGTTTTCCGGTAACTGAAGGAAAGATTTTGATAACGATGACCTGACATGCGATTCCCGTTAAAAGGAACAGCAGCGTCGCAAGAGCCGGTGTCAGTCTTTTCTTTATCGACATTAATAATCTCCCTATATGCTAAAAACTCTTTCTTTTGCATATGGGTTAAGCAAAAGAAAGAGTCTTCTAACGCTTTGGTGCTCAGAGACAGAATCGAACTGCCGACACGGGGATTTTCAGTCCCCTGCTCTACCGACTGAGCTATCTGAGCAAGAATTAGGCCGAACACTCGTATGAAGTATCCGGCCTAATGTAATGGCGACGCAGAAGGGGCTCGAACCCTCGACCTCCAGCGTGACAGGCTGGCATTCTAACCAGGCTGAACTACTGCGCCGTACCATTGGTGGAAACTACAGGGCTCGAACCTGTGACCCTCTGCTTGTAAGGCAGATGCTCTCCCAGCTGAGCTAAGCTTCCGTTAGCCACACCTTTATTCAAAGCGCGAATGAATTATAAAACAAATATCGAAGATATGTCAACAACGATTTTACAAAAAATCTGAGATAGCCTTATTTTCTTGAATAATATAGATAAATAAAAGCCCCGTCATTTTCGAGTGTAACGATATAAACGATATTTTTTGAAGAATTTTCTTCAAGAGGAACGCCAAGCATCCAGATAAATGAATCCTGAAGCGGATTCGGCTTGATAGTTACCCTGTCTAATACTTTTGCCTCATATTCTTTATATTGGTCATAATCGAACAGCTCGCCCTCTCCGCCGTATGTTTCCGCTATTCTGACAATATATTTGGCTGCCTGGCCGTCCTTTATTCTGAGCTTAGCCTCATATCCGGCACGCATATAAAGGAAACCGACCTTATTCATCTTAACAAGTTCCAGATTATCATCCCCGTTAATGACAATGTAATTTGTCCTCTCGAGCAATGCGCTGTCCCTGTCATAAATAACTCCGCCGATAAGAACAATGACAAGGATTACCGAAACACAGATCAATATAACATCCGACTTTTTTTGCATATCAGTTCACTCCATACAACATCTTTCCGTTATCATAGGTTATTTGAGCGGCTTCATCAATAGTGACGCCCTTTATCTCAGCAAGCTTTCCGCACACAAAAGCGACATGACAGGGCTCATTTATCAATCCCCTGTTGGGTTCCGGCGTCAGATAAGGACTGTCCGTTTCTATAACGATCCTGTCCCATGGTGTATTTAACGCCACTTCAGGAGTCTTCTTGTTGTTCTTGAAAGTAACAGGACCGTCAAAACCAATATAGAAGCCCATCTTAACAAGCTCCTGTGAAGCCTCTAATGAGCACGAACAGCAGTGACATACACCCGGGAGGCTCCTGAGTCTCCCCTCTTTGTAAAAGCGTCTCAGGATGTCCAGGCAATCGCCTGTGGCATCCCTCTCGTGAAGTATTATCGGAACGTCAAATTCTTTGGCAAGCTCCAGCTGCTTCTCAAAAACCGCTCTCTGAACGCTTCTTTCAGAGAGATCATAGTAATAATCAAGACCTATCTCGCCTAAGGCCACGATTTTCTTATCTTTACGGCTCTCCAGACACGTTCTTAAGAACTTCTCCGTATCATCAGTATATGTTTTCGCTTCATGGGGATGAACGCCGCAGGAAGCAAATAAAGTGATGCCTTCAAAGCCGTCAAATTTATTAGCCAGTTCTATGGCCAGGACCGATGTTTCTTCGCTGTCTGCAGGTATGAGCATACTTGTAACACCGGAAGCCCTGCATCTTAGCAGGATGTCTTCCGGTGTGGTGTTACAATCACTGTATTTCTTATCGTAGATATGCGCGTGAGTGTCAAAGAACTCGGCACTTCCGCTGTAATAAACAGGCTCTCTCACAGGCTTTTAGGATATGTCGGAACCGGGCAGTACGGAGTCGTCAAACTCTACTACTTTATAGCCGTCACCGTACTTAACAGAAAGGATCATTCCGTTGCTCTCAAGACCCATCATCTTACGGGGCTCAAGGTTTACGATCATTGCAAGAGTCTTGCCGATAAGATCTTCCGGTTTATAGTACTTTGCAATGCCTGAAAGGACCTGTCTCTCACCGAAACCGTCATCCACCTTGAACTTCAGGAGCTTATCGGACTTCTCGACCTTTTCGCAGGAAATGACCTTGACTGCACGAAGATCCAAAGCCGCAAAGTTATCATACTTCGTAAGGGGCTTTAAGGGTTCTAAGTCCTTGCCCTTCTCTTCTGCCGCAGGGAAAAGCTTGTTAAGCTCTTCGACTTCCTTTTCGATGTCGATCCTCGGGAAGAGTACTTCGCCCTTCTGAACCGTTACCGTAGAGGAAAGAGCGTGTCTTACGCCAGCAGAATCCCAAGTCGTATTCTCTTCCGTCGCACCGATCTGCTCATATATCTTAGGTGACGTATGAGGCATTACGGGTGCCAGGAGAATTGCCACACGTCTGATCGCATCCAGGAGATTGTAAAGAACTGCTGCAAGACGGGGCTTCGCAGAGTCGTCCTTGGCAAGCTTCCAGGGCTCGTTCTCGTCAATATACTTGTTAGCTCTTGCAATAACGGTAAAGATCTTTGCAAGTCCTTCAGAAAAGCGCATAGTCTCGAAAGTCTCTCCTACGAAAGCAGGAAGCTGGTCGAGCTGATCAAGAAGGTCGTTATCGGCCTCTGTAAACTCCTTCTCCTCAGGAAGCGTGCCATCGAAATATTTGATGGCCATTGCAACGGTTCTGGATACGAGGTTGCCCAGGTCGTTCGCAAGATCAGAATTGATCCTTGCAAACATCTGCTCATTAGAATAAGGGCAGTCAGAACCGAATACCATCTCCCTCAAAAGGTGATATCTCAAGGCATCAACGCCGTATCTCTCGCAAAGAACGAAAGGATCGATTACGTTGCCCTTGGACTTACTCATCTTTCCTCCGTCTCCGAACGTGATCCAGCCGTGGCCGTAGATCTTCTTCGGAAGGGGTTCACCCAATGCCATGAGGAATGCAGGCCAAATGAGCGAATGGAATCTTACGATCTCCTTCGCCATTACGTGCATGTCAGCCGGCCAGTATTTCTCATAGTCGTTATATGTATCGTTCATGAAGCCCAGGAGCGAGATATAGTTCGTAAGGGCGTCCATCCACACATAAACATAGTGTCCCTCATCGAAAGTAACCGGAATTCCCCACTTAACGCTCGTTCTGGAAACACAGAGGTCCTGAAGACCGGGCTCGATGAAATTGTTGATCATCTCATTTACCCTGGACTTAGGTTCAAGGAAATTCTTCTCCGGATCCAGGAGGAGTTCTTTGAGCTTGGGACCAAACTCGGAAAGCTTGAAGAAATATGCTTCCTCTGAAGCCTCTGTTACTTCTCTTCCGCAGTCAGGACACTTGCCGTCAACGAGCTGGCTCTCCGTCCAGAATGACTCACAGGGCGTGCAGTACTTGCCCTTGTACTCGCTCTTGTAGATGTAACCGTCCTTATAGAGCTTTTCGAATATGTTCTGAACGGTCTTGATATGGTAATCGTCAGTAGTTCTGACATATCTGTCGTATTGGATATCAAGAGTTTTCCAGAGTCTTTTAAAGTTAGCAACGATATCGTCAACATAAGCCTTTGGCGTAGTTCCGAGTTCAAGTGCCTTTTTCTCGATCTTCTGACCGTGCTCGTCTGTACCTGTGGAGAACATTACATCATAGCCCTGCATTCGCTTCATCCTTGCGATAGCATCGCATGCAAGCGTCGAATAGCAGTGTCCGATATGCGGATTGCCCGACGGATAGTAGATCGGTGTCGTGATGTAGAATGTCTTCTTTTCAGCCATGATGTTCCTCCTAACGCGCGTATATTAAAGTCTGCGCGTAATTAAATGATTATAGTTATTTGATCGGATGTTTTCAAGAATGTTATGTAAACGGGAGAGTGTATCTTTTCCTGAAGAAATTTGAAGAAAAAGATACATAAAACACGCTTTTTCGTGGTTTCACATGCATAAGTCCGGTCAGATTCCCCTCAAATAGATAAACTGTATCTTTTTTTCGAAAAACCAGGTGAATAAAGATACACTTTAGCTATATTTGTATCTTTTTCACAGGAAAAAACTCAGAAAAAGATACGCTCCATTCTAATGGAAATACAGTTAGCCTTCCCTCCAGACGCTCTTGAAAATCTCACGTTTCTCGCCCTGATAATCGCCTGTGCCCTCAAAGAGTACAACAAAACCGCATTTCTTCAGCACATGTACGGAAGCGATGTTTTCCGAAAGGCAAATTCCGTAAACCTCGCTTATGCCGATCCTCTCGGTCATAAACGGCAGAAAAGCCTTAACCGCCTCAGTCGCATAGCCGTTGCCGGTATATTTCTTTGCAATGTGATAACCGATCTCCCAAGTGCCGTCATCGAGCGGCGCCATCTGGACATAACCCAAGTTAGTGTTGCCTTCTTTGGCAATTACCGGATATACAAACGGTCCGTCTGTGCCTCCGTACTGACCCATCAGGAACTCTATAGTCTCAGCAGCGTCTTCTTCGGTCTCGAAAACCTCATCCGGCACGAACCTTCTGTTGTCTTCATCCAGCGAGTTCTCATGAACTACGCGTGCCATATCAGGTTTAAACTCGGTTATTATAAGTCGTTCAGTCTCAAGTAACATATGGTGTTCTCCTTTATCTTTCCGATAAATTCTCATGTCGGGAAATGACATTATTTGATCATCTAATATCGGATAATCGGCTTTTTTCATTTTCGCATGTCGGAAACAGTGCATTTTTCGAGTATTCCGACACGCAAAACCAGAAAAACTATTATTTCCCGACAAAAACCAGCTCATTTATAAAACTTTCTCTATTCCTTCAGCCCTCGCTGGCGATCTTATACGCTTCCTTCTTGTTCATTCCCGTATATTCCGACACAACTGAAGCAACATCTTTAGAAGACATGCCTTTATCCTTCAGGAGTGCTATAAGCTGCTCAGGATCACCGGAAGCCTTTACTTCACCTACAGGCTTAGGTTCCAGACAGATGCAGAATTCGCCGCGGGGCTCGTTATCATCGTAATAAGCGCGGCACTCGTCGACGGTCATCCGCAAAACTTCTTCATACTTCTTAGTCAGCTCGCGGCAGACGGCGATCCTGTTCTCACCAAAACCTTCTTCAGTCAATTCATCAAGCAGCTTTCTCAAGCGGTGCGGAGCTTCATAAAGAACGATAGTCTCCCCTATTGAAGAAAGTGCTTTCAGGCGTGCACGTCTCTTGGAGCCCTCCGATGGCAGGAACCCCTCGAAATGAAAATATCTTGTATCCAGACCTGAAATACTCAGAGCAGCAGTTACGGCAGAAGGACCCGGAATGACAGATACTTCAATCCCGTTTGAAGCCGCAAGTGAAGCCAGATCCGCTCCAGGATCGCTGATCGCAGGCATTCCGGCATCCGATACTTCGGCAACATTGAGGCCTGATTTAAGCAGATCAATAATACCGTTTCCGCTGGCAGCTTTGTTATGCTCATGATAAGCGATCAGACGCTTACCGGTAATGCCGAGCTGCGAGAGCAGAATGCCTGTGACTCTAGTATCCTCACAGGCGATAACGTCAACACTTTTGAGCACTTCGCAGGCTCTGGGTGACATATCATCAAGATTTCCAATAGGTGTTCCGACTAGATAAAGCAATCGTCCTGTTCCTCCTCGTATATGTGCAGAGCTCTTTTTGTAAGGGAAGATGAGCCTTCCTCGTTGATAAAGAGCGGCGCGAGCGCTTTGAACTCGGCATTAGGAGCGCCCTTCTTCCCTGCTATCAGGGCAAGGAAAGCAGTCTTTGAAGAGTTTGCGTGAACCGTAAGAAGTCTGACAGGAGTTATCTTATACTTTTCGTATAAAGAAAAACATTCAGGCACCCTGTCCGGACTTATACACATTACCGCATAACCTCCGCTCGTCCTCGTTCTTAAAGACTGAACGCGGATGAAATCCTCCAGCATACCCTGCTCAGAAAACCTTGCCAGAGCTTCGTGCTCGCTCTTCACGGCAACATCCGTCACCGAACCCTTTGTTCCGTCATAGAAAGGCGGATTCATAAAGACAACATCATATGCCTTATTCTTTATCTCGGTAGGAAGTTCTCTGAGATCACAATTATATGCGAATATGCGTTCTTCCAAACCGTTGAGTTTAATATTCTCGCAAAACACCTTATACGCAAGCTCAACAAGTTCTACGCCGTCAATGTGAGCATTTTTGCACCTGGCTGAAGTAAGCAAAGACACACCGCCTGTGCCGCTGCCAAGTTCCAGCATCTCGCAGGGTTTTCCTTTTCGAACAAAAGAGGCGGCAAACCATGCCAGAAGAACGCTTGCAGTATCAAGCTTATAACAGTTCTTGTGTTGCAACAGCATAAGTCCGTCGCGCCCCAGATCTTCAGGCACGATGTTCTCGCCTTCGATATTAACCATCATAGGATCAGACAATTATCCTTACCGCCAATCTTATAAGTTACAAGCTATTATACAATTATTTGACAAGTACGCAGTCACACTTGGAACATGTATAACTCTTTAGTTCTGCCATGTTATTTCTTTAGTCTGTTTAAAGCTTCCTGCATCTTCTTGTTTTCCGCATTCTCTTCAAGACGCATGAGTATCGCGCTGAAGACGGCACAGACCGAGAACGATACTATGAAGCCGATCCATGAAAGGACATTATCCAGCGGGAACCATCCGAATACAACCGCAAACACTATGATCGTAACCAGTATAACAGCGAAAAACAATATATTACGGACGATCAGCGACATGTTCTTGATCAGCAGATCCGTATGAAACACATTATCGTCTATGGTAACGATTACGACCAGGACAAATAACTCTATCAATGTCTTTGTAGACAATCCTGTTGAACCCAAAGCGAAAAGCGTGGATACGCTTCCGGCTTCATTTCCGACAATAAGATTTATCGCAACAAAGATCGCGATTACGATACCGTAAATGGCAAACAGCTGACTGATATAATTAAAAATCGTTTTCTTATCTTCCATTACCTTAACCCCAGCTTTCTTCTCAATTCATCAGAATACATGCGCGAAACGACTATCTGTTCACCGTTCTGAAGCGTGATTCGTATCTTGCGGTTGACATCAGTCTTAAGGCTCTTTATCTTGCGGAGATTTACGATAGTCTGCTTACTGATACGGAGAAAATCACGTTCCGTCAGCTGCTGCTCAAGTTCATAGAGTTTAAGCTCGGATTCGTAATTTTCGCTGTTCGTATAGACAAAAGTTTTACGGTCTACCGCTTCGATATAAAGGATCTTATCGGCATCCAAAAGATAAGTCTCATTATCTTTCCGGACTGCGATCTGCATATCGATCATGCGCATCATGGCAACGATCCTCTCGATGTCGTTATTCAGATACGGAGCGCGTATGATGACTTCCGTATCGTCATATTTGCCGTCAATATCAAGATTGATCTTCATCATTCAAGTCCCTTTTTCTTGAAAGCTGCGAAGAAAAGTATAATTGCGAGCAGCGCATTTACCGCAACTATCGCAAAATTCTCCGGCTTTATTCCGTCAAATGTCATGTTGTTAAGCAGGACCCTGATCTGCTGTGTATAGAAGATCCTGGCTATCTTTTCTATTTTATCATTGAACATGGCAAGCATGGGTGCGAAAGAGAATACGAGCATCACAGGCAATACCATTGATGTTGATACCATCTGGTTCGGAGCAAAGATTCCTACACAGGCGCCGACTGCGATCGATATGATAAAACCTGCAGCCATGACAGCAAGATAGAACGGAATGTCTTTCGCAGGAAATGATGTCGCAATGACTCCGGCTCCCGCCATGCAGATCGTCCATACGTAGATGCCGACACCTATAAGATATTCCCACGGTTTTACATTAGCCATCATGAGAACGCGAAGCGTATTCTTTTCCTTCTCTTCAGATATGATCGCGGCGACCGCCGTTAAAGGAGCCATGCCCATATACATCACCGAAAAAAGCTTGGCAAAGAACAGTTCCGGCATATCGGGAATATTGATCGCATGTTCAAAGATCAGTGTCAGTACGGGAAACATCACGAACTGGATAAGTACGGTCTTGTTCTTGAGTGTATCTTTTAATTGCTTCTTTACTATCGTTACTACGTTACGCATATTTGACCTCCTCTTCACTTTCGAGTCTTCTTCCTGTCAGCTCGATAAAAACCGTCTCCAAAGAAGGCTCTGATGAATGGATTGTTTCCACCGTTCCCTGTTCCATCAGGCTGCTTATTTTCCCTGCCGAATCAGTGTCGTGAGCAAGTTCGATATCTTCTCCTGTTGTTAAATGTATAAGTATCTTCCTTTGATGGTTATACCTTCTGCATACATCTTCCGGTGCACCGCGTTCAATGATCTTACCTTCATTAAGAAGAGCCACCTCGTCACAAATCACCGAAGCTTCTTCCATATTATGCGTAGTAAGAAAAACCGTGCATCCTTTTTCTTTCTGTTCCATGATGAGCTTATGTATATATCTCATCGTCATTGGATCAAGCCCGCTTGTCGGTTCATCGAGGAATAATAACTTAGGAGAGACCATCAGGACTCTCGCGAGCCGGAGCCTCGCGCGCATGCCTTTGGACAGCTTCATCGCAGGCTTCTTTGCAGCATCTTCAAGTCCGACTTCTTTAAGAATCTTAGCGATGTTCGAGTAAGGCACGCCGTATATGTCGGCAAAGATCTTAAGATTTTCGGCACAGGTCATGCGTTCATATACTCCGTGATCATCCATCATGATGCCGATCTGTCTTTTATCTTCGCCTGTAAGATCAGCAACGTTCTTACCGAATACTTTTACCTCTCCGCTTTCGAAAACAAGCTGTCCCGTGATTATCTTAATGAGCGTTGTCTTGCCCGCACCCGAAGGCCCAAGAAGCCCGAATATCATGCCGGGCCTGATATTGAGATCGATTCCTGACAGGACTTCCCTTTCAGCAAATTTCTTGCATATCTTTTTTGCTTCGATCATGTTGATTCTCCTTTGAACTTTGCTGGCACAAAACTAACAAAGTCCGGAAGAGCGTTCAACAGATCATTACGTGAGTTGCCGTTTAAGTGTAATGAGTTGCCCGAAAAGGCTCACTCATACACATGCCTTGTCACTATCATCGTGTCGTTAACAGTGATTATCCCTATGATATTCTCTCCGTATGATACTACAGGCGGAACAAATGCGATGTCTTTTATTCGATAATCCCCATAATCAGTCCGAATATCAGCCCTCATGAGATTCGAAATGCTTAAGTCTTTCTTTTTTACGTTCGGTCCGTAATTCATTATATCGGCAAACATGCCCGTGAAACGTGTGTGATATACACCGGCAGCTTCAAGACTTAAGGTATCGATAAGCGAAGGATCTATGCTTCCGATAAAATTAATAACGATGTACTTCGCCTTTGGATCTGAAATTTTTTTCTTCATCAGTCTATTTATCATTACCGCATTCTTACCGACGCTTAACTTACTGTTGTATTTGTAGTCGATGTGAATGCCTGTCGCAAAATTACCCATGCTGCGGTTTTCAGTTAATCTGCCGTCGACTGCAAACCCGACATCAGCTTTATACTGCATGTCTTTTATCCATAAAGCAACGAGATAAGACGTAAGAGTACATCCGGCTTCTTTTGACTTCGAAAGAAGTTCTTTCAGCGTGTCAGCAGAGTATTCGTCAACAACAGTTTTCGTCTTATGATCCTTCCAAAAATCACGATACGCTTTATCCAGGTCAGCATATGTAAATACACGTTTCTGCTTTGCCCAACGTTTATTCCATAACTTAACAAACAACTTATAAGGACGTGACAGTTCACTGTCTTTTGGAAGCGCAGATACTGGCAGATTTTCAAAAGCAACTTTTTGCACTTCTTCACCTGCGAGTACATTCATGAATGTCTCGATAAAATATAGCAGCGACTTTCCGTCTCCGCCCATGTGATGCATGAGAAAAACAAGACCGTCGGGCGACAAAAAGCCTCTTATGTATTCGCCGTTTTCGATCTTAAAACGAACTTTTTCATTTGCGTTTATCAGTTCCTCAAAGCTGAGTTCAGATTTGGAAAAACTGCTTAAAGGCTCCTTACAATCCACATAGTAAGCATTTCCGTCATCTTCAATGATAACTTTGGAATTCAGGATCTCATAAGCGGCGACCGCACCGTAAAAAGCCTTTTCAAGCTTTTCGAAAATGACTTCGCCTTCAAGCCTTACGCGCATGGCGATAACCATGTTCACATCGAACAGGTTCTCTCGTTCAGTCTCGATCTTGTATCTCATAAGTATTGCCGGATCCCTTTGACCCAGAACTTCATCAGAGTCCTGTGCGGCATGACTTTGCTTAAGAATCTCATGTAACGGTAATAGAATGAGCAAACGGATACATCCTTACCCTTTTTGCAGTCCTTCAAAGCAGCATCAACGACCTGATCTGCTGTAACCATACCCGGATACTTAATATCTTTTCCTTTATTCGCTTTAGGAAGCATCTTCGTATCTACCCATCCCGGACAGACTGCGGTACATGTGATATCGTCATTTTCGACATTTAAGCTTCTGGTAAATGACAAAAGATAGGCTTTGCTCGCAGAATACAGGGCAATGTACGGATTCGGCTGAAAAGCAGATGCTGACGCGATATTAAGGATATAAGAATCTTTCGCCATGTATGGAATGCATACTCTGCACATAAGCGTTGCGGCCTTATCGTTAATGTCGAGCATGTTGCTGATCTCTTCAAGCGAAAACTCCGATACGGGAGCCATCTTCGCCACGCCGGCATTATTGACAAGATATTTTATGGAAGGCTTCTCTTTTTCGATCTTCGCGCAAACAGAATAGATCTCATCCTTGTCCGACAGATCAGCCTTTACGGGAACTATCTTATCACCGTATGTATTTTTTAAAGCAGCCAGCTTGTTCTCACTTCTTCCGACAGCCCAGACATAGTCCACTTCGCTTATAAGCTTTTTAACGAACTCTTCTCCGATATCACCTGTGGCACCTGTTATGACAGCTATCATCATTTGTCCTCCAGGAGAATTCTTGAAAGGTCACTTGAACTAATCATGACCGAACCGGAAGTATAAAGGCTCTTAACTGCATAAAGGTATACTACGCCCCAATAAAACTCAGAGAGTTTACGTGAATTTCCCGATACTACGCTGCCTTCTTTCTGGCCCTGCTTAATGATCTTTTCGGTAGTCATATAAAACGACTGATCAGCTTCACCTTCAAGAAGTCTTTGGGTATAAAGCGCGATACCTGCAGCGAACATTTCATCATCTTTCAGGCTCTTAATGATATAATCTGACATTTTCCTGATCTTCTGTTCTGCCGGAAGCGGGAGCCCTGAAAGCATGGTAAGTTTATCGTTTCCGGCAATCTTATCGGATATCGCAAAGATCTCATCATACAGTTCTTCTTTTGACTTGAAATAGATATATATAGTTCCCTGTGCAATTCCGATATGCTTTGACAGATCACTTATCTTTGTTCCCGCAAATCCGTTCCTTGCAAAGAAAAGTATCGACTTCTTAATGATCAGATTCTTTGTCTCTTCCCTGATCTCCTGACAGCGTTCCTGGGACTTTGGCATATTTACCTCTTTAATGAATGAATTTTTATTCATCCATAAAATACACAAATCATTTTCAGATGTCAATAAAAAACTGTCTCATTGAGAGACAGTTTTCAAAATATATTTAAATATCATTCAAGACCTGTATTGTCATCCGTATCATTTGTCAAAGGATGCGGTGTAGCCGTCGGCGGCGGAGGATCAGTCGGTTCAGTCGGTGTAGTTTCTGTAGTTTCTGTAGGCTCCGGCGTAGGTGTAGGTGTGTCGGTCGGAACCTCCTCAGTCTCTTCAGGCTCAGTATAATATGTCGGCTGATAATAGGTGTATGTAGGTGTAGGCTCCTCGTCGTCGTCATCTTCAGGCGTGGGCGTAGGAGTAGGAGTAATCGTAAGAATATTCGTCGGACTGGGAGTAATGGTTATAACCTTCGGCTTATTAGGGAAAATGAACTGTGTTTCATCAGTCGTTTCCCTGGGAGAAGTAGACTTTGTAGAACTTGTCACCATCGGTTCAGTAACTTCTGTTTCTATAGATGTACCGTATATATCGGCTGTAGTCCTGCGATCATAATATGACGCCATAACAAATACTGATACCAGTACCAGGATCAAAGGAACCACTATTATGATGATCTTCTTAGTTACCACCGTTCAGAATTCTCCATTCTCTCGATAATAAAAGATTATACCAATAATATTTGAAAAAGATTAATCAATTTACATGCCTAATCAGAAAAGATATTAGGCATTTTGCTACTCTGTGAGTTCATCAAAGAAATTTTAGTGTTCATCAGCAGTCTGAAACTCATTCTTCTGAACCCGGAAGGAATTCAATAATATCCTCGTCGGGTGAGTATTCCGTAACATTGTCGTTGTCGGTATCCATGGCATTTTTCGGTATCGCCGACCGGATAACCGCCGTCATGACTTCATATTCTTCCATCATGGAATCGTGTTCTGTGCGGATTGTACCAAAATCTTCGGAATTGGCAGCAGATTCCAGTTTAGCGGCACGCATCGAAAGCGCTGAGGCACCGATCATCTTTGATGAACTCTTCAAAGCGTGAACATAGATCGAATAGTCATGCCAGTTTTCCGATTCATAACTCTTTTGCAGATTGTGAGCCTTTTCGAGCTCTCCGTAAGCATACTCCGCAAGCATGACGCGATAGAAAGCTTCGTCATCCTGACAGAACTTAAGACCGTTCTTCGGTTCGATCCCCACAGAACGGAGCGTAGCGAAATAATCCATTTCCTCTCCGGATTCACCGGAATCATCCGTAAGCTCCTCGGTTACGAGTTCTATCTTATCTTCCGGAAGATATTTCATCAACATTTTTTCAAGCGCATAATTGTCGATCGGCTTTGTCAGATAGTCTGAGAAGCCTTCAGAGAGATAGCGTTCCTTTGCGCCGATAACAGCATCTGCAGTAAGACAGACGACAGGAACATCCCTGCTCGCTCCGTCAGGGGTATTCCTAATCTCATGGAACGCTTCCGTTCCGGTCATCTCGGGCATCCGCTGATCCATGAAGATCATGTCATATCTGGTCTTAGAAGCCATTGATACCGCTTCGGCACCTGAAATGGCGGTGTCTATCTTGATCTTGGTATTTTTCAGGAGATTGACCGCAACAGTCAGATTGATCCTTGTATCGTCAACGACAAGTATGACAGCATCAGGCGCACGGAATGACTCCCTGTATGGTCTTTCACCCGGCAGATTCTCCTTAAGGCGTGTCTGGAAATCACCGATCGGATTATCCGATACGATCTTCTGGGGAATCGTAACGGTAAAGATGGAGCCTTTCCCATATTCGCTCTCCACATCAATGGTTCCGCCCATGAGTTCTATCAGATGCTGGGTGATCGCAAGTCCTAAGCCTGTTCCCTCGACTGTGCTGTTACGCTCCATTTCGAGACGCTGGAACTTGTTAAACAATATCTCTTTATCTTCAGGCTTGATACCGATGCCCGTATCCCAGACAACGATCGTTAGTGTCAGTGCGCCGTCACTTTGCTTTTTCCCGCGGAGTTTCAGGCTTACAGATCCTTTTTCAGTGTACTTGACCGCATTATTAAGAAGATTGGTTATGATCTGACGGATCCTTATCTCATCACCGGACAGTTCATCAGGGATCGAAGGATCCACTTCCACTGTAAACTTCAGGCTCTTATCCTGGGCTTTAAAGAGGATCATGTTATTAATGTCATTGATAAGAGAACTAAGCTGGTAAGGAGCTTCAATAATGTCCATCCTGCCAGCCTCGATCTTGGAAAAATCAAGGATGTCATTAACGATGGCCAGAAGGTTGTGACCTGCCTTCTTAACGTCACCAGCATATACGCTGATATTTTCCAGAGCTCCCTGAACGGCAAGCGGATCCCTTTCCGAAAGATCCAAAGCCTTGTTGTCTTCTCTTATGATCATCTCGTTCATTCCGAGCACGGCATTGATTGGAGTTCTTATCTCATGAGACATGTTCGCAAGGAAGTCGCTCTTTGCGTTGTTGGCACTTTCGGCACGCACTTTTTCTTCCAAAAGCTTACCCTGCGCTCTTACAAAAGGTCTCACGGTAAAGAATGAGAGAAGCGCCGCAACAACAAGAGACAGCATCAGGATTATGATATAGCTTATGACCGTGCTTCTTGTCTGTTCAGTAAGCTGGGCATCAAACCAGTCAGATGAAAAGTCTACTACTACGATGCCGACCACTGCTCCGCTTGAATCGAAAACTGGGCTGTACGCACTGTAAAACTCTCCCCACTGATCAGTATAAGGGACCTCATCCACGGCCGGAATACCCTTCCCTGCTTTTGCCAATGCATCGGTATACTTTACACTGTCTCCGTAACTTGCAGGATTTACCTGGTCAAGATCCAATGTGAATATGAATCGTCCCGGCTCGGCTTCCTTAATGCAGTAAACATATTCGAGTTCAACATTGTCTCTGAATACCGCGAGCGTATCGTAGATCTTGTTATAAGCGACACTGCCGACCTGATCTTCCGTGAGATTTTTCATCACTTCGCCACTGACAGAACCTGCAGCACAGTTCGCGATATCGAGCATACGCTGTTGAATGGCTTTGCGAATGCCGACTCTGGCTATGTAGATGGAGACTGAACAGAAGAGAATACTGGAGATGAGGAGAATAATCTCCACCATCACGATGATCTTAGTGGACAACTTGTTCCTGGCAGCCACGAATCATTCCCTCCCCGAGTGCACTGATCCCCAATAATAAATAAATATAGCTTAAAGAATAAATCTAATCAATTATGGAAGATTTGATAATATAAAAAGAGGCTGTACCCTTTCGGGACAGCCTCAATGATTTGCATACTGCTCTATATAAGAGAATCAGCCTTCAGCGATAGCGCCTGTAGGGCAGGAAGCTTCGCAAGCACCGCAGGATACGCAAACATCGGGATCGATGTTGTACTGTGTATCACCCTGGGAAATAGCTCCAACGGGGCAGCCGTCAGCGCATGTTCCGCAAGATACGCATGCATCAGAAATTACATATGCCATAAAAATTATCCTCCTATTCAGAATGTAGATTGATTATCTCATTAAAAGCCGAAGACAACAAGTTCTGCGGGATAAGATTTCATCAAAAAATCATTCATCATCATCAGAATCATCGAAAACACCGTTCATGTCGGGATAATCCTTGAATCCTGCACCACCTGAATTCTTGTGCTTATTCATATCCTGATTAAGGTCTTCAAGTTCAGCCCAGGTATATTTATTGATCTCAGTATCATTCTCAGAAACGAACTTAACACTGAGCGTCTCTTCGATGTAATTTACATCAGTTACAACACCCATACCGACGGGAGTTCTTACGCGGGCACCGGGTTCCGGAAGTCTTCTGTGGGCATCATCATATGCCTCTTTCTCGAACTGCAGGCAGCACATGAGCCTTCCGCATGCGCCGTTGAGTTTGCCCGGGTTAAGCGATAAGCCCTGTGATCTTGCAAGCTTTAAGTTAACTGGAGCAAAACGGTTCAGAAATGAACAGCAGCATAACTCCCTGCCGCACATACCGATACCTCCGACGAGCTTAGCCTGATCTCTCGAACCTATCTGTCTTAATTCGATCCTGGTACGGAAAGCATAAGCAAGATCTTTTACCAGTTCTCTGAAATCTACTCTTCCGTCAGCGGTGAAATAGAATGTCAGTTTACGTAAATCAAACGAGTATTCACAGTCAACAAGATTCATCTCGATACCGCGTGCCGCGATAAGTTCTTTACACTTAAAGAAGGCCTCTTTCTCTTTTGAACAGATATCGTAGTACTTCTCAAGTTCCTTTTCGCCGGCCAGACGCTTGATGGAAGGGATATCTTCCTTTGTCTCTTCCACATATGGTTCCTGTGCCACGAATGCGATCTCTTCACATGTCTCGGTATCGATCATTACGGCATCGCCTAATGCTAGCGAATATCCGTCACAACGATATCTTAACGTGACACCGGCATCTCTTGTCCTTAAATTAACGATCTTCATTTTTTGAGCTCCTCATGTATACGGAGAAGCATGGCGGAAGCTGTGGAATCAAAATTCGAATTGACTTCCAAAGCCCTTAAGAAAGTATTAACCGCTTCAGTGCATCTTCCGAGTTTAAGTGTGGTTATTTGCTTATTAGTGGCAACGAATCTCTCTATTGCCTCTCTGTCCGTCTCGTTATTGATCTTGCGGCAGTCCGGGTAATTGATCAGTCTTCCGCAGTCGTCAAGGAATAAAAGGATCGAAGAAGCGATTATCTTCGCGTCATCCTTAAATCCGGTAAGTACTTCACAATGATCTTCGAGAACGTCTATGTATGAGCTTTCCGGCATTGCAATCATTATGCTGTTTATCTCATGTCTTATGCTTACACCGGAATCTTCCTTCGCAAGACTGATGGCCTTGCCCGGGATCCTTCCGCTGTTATAAACTGCCGTTTTGATCTTCTCATCTTCGAGATCAGGGCAATTAGCCTTTACGATATCTTCCAGTTCTTCATCTGAATAAGGATCGAGCTTGATCTCCGTTACTCTTGACATTACCGTATCAAGAACGGAATCGGTATTGGAGCTTGTAAGAATGAAAACGACATCCTTTCTCGGCTCTTCCAAAGACTTAAGAAGCGCGTTCTGACTCTCTACTCCCAGATAATCGAAATCGATTATAAAAGTCTTTGTTCTGGCAAACTGGGGTTTCAGATAAGACTCAGCCACGACGCAGTCTTTAATGAAATCCACCTTGACATTTTTAGTCTCAGATGGCTCATAGACTCTTGTAATATCAGGAGTCGTGAAATTATCGAAATACTTGCAGTTCTGGCACACTCCGCATGCACCGTCACGTCCAGCGTCAAAGCACATCAGCGCTTTCGCAAATTCCTCTGCAATGAGTCTTTTCCCCATTCCCGCGGGGCCTGAGAGCATGTAAGCTCCGCTGCCGCGTCTTAAGGCTTCGGCAGCCAGTCTGGTCTTTATCTGATTCTGTCCCGTAATAGCAGAAAACGCCATCAGATCTTACCTTTCAACGAGTCCTTTATCACTTCGAAAATCTCATCTATTTCCTTGGTCGCATCTATCGTGATAACGCGTCCGTCTGATTCCTTCGCTAATTCAAGATATCCGCGTCTTACGTCTTCCTGGAACTTCAGTCCGGCGAGCTCGATCCTGTCGGATGCTTCTCCTCTCTTGCCACGTCTCTCCAACGCTTCTTCAGCGCTGATATCAAAGAAAAACGTAACATCGGGTGCCAGACCGCCTGTCGCAGCCATATTAAGACCTGCAACGAAATCCATGCCCATTCCTCTGGCCATACCCTGATAAGCCGAAGAAGAATCAAAGAATCTGTCGCAGATAACGATCTTTCCCTCTTCTAACGCGGGTCTGATCACTTCATCCGTGATCTGAGCTCTGGCTGCTTCGAACAAGAGCAGTTCAGTCCTGGCGGTCATCTGGGTATTCTTCTTATCAAGAAGGATCTCCCTGATGCGTTCACCTATCACGGTACCGCCGGGTTCCCTGACAAAGATAAGGTCCCTGCCGTTATCCTTAAGATATTCCTTAAGGAGTTCGCATTGTGTGCTCTTACCGCACCCGTCAATGCCTTCAAAAGTAATGAATATACCCTTCATCGTCAGTTAAGATTAATATTCTTGAGAGATGCGATCTCAAGATATATTTCCTTGGTTATTCTGGCGTTATCACTTCTGATGTCATCGATCGTCTCGACCTTCTTGACATTCTTAGCGACCTCATCGCCGAATTCTCTGGTGCGCTTATTCTTAGGCTTGCGCTCGGAAGAAAACTGCTGGTTTCTCTTCTCGCCGCCCTGATTCTGATCACGCTTGGCGTTATTTCTTTTTTCACGGCCGTTCTGGCTGCCGGAATTACGCTCGCGGTTCTTGTTCTCAGACTGCTGGGCCTGTACTTCCTGATTATCGCGCTTCTTATTATCGTTTCCGCCCTGACCTTGTCTCGGACCGTTATTTCTTCTTCTGTGGTTAGGATTGCGGTTCCTGTTCTTATTCGCATCCTGCTGCTTTGACGGATCAAATCTCTGGCGCTTATTATCCCTGCCCAGCTCGTTATTGCGGTTATCCGACTGCTGGATACCTGCGCCCGAATTGTTTTCTGACATAAATTCCTCCATCTTATCTGAATGACGTGCCTAATTATAAACTTTGATACCTGATAACTCAATTATCCGCGCTTCCGATATAAGGACACTTCTTTGTCATCAGGGTGCTCCGGGCCGATTTCCTTGATCTCCCTTAACGGAACCGTGACAAATGATCTTAAATGCCATCTCGGATGTGGAACCGTAAGCTCAGGGGTCATGATCACTCTGTTCCCGTAGAAAATGATATCAATATCAATCGTCCTAGGTCCCCAGTGAACTTCTCTCGTGCGGAGAAGACCGTTCTCAATTACATGTATCTTTTCTAGAAGGTCGTAAGGTCCGATATCAGTATAGAAGCCGATGCATGTATTGAGGAAATACGGCTGGTCTTCCAGTCCCACGGGTTCGGTCTCATAGATCGAAGCATACCTGATGTCTTCTACGCCCGGAAGTGCTTTAACAGCATCTTCGGCTGCAAGGATGTTGGCCTCCCTGTCACCCAGATTGCTTCCGATAGATAAAATGACGAATTCCTTGCGGGATCTTTCGATCGTGACCTCCATGGTCTCGAAAATGCCTTTTACGGGAGCCCCGGGCTTAGATACCGTGACAGCAACCTTATCGATCCTGCCGTCAGCTTTAAGCACACCGTCAGAGATCTTCTGCGCCAGGCACTCGATGAGATCGCCTTTATCTTCAGTAACGATCGTCTTCGTGACCTCATAGATCTTTGCATAGTCAACGGTATCAGAAAGGTCATCGGTATAGCATCCCCTGATCCTGTCAATGAAGAGATCCAAAGAGACGATGAACTTCTGGCCGTCAGTCTTTTCGAAATCAAGACAGCCGGTATGTCCTTCAAATTCCATTTTCGAGAGAGTGATCTTATCCAATTCCTGTTATCCTTTCGAAAATCACATGTTCGCGAAGCAGTAGAACGTGCTGTCGAAGCTGTCCAAAGCAGCTCTCGAAGCAGCAACGTTATGAACTCTTACCATCGAAGCACCGATCGACGCAGCCGTGAAAGAAAGGCCTGCAGTGGCATAATCGAGCTGGGCTTCAAGTGCCTGGTCTCCGCCTGCAAAAAGCCTCGTAAAGCGCTTTCTTGAAGCAGCGTAAAGGACAGGATGCTTTCCCTGGAGTCCCAATGAGAGCAGTGATGCCGTAAGCTCCGCGTCCTGGGCTCTCGTAGTACCGAAGCCGATTCCGGGATCGGTCATGATCATGTCATCGGCAATACCGGCTTTTCTGGCTATCTCTACGCTCTCGGTAAGCTCTCTTACCGCGCGTCTGCTGATGGGTTCGAATGCAGGGAAATTATCACCGTTCGTCCTGCAGTTGAACATCAGAACACATCCGACGCCGTTTTCTGCAACGATCTTTGCCATCTCCGGATCACCTTTAAAACCCGTGATGTCGTTGATGATGTCGCAGCCTGCAGTAATCGCCTGTCTGGCGACTTCAGGCTTAAATGTATCGACCGAGAGCGGGATGTCAAAGCGGTTCCTGATGGCTTCAAGCGAAGGCATGAGCCTCTCAAGTTCCTCTTCTGCTGTGACCGGCACTGAATTCGGACCTGTCGCTTCAGCACCGATGTCAATACAATCGGCGCCTTCCTTAATCATAACGGCACATCTGTCGACAGCCGCATCTTTGTCATTAAATCTTCCTCCGTCAGAGAAAGAATCAGGTGTTAGATTAAGTATGCCCATGATCATGGTCTTTTTTCCCATATCAAGGCTTCTTAAGCCACACTTGTATATTCCGCTGAATCTTCCGTCAGTAGCGTTCATGAAAAGCCTCCCTTATCAGATGCCGGAACGTTGTCTGTTGATCAGGGCAAGCGCCTCGTTCCTGGTCCTTAAGTCGGATCTGCATCCTCCGCGCATGGCGGATGTGACCGTCTTGGAACCGGGTTTCCTGATTCCTCTCATGGTCATGCAGAGATGTTCTGCTTCAAGGACTACACATACCGATCTCGCATCAACGGCTTTTTCTATCGCATCTGCGATCTCTGATGTAAGCCTCTCCTGAAGCTGGGGCTTTCTCGAAAGCGTATCGACAATCCTTGCGACTTTAGAAAGTCCGAAGATCTTTCCGTCCCTCGGAATATAGACTACGTGCGCTTTGCCGTGAAAAGGCAGCAGGTGATGCTCACACATCGAATAGAAAGGGATATCGCCTATCAGGATCATCTCGTCATTTCCTTCACCGTGGAAGACCTTGATATCCTTGTTGATGTCCCTATGAAGTCCTGCGAACACTTCCGCATACATTCTCGCGACTCTTTGGGGAGTCTCCTGAAGACCTTCCCTGTCAGGATCTTCTCCTATGGCTTCAAGGATCTCCCTTACCGCATTCTCGACCTTGGGAAGATCCATGTTCTTGCGGCTCTCTTCAGGGATCGAATTATCATTTGCGTAATCGTACATCCAATCTCTCCTTTATCCTCAATTATTCTCAAAGATACTTTTTCCTGTATTCCATGGGTGTCATGCCCATCTGTTTTCTGAAAGCGACATTAAATCTCTGTGGCGATGAGAAGCCTGACTGCAGAGATATCGCCGACACCTTGATCTCGTTATTCTGAAGGAGCTTGCAGGCTTTCTCTATCCTCTTTTTCATCAGATAGTTCATCGGGCTTATTCCGGTATCGTCCCTGAAAGCACGCGTGAAATAGCCCTGACTTAAGAATACATAAGACGCAGCCTCCGATACCGTGATGCCCTGATCGAAATTCTCATCCATGTACTGCTTGGCGATTGCAACGAGCTCTTTTGCCTTGCCGTTCTTGACCCTTAAGCTCTCTTCCCACTCTCCTCTTATGGCTCTCGAAAGAATGATCATGAGTTCTACGGAAAGCGTATGTATCATGAGATCCTTAGCATAGCGGTTATCGGAATCCTCGATGACTATGCGCTCTGCAAGCTGGTTGATCTCTTTCTTCTCATTTCCTTTGATCACGAAGAAAGGCTGTCTCGTGATCTCGTTATCTTCGGTGATGCCGAGATCCGCGAACTTAAGGAAGCTCTCGAGAGAGATTTTCGCGAGAGACCCGGGAATGGAAACGCTCGGGCCGGCACTGTTGCTCTTGCCCTGATTGTTCCTGTTCGTCTTTTTCGATTCTTTTGTCAGTTCAAGATCTGAAGTATCGTGAACGAAGCCGAAATACAGATTAAGCATGTCTGCTTTTCCGCTCCTGATAACAATCTTATGCCTTACAAGCGGTCTTATGACAACTACGGCTCCTTTTGTGAGCGTAACCGTCTCATTGCCGAGCACAAGATCTATCTTACCCTCGCGAAGATACAAAAGTTCATGAGAATTGTGCATGCTTTCATCAGGAAGAGAATCCTTCGTATCATACGAGTGCTCTAATCCTTCGATTACTATCGGCACCGATCCTTCGGATAAGAAAACGTCGTCTTCAATGGCAGAAAGAAGCTTGTTGCTCATATGTAAGGTCCTTTCTTCAGATAAAATTGATCGAGTCTATGTAGATCTCACCGTTACGTTCTTTGTCTTCGATATATATCCTCAGCTTATTAAGTCTGATAGGTCCGTCTTCTGAATACTCAAGAGTGATCGTCTGCCAGGTAAGCTGCTGCTTGATCTCTGCTTCTCCGAAATCCTCAACGATGAGTTTTTTCTTCTTCTGGTCAGGATTAAAGACCGACAGCTGTATGCCGTATCTTCCGTAAATCTCTATTGGTGAGAACAAAGAGGCATACTCAAGACATGGCTCGAATCCGTAAAGCGACTTGTCGGTCTCATAACGGATCTTAAGGGATGCGCTGCCCGTAAGCTTATGGATATTATCCTGAGAGATGATTCCCTTTCCTTTGATAGTCCGGTACATTTCAAGTCTCTCGAATTCCGATTCGGGTGTCTTCTTTCCGACGAAATCCAGACTGTCACAACGAGTAAAGCTCAAATCCGGTGCAAAGTATGCAGGATCCCTGTCAAACCTGAAAGGCAGTATGGGGAGATCTTCACCGTTCTTCAGCGTAGCATCGTGAGGGAAAGGCGTAAAACCGTATGTAATCGACACCGGTTCTTCGACATCGTCTCTCCATACCATGATGCACATACCGTAAAGGCTCTTCGCATGTGCAGGATAGAAAATTCGGTCCTGGCCGGCTACTGCAAATCCCGTGATCTCTCCTGCTGAATCCTGTACATTAAGACCCGATCCGAGGTTACTGAACTTAATGATCCTTTTATTGCCTGCGATCTCGATATCATTCGGTTCAGGCGAGGATTTGCTCATCTTAGGCGAGAAATGGGTTCCCAAAGCAATGGTCGCAAGTCTCATTCCCAAGATGAAACTGATGGTCTTATCAGGAATGAGCATATCGTGCATGCTTACGATTCCCGAAGGCATGCTGAGCATTTTGGTAAATGCGGTAAAGTTTTCATTGAATTCGAGGACACCGTAGGGATTGTCAAAATCCACATCTTCAGGATGCATGGTTACAAAAAGTATCGACGGCATTAAAGCATCATCGTAGACTTCCTTGGGTTCAAATACTTCTGCAAGCGTAGTAAGAAGACCCATGAGGAAAAGATCATATCTGTCGAACATGAGCTCACCCTTGTCAGGTGAGAAACAGAAGCCTCTGACCGCAAGATTCTTCAAAGGAGCAAGCTTTGTTCTGTAAAGGATCGACATCCTGTACTTGAGCTTAATGAACTTCTTTTCGTCCTCTTCGCTGAGCTTGCCCGGATTATCCTTCTTATCAGGGATAATATTGAAATCAAGCTGGCTTGCACTCGAGAAAGAGATATTCTCCTTATGTCCTTTCGCTGCATTGAGAGAACTGTCATCTGAGATCGGGAAGTCGATATCAAGCGGCTTGATGTCGTCCGGATCCTTACCTTCGAGCATCTTGAGCTCATCCTGCATGGAAATATCGATATCACCGGTGTTCTTGGTCTTCTCGAACTCCTCTTTCAGTTCGACGACCTTCTTCTTTCTCTCATCGATCCACAAAAGTTTCTCGTAAGCCTCTTTATCAAGGTACAGGCCCATGGAATCAACTATATCCTTAAGCGCTTCCACCCTGTCCATCGCAGAAGGAGCGATCCAGTTAATTATCGTGGAATCGTTATATGAGAGATCTACCACGCCGACAGGATATGATATCTGGTCACTGAGGCGGTATGCGAAAGCAAATGCCGAAGAAGATACTTCTGCAAGCTTTTCGGTATCAGTGACCTTGATCCACTCGGCCTCCTTGTAATGAGTCTTTTCTTCAGAAGGATATACTTTCTCGCCTTCTTCAAGTCCGGAACGCACCGGTGAGAAGAATCTGAGATAATTCATGACTTTGCGCTTCAAAGGAGCTTTGGTGGCATTAGCTTCCTTCATCGGGATAGAAAGGAAATCCGAGCCTAAGAATACCCAGACGTCGCCGCACCTTATATCAGTCAGTTCAGTCTGGTCCGTAAGACACTTGAACGTAAATGTATATGCATCTCCTGAAGCCTTATAAGGCGGTATCGTAAAACTGAACTTTCCCTTAGATGAAGTCGTGGCTTCACGACTGAGGATGACACCGTAATCGGTATCAAGCTTACTGACTTTTCTGCCGTCAGTAGGATCTTTAACGATCTCGAGAGTAACAGTCGCAGAAGGTGCCGCTACACCTTCTATCTTAAGCTCTACTCCCTGCTGAAAAACACACTTGCTGGTAAACCAGCTGGGCAAAATAATCGGGTTGATCTGCATCTTCCTAACCTCATATAAGCAAGAATGATTTCATCCGATTATTATACAATAAATTTTTAAATATCTAAAAATTAAAATAAGGCAAAAGTCACACTTCCGCTATCAGCACTTCTATGCCTTTTGCACGGCACAGATCAACGATCTCGGGCGATGCGCCGGAATCCGTGACGAGATAATCGATCCTGTCAGCAGGTATGAAAGAAGATGCGGAATCGGCGCCGAGTTTTGTCGAATCTATAAGTGCGACTATCTTTTTCGCGCGCTCGGCACAGAGCCTTTTCAGCTCAAGTTCAAAGAAATTATCACCTGAAAGACCGGCATCAGCAGAAAAACCGTTTCCTGAAACGAAATAAAACTCAGCTGAAAGCCTGCCTATCATTTCTTTGGATGAAAGGCCTTCGATCGCGCCCGAATGCGGTCTCAACATGCCTCCAAGGATAATTATCGACTTGAAATTACTGTTTCTCTGAAGTTCCATGGCGGTATGGATGCCGTTGGTGATAACGGTTACGTCCTTCACTTTCTTGAGGTATGGGATCATATGAAACGTCGTGGAGCTCGCATCCATGAAAATAGAGTTGCCGCTGCCGACAAGAGTGGCCGCCTTGGCGCCTATGGCATTCTTAAGGTCTACGTGGGTAATAGCCCTGACCATGTAATTCTCACCGCTGTATGAGGGCATCTTGTGGGGAAGCTTTATCCCGCCGTGGAATCTTACGATCGCGCCATCACGCTCCAGCGCCCTTATGTCAGTCCTGATGGTAGCGCCGGTAACGCCAAGCCTCGCAGAGAGAACGGTCGTATTGATCTCGCCCTCCTCTTCAAGTATGTCCAGGATCTGTTTTCTTCTGTCAGGAATTATCATTCCAAAATATTATCAAGTGAAAATCAGATAGTCAATTGTCTTTCATTTGTTATGACAACTGAAAGTGCTGATAATCTTTCGGACTGGACCAGCTTCCGCCCCAAGTCCAACCGTAATCGGTGAAAAGATCGTATGCTCTGTCTGAAGTGGTTATGACATGAGCGGTATCAGAAGATCTTCCGTAAACATATGACGACGCATTCTCGTGCGAATAATGGGCAACACCGTCTGAATCATATGTAACATAGGGGTTTTGCTGAGGATTAATGTCTATTGCCTTTCCAAGCGCGTGCTTCGAGAGATTTCCTGATCCGGTTGCAGTTCTGTAACAGAAACAGGACGTATTGTTGGCATCGATCGAATACCAGTCGGAATCGTCAGGATCTCCTGCCCAATAATTATCGATAAGATACATCGAGTTTATCTCATAACCTTCAGCGCAAAGGATCTCAAAGATTTCCAGGACCTCAGATGCGACGTCAACGTTCACGATCATCTCACCGACCTGGTAATCGCCGTCGAAATTAACATGAAGCATTTTCAGATATCTCAGGTCATCAAGACCGATATTATCGTTATCGACGTAAGACTTTCCATAGATCCTGTTATAAACGCTGTCACCTTCTTCTATAGTCTGCGAAGTAAAGTATTGCGAAAGGTTATCCCTGTCGATCTTATCGCTGCCGATGACCGTGCCTGCACTGTATCCTTTGATGCTTGTCAGTTTCTCCGGTACGGGAGTAGGCGTCGGTGTCGGTTCCTCCGTCGGAGTGGGTTCCGCGGTCGGCGTCGGGCTCACCGTGGGCGTAAGTGCATCTGTCATGCTTGTCTCTGAAGAAGATGTAACCGTAACCGGATCAGAAACCCTGGTGCTTTCATCTGAAAAGCCTGAAGCTTCAGTCATTCCCGCCATCAGCTGCAAATCATCGTTGTCATTTCCCGAGAACTTTATGACAATGATGATCGTTATGCCGATAACGATACACATTCCGGCAATAAGAAGAGCCGTGATTAAATTTTCTTTGCGCTTTCTTTTGTCAGACACCGGAACGCTCCTTAATGAAAAACGGTTTTCATAACTTACCCGTCAATATTATCACAGCTTTTCCTTTTTGCTATTACTTAGCACATCAATATGCTATTTAGTAATCAAAGTGATATAATGGTCGCCGATAAGCGCCTGTGGTGAAATTGGCAGACACGCCAGATTTAGGTTCTGGTGCCGAGAGGTGTGCAGGTTCAAGTCCTGTCAGGCGCACCATGTAAAAAGGGCTGTCCCGATCCGGTCGGAGACAGCCCTGTATTTTTGTTTTCTAAAAAACTTAAAACGATTACAGATACACGTATTCTCTTTGCAGTCTTGTGCTGCCGTCAACATTGCATTCAGTGATCTTTAACAGGTTTCCAGAATCATCATAATCCATTTTGACCCATTTTATCAGTCTATGACTTGGCCCATACAAAATCTCCTGGGTCTTATTGCCTTCGGAATCATATTCGGCAACACATTGAGAAATCATATCGCCGTCAGAATCATAGGATGTTGATTCTATCAGATTACCAAAAGAATCATATTTGTATTCGGTCATAGAAATGATGCTGTCTTCAGAAAGATAGGTGGTAGCCTTAACATGATTGCCGTTAGAATCATTCTCGTATTCTTCCCAGCGACGGACGCTGCCATCTTCCGAGTGGTATGTTACCTTCTTTAATGAACCGGAATTATCATATTCATATTCATTCCAGGAAGGATCATCCAATGTTTCTTTAGTTTCCTTGATCAGATCTCCGGAGGAATTGTATTCATATACATTCCATATCAGGATATCACCCATGGCGCCATAGATGGTTCTTTTTACAACGTTTCCGGATGCGTCATATTCATATTCAATGCTCCGCGTGATCAGATTATCAGAACCATAGTCCACCTGTTTGATCATATTGCCGTTATCGTCATGTTCCAGTTCGTGCCAACCGGTAACACTCCCTGCCGCACCGTAATTCGTCAGTTTTGTTCTGTTTCCGGCTTCATCGAATTCGTAGAGATCCGTTCCGATCAGATTACCATATGCATCGAAAACATTGATTTTTTGAGGCATGGAAAAAACAACTACATATGTGGAATCCAGTAAAGGATCGACAGTTGATTCTAAAGTAGTCACTGTAGTCTCCTCTGACGCGGATGTCTCCAAAGTGGTGGCTTCCGTTACGATCGTCGTTTCAGATGTGTCGGGCACGACCGGTTCTCCGGATGCATTTTGGCATCCACAGAACTGAAAGGCTATTCCGGCACAAAGTGGTACTACAATAAGCTTTTTATTCATGACATGTCTCCCTGCTTTGCAATATCATCTCCATATTATATAGCATCCTGCCTGTTTGTTTGAATATTATACATCATTAAACTTATACAAAGATGCATACACACCGTCTTTACGCATAAGTTCCTCATGAGTACCGGTTTCTTCGATACCTTTCTCCGTAAGCACCAGTATCCTCTCGGCATTCCGGATAGTTGACAACCTGTGGGCAATGACAAGAGTCGTTCTGTTTTTGGCAAGTCTTTCAAGTGATTCCTTGACGATGTTCTCACTCTCGTTATCGAGCGCGCTTGTTGCCTCGTCGAAAATAAGGATCGGCGGGTTCTTCAAGAACACTCTCGCGATCGAGATGCGCTGTTTCTGCCCTCCTGAAAGCTTTACACCCCTCTGTCCTATATCGGTAGCATAACCGTGCGGAAGAGACATGATGAAATCGTGTGCATTGGCAAGCTTAGCGGCTTTGACTATCTCTTCTTCCGTTGCGCCCGGTCTTCCGTAACTGATATTGTCATAGATCGTGCCTGCGAACATGTAAACATCCTGCTGTACGATACCGATGTTGTCGCGAAGGCTCTTCAGGGTTATGTCCCTTATGTCTTTGCCGTCTATCTTTATGGTTCCTCCCGTAACGTCGTAGAACCTCGGGATAAGGCTGCAAAGGGTCGTCTTGCCGCCTCCTGAGGATCCTACGAGCGCAACATAAGAACCTGCAGGAACATCAAGGTTAATGTGCCTTAAGACTCTGTGAGCTCCGTCTTTATATCTGAACGAGACATCATCAAATTCGATATCGCCCTTAACGTCTTTCAGCGTCTCCGCATTTTCCTTATCCTTTATGTCGGGCTCTATATTGATCATCTCGACGAAACGCTCAAAACCCGTATATCCGTTCTGGAACTGTTCGGTAAAATCAATGAGCGTTCTTACGGGTTCAGTAAATACGTTTATGTAAAGCAGGAACGCGATGAAATCAGGAACCTGAACGAGTCCTTTTGTCATGAGAACGCCGCCCGCAACGATCACTATTATGTTGACAAGAAGCGTAAAAGCCGTCATTCCCGAATGGAAAAGCCCCATATTCAGGTAACTGGCTTTCTTTGCTGCGAGGAAGCCGTCATTCCCGACCTTAAACTTTCTGTTCTCGATCTCTTCATTCGCGAAAGACTTTACCACGCGGATACCGGAAAGATTATCTTCGATCTGAGTATTGATCTCAGCTATCTTTACCCTGTTCATCTTGAAAGCTTTCCGCATTCTTTTATTCAGTATGAATGCGAAAAGGAACATGAAAGGAAGCATTATGAAGGCCGCAAGAGTAAGATATCCGCTGATTCCAGCGAGGATTATAAACGCGCCGACGATCTTGATAAGCGAGATCACTATGTTTTCCGGGCCATGATGTAAAAGTTCCGTAATCTCGAAAAGATCGCTCGTGATCCTGCTCATGAGCTGTCCGACCTTCTGGTCGTCATAGAACGAGAATGAAAGTTTCTGATAATGAGAGAATATCTCGGCTCTCATGTCGTATTCCATTTTAGCGCCCATGACATGTCCGACATAAGTGATGTAGTAATTGGCCAGGAACTGTATGACAAGAAGCACGATCAGGATGCCGCCGATGTAAAGTATCTTTTTAAGACCTTCTTCGGGGGTCAGATCAGGAATCTCTGATGTTATGTTCCTTACCGCGAGCGGAATGACCAGAGCAATCGCAGAAGCCACGATCGCGAAAAACATATCCAGGAAAAACGTTCCCAGATAAGGCTTATAGTAGCTTATCATCCTTTTAAGATTATCCCTCATACTGACGTCCCCCCGTCATTTACACAAAGAACCCAAGAAAATGTTACTATTATAATCATTAAGCCAAAAGGAGCAACTATGACTGTTACAGGAATCAATTACAAATTAATGGTCGTCAGCAGCATTATGGACAAAGTAACCGAAGCAGAGATACCTCTGACCGGCAATGCTTCCGTTATCACGACAACTACACGCGAATCCTATGAGACAAAAATAAAAAAATATAATTTATCAAAATATGCAATAGACCAATATACCGCTTTGATCAGGAAGTATAATCTCACGGAATTGATAGGCAAAGATACTCCGGCACCCGAGATCTCGGATGGATCTTCCAATGTCTGTGCTTTGCTCACACTGAGATCTGATGACGGAACAACCGGAAAGATCACATTAATGGAAAAACCTGCCGGTATAAATGCGGAAGCCGCAACTGAATTCAGGATTCTGTTCATTGATCTGGCAAAAGACGAAAACAAGATATCCGAAGAAACGGTTTATCCGTCACTTAAGGAATGCCGTGAGATCAAAGAAGAACACGGTCCCGTTGTAGCAGTCGAGATAGGCAGTACCTCACACGGCATGATGTTTAACAGCAACCAAAGCACTACACAGATCATTGAGAAGGTCAAAGGAAAAAATGATACGGTACTTGTTACCGTAAAGAAACAGGCCGGCAATAAGCCCGAAGCAACCGGCAGCGGCGAGACTTCTTCTGATATTTTCTCCAAGATCCAGGAAATATCAGACAGAGAGAATCTTCCCGGATGGAACTATGCCTGCGTTGATCCTTCGATTCCGGTTGACCGGTCCATGATACCCACGGATTATTCGAGCAATACCTGGCTTAACATCTACTACGACGATTCCCTGATCTCAGGTTGTCCGAGCGTAAAACGCACCATCGGCGAGAAAGCCTGCTCTATGGGCGGTGCCAATGTCTATGAAGCTTTAAGAGAACTGATAATTGAATGCATTGCCAAGTCAGGGGTAACTGTTGAAATGCCGCAGGTCACTCTTTTCGACATGTCAAACGGAATGCCTGTTACTGCCAATCCGCAGCCCGGCCCTAACGCATTTATGGGAATGGGCATGGCTGCTTTTGCGACAATGCCGCAGACACCTGATACGTCAGCGAACACACAAGAAGATAAAACCGGTACAGAGAATCCTGACGGAACGTGGGACTGCAAATGCGGAGCAAAAAAACTGACAGGAAAATTCTGTTGTGAATGCGGATCTCCAAGGAGTTAAACATGTACGTAAGACGTGCTGAGAAAAAAGATATTAAAGGCTTGCTGGATCTTCTGGTCCAGGTGGACATGGTGCATCACATCGGACGCCCTGACCTGTTCAAAGGACCGGCGACAAAATATAACTCTGAAGAACTCGAAGAGATAATCGCCTGTGATGAGACTCCGATATTTGTCTGCACTGATGAAAGCGGTCAGATATACGGTCATGCATTCTGCATCAGCAAGCAGGAGAAAGACAATTCAGTACTCACGGATATAAAAACACTTTACATCGATGACATCTGCGTAGACGAAGATCACCGCAAACAGCACATCGGTACGATGTTGTATAACCACGTCCGCGACTATGCAAAAGCAAAAGGATTCTACAACATCACCCTGAATGTCTGGAACTGTAATCCGGGCGCTGTCAAATTCTATGAATCTTTAGGATTCCTTCCGCAGAAGATCGGCATGGAAATGATCCTCTGATCCTTCTATTCAAATGCGAATAACGATAAATCAATAATCGTTGACAATATTTTGAGCAATATAGTATATTTTATCAGGAATAAAAATACATAAAGGGGTAGTGTTGTATGGCTATTTGGGATAATCCTGCTAATAGTGCAGGAGGTTTTGGCTCACAAAAAATCCGTGCTTTTTCCGCAGATTCGACTAAATGTCCAAACTGCGCTTCTAATCTGGTTTTTGATCTTACGCACGGAGCCTGTATCTGCAGGAACTGTGGCGGTCTTTTCGATCCTGAGACACTCGATAAGGTCGGTTCATTCGGTCTGCCAAATCCTGAGAAGAATTACGATGGAACGATCGAGATCAGCAAAGAAGACGAAGCGCGTGTCGAGATCGTCTGTAATTCATGCGGTGCCGAGATCGTAACCGACAAGAACACCGCTTCGACATTCTGTGCTTTCTGCGGCTCACCTGCACTTGTTTCCAGAAGACTTACCAGGGAATTTAAACCTGACTACATAATTCCTTTCAAATTCGATAAGGAGAAAGCCATAAGTATTTTCGAAGAATATTGTGCAGGAGTAGCTCATCTTCCAAAAGACTTTAAGTCCAAAAAAGTCTTATCAAAGATGACCGGTCTTTATGTTCCCACATGGATCATATCTTCCGAAGTGGAAGTCAATGTAGTCGGCAAAGGCCGCATGGGAAAGATGGTTGACTCGGCATATTCCTATAACCACAGCGCGTCCTCCGGCAACTTCGAGCATCTTGCTTACGGAAAAGTTAAGTTCAGACTAAAAGACGTTCCTTTTGACGGTGAGATCAAAATTGCGAACCGTCTGATGGCTGCTGCTGAACCTTTCGACTATTCTGAACTCGTAAGATTCAGACCTGAATACCTACAGGGTTTCTTTGCCGAGAAGTATGATGAACTGCCTCTCGACATGACCGACAGGATCTATAAGCGTTTTGATAAATATGCTTTGAAAGTCTGCGACGAGATCACATTCGGATACGATGATTTTTTGCCCGAATCCGATTCATGTGTCACTAGATACAACAATCAAAACATAAAGTATGCACTTCTTCCCTGCTGGTTCTTAAGTCTTGATTATGATGGAAGAAACTATCAGTACATCGTTAACGGTCAGACCGGGAAAGTCTCCGGAGAATTTCCTTATGCAAAAGGCTGGGAAACGATCGAGCGCACCGGCAGACGCGCAAGAATGAATGCCATAAGCTGGAACACGAGCATCCGTGCGCTCTTGTATCTGGCACCTGTTTTAGCCTTGGGAATCCTCCGTGTGATTGCAAGCTTCAGCAGATCGACAGCTTTCATGAGGTTTATCTTTATGCATCCTTTTGAGCTGCTAATTCTGTTGCTTACATTAGGAGCAGTTACATATTTGTGCGCCGAGATCCTGCCAAAGGTCCTGCGCGGCAGAGAGAAAAAAGATCTTGAGATACTTTCACAATCAAGCAGCCACGATATTGCTCCGGAACAGGGCGTCGAAGCATATTACGATCCGTCATTCCCTATTACCGCTTATGAGACCACAAAAGACTTCGTCTCACTTGAATCCGGCTGGAAATACGGTGATAAAGAAGGCTTTGACTTCAAGACTGCCATGCCGGAGATCGAAGAAGAAGAGATCAATGAAAACGCTACCGACTATGAAAAGCAGGGTCTCGACAGAAAGATGCTTCAGTAAAAGACTTTATCTTCAATCTTTAAATTCAATTTAAAAATTTCATTGCTTTCCAGCAACAACGAAACTTAGCATCTGCAGTCTGCGCCATCAAGCACCGGCTCTGCCTCGCCCTGCGGGCGCATTTGGCCGCTTGAATTAGCAGATGCTTTTTTGTGTTTAAAAGGCGCGAAGGCGCCTCCTGCATCTAAGATGCCGCGCCTTGAACAATCTGTTATTTATCCTCTCGGAGCTGAACCGGTTTGTCTGCCAGAATATAGTTTTGGAGCCCGGACATGGTGCCTCCCGGACCATTATAGTTTGTCGTATCCTTAGGGGTTTCTGTAAGTGATTTGTATGCTTTCTTGTGGATTCTTGTAATATCGTGTAGGTATTTGTCGGTTTTGTTCGAGAAGTTGTCGGAAATCCTGTCGGTTTTTCTTTGACATTGTCGGTATGTTTTGGCAGTTTTCCGGTGTTTATGAGTGCTTTATTCAAGATGGCGCAGTCAAACCAAAAAGTCACCGATGTCCAAAAAGCGACAAGCACTGTCC